>Ga0308164_10000076_pt1 | contig 298930 bp, 284 predicted proteins | sample PhyTR2_FD_201031 | JGI IMG/M metagenome (GOLD analysis project Ga0308164, IMG submission 201031) | Phyllosphere microbial communities from UC Gill Tract Community Farm, Albany, California, United States - DLSLT.R2 | ecosystem: Host-associated > Plants > Phyllosphere > Unclassified | place...
GGTAAGTCGGGCATGCTTATGAGTGTTCATCCGGTTGGCTGTCCTGAGTGGGTTGGGTGTTTGGCGACTTCCAGTCTCTCAAATCCAACCCGGATGAACACCGGATACAACCTATTGAACCTTCACATCTAGCCATCCAACAATGTAGAACTGAAACGCCGCAGCCCGGGTGCGTTGGGAAGTGAAGGGCTGCGGAGTTTGAAGCATAGAGTGAGCGCGTAACAATTGGTATCACTAAAAATAGTGATTCTGTCAATGTCAACGCAAAAAGAAGGGGTGTGCCGAGGTCTGCACTGGAGGATATCTAGCGTCGTATCGCTCGCTACGACTCCGTGCCGGGTCCTGGGGTGCCGGCCAAGCAGGATTGCCAACTATAGGGCCTCGGCCCACCAATGGCCAAGCACCTCTGCCACACGTGCGGCACAGGCCAGAGCGCTTCCTAAGCAGGCCTGTGGTTCGCCTGCAGTTGACCATCCATGCTGCCAGACCTGGAGAGCTGATCGGTCAGGGCCAGCAGTGATGGGATTCTGTGCGCGCCCGCCATGCGCGAGACCCGGGCACTGGCTAATTGAGGGCTGACGCCTACGGCTGTCACAAACAGGGGGCGCTGCGATTGCCCGCGGCGCACCTGAACCACGTCCGGGCAAGACGCCACACCATGAAACGCGGTCTTTGCAACGCCGATGACTGGCGCAGCGCCATCCAGTGCCTCGTAGAGGTGGGCGCCCAGCCCCGCACGCTTTTCGTCGCCCAGCCACACATAGCCGTCGATGACGATGGCTTGGGGCAGTGCGGGTAGCGTTTGCAGAACACTCAGCAGACAAGGCAGCTCACGCTTGTAAAACGCCCCGGGTTCATAGTCTTGTATGGCTTCGATATGGGCCAGGTAGTGGTGCAGGGCGGCTGGCGATGACCAATCGCTCGCAGTGACGCAAGCGGCTTGCGCCTTTTGGCCCTGGTAGTGGACATCCAGAATCGCAATCATGGTGCGGATTCCCTGGCTGAGCCGCCACTTCTGCTGATGGCTTGCATGACTCGAGTCTTCGTGGGGGCTGCAGTGAGGAGCGAGCCCATCGCTTATTCCAATTCCAGATCCAGGCGCTGCTTAGCCGTGCTGAGCTTGCTTTCCAAGGCGGAGAGGCGCAGCGCGTATGCGTATTTTGTTTCTTCCGCTTGGGGATCGATGCCGTCCAGAAAGGTCATGAATGCCACCTGGTAGTCTTTCACGGCCTTCTTGGCGTCGCTCCCCTTGGCTTTGCCGAGCACTTTTTGGTAGACGTTCTTGGATGCCTGCAAGACTGCAGTTCGGCAGTCCAGGAAATCGCTGTAAGCCTGTTGTGGTGTTGTCTCACCCTGGTTCGCCTGGAGGCGACCTATCGTATATTCTTCCTTGCAGATCATGGCTTTGATCTTCAAGGTCTTCCAGGCAAAGGCTTCTTGTGAGGCGGGACTGGCGTGGGACAGACCTGCATATGTGAATAATACACATGAGAGTGACAAAGTAAGCCGGGACAACATGGTGGACACCTGGTGTTCTGAAGACGCAGGCAGTTTACGGCCATCCGGGCTGAGCGCTGCAGCGGAAATTCTCTTTGTCTTGGTGCGCAACTGGTGCGAAAGGCATCCGCAAGCTGCCCGCGGGCAAGAGACGGCCACGATGGACGTATATCAAGGACGATCACCGCTGCAGCTCGCCACCAAGTCCCAAAAAAAGGCCACCCGAAGGTGGCCCGAGGCGCTGAAAAAAGCCGTTCCTGATCGCTCAGGCATGTTCATGCAAATATAGAGAGGGAGGGAGGATGGTGCATGAATCCGGCAAAATCGTTAGATATATTCTATAGATTGATATAAAACGATTTTGCAAGGGTATTCCCTTGGTTCGCAAAAAAAAGAGCCTGCGTTCAGCCGGCTCTCAAGCGATGACTAGCTCATACTTCGTTCTAGCACCTCCCTATATTCATAAAATCATAAGCTAGACCAATTGCAGGACGGTCTTGGTACCATCAACAACTGTCAGGGCAAGCGTGTCAGCATGTGAGCTTGCGATGCAACATCATCGGGCTCACACCCCTTGGACGGAATTGCCCGGCCCGCCTGGCCATCCCAATGCCATCTCGCCCAGTGGGCCCACTGGATCGACTTGGCCCACTTGGCCCACCTGAACCACTTCACCATTTGGCGAATCCATGCCAATGGTGGTCCTTCATGGGGCCTAGCAAGCCTGAAGGCTGGCACCGATCCCTCGGCAGCTCGTGCCTGCACCAAACGCTGCGCTCGGCAAAAAATTTCAACCCAGCAACAAGCTTCCCGCATCCAGAGCAGGAGGTCGCAAAAGATCGTCATTGACCCCCATGGCCAGGCTTGCGCGCTCAATGGCCTGCCAGAGGTTCGAAGGCATCTGCAGAATTTCTTCGGGGGAGTTGGACTGGTCAATCCAGGCGCTGATCTCGCCATGTTGGGCATGGGTGAGCAGCTCCAGGCTCAGCATTTCGTCGATGGTTTTCATAAAGCTCAAGCGGTGTGCACGGGCGAGATGACCGCAGTCATGCGCCATCGGCAATCAAAAGGAAATCGGGGCGGAGAGGGGACGGGCAAGTCTGCTGCGTGCGTCAAGGAGCGGCTGGTACTTGAAGCGCGTATCCATGTGCGTGCGTGTCCGGGCTGCAGTTGCGTTGCGCTTGGGTGGCCATGGAATCCTCCTGATGCTATGCCCCACTGTAACCGGTTCCGGAGCGCACGCAGGCGCTTTGGTTGCCATGCAACACAATCCGAGGTTGCGTTGCGGCCGGGAGGGTGTAGGCAGCTGTCATACAGGTCATGCCGCAGGGCGGGGGAGTAGCCGCTGGGCGCGGGGACAAGGCATTTCGCCCGACAATAGCGGCTCTCGAAAGACAAGGAAAAGCTGTGGTCCCTTCCCAAGAATATGCTGCGTTGATGGCCAGTTACCAAAAGCTGGTGGCCGAGGTCAACCAGAAAACGGCCCTGGTGCGCATCGCATCGCTCAAAGGGCCTCAGGCCATGCGTGCTGCGATGGCGACTGCTGCAAAGGCTGAACGCCGGCGCGATGTGCTGGCCGCCAAGCTGGCGGCGCTCGGGGTGGTGGTGGGTGACTGACGCCAAACTGGAGCGTGCAGCCAAAAATCTGCCTGTATGGGCAATGAAGGCGGTGCTGCGGCAAAGCACATAGGTGCTTGCCTTAGCGCAGCGATGCTGCGGGGCGGCATGAGCCCGGCGCAGCAGACCGGTACTTGCCGTCAGCGCGCAATGCCCGCAGCGCTTAGGCTGGCGTGCAAAACGCCCGGTTGGGGTAGAGAATATCCGTAAGCACATGGTGGCCACGGGTCTGCAGCAGGTAGGTGCCTGGCCCGCCGTCAGCAATGGCCTGCTCCAGCAGTTCCAGGAATTGCTGGCGATGGTGGACGTCATCGGGCAGCCAGGCAGAGGCAGCCACGGCGTTGTCCGCGCCGCTGCCTTTGGAATTGATCAACCTAATCTCTTTCATGTTGAACAATTCTCCATACGTGATTGACATTGTGCAAGCAGTTTTTGCTTGAGTTAGCAATGGTTAAAGAATCACCCAATAAAAACATTCACATACCGTTAGGTTCGGGCAGCAATATAAGCCCATGTGCATCAAGCGTTTTTACCGATTTCTGGGTGGTTGGCCACGCTGTCTAGGCGACCGTAAGGGGGGCGATTTTTGATTGCGGATGTAACAAAAAAACCTGTGAACTCGGTGCGCGTTGCCGATCTTGGCGGGCTGTGGATGGGTTTGGACTGGTCAGAATGCGCGCGCGGCAGGATTTTTCGCGCACAATGCTGCCTCTCGCAATGGCGTGCTTGTACTCTGGGCTTGGTGATAGCCGTTGGGCGGTTGGCCAGGGGAGGGTTGAGCACGCTGCAGATGCCGGGGAGGGCGCGGGTCCTTTTTATAGGTGCACTAAATGCATTTAAATGTAGAAGGACTCAACCAGCGCTTGCGGTGGCTTTAGCGGTATTTGCACACATTTGGTGCAAAGATGCCGATGGATGCCTCGCATAGGTGCAAAGGTCACTGTCTGCTAGCACATGCGTGACATATTTGGCAATCCTTGGCATCCCTCTTGTGAGAGTTGGTTAGACCTATATGCTGTCTCCGCATCGCACTTGATAGTTGCTCTATTGGCAATGATTGCGATCCATAGCTTGATTAAAAAAAGGATTCCGATATGAAGGTACCGTTTCGCCTCAACTCGATGGTGGTTGCATTTGGTTTGGCCGGCAGCATGCTCGCTGGCGCCGCCCAGGCTCAAAATATCAAGATTGGTGTGGTCATTCCTGCGACGGGTCCGCTGACCCAGTACGGCGACATGGTCAAGGAGGGTGTGGATACGGCGCTCGAGCAGATCAATGCAGCCGGTGGTGTCAATGGCAACAAGCTCGAAGCGGTGATCGTTGACGATGCCTGCGAGCCCAAGCAAGGCCCAGTGGCCGCCAACCGCGTGGTCAACGCCAAGATCCATTACGTGGTCGGCCCCGTGTGCTCGGGCGCTGCCATTGCTGCGGCGCCCATCTACAACAACGAAGGTGTGGTGGTGGTGACTCCGTCGGCCACGTCGCCAGCGCTCACCGAAGGCAAGAACTTCAGCTCGATCTTCCGCACCATTGGCCGTGACGACCAGCAAGGTCCTTTCGCTGCCAAGTTCATTGCCCAGAACGTCAAGCCCAAGAAGGTTGCCGTGCTGCACGACAAGCAATCCTACGGCCAGGGCATTGCCACGGCCGTGCGTGACACGCTCAAGGCCGACGGCGTGAACGTCGCGCTGTTCGAAGGTATCAACGCCGGTGACAGCGACTACTCTGCCGTGATCACCAAGCTGAAAAGCGCCGGTGTGGACTTTGTCTACTACGGCGGCTACCACCCAGAGATGGGCCTGCTGCTGCGCCAATCGGCTGAGCAAGGCCTGAAGGTCCGCATCATGGGCCCAGAAGGCGTGGGCAACCCTGAAATCAACGCCATCGCCGGCCCGGCTGTTGAAGGCATGCTGGTGACCTTGCCTGCGGACTTCGCTTCCAACCCCAAGAACGCCGCCATCGTCAAGGCATTCAAGGACAAGAAGCGCGATCCTTCCGGCTCGTTCCAGATGGGCTCGTACACCGCTGTGCAAGTCATTGCTGACTCGATCAAGGCCGTGGGCAATGATGGCGCCAAGGTGGCCAAGCACCTGCATACCGCAACTTTTGAAACCCCACTGGGCAAGCTCGCCTGGGATGCCAAGGGTGACCTGAAGTCCTACGACTTCCAGGTGTTCAGCTGGCACAAGGACGGCAGCAAGTCGCCTGCAACCAAGTAAGTGTTTGGCAAAAGCATGGCTCTAAAACATAGAGCCATGCTTTTTTATTTTGGCGGCCACAAGCGCCAATGGAATTGGGTTGGTACGGTATGAACGATTTTTTGCCCCAATTCATACAACAGTTGTTCAATGGTCTGTCACTGGGCGCGATCTACGCGCTGGTGGCCATTGGCTACACGATGGTGTATGGAATTATCGGAATGATTAATTTCGCCCATGGCGAGATTTATATGATTGCGGCCTATATCGGCCTGGTGACCTTGTCGGCCATCGGCACGCAAAGCGGGCTGCCGGTCTTTGTGGTGATCGGTGCCATGCTGCTCGTAGCGGTGGTGCTCACCGGTGTCTATGGCTATGTGGTCGAGCAGGTGGCTTATAAGCCCTTGCGCAGCAGCCCCCGTCTGGTGGCCCTGATCTCGGCCATTGGTATGTCAATCTTTTTGCAAAACTGGGTGGCCCTGGGCCAGGGCGCACGTGATATGGCGGTGCCTTCGCTGTTGCCTGGTGCCTTCAACTTTCACATGGGTGATTTCGAGGTCTTTGTGCCCTACACCCGCATCTTGATCATCGTAGTTGCCGTGGTGCTGATGGCCGCGCTGACCTTCTACATCCGCCACTCGCGCATGGGCCGCGCCTCGCGCGCCTGCTCGCAAGATATGCAGATGGCCAATCTGTTGGGCATTGACACCAACAAGGTGGTGTCGTTCACCTTCATTCTGGGCGCGGTGCTGGCTGCGGTGGGCGGCGTGCTGATTGCGCTGGCGATCGGCAAGCTCAACCCGTATATCGGTTTTGTTGCGGGCATCAAGGCCTTCACAGCGGCGGTGCTGGGCGGCATCGGCAGCATTCCGGGTGCGATGCTGGGCGGCGTGCTGCTGGGCGTGGCCGAGACCATGGCTGCCGCCTATATCTCGTCCGAGTACAAGGACATCGTCGCCTTCGGTCTGCTGGTGCTGATCCTGCTCTTTCGCCCCACGGGCCTGTTGGGCAAGCCTGAAGTGGAGAAAGTCTGATGGTGAAAGCGAACATCAAGAACGCCATCATCTCGGCCGTGCTGGCCGCTTTGGTGGTGGTCCCCATCTTTGGCCTGCACCTGGAGCGCAAGGGCGGCCAGAACTACATTGAGCCGCACTGGAACCTGGTGATCTGGGGCTTTGTCATCGTGCTGGTGCTGCAGCTGGTCAAGCCGATGCTGGGCAAGCATATGGACCGGGTGCAGGCGCCGCGACTGCCCGAGGTCAGTGCCCGCATGCGCATGACGCTCATGTGGCTGGTAATTGTGGCGGCCATTGCCTGGCCGTTTTTCAGCGGCCGCAATGCGGTCGATATCGCCACCCTGGCACTGATCTATGTGATGCTGGGCCTGGGCCTGAACATCGTCGTGGGCTTTGCCGGTCTGCTCGATCTGGGCTTTGTCGGCTTTTATGCGGTGGGCGCCTATACCTATGCCTTGCTGTTCCACTGGGCCGGCTGGTCGTTCTGGGAAGCGCTGCCGCTGTCCGGCGCAGCCGCTGCCCTGTTCGGCTTCTTGCTGGGATTTCCGGTGCTGCGCCTGCGCGGCGATTACCTGGCGATCGTGACCCTGGGCTTTGGCGAAATCATCCGCCTGCTGCTGGTCAACCTGGTGGACTTCACCGGCGGGCCGGACGGCATCTCGAGCATTCCCAAGCCCACCTTCCTGGGCTTTGAGCTGACCCGTTCGGCCTCGCAAGAGGGTGCGCAGACCCTGCAGCAGTTCCTGGGCATCGAGTTCAACACCATGCACATGGTGGTGTTCCTCTACCTGTTGGCGCTGGGCCTGGCCTTGGTCACCTTGTGGATCAGCAACCGTTTGATCCGCATGCCCATTGGCCGCGCCTGGGAAGCGCTGCGTGAAGACGAAGTCGCCTGCCGCTCACTGGGCATGAACCCCACGAAGATCAAGCTCTCGGCCTTCACGTTGGGCGCCATGTTTGCCGGTTTTGGCGGCGCATTCTTTGCCGCGCGCCAGGGCATTGTCAGCCCCGAGTCGTTCAGCTTTATCGAGTCGGCCCTGATCCTGGCCATCGTGGTGCTGGGCGGCATGGGCTCGCAAATCGGCGTTGTCGTGGCCGCGATCCTGATCACGGTGCTGCCTGAGCTGGCACGCGAGTTCTCGGAATACCGCATGCTGATTTTCGGCCTGGTGATGATCTTGATGATGGTCTGGCGTCCGCAGGGCTTGTTCCCGATGAAGCGCCACCATGAAGAGTTGAAGCAATGACCGTAAACACGGAAAACGCAAACAGGGAGAAGTGTTTATGAGTCAAAGCATACTGAAGGTCGAAGGCCTGTGCATGCGCTTTGGCGGCTTGCTCGCGGTCGACCAGGTCGCGCTCGATGTCAAGCCGCAGGAGGTGTTCGCCATCATTGGCCCCAATGGTGCGGGCAAGACCACCGTGTTCAACTGCATCAGCGGTTTCTACAAGCCCACGGCTGGTACCGTGTCGCTGGGCGGGCAGTCGATTGCCGGCCTTGCCAGCCATGAGGTGGCCAACCACGGCGTGGTGCGTACCTTCCAGAACGTGCGCCTGTTCAAGGGCATGACGGTGCTGGAGAACCTGCTGGTGGCCCAGCATCAGCAGATCAAGCGCAACCTGCTCTCGGGCCTGTTCAAGACCAAGGCCTACCGCGCGGCCGAAGAGCACGCCAAGGAGCAAGCGGCCCACTGGCTGGATGTGATGGGCCTGCGCGCCTTCACCAACCGCGAGGCGGGCAACCTGGCCTATGGCCACCAGCGCCGGCTGGAGATTGCGCGCTGCATGATCACCAAGCCCAAGCTGCTGATGCTCGACGAGCCTGCAGCGGGCCTGAACCCGCAAGAGAAGGTGGAGCTGCAGCACCTCATCGACCGCTTGCGCCGCGAGTACGGCGTGACGGTGCTGCTGATCGAGCATGACATGAGCCTGGTGATGGGGGTGTCCGAGCGCATCCTGGTGATGGAGTATGGCAAGCCGATTGCATTGGGTGTGCCGGAGGTCATTCGCAATGACGAACGCGTGATCAAGGCATACCTGGGAGAGTCCTGATGCAGCCGATGTTGGAAATCAAGAATATCAGCACGCATTACGGTGCGATTTGTGCAGTCAACGATGTGAGCCTGCATGTCAATGAGGGGGAGATCGTCTCGCTGATCGGCAGCAATGGCGCTGGCAAGACCACGTTGCTGATGAGCGTCTGCGGCAATCCCTGCGCCACCACGGGCTCGATCAAGTTCGAGGGTGAAGAGCTGGTGGGGCAGTCCTCGCACCTGATCATGCGCAAGGGCATTGCGATCTCGCCCGAAGGCCGGCGCGTCTTCAAGGACCTCACGGTCATGGAGAACCTGCAGATGGGCGCGTTCTTCTTGAACAAGCAGGAGATTGCGCACGGCATTGACTATGTCTACGGGCTCTTTCCCCGCCTCAAGGAGCGTGCCGAGCAGCGCGCCGGCACCATGTCGGGCGGCGAGCAGCAGATGCTGGCCATTGGACGGGCGCTGATGAGCAAGCCGCGCCTGCTGCTGCTCGATGAACCCACCTTGGGCCTGGCGCCGCTGATCATTGCGCAGATCTTCGAGATCATCAAGGCCGTGCGTGAGCAGGGCGTGACCGTGTTCCTGGTCGAGCAAAACGCCAACCAGGCGCTGCAGATCGCCGACCGGGGCTATGTGCTGGAGACCGGCAAGGTCACGCTGGAAGACAGCGGGGTCAACCTGCTGCGCAACCAGGACATCCGCAAGGCCTACCTGGGCGGCTGATCGGCGCAGCGGCAGACGCTGCCACTACCCAAAGCAAAACCGCTCCTGGCTGCATGGTCAGGAGCGGTTTTTTAATGCCTGGGCGCTGCGTTAGCGCTGGTAGTAGGCCTGGATGATGCGGCAGGCCTCATGCACATCGTCGGTGATGTGGAAGAGCTTGACGTTCTCGGGCGAGATGGTTCCGTACTCGATCATCACATCGAAGTTCAGCATGCGCGACCAGTAGTCCACGCCAAACAGCACAATGGGCACACCCTTGGCCTTGTGGGTCTGCACCAGGGTGAGCACTTCGAACAGCTCATCCATCGTGCCAAAGCCGCCGGGAAACACCACCAGGGCCCGCGCGCGCATCATCAGGTGCATCTTGCGCAGCGCAAAGTAGTGGAACTTGAAGCACAGCGCCGGCGTGATGTAGCGGTTGCCCGACTGCTCATGGGGCAAGGTGATGTTCATGCCGACATTGGGTGCGTGCTCCTCGGAGGCGCCCCGGTTGGCCGCTTCCATGATGCCGGGGCCGCCGCCAGTGCAGATGTAGAGGCGGTCTTCGAGCTTCTGGGTTTCGCTGAACTTGGCCACCAGGCGTGCAAAGCGGCGTGCGGCGTCGTAGTAGCGGCTGGTGGCCATGGCGCGCTGCGCCACGGCAATCGCTTGCGCATCGCCCTGGGCCTGGGCGGCCGCCAGCAGCAGCTCAGCCTCTTCAGGCGCCACAAAGCGCGCGCTGCCAAACACCACGACGGTGTTGTTGATGCCTTGGGCGGTCAGCTCCAGGTCGGGCTTGAGCATCTCGAGTTGAAAGCGGATCGAGCGGGTCTCGCGGCGGCTCAGAAACTCGGGGTCTGCAAAAGCCAGGCGGTAAGAGTCGCGCTTGGCCGCCTGCTCTGCAGGTATGTCGGCACCGAACAGGTTCCAGTCATGCGCCATGACTTGTTCGTCGAGTTGGGTGTTGGCGTCCATGGTCTTCTCCAGCTTTCACAATGCCAGTGCCCGGCAGGCACCAGCGTTCACAAAAAACACAAACAGCGCAAGCGGGGCCTGCGCTGCTACTGAATATAGAGCGATTTGGGCATGCACTCGCGGCAATGCCTTAAAAAATACGCCTTAAGGATTCTTAGCGCCCACCCCACAGCGCCTGGCCGGTCGCCAGGCCCAGGGCCGTCAACGCCAGCGAGCCCAGCAGGTGCAGGCTGCATTGCAACAGCGCCAGGCCGTAGCGCTGGGCCTGCAGCATCGATACCGTCTCGGCAGAGAAGCTGGAAAAGGTGGTGAGGGCGCCCAGAAAACCGGTGATCAGCACCAGGCGCCAGACCGGGTCGATGCCCGGTGCGTTTTGGAACAGCGCCACCAGCAGGCCAATGGCGTAGCCGCCCCCCAGGTTGGCCGCCAAGGTGCCCCAGGGCAGCAAGGCATGGGGCTGGTTGAGCCAGCGGCCCAGTTGCCAGCGTGCCAGCGCGCCCAGGCAGGCGCCAATCGATATGCCAAGAACATTCCACATGGCAGGCAGCTTAGCAGGGCGCAGCTGCACTGCGTGAAAAATCGGTGCCACGCCAGTGATGCTTCCCAGCTCAGCGCGTTTGCACAATGTCCTGCCAGGCGGCATAGGCGGCCAGCACCGCAGCGCGTTGCACAGTATGCGCAAAGACCAGCGCATCGCCCACCACCGTCTGGTCCGGGAACTCGGTGATCAGGCTCACGGGGGTCAGGCCGTTGTTGTCGACCTGCATCGTGCAGGGTGTGCCATGCCGCAGCTCAAACGGCTGGCGGCCGGAATGGCTTTGGTACAGCGCCAATTGGCGGCGGTTGTACTCCGGCAAGCCCGCCACCTGCAGCAGGGCCTGCGCCACCCGCTCGGCCAGCGCTTCGGCCTGCGGCTGCCACTCTTCCTGGTAGCGCAGAATCAGGAAAAAGCCCTTCGGAATGGTCCAGAGGTCAAAGCCCTGGGGCACATAGCCGGACAAGGGGCGCGTCCATTCATGGGCGGGATAGCCATGCAGGCTCAGGTGCAGCTGCGCGCCGCTGGCGGCAATCGCATCACGGCGCAGTGCGCCTTCGTACCAGGGGGCATGGTCGCGGTAGGCCAGGTCATCGCCCAGCGCGGTATAGCGTGCTGCATGGTGCATCTGCTCGGGGGCGTAACGGCAGTACCACTGGTGCAGGTCATAGCCGTCGGGGTTCTCGACGGGGATGTAGGCAAAGTGGCTGTCCGCCTGCTGCGCCAGTGCCAGCGCGCCGCGCAAGGCGCCTGTCACACCTGATATCTCATTGGCATGCTGGCCGCCACTCAGCACCACCGGATGCTCGCTGCCCTTTTTGTAGGTGGCGGCTATGCGGCGGCCCTGCACGCTCTGGCCCTGGCAGGCGCTGCCATAGGCATCAAACAGCGGCTGGACCAGCGCATCCATCTGGGCCAGGCTCGGCGCGCGCTGCAGCTGCGCTGCGGCCGCATCGGCCTGGGCAAAGCTGTGGGGGCTATAGGTAGCGGTTGGCAGGCCTTCTTCCACCTCGGGCAGGGGCTCGCTCAGCGCGAGTGCGCGGATCTGCAAGCCGACCGTTGTCAGCTCCAGCGGATGGGACTGTGCGGCGATCTGGATGTCCGGCACGATCTGGCCCGGTTGCAGGCGGCGGTCACCGGCTGCGCGCCCGGACAGCTTTTGAAAATGTTCCAGCAGCGAGAAATACAGGTCCTCGTGCATGGCTTCGGGCGTGCTCATGGTCTCGCCGGTGCCGGCAATCGCTTGTTCAAATCCGGGCAGTTGCATGGCGATATGCAGACGGCCAAAGAAGGGCTCGGTCTTGGGCCAGGCATGGTGCTCAATGGCCTGCATGGCCTGGCTATAGGCTGCCTCGTAGTCCGTGAGCAGGGCGGCATCGTGCACGGTGCGGCCTTGGGCGTCATGCGCCTGCTGCCAGCCGCAGGGGGTGATGCCGCTGCTGCCGTGCGCTGATTGGAAAGCCCGGTTGGGCGCGAACACCTGCAGGCTTTGTGTGCGCCCATCCTGGTAGCGCAGCGCCAGGGTGTAGTTGCTGTTGTGCTGGCCGGCGGCCATCTGCAGATCGACACCGTGTGGCAGCATGGCGGCCAGCGGGTAGGCCTCCAGCATAAAACGGTTGGGCGCCGCATCCGCATGCAGCGGATAGTGCAGCTGCAGGCTTTGCAGCCCGGTGGTGTCTAGGTCTTCCAGCACCGCATGTACCATCGGCTTGTAGGCACTGCGAATGCGGGCGCGGATGCCGTGCTTGGCCAGTTGCTGCTCAGCCGCCCGGCGTGCATCAACGCCTTCAAAACACCAGAGCTGCCATGCCAGCTCGGGCTGCGGATGGGCCAAGCGCTCAGCCATCCATTGGCTGAGCGTGCGGTTGAGGGTGTGGGAGAGCAGAAGCGTCATGGCAGGGCCTGGGGTGTGGATGCTGGTGATCCACCAGCATAGAACAAGCGCGCTGTTCCTGCTGTCCCCGGGCGCTTATTCCCGCCTGAACCTCGTCCCTGGCGGTGCCTTGGCCGCCTACCGCCATCACGGTTTCAGGCGTCGTTGCCTTCCGGGTTGGCCGACACGATGCGGCTCAGGCTAGGCGGCACATCCTTGCCCATGCGCCGGTCGCGGAACAGCGCCGCACGCATCAAAAAGATATTGGTGATGGGTACGGCCACGGACAGCAGCACAGCGATCAGCAAGGTGTGAAAGCTGGGTTTGTGCGACTGCAGGCTGAAGAAGAGGACCGAGCTCCAGACAATCAGCCAGCAGCCGGCGCAGGCGATGATGGACGGCGTGTGGACGCGTTCGTAGTAGCTGGGCAGGCGAAACAGGCTGAGCGCGCCGATCAAGGTGATCAAGCAGCCCGCGAGCACCAGCACCGACACCACAATCTGCACCCAGATGGGCAGGTCGATTTCCGTCATTCGATCACCTCCCCGCGCAGGAGGAACTTGGCCATGGCCGTCGAGCTGACAAAGCCAAACAGCGCGATGAGCAGGGCGGCCTCAAAGTAATTGACCGACGCATAGTGGATGCCCAGCACCAGCATCGCGAGCATGCCGATCAGGTACATGCAGTCCAGGGCCAGCACACGGTCCTGGGCCTGCGGGCCCTTGAGCAGCCGGATCATCGCAAACAGCATGGCCAGCAGCAGGATGAACAGGGCCGCCGGCATCGTCCAGGCAAGAATGTTGTTCATTCGAAAATCTCCATGAGGGGCCGTTCATAGAAGGCCTTGATGTGGTCGATAACGCCCTGTGGGTCATCCGCCTCCAGCACGTGCAACAGCAGGATGGAACGGTCACGCGATATCTCGGCCCAGGCGGTGCCCGGCGTGATGCAGACGATCATTGCCAGCACCGCCAGACCGTTGGGATCGCGCAGTTGCAGGGGCACGTGCACAAAGCCAGCCGGCTTTTTGCGGGTGCCGGGCATCAGCAGCAGGCGCAGCACGGCGCGATTGGATTGCAGCGAATCGGCGGCGACACGAAAGCCCAGGCGGATGATGGTCCAGGGCTTTTTGATGCTGACCGAGCGGGGACGCAGGCCTTGGGTCAGCACAGGAATCAGCAAGCCGAACAGCACGCCCAGGATGATCTGGCCCGGGCTGATGCTGCGGTTGAGCAGCAACCACACCAGGCACAGCAGCACGGACAGCAGGGGCGCAGGGAAAAGGCGCTTCATGGCTCGGTACCTCCGGCGATGGCTGCATCGGGCGCAGCGGTAAAGCCAGTTTCAGGCAGCACGGTCGGGATCTCGGGCGTGACCACGGGCTTGGCCGTGGGGGAGGGCTTGGGGTTGGTCTCCAGCACAGCGCGGATGTAGTTGCCAGGCGAATGGAGGTTGTCGGCCGCGCGCTGGGTAAAGCGCATCACACTGGCGCCATGGGTCACCATCAGAATGCAGCAGCCCAGCAAGATGGCGAGCGGCAGGCCTTCAATCACCTTGAGCTCGGGCGTGCTGCGGCTGATGCTGGACCAGAACTCGCGAATGCCGATGCGCACCAGGGCCGTCAAGGCCATCAGGCCCGTGGCGATCAAAATGGCCATGAACAGCCAGCCCAGCCAGCCGATCTGCGTGCCCGCCGACGAGCCCAGGCCCAGCGGATTGAGCAGCGCCGAGAGCATCGCGAATTTGCCGATAAAGCCCGACAGCGGGGGAAGGCCGGAAATCACCAGGGTGCAGACCATGAACGACAGGCCCAGGAAGGCCATCGCCGCCGGAATGGCCCGGCCAATCAGCACTTCCTCGTCCTCGTCGAGGTTGAGGCCCTCGCGTGGCAGCAGCTCTGCGGTCAAAAACGGCGCCTCCTCATCCTCAAAGCGCACACTGGCGCCATCGGTGGTGCGCCATCGCTCGATCAGGTCAGTGACCAGGAACAGGGCCGCTACGGCCAAGGTGGAGCTGGGCATGTAGTAGAGCAAGGCGCTGGTCATCAGGTTCTGGCCAAAGCCGGCAGCGGCGAGCAAGGTGCCTGCTGATAATATGGCTGCATAGCCCGCCACATAGCCCAGGCGCTGCGTACCCAGGATCGAGATCGCCGCGTACAGCATCGTGGCCAGCCCGCCCAAGATCAGCCAAGCGCTGCCAAAATGAGCCGAAGGCCCGGCCTCGCTGCTGAACATCAAGGTCCACAGCCGCACAATCGTATAGATGCCCACCTTGGTCATCAGCGCAAAAATGGCGCCCACCGGCGCGGTGGCCGAGCCATAGGCGGGCACCAGCCAGAAGTTCAGCGGCCAGACTGCCGCCTTGATCAGAAAGGCCGTGGCCAAGATACCGGCTGCGGTGTGCAGCAAGCCCCGGTCAGCGCTGCTGACGCTGGGGATGATGCGCGCCAGATCGGCCATGTTCAAGGTGCCGGTGATGCCGTAGAGCATCGACACGCCGATCAAAAAGAGCGAGGACGCTGCCAGGTTGATGGCGATGTAGTGCAGGCCATGCTGCACCCGGGATTTGCCCGAGCCGTGCAGCAGCAAACCGTAGGAGGCGGCCAGCATGATCTCGAAGAACACGAAGAGGTTGAACAGATCACCGGTCAGGAAGGCACCGGCCAGGCCCATCATCTGGAACTGGAACAGCGGGTGAAAATGCACACCCACCCGGTGCCAGCGCGCGCCGGAATACACCACGGCACACAGCGCGACCACGCTGGTGGTCAGCAGCATCAGGGCCGAGAGCCGGTCGAGCACCAGCACAATGCCAAATGGCGCGGCCCAGTTGCCCGACAGGTAAACGCTCATCGAGGTGGCCATGCCATCCTGGTTGCTCCACTTGACCAGGGCCATGGCGATGACCAGGCCGATCAGGCAGGAGCTGATGTTCATCAGCAGTTTGGTGCGTTGGTACTTCTCGCCCAGCGTCAGCATCAGCGCTGCCGTCAGCATGGGCAGCAAAATCGGTGCCAGCAGCAGGTGCGGCATCAGGCGCTCAGTCAGCGTCATCAGCGACATCAAGGCGCCTCCTGCACATCGTTGGAGAGGGAGCCGTCCACGTGGTCAGTGCCCGTCATGCCGCGCGAGGCGAGCAGCACCACCAAAAAGAGGGCGGTCATCGCAAAGCCGATGACGATGGCCGTCAGCACCAGGGCCTGCGGCATGGGGTCGGCGTAATGCATCAGGTCGGTGGGCACACCGGGCTGCAGTATCGGCTCGCGGTCGATCGCCAGGCCCACGCGGCCCATGCTGAAGATAAACAAATTGACCGCATACGACAGCAAGAGCAGACCCATGATGATCTGAAACGTCCGTGGGCGCAGCAACAGCCAGACGCCGGAGCCGGTCAATACGCCAATGGCAATGGCCAGTACGATTTCCATTTGGTATTGTCCTTAGGGTTGAGAAGCGGAGTCGCTGCGCTCGCCTTGCTGGCGCTCGTGGAAGCGGAATCCCCGGACGGATTGGTGGGCAATGCTGGTGAGCATCAGCATGGTCGAGCCCACGACCAGCGAGAACACCCCAATATCGAAGAACAGCGCGCTGGCGATATGGATCTCGCCCACCACGGGCAAGGTCAGATGCGCAGTGTGGCTGGTCAGGAACGGGTAGCCAAAGTACCAGCTGCCCACACCGGTGCCCAGCGCAAACAGCAGGCCGGCGGCAATCCAGCGGCGCGGGTAGATCGGCAGATGCGACTCCACCCAGTGCGTGCCGGAGATGATGTACTGCAGCAGCAGGCCGATGGCCAGGGTCAGGCCGGCCACAAAGCCGCCACCGGGCTCGTTGTGACCACGCATGAACAGGTACATCGCCACAATCGCGGCAAACGGCAGCAAGAGGCGCACCAGCACGGCGGGCACCATCAGGTAGCCCACGGCGGTATCGGTGGCACTGCGCGGGTTGAGCAGGTCGGTCTGCAAGTCAGCCGGCAAGAAGCGCTGCTGCTCGGGCACATCCATGGCCTCTGGTGCGGGGCGGAAGCGCCGCAGCAGGGCATAGACGGTGAGCGCCACAATGCCCAGCACGACGATCTCGCCAAAGGTATCAAAGCCACGAAAGTCGACCAGCATGACGTTGACCACGTTGGTGCCGCCGCCCTCGGGCAGGGCGCGCTCCAGGAAGAAGGTAGAAGTGCTCTCCGGGAAAGGCCGGCTCATCATCGCAAACGACAGCCAGGCCATGCCGCCGCCGGCGAGCAGCGCAATGGCCAGGTCACGCCAGCGGCGCAACGTGACCAGTGCACCATGCTGGGAGACTTTCTTGAGCTTCTTGTCGCGCTTGGGCAGCCAGCGCAGACCCAGCAGCAGCAGCACCGTGGTGACCACTTCGACGACCAGCTGGGTCAAGGCCAGATCGGGTGCGGAGAACCACAGGAAGGTAATGCAGGTGGCCAGGCCCGCGCCGCCCAAGGTGACCAGGGCCGCCAGGCGGTGGTACTTGACCAGGAAGGCCGCTGCCAGCGAGCAGCTGATACCGATGAGCCAGAGAATGCCAAAGGCGGGCGACAACGGCTGCAGGCCCCGGTTGCCCAGCTGCAGGCCGTGGATCAGCAGCGGCAAGGTGGCGGTCAACAAGGCCGCCAGCACCAGCCACAGTGCCTGCCACTGCCAGCGGCGCGTGCCCAGCCAGCGGCGCATATGGCGCGCGCCATTGGTGATGCTCGCCATCACCGCCTGGAACACCCATTGGCCATTGACGCGGCCAACCAGCGGCGCATCATCGAGGTATTGCTTGGCACGCAAGAGGCGCAGCAGCAAATACAGCAAGATGCCCGCCAGCATCGCGATGATGCTCATCACCAGCGGTGCATTGATGCCGTGCCACAGCGCCAGGCTGAACTCTGGCAAGTTGCCGCCCACCACGGGCGAAGCAGCTGCATCCAGGTAGCTGCCCACCGCCCAGGCCGGGAAGATCCCCACCAGCAGGCAGATCAGTACCAGCAGCTCGACCGGCACGCGCATCCAGTGCGGTGGCTCATGGGGCTCGTGCGGCAGGTCGGTGGCCGGTGGGCCAAAAAACACATCGACCGTGAAGCGCAGCGAATAGGCGACGCTGAAAATGCCCGCCAAGGTAGCGGCCACCGGCAAGGCGGTGGTCAGAAACGGTGTGGTGTTGATGTACACCGTCTCGGCAAAAAACATTTCCTTGGACAAAAAGCCGTTGAGCAGCGGCACGCCGGCCATGGCCGCACTGGCCACCATCGCCAAGGTGCCGGTGATCGGCATCATCTTTTGCAGGCCGGAGAGGCGGCGGATATCGCGTGTGCCTGACTCGTGGTCGACAATGCCGGCGGCCATGAACAGCGAGGCCTTGAAGGTCGCGTGGTTCATGATGTGGAAGACGGCAGCAACGGCGGCCAGCGGGCTGTTGAGGCCCAGCAGCAAGGTGATCAAGCCCAGGTGCGACAGGGTGGAATACGCCAGCAGCGCCTTCATGTCATGCTGGAACATGGCGATATAGCCGCCCAGCAGCAAGGTGATGGCGCCGGCGCCACCAACGAGCCAGAACCATTCCTCGGTGCCGCTCAGCGCAGGCCAGAGGCGGGCGAGCAAAAAGACACCGGCCTTGACCATGGTGGCCGAGTGCAGATAGGCCGAGACCGGGGTGGGCGCCGCCATTGCGCGCGGCAGCCAGAAATGGAAGGGGAACTGCGCGCTCTTGGTGAGCGCGCCGAGCAAGATCAGCACCAGGGTGACGCGGTAGAGCTCATGGTTGCGGATCTGGTCACCGGCGGCCAGCACATTGTCGAGCTCATAGCTGCCCACGATGTGGCCCAGCAGCAGCACACCGCCCAAGAGGCACAGGCCCCCGGTGCCGGTCACGGTAAGCGCCATGCGCGCGCCCATGCGTGCGTCCTTGCGGTGGTGCCAGTAGCCGATCAGCAAAAAGGAGAAGAGGCTGGTCAGTTCCCAGAAGAACACCAGCTGGATCAGGTTGCCCGAGAGCACCACGCCCATCATCGAGCCCATGAAGGCCAGGAAGAACGAGAAAAAGCGTGGCACCGGATCGGCTTGCGACATGTAGTAGCGCGCATACAGCACCACCAAGCTGCCGATGCCCAGCACCAAGATGGAGAACAACCAGGCAAATCCATCCATGCGGAAGTGCAGATCCAGCCCGAGCTGGCCCAGCCAGGCCACATTGTGGTGCACCACGCCGTTGTTCTGCGTTTCCGGGAAAAGCATGGCAACTTGAACCACGCAGAACACCGCAATGGCCCCTGCCAGCGTGGACTCGGTGTTACGCGCGTTGGCAGGCAGCAGCGCTGCAATTGCGCTGCCGATGAAGGGGAGGAGGATCAGGTAGGAAAGTGCCATTTCTTTGTAAATTCTACAAGCTGGCCCGATCCCAGCTGCTACTAAAACCCGAGCAAGTTCAGGATATTGGTCATGGCTTATCGATAGTCAATACCCTATGTTAGTGACTGCAAATGCGCGAGCAAAGGTGGTTTCTTGATGCCTGTTTTGAACATGCGCCCATGCATGCTTTGCATGAATAGCCGGCCACTTGCCCATAGGGCAACACTGCAGCGTTGCGGCAGGGTCAGGGGGCTGGGACAGGGGGAGGAGATGGCTGCGCCGCAGGTCCGCTGAGTCCAGGAGTTGTAGTGCGCGGGGCGGGGGCGCGCGCGGTACCGCTGCTGGCGCATGGCAGCGGGGCTGTGCGGGCGAGGCTGGGGTGCGTAGGGTCCGGTGCCGTGGCATATCAGGGCTCCTGCGCCCAGAGCAGGGCGTTTGCGCATCCTAGCAGAAGCGACTGGGAAGTCCTACCGTTCCTGGGAGAGCGAGGTTCTTATTGCTCTTCCACCCGGCGCGGCGGGTAGCTGTCCCAGGACTGGCAGCCGGGGCATTGCCAGAAATGCTGGCGCGCCTCAAAGCCGCAGGCGGCGCAGCGGTAGCGGGTCAGCGGTTTTGCGGCATTGTCCAGCGCGCGCTGAATGGCGGGGTGGTGCTCTTCGTGGCTGAGCGATTCCTGGGCGAGCCAGCGGCCGGCCGCAACCAGTGAGGGCTCGTGGCGCAGGTGCTCGATGTACCAGTCGCGCCCGACCGGTCCCTCGGCTTGCTCCACGCCGGCAAATTCGTCCAGATGCACCAGGCTTTGCATCACATCCAGCGATGGCGCGCTGTGGTAGTTGGCCTCCAGCAGCGCACGTACCTGGGGCTTGCGCTCGTCGGCCTTGACCAGCTCCAGCATCAGCGGCGCGACCAGGGGCACCGAGGAGGGCGACACCGCGGCCAGCTCCATCAGCGATCCCAGTGCCAGCGCGGGATGGCCGCTCTTGTGCTGCAGATGGGCCAGCTCGATCCGGGGGCGCGGTGCATGCGGTGCCTCGGACTGGGCTTGCTGCAGCAAGTCCTGCGCGGCGTCGAGCTGGCCATGGGCGAGTTGGCCCAGCGCCTGCTCACACAGGTAGTGGGCAATGCGCACGCTGTAGTCGCCCTGGTTATGGCTGTGCATCAGGCTCGCAATCTGCACGGCTTGCGGCCAGTCGTGGGCGCGCTCGTAGATCGCCAGGCGCGAGAGACGGGCCTCGTTCTCGTAAGGGGTGTTCTCCAGCCGGGCCAGCGCATCTTCGGCGCGGTCCAGCAGCCCGGCCTTCATGAAATCCAGGGCCAGCGCATGCTGGGCGCGTTCGCGCTCGGGCTTGCTGATGTCGGCGCGCGAGAGCAGGTGCTCATGCACGCGTACCGCACGGCTGTATTCGCCCCGGCGGCGGAACAGATTGCCCAGCGCAAAGTGCAGCTCGGCGGTATCGGGGTCGTTCTGCACGGCCTCGATAAAGGCATCGATGGCCTTGTCCTGCTGCTCGTTCAGGAGAAAGTTCAGCCCCTTGAAGTAGGCCTTGGGGGCGCTGCGGTTCTCACGGCGAATCTGGCGCAAGTCAAAGCGCGAGGCCAGCCAGCCCAGCACAAACGCAGCGGGGAAACCCAGCAGGATCCAGGAGATGTCAAATTCCATGAGGTGGCAGCGGGGTGGTCTCGTCCGCAGGGACGTTGGTGGAGGGGGGAGGGTCGCCCGCAACGGCTTGCGCCGCCGCTGCACGCTGCGCGGCTTTGCGGTGCTTCCACCAGCGCGGCACCATGCCGATGATGCCGACAATCACGCCCGCGCTGAAGGCGAGCAGCACCACCAGAACGAGCGGGGCCTGCCATTGGGTGCCAAAGAACAGGTGCACCACCACATCCCGCTGGTTATTGAGCGCAAATGCAAACAGGGTGAAGAAGATGACAGCTTTGAGCAGCCACAGCAGGTATTTCATGGCAGTGACAGGAATGGCTTGGGCGCCATTCTACGTGGATTCCCACGCCTGGCCTGGAAAAGCAAATGCCAGCACGAGGCTGGCATTGGTCGAAAGAAGGTGACGAGCCTGACCCCGGCACTGGATCCACAGTTAGGGCTGCTTGGTTCCCCACCTGACCCGGTTGGCCGCTTCCCCATGCGAGGAGGCCCGTCAGCTGTCGATTGTACCTAAAGAATGGGGCCCCCTTGGCCAAGCTGGCCAAAAAGTCCTTGTTCGCCTGTGCGGCCAGGGCGCAGCGGCCAAAAGTATTGCAAGCTGCGCGCAGCCAGTGCCGCCCATGGCCGTGACTGACCGTAGAATGCGATGCTATGTCTTATCTTGTTCTCGCTCGCAAATACCGTCCGCGAAATTTCTCTGAAATGGTAGGCCAGGAGCATGTGGTGCAGGCACTGTCCAATGCGCTGGTGCAGCAGCGCTTGCACCATGCCTACCTGTTCACGGGAACCCGGGGTGTGGGCAAGACGACGGTCTCGCGCATTCTGGCCAAGTCGCTCAACTGCACGGGCGCGGACGGCCATGGCGGCATCACCGCTGCGCCTTGCGGTGTGTGCCCAGCCTGTACCGAGATCGACAGCGGACGTTTCCCCGATTACACCGAGCTCGATGCCGCCTCCAACCGTGGTGTCGATGAAGTTCAGGGCCTCCTGGAGCAGGCGGTGTACAAGCCGGTGCAGGGGCGCTTCAAGGTCTTTATGATCGACGAAGTGCACATGCTCACCAATACCGCCTTCAACGCCATGTTGAAGACCCTGGAAGAGCCGCCCGAGTACCTGAAGTTTGTGCTGGCGACGACCGACCCGCAAAAAGTGCCGGTCACGGTGCTGTCGCGCTGCCTGCAGTTCAACCTGCGCCCGATGGCGCCAGAGACGATCCAGGAGCACCTGGGCCGCGTGCTGGTGCAAGAGCAGATTGCGGCCGAGCCGCAGGCCTTGCGGCTGCTGTCGCGCTCAGCCCGGGGTTCCATGCGCGATGCGCTGTCGCTGACCGACCAGGCCATTGCCTTTGGTGGCGGCCAGCTGCAAGAGGCCAGCGTGCGCCAAATGCTGGGCGCCGTCGATTCCAGCCATGTGTTTCGCCTGATTGAGGCACTGGCGCGCGGCGATGGCGCCGAGGTGGTCGATACCGTCAACCAGCTGCGCCACCAGGGCTTGTCTGCTGCGTCTACCCTGGAAGACATGGCCGTGCAGCTGCAGCGCATGGCCGTGTTCCAGGCCGTGCCGGGCAAGGCCCAGGCCGCCGCCGCTGAGGACGACGCCGAGCAGCAGGAGCTGCTGCGCCTGGCCCAGTTCATGCCGGCGGACGAAACCCAGCTGCTGTACAGCATTGCGCTGCATGGCCGGGGCGAGCTGGGCCTGGCACCGGATGAATATGCGGCCTTGACGATGGCGCTGCTGCGACTGCTGGCCTTCAAGCCTGCGGGCACGGCTGAAAAAAAAACTCTGAATAGTGCTGGGGCTGCGGCGCCGGTGGCTGCTGGGCCCAAGCAGGCTGCTGCCCCCCTTGCCGCGCCTGCCGTGGCTGTTGCACCGCGCGTGGTGCCGCCGCTTGCTGCGTCTCCAGCGCCGCAGGTCGCCACTGCGGTGGATGCGTCCGTAGCCCTTGCAGCGCCTGTTGTTGCTGCTCCGCCATCCGCAGCCATTTCTGCGCCCGTTTCTACACCTGTTTCAGTGCCCGCGCCCGCGCCCGTGCCCACACCGGCACCTGTGGCGGCTCCAGTGGCCCAGCCAGCACCTCCGGCTTCGGAGCCTATCGTCGCCACGCCCACGGTCGAGGCCGTCAAGCTGCCTGTGCGCAGCGCAGAAGATTTGATTCCCGCACGCGCCACTGCCACTGTGGCGCCTGTCCCAGTCGACCCGCCGACCCCCGCCCAGACCGAGAAGGAGCTGGTGGAAGAGGAGCAGCCGCAGTCCCATGACGACGATGCCCCGTCCGAGCCGGACAGCGATGCCGAGGACGAGACCGCAGCGCCGTACTTTGATGAGGTACCGATGGAGGCGTATGCGGATGACGAGCCAGCAGCGCTGGCCGATCTGCCCGATGCGGCGCCTGCTGCGCAGCCGCCCGCTGCAGCGGCACCTGACCGTGCCAGCCTGATTGCCTTGCCGGTGCAAACGCCGCAAGCCAGTGAGCTGGACCGGCCAGCGGCCAACTTTGGCGAGAACCTGGGCCGGGTGCCGCCCGAATTCGAGGACACCGAAGAGGGGCGTTTCTGGAACGACACCGTGACAGCCCTGGTGCAGGCCGAAGCCATTACGGCGGTGGCGCGCCAGTTGGCGCTGCGCTCGCAGCTCATCAAGCGCGAGGCCGACGAGTGGTGGCTGCGGGTGGACCTCGAGTCGCTGGCCCAATCCGGCACGATCGAGCGCCTGCGCACCGCACTGGTGGCCGCCGGTCTGGTGGGCAAGATCCAGGTGTCGGTGGGCGCCGTGAGCGACTGCCCGGCGCGGCGCAAGGCCCATGCCGTGCAGGCCCGCCAGCGCGCGGCCGAGGAAACCGTGCGCCAGGATCCCTATGTCCAGTCTTTGATACAGCAATTTGGCGCGAAAATAGTGCCCGGCAGCATTCAGCCTCTATGATGCGGCGTTCGCTGGCAGATGGGCCCTCCCGTCTGCTGCAGGTTTTTATACAAAAGGATTTTCCATGTTCAACAAAGGACAACTCGCAGGTTTGATGAAGCAAGCCCAGGCCATGCAGGACAACCTCAAGAAGGCCCAGGACGACCTGGCCAACATCGAGGTCGAAGGTGAGTCTGGTGCCGGTCTCGTCAAGGTGCTGATGACCTGCAAGCACGACGTCAAGCGCGTGACCATTGACCCCAGCCTGCTGTCCGAAGACAAGGACATGCTCGAAGACCTGGTGGCTGCCGCCTTCAACGCCGCGGTGCGCAAGGCCGAAGAGACCAGCAACGAGAAAATGGGCAAGATCACCGCTGGCATGCCAGGCCTGCCCGGCGGCATGAAGTTCCCGTTCTAAGCGCGCGCCTCGTTTTGCCGCACGCTTTTGCCGCCCCTGTGCCTTTGGCTGCAACGCGCAACCCAAGGCTTGTCTGCGCTGTGCACTGCTTGGTGAGGCATCGCCATGTCTGATACCGGCACGCTGGAGGCCCTGGTGCAGGCACTGCGCCGACTGCCGGGCGTGGGGGTGAAGTCGGCATCGCGCATGGCGTTTCACCTGCTGCAAAACGACCGGGAGGGGGCCGAGCTGCTCTCGCGCGCCTTGCACGAGGCCAGCAGCCGGGTGCAGCACTGCGAGCGCTGCCATACCTTTACCGAAAACACGATCTGCGACACCTGCCTGGATGAGGGGCGCGATGCCGCTCGCCTGTGCGTGGTGGAAACCCCCGCTGACCAGGCAGCCCTTGAGCGCACCGGTGCCTACAAAGGCTATTACTACGTGCTGATGGGGCGCCTGTCACCGCTCGATGGCATTGGACCGCGCGATATCGGTGTGCAGCAATTGCTGCAACGGGCGAGCGACGGCGTGGTGCAGGAGGTGATCCTGGCCACCAATTTCACCGCCGAAGGGGAGGCCACTGCCCATGTGATCAGCGAGGCTTTGCAGCGCAGGGGTATTGGCTTGACGCGCCTGGCGCGTGGGGTACCCATTGGCAGCGAGCTCGAATATGTGGACCTGGGCACGATTGCCCACGCATTGGCGGATCGCCGCTAAAGCCTTGGTCATTGGGAGGGGTGGCAGCGCCTTTTCCCAGCAATTCAGCGGTTTGCACCGTCTTTGGCGCAGGGCCTCTCGCAGCTTGGGAAAACCGGTTTTCCTGCGCCGCCATTTGGGCTAAATCCGGCTGAGGCGCCCGGCGCGCTGCTTGCGACCGATTACAATTCAATGCTGATCTTTATGGTTATTTATGCATTGCGTGCATAAATCAAGCCCGGTGCGGTCTGTGTTTTCCTGGATTTGCCCGTTTTTCAGTCTTGCACGCCTGTCTGTCTGCACCGCTCCAAAGATCATTCTCCGTTCTCCTTATTGCATCTAGCCGTGTTGCTGCCGGCTGTGCCTCGTGTTTTTTAGGATTTTTGCGTGCAATCTACTGCTGTATCCAAGCGAAATATTCTGGCCGCTGTCATTGGCAACGCGCTCGAATGGTATGACTTCCTGGTCTTTGCCTTCATGACGCCCATTGTGGCCAAGCTGTTCTTCCCCTCCAACCCCAACGATCCGAGCGATGACCTCAACCGCATCCTGATGACCACGGCGGTGTTTGGCGTGGGCTTCTTTATGCGTCCGGTGGGCGGCATCTTGCTGGGCCTGTACGGCGACCGCAAGGGCCGCAAGGCGGCGATGGTGATGGTCACCGGGATCATGGCCGTGGCCATTGCACTGATCACCTTTGCGCCGACCTACCAGGGTGTGGGTATCTGGGCGCCTATCTTCATCGTGCTGGCACGCTTGCTGCAAGGTTTTGCCGCAGGGGGCGAATTCGGCACGTCGACGGCCTTGCTGATCGAGCTGGCGCCCAAGGGCAAACGGGGCTTTTATGGCTCCTGGCAGATGACGGGCCAGATGGCGGCACTGCTGATTGGCGCGGCGGTGGGCACCTTGATCACCGACTTCTTCACCCAGGAGCAGCTGATGTCCTGGGCCTGGCGCATTCCCTTCGCGGTGGGCCTGTTAATTGTGCCGGTGGCCATCTATATCCGCCGCCATGTCGAAGAGCCAGAAACCTTTGTGAAGATGCAGGCCGCGCAAAAGGCGGGCACGGTCAAGCAAGTGGGCGTGCTGGAGATGCTGCGCACCCATGCGCGTGAAACCCTGGTGGGCATGGGCCTGGTGGTAACGGCCACGGTGTCCATCTACATCACCTTCACCTATCTGGTGACCTATTCGACCGTCACCTTGAAGCTGCCGCTGCACGATACCTTCATGGTGCAGATGGCCGGTGCGGCGCTGATGGTTGTGCTGATGCCCTTCATGGGCGCCTGGTCCGACCGGGTGGGCCGCCGTCCCTTGATGATTGGTTCGCTGCTGGGCTATCTGGTGGTGCTGTACCCGCTGTACGCCTGGCTGACCGATGGCCCGAGCATTGCCAAGCTGATGACCGTGCAGGTCGTTGTGTGCCTCTTTGTGTCGGTGTTCTTTGGCGTCTTCAGCACGGTGATGGCTGAGCTCTTCCCTGCGAATGTGCGCTCTGTGGGCATGTCCATGGCCTACAACATCGCCGTGATGGTGTTTGGCGGCTTTGCCCAGTTCATCGTGACCTGGCTGATCAAGACCACGGGCTCGACGATGTCGCCGGCCTTCTATGTGATGTTTGGCGTGACTTTGGGACTGATTGCGGCGTTCTTTATCCGTGAGCGCGCGCATGACGACGACCTGGATGGCGAGATGGTGTGATCACCCCGGCCAGCAGGCATGACGCTGCTGGTCAGCGAGCTGACAAAAAAGCCTGGTGCTGATGCAGCACCGGGCTTTTTCTGTGGGGTGTATAGGGCTTAGGCCAGCACGGGCAGCAAGGCCTGCCACTCCTGGGCCAGCAGGCGCGCTGATGAGGCCAGCGCGCCGGGCAGCAGCTGGCTGGCGGTGTGCTCGACGCCCATGCCCAGGATGTGGCCAAGCAGCAAGGCGCCGGCCACCAGCTGCAGGTTGCCGGCGGGCACCTGCGGCCACTGCGCCTGGGCCTTGGCTGCCAATTCTGCGCTCAGGCGCGGGTAGAGCTTTTCGCAGTGCTGGATCTGGGGCAGCTGCGGAATCTTGGCCGCCACGGCCTGCAGCAGGGTCTCCCAGGCCTTGAGGTCTTCGGCCGGGTAGGCCTGGACCAGCTCGGGCAAGGACAGGTAAGGCGCGCGCGCCTCCAGGTTTTGCGACTGTGCCATGCGCAGCAGATTGAACAGCAGTGCGGGGCGGTGCTGCAGCAACTCGACCAGGGTCGCGGTATCGGCCTTGTTGTTCAGCGCCTGAGCCAGTGCCGCGACATCGGCGGTGCTGGGCAGCACGACCCGGGCGGGTATGGGTTCTGGGCGGCTGACCGCATAGCCTTGCAGCAGATGAGCCTTGTTCTCCTGCGCCAGTTGCAGCTGCGCAGTGGACTCGATCTTGTCGGCGATCAAGGTGGCGCCAGAGATGCGGCGCGCCCACTGCAGCATCAGTACCGCGCGCTCGGCCGAAAGCACCGAGAAATCGATCTTCAGGTAGTTGACCAGGTCGTGCCAGGGCGCGTAGGCCGAATCGAGCACCGAGTGGTTGAACGCGAGCGCAAAACCTTTGGCACGCAAGGCCTCCAGCGCGGGGCGGCGTGCCAGCGCTTCAGACGATGCGGCATGGCCCAGTGACGGGATCTCCAGCACCACCTGGCTTGCAGGCAGCAGATTCAGATGGCTGCCGCGCAGGCTCTCGAACGTGGTGTTCAGAAACAGCAGGCCATCGCCCAATAAGGGGGCGGGCTCGATGTGCGAGAGCACGGCATGCGTCAGCGCCAGGTCTGATTCCAGCGTATGGGACGACGCGGTGCGGGAGCGGTTGAATATCTCGTGGCCGGTGACGGCGCCGCTGGCATCTTTGATCGGCTGCCAGGCAATAGGGGGTGCGGGTGATGTGAACACCATGGCAGCTGCCATGGAGGGGGGTGTTGAAGGAGGCGCGCTCGTGTGTTGCATGTACGGCTGAACCATTGCATGCATCAGTGGTGCCTCACCAGCAACTGGTGTAAGCAATGTCTGCATTTCGTTATCTCGGGATCGACGTGCATTGTCCTTCATATCGGGCATTTCACGCGTCTATGGAGAGAGTGAACCTGCTGGTTTTGTAGCAAACTGCACACGCTTTTGGCGTATAAAAAGCGTCTGTTTGTTACAGTTGCCCCTGCAGCCAGTCCAACTCGCTCTGGCTGAACCCGGCCTGGCGGCGGGCAGGCAGGTTGATTGGCGGGCGGGGGCGGGGTGCCTCGTAGTGGCTGACAAGCCAGCTGTAGTGCTGCTCTGGGTCCAGATCGCGCTGCGCACAAAGAAACCGGTACCAGTGGTTGCCGATCGCCACATGTCCCACCTCTTCGCGCAGGATGATGTCCAGGATGGCGACCGCCTCCAGTGCGTCTGGCGCAGCTGTTTGTTGCAATTTTGCCTGGATCTGGGGAGTTGCATCCAAACCACGGGCCTCCAGGGTGCGGGGTACCAAGGCCATGCGCGCCACGATGTCATCGGCCGTTTTCTCGCACATGGTCCACAGACCCTGGTGCGCGGGGTAGTCGCCATAGTCATGGCCCCATTTGCGCAAGTGGGCACGCAGCAGCCGGAAATGCTTGGCTTCCTCGCCCGCCACCTGCAGCCAGTCCTGGTAGAAGGCCTCGGGCATGCCTTCATAGCGCCAGATGGCATCGAGCGCCAGGTTGATGGCGTTGAACTCGATGTGGGCGATGGCGTGCAGCAAGATGGCGCGCCCCTCAGCCGTTGCCGGGGAGCGCCGGCCCATGGCGGTATGGACCTTGAGCTCGGGTCTGGCCGGGTGGCCGGGCAGGCTGATGCCCTCGGGCACTTGCAGCTGCGCCCCAGGTGCTATTGAAATAGTGGCTCTTTGCGCATACATGGCAAGGGTGAGCGCGGATTTTTCCTCGGCATCGGCCACACACAGGGCTTGCAAGGCACATTGACGTAATTCCATCCCTACAATTATGAGGCTGGCGCCCCATGGAGGCGTGCAAGGCAGGCATGGCCCGCGCTCCTGCGAGCACTCACAGGGGATTGACCTGTAACCATAACCCGATGGAGACATGATGGCGAAGTATGAACTCGATGGTGTGCAACCGCAGGTTGCCGCCTCGGCATGGATTGCAGACAGCGCGCAGGTGGTCGGCCGCGTGGAGATGGCCGCAGACAGCAGTGTGTGGTTTGGTGCCATTCTGCGCGGGGACAATGACCCGATCCGCATTGGCGAGGGCAGCAATATTCAGGACGGCAGCGTGCTGCACACCGACAAGGGCAAGCCCTTGGACATCGGCAAGCACGTCACCATCGGCCATAACGTCATCTTGCATGGCTGCACGATTGGCGATGCGTCGCTGATCGGCATGGGCGCCATTGTGCTCAACGGCGCCAAAATCGGCCGCCATTGCCTCGTGGGTGCTGGCGCGGTGGTGACCGAGAACAAGGAGTTTCCTGAAGGCAGCTTGATTGTGGGCAGCCCCGCCAAGGTGGTGCGCCAGTTGAGCCAGGAGCAGATCGAGGGGCTGCGGCGCAGCGCTGAGGGCTATATGGCCAATGCGCGGCGTTTCAAATCGGGTCTGCGAAAATTGCCGGATTGAGGCGCTGCGGCCCCGGGTGCGAAGCCCGGGCGCAGCAGGCCTGCATGTATTGAATTGGAAGAATTACAGTGTCTGAACTGCATAAATTTTTGTTTGATGGGCTGCCCGTGCGGGGAGCCATTGTTCGACTGACCGATGCCTGGCAAGAGATCTTGCAGCGCCGCGCCGTCAATACCAGTACCGGCCCGTACCCGCTGCCCGTGCAGGAGATGCTCGGCGAGATGACCGCCGCTGGCGTGCTGATGCAGTCCAACATCAAATTCAATGGCGCGCTGGTGTTCCAGATCTCGGGTGATGGCCCGGTGAAGCTGGCCGTCACCGAGGTGCTGACCAACCTGAGCGTGCGCTCCACCGTCACGATGGTGGGCGACTTGCCCGCCGATGCGACCTTGACCGACCTGGTCAATGTGCATGGCAAGGGCCGCTGCGCGATCACCTTGGACCCCAAAGACAGGCAACCTGGTCAGCAGCCCTACCAGGGCGTGGTGCCGCTGGTCGATGTGGATGGCCAGCCGCTCCAGAGCATGGCTGCCATCTTGCAGCAGTACATGCGCCAGTCCGAGCAGCTCGACACCGTGCTGGTGCTGGCAGCCAACGACAAGGTGGCCGCTGGCCTGATCGTGCAGCGCATGCCGATCAAGGGCGAGGCCAATCTGGCCGCAGGCGCGCAGAACACCGAAGAGGTCGACCAGATCGGCCTCAATGAAGAGTACAACCGCATTGCCCACTTGGCTGCCAGCCTGACCCGCGATGAGCTGCTGAGCCTCGATGTCGAGACCATCCTGCACCGCCTGTTCTGGGAAGAAAAGCTGCTGCGCTTTGTGCCTGAAGACGGCGAAGGCGGCCCGCACTTTGCCTGCACCTGCAGCCGCGAGCGTGTGGGCAATATGCTGCGCAGCCTTGGCCAGGAAGAGTCCGACAGCATTCTGGAAGAGCAGGGCATGATCGAGGTGGGCTGCGAATTCTGTGGCCAGCAGTACCGCTTTGACGCTGTCGATGTAGCGCATCTGTTTACCGAGCGCGGCAATGACCCGCCGGCCTCCAACCTGGTGCAGTGATGCCGGGCGCCCCGCTGGTCGCGCTTAGCTGGTTTGCGGTGTGATCAGGCCCTGGAACAGGCGCAGCTCGCAATCGGGGTCGCTGCATTTTTCGCAGTTCCAGCGCGCACGCGCGCCTGGGTTGGCCTGGCCCAGTGCCATGCGCAAGGCCTGCAGGCCCGGCGCCTGCGGGAACCAGTTGCACAGCGCTGCAAGTGCTTCCTGCTCCAGCCGGTGGCCCTGGCTGAATAACAATTGAAACGCCTGCCCCTGGCCCACCAGGTGCAGGCGTGCCTGCATCAGCAGAGTCTGCGCTGGATCGGACTGGCCTGAGCTGGCCGGCAGTGGTGGCGCAATCAGCAGTACGGCGTCGTGCCTGTCTAGCAAAATGGCTGGCGCATCCTGCGCTGGCAGACCTGCCAATTGGGTAAAGCTGCATGCCTTGAGCACCAAGGCGGGCGTGGATGCGGTAGCGCTCTGTGCCAGGTAGTGCTCCAGCTGCTGTGCAAGCCGCTTGGCATCTTCACAGGCAGCAGAGGCCAGATAGACCGCCGGTGGCGAGCGCTGGGTACTGGGCGTCATGGCTGGGTTGGGCGTCGCAGGCATGGCCGCGATGATACGGCCAAAGCCAGCGCGCAGCGACAAAAAAGCGCCTGCAAAGAGGCGCTTGTCGGGGCTGGGGGCGGCGCTGCTTTATTTGCGCGTGTACTGCACAAATACTTCATTGGGCTTGACCATGCCCAGCTCATTGCGGGCCTTGCCTTCGACCATGTCCATGCCCTGCTTGAGGTCGTTGACCTCGGTCTCCAGGCGCACGTTCTCACGCGTGGCCGCTTCGTTCTCTGTTTTCTGCGTGGCGATTTGCTGCTTCATGTCCTTGACATAGGGCACGCTGCCGCGCCCACTCCAGAGCTGGGCATGGATGCTGACCAAAATGGCCAGCAGCACAAAGGGAACAATGCGAGAGATCATGGCAAACAGGGCTCGAAAGGGCTGGCGGGGCAGGGCCTGAGGCCATGCCCCGCAGCAGGCTTAGCGCAGATTGTAGAAGGCGGCGCGGCCGGGGTACACGGCCACTTCGCCCAGGTCTTCTTCAATGCGCAGCAACTGGTTGTACTTGGCCATGCGGTCCGAGCGGCTGAGCGACCCGGTCTTGATCTGGCCCGCGTTCAAGCCCGCGGCGATATCGGCGATGGTGCTGTCTTCGGTCTCGCCCGAGCGGTGCGAGATCACGGCGGTGTAGCCGGCGCGCTTGGCCATCTCGATAGCGGCAAAGGTTTCGCTCAAGGTACCGATCTGGTTGATCTTGATCAGGATCGAGTTGGCGATGCCCTTGTCGATGCCTTCCTTGAGGATCTTGGTGTTGGTCACGAACAGGTCGTCACCCACCAGTTGCACCTTCTTGCCCAGGCGCTCGGTCAGCACCTTCCAGCCATCCCAGTCGCCTTCGTGCATGCCGTCTTCGATGGAGATGATGGGGTACTTGTCGCACCAGGCGGCCAGCATGTCGGTCCATTGCTCGGCCGTCAGGCTGATGCCGCCTTCGCCTTCGAGCACGTACTTGCCGTCCTTGTAGAACTCGGAGGCAGCGCAGTCCAGCGCCAGAGCGATCTGCTCGCCAGCGGTGTAGCCGGCCTGGTCGATGGCTTCGAGGATCAGCTGGATGGCGGCTTCATGGTTCTCGACCGATGGCGCAAAACCACCTTCGTCACCCACGGCGGTGGGCATGCCACGGCTGTCGATGATCTTCTTCAGCGCGTGGAACACTTCAGCACCCCAGCGCAGCGCTTCGCGAAAGCTCGGCGCGCCCACGGGCACGATCATGAACTCTTGCAGGTCCAGCGAGTTGTTGGCGTGCGCGCCACCGTTGATCACGTTCATCATCGGCACGGGCAGCTGCACACCACCCATGCCGCCAAAGTAGCGGTACAGCGGCAGACCGGCTTCTTCGGCAGCAGCGCGGGCCACGGCCATCGACACGGCCAGCATGGCATTGGCGCCCAGGCGGCTCTTGTTGTCGGTGTTGTCAAGATCGATCAGGGTCTTGTCCAGGAAGGCCTGTTCGGCGGCGTCCAGGCCCAGGATGGCTTCGGAGATTTCGGTATTGATGTGCTCGACGGCCTTGAGCACGCCCTTGCCCAGGTAGCGGCTCTTGTCGCCGTCGCGCAGCTCGATGGCTTCACGCGAACCGGTGGAGGCGCCCGATGGGACGGCCGCGCGGCCCATCACACCCGATTCCAGCAGTACATCACATTCCACGGTGGGGTTGCCACGCGAATCCAGAATTTCGCGGCCAACAATATCAACAATTGCACTCACTTTAGAGCCTTTCAGAGATTGAGAAAAGGGTTGGTGCGCTGCAAACGGGTGGACTGCAACTGCACGGAATCAAGGGGAGGGGATGCGGGATGGACGTTCAAACGCCTTCGACCAGCACCATGCGCATGATGGCGGCGCCGGCACGCGCTTCGCGCGCCTTGCTGTATTCGGGCGAATCATAGAAACGGCGGGCTTGCTCGCTGTCCTTGAACTTCAGGATCACGGTGCGGCCGGGGTTCCAGTCGCCCTCGATCACCTCGACCTTGCCGCCGCGCACGCAGACCTCGGCGCCATAGGTTTGCATGGCGATGGTGCTGTACTTGCGGTACTCCTCGTACTGCTCGGGGTTGGTGACGGTGACCGATGCAATGATGTATGCGCTTGGCATTTAAGCTCCAAAATTGTTTTCCAGAAAACCGTTCTTCTTGGTGATGCTGTCCAGCGCCACCATGGTTTCGAGCAAGGCCTTCATGTGCTTGAGCGGCACGGCGTTGGGGCCGTCGCTCAGGGCGTTGCAGGGGTCGGGATGGGTTTCCATGAACACGCCAGCGACGCCCACGGCAATCGCTGCACGGGCCAGCACGGGCACCATTTCGCGCATGCCGCCACTCGACGTGCCATTGCCGCCGGGCAACTGCACGCTGTGCGTGGCGTCGAACACCACGGGCGCGTTGGTTTCGCGCATGATGGCCAGCGAGCGCATGTCGCTCACCAGGTTGTTGTAGCCAAAGCTGGCGCCGCGTTCGCAGGCCATGAAGCTGTCTTCGGGCAGGCCCACTTCCTTGGCGGCAGCGCGGGCCTTGTCGATGACATTCTTCATGTCATGGGGCGCCAGAAACTGGCCCTTCTTGATATTGACCGGCTTGCCCGATTGGGCGACCGCACGGATGAAGTCAGTCTGGCGGCACAGGAAGGCCGGGGTCTGCAGCACATCGACGATGCTGGCCACATAGGGCACTTCGGCTTCGGTGTGCACATCGGTGAGGATGGGCACATTCAGCTCTTTTTTCACCTTGGCCAGAATCTCCAGGCCCTTTTCCATGCCGGGGCCGCGAAAGCTCGTGCCCGAGCTGCGGTTGGCCTTGTCAAAGCTGCTCTTGAAGATAAAGGGGATGCCCAGGCTGGACGTCATTTCCTTGAGCTGTCCGGCCACATCCATCTGCAGCTGCTCGGACTCGACCACGCAGGGGCCGGCGATCAGGAAAAACGGTTTATCAAGCCCGATATCAAATCCGCACAATTGCATGGACGGTGTTCCTTAAGGATGGGGTGAGAGCAAAGACGCCATGAAAAACGCAGCGTTGGTGGATGCTTTGTTTGTCATGGCTTCTGTGTGTGCCGCAGCGTGGCCGCAATTTTACTTGGCTGCCTGCTTCTTGCGATCGACTGCCGCCTTGATGAAGGCATTGAACAGCGGATGGCCGGCCCAGGGGGTGGACTTGAACTCGGGGTGGAACTGCACACCGATGAACCAGGGGTGCACCGCCTTGGGCAGCTCGACAATCTCGGTCAGATGCTCACGCTGGGTCAGCGCCGAGATCACCAGGCCGGCGCTGCGCAGCTGGTCCAGGTACTGGGTGTTGGCCTCGTAGCGGTGGCGGTGGCGCTCGGTCACCACATCGCCATAGATGCTGTGGGCCAGTGAGTCCTTTTGCACATCGGACGATTGCGCGCCCAGGCGCATCGTGCCGCCCAGGTCCGAGTTCTCGTCGCGGGTCTTGATGGTGCCGTCGGCATCCTTCCACTCGGTGATCAGCGCGATCACGGGGTGGGGCGTCTGGCGGTCAAACTCGGTGGAGTTGGCGTTGTCCAGGCCCGCCACATGGCGGGCGTATTCGATGGTGGCCACCTGCATGCCCAGGCAGATGCCCAGGTAGGGCACCTTGCCTTCACGGGCAAACTTGGCCGTGGAGATCTTGCCTTCGACACCGCGCGAGCCAAAGCCGCCGGGCACCAAAATGCCGTCATAGCTCTTGAGCAGCTCGGCTGCATCGCTGTCATGGATGGTTTCCGAATCCACGTGCGTGATCTTGACGCGCACATGGTTTTGCATGCCGGCGTGCTTGAGCGCTTCGTTGACGGACTTGTAGGCATCCGACAGCTCGACATACTTGCCGACCATCGCGATGGCCACTTCACCCTTGGGGTGCTCGGTCTCATAGACCAGGTCATCCCAGCGCTTGAGGTTGGCCGGCGGCGTGTTCAGGCGCAGCTTGTCGCAGATGAGGCCATCGAGGCCCTGCTCGTGCAGCATGCGGGGCACCTTGTAGATGGTGTCCACATCCCACATGCTGATGACGCCCCAGGACTGGACGTTGGTGAACAAGGAGATCTTGTCACGCTCTTCCTCAGGCACCGCATGCTGGGCGCGGCACAGCAGCGCATCGGGCTGAATACCGATTTCGCGCAGCTTTTGCACCGTGTGCTGGGTAGGCTTGGTCTTGAGCTCGCCGGCCGCTGCAATGTAGGGCAGGTAGGTCAGGTGCACAAAGGCCGAGTTGTTGGGGCCGAGCTTGAGCGACAGCTGGCGCACCGCTTCGAGGAAGGGCAGCGACTCGATATCGCCGACCGTGCCGCCGATCTCGCAGATGGCGACATCGACAGCGTGGTCGGTGCCGATGCCGGCGCCGCGCTTGACGTATTCCTGGATCTCGTTGGTGATGTGCGGGATGACCTGCACGGTCTTGCCCAGGTAATCACCACGGCGCTCCTTTTCTAGAACGCTTTGGTAGATGCGGCCGGTCGTGAAGTTGTTCGTCTGGCGCATGCGCGTTTCGATGAAACGCTCATAGTGGCCCAGGTCCAAGTCGGTCTCGGCGCCATCGTCCGTCACAAACACTTCGCCGTGCTGGAAGGGAGACATGGTGCCTGGATCCACGTTGATGTAGGGATCCAACTTGATCAGGGTGACTTTGAGTCCGCGCGATTCCAAAATCGCTGCAAGGGAGGCTGAGGCGATTCCCTTGCCCAGGGAAGACACCACACCGCCAGTAACGAAGACAAATTTGGTCATGTCTTTTAGGGAGGTGGGAAATTCTGATTATAAAGGCGTATGCCAGCCTGTGCGGGCAGCTGCAGTAAATGGGCTTCCAAGGTCACGGGTTTGCACCCGATGCATCGCTGCCAAGATAGCCGCCCTGCTACTGCTCTCTTGTCTGCTGCAGTGCAGCGGCAGCGCTGCGCCTCTGCTACATTGGCGGGCATGAACCAGCTCCATGGAAAACATATTGTCCTCGGCATGTCGGGCGGCGTTGCCGCCTTCAAGTCTGCCGAGCTGTGCCGCCGGTTGATCAAGGCGGGCGCGACCGTGCAGGTGGTCATGACCGAGTCGGCCACCCAGTTCATGACGCCGGTGACGATGCAGGCGCTCTCCAACCGCCCGGTCTATACCTCGCAGTGGGATGCGCGCGAGCACAACAACATGCCGCACATCAACCTCAGCCGCGAGGCCGATGCCATTGTGGTGGCCCCTTGCAGCGCCGACTTTATCGCCCGCCTGGTGCAAGGCCGCGCCGATGAGCTGCTGAGCCTGTTGTGCCTAGCGCGGCCGATCGATACCGTGCCCTTGATCCTGGCCCCGGCGATGAACCGCGAGATGTGGGCCCACCCTGCGACACAGCGCAACCTGCGCCAGGTGCAGGCAGATGGTGCGGTGGTACTGGGCGTGGGCAATGGCGACCAGGCCTGCGGCGAGACCGGTGACGGCCGCATGCTGGAGGCCGCCGAGATCGAGGAAGAGCTGCAGTATTTTTTCAGCGCCAAGGCGCTGGCAGGCAAAAAGCTGCTGATCACCGCCGGCCCCACGTTTGAGGCGATTGACCCGGTGCGGGGCATCACCAACCTCTCGAGCGGCAAGATGGGCTTTGCGATTGCCCGCGCCTCCCAGGCCGCTGGCGCCGAGGTCACGCTGGTAGCCGGCCCCGTGCATGTGCCCACGCCGCGCGGTGTGCGCCGCATCGATGTGCAATCGGCGCAAGACATGCTCCAAGCGGTGCTGGCCCACATTGACGGCGCCGATGTATTTGTCGCCACCGCTGCGGTGGCCGACTGGCGCCCAGCCCAGGCGGCCGACCAGAAGATCAAAAAAGACGGCAGTGGCGAGGTGCCGCAGCTGGCCTTTGTCGAGAACCCGGACATTCTGGCCACCGTTGCCCAGCTGCCGCGCGCCCAAAGCGGCGATCTGTACTGCGTGGGCTTTGCTGCAGAAAGCGAAAACCTGCTGGCTAATGCCCAGGCCAAGCGCCTGCGCAAGCAGATCCCGCTCTTGGTCGGCAATATTGGCCCCGCTACCTTTGGCAAGGATGACAACGCCTTGCTGCTGGTGGATGCGCAAGGCCACAAGGAGCTGCCCCATGCCAGCAAGGCGGTACTGGGCGAGCAACTGGTGGCCGAAATCGCCAAGCGCATCGCGCGTTAGTCGGACCAAGAGCTTCGCACATTGCAGCCGCCAAGATGGGCGGCTGTTTGCTTTGCATCAGTTCAACAAGGCCAGGATCTCGTCGTGCAGTTGGCGCGGCAGGCGGATGCCTTGCTGCGCACTCAAAGCCCGCGCGGCATAGCGCCGCTCGGATGGCAGGCGTGCGCCCTGGCCCTGGATGGCGGCAAACAGAGCCTCGGCGCGCGCCTGGTGGCCGGGCCAGTCTTCGCCGGCAAAGCGCTTTGGGTCAAAAGCCAGCACCAGGTGGCCATGGCAGGGCATGCCGCCGGCACCAGCGTCCAGCGCCATCGATTCCTGGCTGCCCAGGTCGCCAATCAGCATGCCCGCCATCAACTCGACCATGGTGGCCAGGGCCGAGCCCTTGTGGCCGCCAAAAGTGCGCATCGCCCCTTGGGCAACGGCTGCCGGGTCGGTGGACGGTTGGCCCTGTGCGTCAATGCCCACGCCTTCGGGCAGCGGGGTGCCGGCGCGGCGGTGCAGGTCCAGATCGCCGCGCGCAATGGCGCTGGTGGCAAAGTCAAACACATAGGGGTAGGGGCCGGGCCGGGGCCAGCCAAAGGCAATCGGGTTGGTGCCAAACACCCCTTTGCTGCCGCCTGCCGGCGCCACCCAGGCATGGCTGGGTGTCATCACCAGCGCGGCCAGGCCCTCGTCGGTGAGCATCTCCACCTCGGGCCACAGCGCCGTAAAGTGAAAGCAGTGGTTGATCACCAAGGCGCCCATGCCCAGCTTGCGGGTGGCTGCCACCAAGGGCGGCAGGCCCACTTCCAGCGCCCAGGGCGAGAAGCCGCGCTGGGCATCGACCCGGGTGATCGCGCCTTGCGTAGGCTGCAGCAGAGGAGGGACCTGCAGGTCCACCAGGCCGGTGCGGATGGTCTGGGCCGCGCTCAGGATGCGGTAGGCGCCATGGCTTTGGCAGGCATCGCGCTGGCCGGCCACGACAATGCGGGCAATGGCCTGGGCATGGGGGGCGCTCAGGCCCAGGTGCTGCAGCACCTGCAGCGCCAAGCGGCGCAGGTCGCTCTCGCTGATCAGCAGGATGTCTTCTTGTGATTGATCCATGCCTCGCCTTTCTTATGACTTGCTGCGGGGAATGCGCCCCATCAGATAGAACTCCTCATTGGGCTGCATACCGGCAAAGCTGGCCATGCGGTTGCTCAGGCCAAAAAAGGCGGTGATCGCAGCGATGTCCCAGATGTCTTCGTCATCAAAGCCATGGGCATGCAGGGCGCTGAAGTCGGCCTCGTCAATCTCCTGCGAGCGGGTGCAGACCTTCATCGCGAAATCCAGCATCGCGCGCTGGCGCGCCGAGATGTTGGCCTTGCGGTAGTTCACGGCCAACTGGTCGGCCAGCATCGGGGCCTTGTCGTAGATGCGTACCAGCGCGCCATGCGCGACCACGCAGTACAGGCATTCATTGTGGGCGCTGGTGACGGTGACGATCATCTCGCGCTCGGCCTTGCTCAGGCTGCTTTCCTCGCGCTCCATCAGCGCATCGTGGTAGGCAAAGAAGGCGCGCCATTCCGCCGGGCGGCGTGCAAAGGCCAAAAATACATTGGGGATGAAGCCGGCCTTTTCCTGCACCTGGGCAATGCGGGCCTGGATGTCTTGGGGCAGGCTCTTGAGGTCAGGCAGGGGGTAGCGCGCAGTTGCAGCCATGGTCTTGTCTCCACAGGGTTGTTCTGCGGACCATCATAGAGGCAAGCCCTGCGCCGGGCCTGCCTGTTGGTGACTACTGCAGGGGAGGGTCAGTTTGCGCTAAAAGGGCGGCCGCGCAGCTTGGTACCAGCGGCAATGCCTTTTTGCTTGAACCAGCCCTGGTTCATCTCCAGCACATAGCGCACCGGCTTGCTCGAGCAGTGCGAGTCCTCGGTCATCGGCTGCATATCGGCCAGGTTGACGATGGTGCCGTCATCGCTGACAAAGGCGGCGGTCAGCGGCAACAGGGTGTTCTTCATCCAGAAGCACTGAGTGCCGGGGCGGTCAAACACAAAAAGCATGCCTTCGTTGGCCGGCATCTCCTTGCGGAACATCAGGCCGATTTCCTTCTCGCGCGCCGTTTGCGCCACCTGCGCATGGATGCGGTGCATGCCGGCCGTCAGCTCGGTGCGGGCCAGCTGCATCTGGGGCTCTCCGGTGGGTGCGGCCTGCTGCGCCGCAGCCGGCAAGGCCGCGGCCAATGCGCAGGCCATGGCCGATGCGGCAAGGCAGCGCTGAGCGAGGCGGGAAGAACGGATGGCCAAGGGGGTGGGGAACATGGTGGTCAAGACTCTCACAAAGCAGGGTGCACGAGATGTGCCGTGGCGGCGCAGCGCGCCATAGCCGGTTTTATACACCATGCCAGCCTTGCTGCACGCCCGCTGCGCCATGCCCGGTGCCGGCTTCAGATGTCACAGTTTGTGCAGCCGGGCCCGGCCGGTATTTGTCGATAGAATCGTTGGCGGTAACACATGCGCCTGGTGCCTGGTGTGGGGCTGGGCGAAGAATCAGATTGGGAGATTTGTGACAATGCGTGCTCAACATATCCAGCAGCCCGAGGGCGGACAGGCCATCACGGCCAATGCAGACCACAGCCTGTGCGTGCCCGACCAGCCCATCATCCCCTTTATCGAAGGCGATGGCGTGGGCCGCGACATCACGCCGGTGATGCGCAAGGTGGTGGATGCAGCGGTGGCCCAGGCCTATGGCGAGGCCCGCCGCATCGCCTGGATGGAAGTGTTTGCCGGTGACAAGGCAGTTGGCCTGTATGGCGAGGGCCAAAGCCTGCCCCAGGAAACCATGGATGCCATCGGCCAGTACCTGGTTGCCATCAAGGGGCCGTTGAATACGCCGGTGGGCGGCGGCATCCGCTCGCTGAACGTCACCCTGCGCCAAACGCTGGACCTGTATGTCTGCCTGCGGCCGGTGCGCTACTTTGAAGGCGTGCCCTCGCCGGTGCGCGAGCCGCACAAGACGCATATGGTGATCTTCCGCGAGAACTCCGAAGACATCTATGCCGGTATCGAGTTTGCGGCCGGCTCCGATATAGCCGTCAAGCTGATCGCCTTTTTGCAGCAGGAGATCGGCTCGCAGAAGATCCGTTTTCCGCAAAGCTCGGGCATCGGCATCAAGCCTGTATCGCGCGAAGGCACCGAGCGCCTGGTGCGCCAGGCCATCCAGTATGCGATCGACCATGACAAGCCCAGCGTGACCTTAGTGCACAAGGGCAACATCATGAAGTTCACCGAAGGCGCGTTCCGCGACTGGGGCTATGCGCTGGCCAAGAAGGAGTTCGGCGCCGAGGTCATCGATGGGGGGCCCTGGATGCGCCTCAAAAGCCCCAAGGATGGCTCCGAGATCATCATCAAGGATGTGATTGCCGATGCCTTCCTGCAGCAGGTGCTGCTGCGCCCGGCCGATTACTCGGTGATCGCCACCCTCAATTTGAATGGCGACTACATCTCGGACGCGGTCGCCGCCCAGGTGGGCGGCATCGGCATTGCGCCGGGTGCCAATCTGTCAGACAAAGTGGCGGTATTCGAGGCCACGCATGGCACAGCGCCCAAGTATGCGGGCAAGGACTATGTCAATCCAGGATCGCTGATCCTGTCGGCCGAGATGATGCTGCGCCACATCGGCTGGAGCGAAGCGGCGGACCTGATCATTGCCGCGATGGAGGCCACCATTGCCTCCAAGCGCGTGACCTATGACTTTGCGCGGCTGATGGATGGCGCCACGCAGGTCAGCACCTCGCGCTTTGGCGACGAGATGATCAGCAATATGCAAGCTGCCTGACCTTCCACCGGCGGGGGTGCGCACCAAGCCGCACACCGCCCCTTACCTTGTTGCCCATGGCCATGGACACACCGCACATCATCGACACTGCGCGCCAGGTGCTGGAGATCGCGGCGACGATCGCGTTTGCGCTGTCCGGGGTGATCAAGGCGGCGCACAAGAGGCTCGATGTCGTCGGCGTCTGCGTGGTGGCGTTTGTGGCCGCGTTTGGCGGCGGCACCTTGCGCGATCTGCTGCTGGACCAGCGGCCCTTCTTCTGGGTGCGGCAGGAGACCTTTGTCTGGGTGATCCTGGGCATCAGCCTGCTGGCCATCGTGTTTTTGCGGCAGCGCCATTTTGCGCTGACCGAGCGCGCCATGCTCTGGCCCGATATGCTGGGTTTGGGCCTGTTTGCCGCGGTGGGCGTGGACATGGCTGCCGAGCAAGGGCTGCCCGCGCTCATTTGCGTGATGATGGGCGTAATCACCGGGGTGTTTGGCGGGGTGTTGCGCGATGTGATGTGCGGCGAGATCCCGCAGGCTTTCCGTGACCACCAGCCCTATGCAGTCTGCGCTTTTGTCGGTGGCTGGGTGGATCTGCTGCTGCGCAGCTCGCCCGTGCCCGAGATGGCACCAATGCTCGGCTGTGTGTTCGTCACCGCCGGGCTGCGGGCGATTGCGCTGTGGCGGCATTGGCGGCTGCCGAGCTGGCGGGTGGAATAAACAAGGTTGTAGCTAGAGGAGTTGTGCAGGCATGGGAAAAAAATTTGCATGGTCACTGCTGGCGCTGCTGGCCTTGGTGGGCGCCGCTGCCATCTGGTACCTGGCGGGCAAGACCTATGAGATCCGCATCAGCCAGGCGCAGCTCGAGCAAAAGCTCGCCGAACGCCTACCGCTGACCCAGCGCTACCCGTTGGTGTCGGTCACCATGGCGCAGCCGCGGGTGCATTTGAGTGAGAACAGCGAGCGCGTCGACTTTGGGCTGAACATGACGGTCACGACCAACACCAGCGGCAGTCAGCTGCTGGGCGCGCAGATCGATGTGTCTTCCTCACTGCGCTATGACGCCGAGCGCGGCGCGATCTTTCTGGACCAGCCGGTGATGGACAAGCTGGTGGTGCAGGGCCTCGACGACCGGCGCACGGCGATGGCGCAGGTCGCTTTGGAGGCCGCGATGACCTCGTACTTGGCCCAGCAACCGATCTACACGCTCAATGCATCGGACGCGCGCCAGCGCGTTGCGCGCATGGCGGTGCGCGACATCAAGGTGGACAAGGGTGTGCTCGTCGTCATTTTGGGCCTGTGATGCTGCGCTTTTTTCTTTATTCTCAAAACACCATAAATTAACAAGAATATATTCGTTTGAGTTTTAAGTACAAAAGTCCACAATTTGCTACATCACTTCATACGAACGGGTAGCAGAACATGAAACTGGGTGGATTGAAATCTTTGGTGGTTGCCGCAGCGGTGGTGGCCAGTGGTTCGGTGCTGGCACAAAACCAGCTGCTCAATGTCTCGTATGACGTCGCACGCGAGTTCTACAAGGACTACAACACAGCCTTTATCGCCCATTACAAGAAGACCAAGGGCGTTGACATCAAGGTCGACCAGTCCCATGGCGGCTCCAGCGCCCAGGCGCGTGCCGTGTCTGAAGGCCTGGCCGCCGATGTGGTGACCTTCAACACCACGACCGATGTGGAGTTCCTCGCCGACAAGGGTGTGGTCGCCAAGGACTGGGCCAAGAAGTTTCCCAACGACGCATCACCCACCACCTCGACCATGCTGTTTTTGGTGCGCAACGGCAACCCCAAGGGCATCAAGGACTGGGATGACTTGATCAAGCCCAGTGTGCAGGTGGTGGTCGTGAACCCCAAGCTGGGTGGCAATGGCCGCTACGCCTATCTGGCCGCCTGGGGCCAGGCCCGTGAAAAGGGTGGCTCGGACGCCGATGCGCAAGCCTACATCAGCAAGCTCTACAAGAACGTGCCGGTGCTGGCCAAGGGCGGTCGCGATGCGACCGCCGCCTTCTTGCAGCGCAATGTGGGCGATGTGCTGATCACCTTTGAATCGGAAGTGGTCTCCATCGACCGTGAATTTGGCAAAGGCAAGGTGGACCCCGTCTACCCATCGGTGAGCATCACCGCTGAAAACCCGGTCGCCGTGGTCGAGCGCACAGTCGAGAAAAAGGGCACGGCCGAGCTGGCCAAGGCCTACCTCGATTTCCTCTACTCGGATGAAGGCCAGGAAATCGCTGCCAACCATGCGATCCGTCCCCGCAGCGAAGCGGTGCTGAAAAAGCACGCCGACGTGTTCAAGCCGATCAAGCAGTTCACCGTGGCCAAGTACTTCGGCAGCCTGGGCGAGGCGCAAAAGACCCATTTCAGCGACGGCGGCTATTTCGACAAGCTGTTTACCGACCCCAAGAAGTGATGAGCCAGCAGCAGCGCCTGCCAGCCGGGCGCTGACTGCGTATTTTCTGTAGATTTTTGCCGATCGGAATCCATGTCAGCTGCCATCACTGCCCCGGCCAACGCCGTGCCCAGTGCCAAACGCCGGAGTGCCAAACGGGTACTGCCAGGCTTTGGGCTCACCCTGGGCTACACCATTTTCTACCTCAGCATCATTGTGCTGATCCCGCTGGCGACCTTGCTGTTCAAGACCTTTGAGCTGACCTGGGACCAGTTCTGGACCACGATTTCCGCACCCATTGCCGTGGCCGCCTACAAGGTCACCTTCGGTGCCTCACTGATCGCCGCACTGGTGAACCTGGTGTTTGGCATGCTGATCGCCTGGGTGCTGGTGCGTTACAAGTTCCCAGGCAAGAAGATCGTCGATGCGCTGGTCGATCTGCCTTTTGCGCTGCCCACGGCCGTGGCCGGCATTTCGCTGACCGCCTTGCTGGCCGACAACGGCTGGATTGGCCAGTACTTTGCGCCGCTGGGCATCCAGCTGGTGTTCAACCGCGTGGGTATCGTGTTTGCGCTGATCTTTATCGGCCTGCCGTTTGTGGTGCGCACGGTGCAGCCGGTGCTCGAAGATTTTGAAAAAGAGCTGGAAGAGGCTGCCGGCAGCCTGGGCGCATCGCGCTGGCAAACCTTTTACAAGGTGATCCTGCCCGCGATCGGGCCGGCGCTGCTGACCGGCTTTGCGATGGCCTTTGCCCGCGCGGTGGGCGAGTATGGCTCGGTCATCTTCGTGTCCAACAACATCCCGATGGAGTCGCAGATCACGCCTTTCGTCATCATGGCCAAGCTGGAGCTGCATGACTATGCCGGTGCCACCGCCATTGCGATGGTGATGCTGGTGATCTCCTTCGTGCTGCTGCTTCTCATCAACGGCCTGCAAAGCTGGCAGCGCAAGCGTGCGGGGATTTAAGCCATGCCAACCATGTATCTCGTATTGATTGCCATCGTGGTGGTGGTGCTGGGCACGGTGCTGGCGCGCTACCAGTATGTGGCCCGCCATGCGCCCGAAGTGCAGAGCACCGTGACCGAGCCGCGCTGGGTGCGCTGGACCCTGACCGGTATTGCGCTGACCTTCATGGTGCTGTTTTTGCTGCTGCCGCTGGTGGCCGTGTTTGTCGAGGCGCTGCGCAAGGCCTGGGACACCTATGTGGCAGCGCTTACCGAGCCCGATGCCTGGTCGGCCATCAAGCTGACCTTGATCACGGCGCTGATTGCCGTGCCGCTGAACGTGGTGTTTGGTGTGGCTGCCGCCTGGGCGATTGCCAAGTTCGAATTCAAGGGCAAGGCCTTGCTGACATCGCTGGTGGACCTGCCGTTTTCGGTGTCGCCGGTGGTGGCGGGCCTGACCTATGTGCTGCTGTTCGGTGCCAATGGCTGGTTTGGCAGCTGGCTGGAGGCCCATAACCTGAAGGTGATCTTTGCCGTGCCGGGCATTGTGCTGGCTACCGTGTTCGTGACCTTCCCCTTCATCGCCCGTGAGCTGATTCCGCTGATGCAGGCCCAGGGCAATGATGAGGAGCAGGCCGCCATTGTGCTCGGAGCATCGGGCTGGCAGACGTTCTGGCGCGTAACCCTGCCCAATATCAAATGGGGCTTGCTCTATGGCGTCATCCTGTGCAACGCACGAGCCATGGGCGAGTTTGGCGCGGTCTCAGTCGTCTCGGGCAGCATTCGCGGCCAGACCAACACCATTCCGCTGCATGTCGAGATTTTGTATGCCGACTTTCAGTCTTCTGCAGCCTTTGCGGTGGCGTCGCTGCTGGCCTTGCTGGCGCTGGTGACCCTGGTGCTCAAATCGATCGCCGAGTGGCGTGCCGAGAAAGAGCACAAAGAGGCAGCCAGCCTGCCGCCCGAGCGGCCGCGCGATGACAGCGGAGTCACGGCATAAACACGGTATTTTCGAGGTCGGATATGAGCATTGAAATCCAAAACATCTCCAAGTCGTTTGGCAGCTTTAAAGCGCTCCATAACGTCAACCTGGACATCAAATCCGGTGAACTCATCGCGCTGCTGGGCCCCTCGGGCTGCGGCAAGACCACCTTGCTGCGCATCATCGCGGGCCTGGAGTCTGCGGACCAGGGCACCATCCAGTTCAGCGGAGAAGACACCACCGATGTGCATGTGCGCAACCGCAACGTAGGCTTTGTTTTCCAGCACTACGCGCTGTTTCGCCACATGACGGTGTTCGAGAACGTGGCCTTTGGCCTGCGCATCAAGCCCCGCAAGGAGCGCCCCAGTGAAGCCCAGATCCGCGAGAAGGTGATGAGCCTGCTCAAGCTGGTGCAGCTCGACTGGATCGCAGACCGCTACCCCTCGCAGCTGTCGGGCGGCCAGCGCCAGCGTATTGCGCTGGCCCGCGCGCTGGCGGTAGAGCCCAAGGTGCTGCTGCTCGACGAGCCCTTTGGCGCGCTCGATGCCAAGGTGCGCAAGGAGCTGCGCCGCTGGCTGCGCCGCCTGCACGACGAGCTGCATGTGACCAGCATCTTCGTGACCCATGACCAGGAAGAAGCGCTGGAAGTGGCCGACCGCGTGGTCGTGATCAACAAGGGCCAGATCGAGCAGGCCGGCACGCCCCAGGAAGTCTGGGACAGCCCGGCCAGCCCCTTCGTCTACGGCTTTCTGGGTGATGTCAACCTGTTCCATGGCCGCGCCACCGGCGGGCATACGGTGGTGGAGGGGGGCGTGCAGATCGATTCGCCTGAATTTGCCTCGGCCAACAATGCCCAGGCGCTGGCCTATGTGCGGCCCCATGAGCTGGATGTGGAGCGCTACTCGCCCGGCCAGGAAAAAGACGCCGATGGCCGCCAGCGCGGCATCGTCGCCCAGCTCGACCGCGCGATTGTGGTCGGCCCCATCGCCCGTCTGGAACTTATTGCCATTGGCGGGCACCAAGCCCAGGGTGCCGAGGCTTCGAACAGCGATAAGCTCATTGAGGCGCAGATTTCTGCGCAGCAGTTCAAAGCCATGGGCCTCAAGGAAGGCGAGACGCTGGTGGTGACACCGCGCCAAGCCCGAGTTTTTCTCGATCAAGCAGCCAATATCTAATGCCCTGGCGCTCGCGCCTGCGCCTGATGCTGTGAGACCCGGTTCTGCCCATGAGGTGGGGCCGGTTTTCTGGTTTCAGGCCCCTGCAGGTCTGTACGCGTAAGATGGCGGGGTTGGCAGCATAAGGACATGACTTGAACTGGATCTGGAACGCACCGCGCCGCACCTTGGCGCTGATTTTTGTGGCCTGCGCGGCCATGATGGCCTTTGGCATGTATTTGCAGAACGTGGTGGGGCTGGAGCCCTGCCCGATGTGCATCGTGCAGCGCTACTGCCTGATTGCAGTCGGTGTGCTGGCACTGCTGGGCAGCCTGCGGCCCTCGTCGGCCGGTTGGTGGAAGAGCTTTGGCGGCCTGGCGCTGCTGTTCTCGGCCTTTGGTGCCTTTACCGCAGCGCGCCAAAGCTGGCTGCAATGGAATCCACCGGAGTTCGCTACCTGCGGGCGCGACTTCTACGGCATGATCGAGAACTACCCGATCAGCCGCTCGCTGCCGATGATTTTCCGTGGCTCGGGCGATTGCACGGCCATCGACTGGACCTTTCTGGGTCTGTCGATTGCCAACTGGTCCTTCATCGCTTTCGCTGGCTTCACCATTGTGCTGCTGCTGGCCTTGTTCAAAGCCAAGCGCTAAGCCCTTCGGTGCTGCATGCCAACGCCCCTTTTGAGGGGCGTTTTTGATGCCCGACCTGCGCTGGCAGATGCCCGCCCACGCTTTATCGCCAATGCGACTGGTGTGCGTGATAGCGAGCTTGTGCAGAAACACTGCCGCACTAACATGCTCATCTGACAGGCATCGAGACAGGCCCGTTGGCCCGGCTCATTACAACGAACAAGCAACAAGGAGATCGCATGATCAGCTATGACGTCACCGGCTTTGGTGAACCCCTGGTGCGCAGCGAGCGCCCAACCCCCGTACCGACCGGAGACCAGGTGCTGGTGCGCATTGAGGCCGCGGGTGTGTGCCACTCGGACCTGCACATCTGGCATGGCGAGTACGACCTGGGCAATGGCAAAAAGCTGTCGATGGCCGACCGCGGCATGAAGCTGCCCTTGACCCTGGGCCATGAGATCGCCGGCGAGGTGGTGGCGATGGGCCCGGACGCCAAGGGTGTCGAGATCGGCAAGCGCTATGTGGTTTTCCCCTGGCATGGCTGCGGCGAATGCAAGGTCTGCAAGCGCGGTGACGAAAACCTTTGCCTGGCTGGCAAATCGATGGGTGTGTACCAAAATGGCGGCTACGCCGACCATGTGCTGGTCAACCATGCCTACTACCTGGTGGACATCGGCGACATGCCCGCCGAGCGCGCCGCGCCCTATGCCTGCTCGGGCCTCACCACCTACAGCGCGATCAAGAAGATCTCCCCCCAGGTGTTCAAGGACGAGAAGGTTGTGTTGTTTGGCGCAGGCGGCCTGGGCCTGATGGCCATCTTGCTGATGAAGGCCATGGGTGGCGCTGGCGTCGTGGTGGTCGAGCCCGATGCCAGCAAGCATGCAGCGGCATTGAATGCGGGCGCCGATGTCGTCATCGATCCCAAGTCGGCGGACTTCATCGCGCAGGTGAAGCAGGCTGCCGGTGGCGCCGTCTGGGCCATCATTGACTGCGTGGGCTCGAGCCAGACCGTGCAGCAGGGCATTGACATGTTGACCAAGGGCGGCCACCTGGTACAGATTGGCCTGTTTGGCGGCCATGTGGACCTGCCCACGCCCACGCATGCGATCCGCGCCATTACCTACCAAGGCACCTATGTGGGCAACCTGGGCGATCTGCGCGAGCTGATCGCACTGGTGCGCGACAAAAAGCTGAGCCCGGTGCCGACCACCTGCATGCATTTCAGCAAAGCGTTCTCGGCGCTGGTGGCGCTGGAGCAGGGCAAGGCCGTGGGGCGCCTGATGCTGACCCCCAACGAAGAAGCGGTGGCCTGAATCTCCCGCCGCTGAACCAGACCGCCACTGACCATGCAGTGGCCATGCAAAAAGTCCGCGAATGCGGACTTTTTTCGTGGGGCGGCAGCGCTTAGTCCTGCGTCTCCAAGGTCGGCACGGAGCCGGACTTCACGACGATCTGGAAAGGGCCGACGCTGACCTGGTCACCCGCATACAAAACCTGGCGCTTGACGCGGCGGCCGTTGACAAAGATGCCATTGGTGCTGTCATGGTCCTCGACCATCAACAGGCCGATGTAGTAGCTGAAGGCCCCATGGTCGCGGCTGATGCTCGGGTCGCTCAGGAACAGACCGCTGCTCGGACCTCGGCCAATGGCCGTGCAACCGCGCTCCAGCTGGATGGCGCGGGGGGGAGATTGCAGATCAGAACGAACAAGGATTTCCGGCAACATGGTGAGCTCCTAGAGGAACTGGCTATTGAAAGGTCTGGGCGGATTATGCATCTATTATTCGCTCACAATTGATACACATTGCCAATCATTGTCATAGCAGCGCTCAATGCGCAAAAACTATGAAAAAAACCAAATAAAAACAAAGAATCTAAAAAAAGGGTGCGCGATTGTAGGGGTTAGTACCCATCCTGGGTGCCGGCTTTGTGTCAATCCCTACCGTGTTACTCAAAGGCTTTGAGCGCGGTTTTCAGATGGTCCGCAGCTCAGCACTGAGGATGCGCCAACAAATTTCACGCGCATCCAAGCACAAACAGGGCCGGGCATCACTACCTCCCTCCAGCGCAAAGGCGATCGTTGAACCATCCATGGTGAGCCGCTGTAAGCCTATCCCCACTACCGGACAGGTACTGCACCTAGCGTTTTGCCTGTTGTTGCGCGCTATCGTTGAGCCATCCCAACGTTGCTTTGCAACACCACTGAAGGAAAAAGCATGAACAAGAATCAAGTCGCAGGTGCCGTCAAAGATGCGGCTGGCAAGGTCCAGCAGAAGGTCGGTGAAGCGGTGAACAGCCCCGAGCAGCAGGCCAAGGGCATTGCCAAGCAGGTGGAAGGCAAGACGCAGAAGGCAGCGGGCAATGTGCAAGAAGCCGCCAAAGACGCTGCGAAGAAATAAGGAGTTGACGATGAAATCCAAATCGATATTGATGCTGGGCGCTTTTGCGATCACGATGGCTGCGGGCTCCGCCTTTGCGCAGACACAAGTGCCCGTTGCAGGTGGCGTAAAGCTGGGTGTCGAGCAGACGGAAATCCAGGCCGTTGCCACGGGTTGGAGCCTCAAGAAGTCGGTTCTCGGCAAGAGCGTCTACAACGAAGAAGGCAAGTCCGTGGGCAAGATCGACGACGTGATCGTTGCGCCCGACAAGGCCGTCTCTTATGCCATCATCGGTGCTGGCGGTTTTCTGGGCGTTGGCAAGCATGATGTCGCGATCCCTGTGGGCCAGTTCCGCGTGCAAAATGACAAGATCACATTGCCGGGTGCGACCAAGGATGCGCTCAAGGCATTGCCTAAGTTTGAGTACGCCAAGAAATAATTGCTGCGTCGATGATCAGACTTGAAAAGCCCCGAAAGGGGCTTTGTTGCGTTGGATAGCGTTTGTCATTTTGCACTTGGATCCGCTTGCCGGACCGCCACTGCCTCTACCCATCCATCTTTGGCTTGGCCAGGCCTGTCGCGAGGTTGGGCCGGGTGATTCAGTGCATAATGACGCCCAGTCATAAAAAACAAAACGACCCATGTGGAGCGCTCCGCATATCTTGGGTCTCAGGTTGCGCCCATACCGGCAAAATACCTCCATCAACCAAACATCTGCCCGTAGCTCAGTTGGATAGAGCAACAGCCTTCTAAGCTGGCCTAGGTTTCTAGGTTTCATGCGGGTTTCCAGGCGATTTCCGCTCCGCAAAGTTGTATTTTTATACAGCTTTTTAGCCCACTGTTTATGTAATTCGTGGGCGTTTTGCGGAGCGGGTTTCCCCCTCATTTCGTCGCGTTTACCTTCGATCCACGACGCAAATAGTGACGCTTGGTGGTCTGGACGGACGCGTGCCCAAGCTGTTTGGAGGCCGCCACTTCCCCCCGCTCATCGGCCACATCATCAGCAGCTTTTGCCCGCAGGTCATAAAACCAGAAAACCTTGATCTCGCCTGCGAGCTCTGCATCACCGCTGTCCTCAGCCTTCTTAGCCGCGGCCAGGCGAGCTGCTTCAAATGCGTCACGCATCATCTGCTTTGACATCGGCTTTCCGTACTGGCTCACCAGCAGGCTGGATGTGTGCGTTTTGAAACCTTCCTTTCTTAGTGCGATGCGCTCCAGTAGCGCCTTCAACTCACCCTCGATGATGAATCGGAGGGGAGCAGAGGTCTTGTTTTGCTTGATGACAAGGTGGCCATCTTGGATGTTCCGGTCGGTCAGGGCACGGGTATCTCCCGGCCGCTGGCCAGTCAGGTAGGCCAGATCCATGGCATCTTTCAAAGCATCGTTTCCTTGCTCATACACTGCACGGTAAACGCGATCAGTTATGTAAACCTCTCGTTTTTCGAGAGAAAAGCCTTCGATGCCTGCGCAAGGGTTCTCGCGCTCAGTCCATCCCCAGGCACGCGCCATGTTGAACATGTGGGAAAACGTCCGCTTGAGCCGGTTGGCGGTGGTGGGCTTGTCCTTTGACCATTGCAACAGCTGGAAGATGTGCTTTGGCTTGATGGCATCAATGGGCGCCGGTTTGGGCTCACAGAAGAACTGGCGGAGCTTTTTCAGATCGCCGCGATTCGTGCTCTGTGTTGAATTCGCCTTAAGCGGAATCACCTCGGTTTCATACTTGATGGCCAACTCCTCGAAGTTGTATTCGGAAGGATCAGCGGGCAGGGCCGACAGTTCAAGCCACTTCTTCACCGCCTCACGGTAATCAGACCCGAGAGGAATTTCCTTCCGGGGTTTAGTCTGAGTGTCAAAGTAGTAGTAGGTCTTGCCCGATTTTTGCGTTCTGGCCCTGAATTGCGGCATTGACTTAACCATGTGCGAAAGCTGGCTCCCATGAAGGCGCTGCTTCCTCCTTTTTCTCTGATCCTTCGATGATCGCCCGAACCACGATGGGGCGGCCGACAGCGTTAATGTAGAAAGGAATCCGCATGGTGCGCAGGGCGGCCGCTTGAAGCACCTCCCGTGACTTGCCGCGTTTACCCTGTTTAACACCTGTGAGCTCTTTGATTTCTTCTGGTGTGAGAAACGAACTCATGATTGAAGCTCCAAAAAAATAAACCCGCTCATTGGCGGGGTTCGATCTGATCTGTCGGGTTCTCGGGGTCATCAGGCGGTGAGAATTCCCAAGGGCATTGCCGGGGTGGCTTATCGGCGGTGGCCCAGATGGCGGCCAGCCAGCCGGAGCAGGCTTTGTGCGATCCATCCGCCAAGCGGTCAACATGGCAGAGGAATGGCGTCTGCTCCAGCGTGGCTTTGACTGCATCGGCCATGGACTGCATGCAGCCATTGGGCACGGTGCCGTCGCGGAATGCGCAGGATTTGCAGCGCTCGTCGGGTTCGCCCTGTGCCTCAAGCGCCTTGATGACGGGCTCCACCAGTCGCACCAACTGGGCGCCCAGCATGCGCCCTTCGGGGCTGACGCGATTGTGCTCACGCGGAGTGCCCGCTTCTGGTTTTTCGATCATGCTTTGTAACCTTTCAAATCGGCGAAAGCCTTGAGCATCGCCGTGAGATCTCGGCGCGTCATTGCGTTGCGCGCTGAGTTGATGGAGGTGCGGAGCCTCTCAACCGCAATAGACCCCATTGGGAGCGCCTCAAAAATGGGTATCAGCTCTGTCACGCGCTCAATCTCGTGGGGTAAGACATCAGCAAGGGTTTCCGTCATTGGCTTAATGATCATGATGGTTCCTTCAAGCAGGCCTTGGTTACATGAAGTGACAAATTGATAGATTCCCAAGGCTTGCTGAAAACTCGCTTAAGTTTTCGAAAAAGGCGATTGCCAAATTCGACTTTTGGCGGGGTGGTCATGGTGCTTCCTTGGGGGCGGGCTCGGTCTGGGCGGATGCATCACGCTTGGCCTCGCGCTGCATGCGGCGGCGCATTTCTCGATTCGGCTTCTCTGGCGCCCAGAAGCCTCCAGCAGCCTCAATTTCACGGCTGTGCTTTTGGGCGGCCATGCCTGCCACCAGGGCGGAGGTGTTGGAAATTGCTCTGCGCATCACGCCTCCTTTGCGGCATTGCCGCCTTCCTGGGCTGCAGCCATGGCGGCGCGCCGTCCTGTTTCCTGGCCCTGCTGCCAGTGCATGTCCAGCACTTCCTCGATCGCATTGATGGCAGCGCCTGCGGCCACGCCGCCATGCTGCCGGGTGTCCAGCGCATAGTGGTAGTCGTGCAGAGCTTCGGAGATCTCGTCCAATGGGTCTGCGCGTTGTGCCATCGGCAGAGGGGAATGCTTGGGCTTGGCCGCCTGCTTGGCCCGTATTTCTGGCACCTTGGTCCAGATCCGTTCCAGCTCCGTCTCGGCGCACGCTTGCATGTCCAGGCCGTTGGCCAGGCAGTGGGCTGCCAGGGTGACCATCACGCCGCCGACCTCCTGAGCCGGCTTGCCCACCGGGCGCTTGAACACGTAGTTCACCAGCTTGAATGCCTCGTACTTAGTGCAGCCTGTGGCTTGCACCAGCTCCAACGCCTCCTCCAAGAAGCGGTGATTGCGCTCGATGCGGTCGGCCGCTATCTCGGCGCCAAAGCATTCCATCATCCAGGGCTGCACGCGCTGCTGGAAAGCGGACTGGGCCTGGGGTGCTGTGTAGAGCTTGGCCCCTGCAGGAATCATCTTGAGCATTTCCACGTCGTGGTGGCCATGCTCACCACAGTCGATGGTGCAGCGACCGTGATAAATCATCACCGGCTCGGCCTGCACCTTTGCCACGGGGTGCTCGAAATTCGGCTTTGCATCCTGCACCAGCAGCGTCACGCCGTGTTTTTCGCCCGCATCCTCCATCACCTCGGTGACGGTGCCGAAATAGCGGTGGCCGGCGTCGTGGTCGCCCGTGCTCACATCGACCGACACCGACATGCCCTCGATCAGCGCCGCCAGCTGGTCACCTGCCGAGGAATCCTCGGTAGCTTCTGGAAAGCATTCGCGTAGCTTCCGTGCCATATCCGCAGTCACTGCAGAGTTCAAACTGAAGTTCCCCAACCCCTTCAAGGCTTGGCATGCATCGAGTGGTGTGATCCCAAGGTCGCGGGCGATGTCCCGCACCAGTAGCGGCAATGGTTCTGCTGCGGGCGCTGCCTGTGCTGCCACTGCCGCCTGCCATGCGCGATGCCAGATTTCTTTAATTTCATCGCCGGCTGGGTCGTTCCAATCGCGGCTGTATGCCGCTTCGAAGGCTTCGATCATTGGCGCAGTCTTGAGGGGAGCGGAAGAGTTGTTTTCAGCCATGTTGGGCTCCAGACTTGTTTAGGCAACCAGGCGCTGCGCCTGAGCCTCGGTGTAGTTCGCGGCCACAATCAGCCGCATTGGAAGGGGGCTGACGGAGTTGCCGGCCATACGGACCTGGGCGGTTTTCGTCAGTTGCTTACCGCTGGAGGTGCGGTCAATCACGTAGTCGGGCGGAAAGTCCTGGGCGTTGTAGAGTTCGCGCGGAACCAGCATGCGCAGCGTGATGTCAACAATCACCCACGGCTCGCCCTTGAGCCAGACAGTTACCAGCGCCAAGCGGTCATGCGTCGTTACCGTGGTCATCGGATCGCGCAGATCCGCCCACTGGCCGCCGCTGCCGTGGTAGCGCATCAAGAAGGCGGCACAGCGCAGGGCGCCTGCCTCATCCTCTTTGCTTAGCTGGTACTGCAGCAGTGCATGGTGTTCGCCACCAGCCGTCACGGTAGCAATGGGCTCGCGCAGATCGCGGCCCGTGCTGTGATGGCGCAGAGTGGCGAGGTGAGCAACTGCTAACTGTTGCTGGCTGCCGGTGGCGGTGACAGTGGACATGGGCTCGGCCATATCTCGTGCCAGCGTCGTGTTGAAGCCGCCGTTCGCCTGCACCATGAAGGCCGTCGATGCAGCGAATTTTTGCCCGCCCGCAGTTACCGTGCCCAGCGGCATACGGGGATCGAGGGAGCGGGGCGCCTGGCCTTCGCGCTCGCCGTATCCCATCTGCACAAGGGTTGCAGCTGCGATGCCTTGGCCGCCGCCGCTGGCAGTGATCGTGCCCATGGGGCCCTTGATGTCGTTCGCACCATAGCTGCGGCGTGCCGTCGTTCCGCTTCCCTGGCCGTGTCCCATTTGCACCAGTGTGGGAGCAATAATCGCTCGGCAGCCGCCTTTCTCAGTCGCAATGGTGCTGATCGGCTGGTCGATAGGCTCCACCTTTCCGCCATGCGCCATGTTCACGATGAAGGGATCAGCGCTCTTGAGCACGTATTTATCGAGCCCATGAGCGATCCGCTTCAGGGTGGCTTCTGCCAGTGGGCGCACGCGGCCAAAAATGCTCTTGCCTGAAATCGACCAGTCGATGCAATCAGCTGCAGGCGCGTACCGTTTGAGTGTGGCGGTCGGCTTCTTGGCGTGGGTCTGCTTGGGCCAGACAATGGGTAGTCCATCGCGGCGGGCCACCATGTACAGGCGGGTGCGCGTGCTGTGCGCGCCCAGGTCGGCGTTGCGAATCACGCGCCACTGAACCACATAGCCCATGTTGCGCAGTCCTTGCACGAAGCGATTCCACTGCGTGCCTAGCCGCTTTTCGTCGGCAACCAGGAATTGCCTGTGGCGCGGCACGCGCTCCCCTGGGTCAGCGACACGCCAAGACTTCTTGCCGGTGATAGGGTCCACGATGGTGTCGAGCGTGACAACACGGCCCGTGGCGGGATCGCGCTTTGCCACCAGGTTGGACCATCGCAGCATCTGCTCGACGTTCTCCAGGGTGATGACATCAGGCTTTGCCTTGCCTGCCCAGCGGTGAACCACCCACGCAAGCGAACGGATAGCCTGGGTGCGGGGCTGGCCGCCCTTTGCCTGGCTGTGGTCTGTGCAATCCGGCGATGCATGCAGCAGGCCGACCGGTAGGCCCGCAGTCACCAACACCGGGTCAACTTCCCACACGTCAGCACGATAGTGCTTAGTCTGGGGGTGGTTGATCTCGTGCATGCCGATTGCGTCGGCATCGTGGTTCACTGCGATGTCTACGTGGCGGCCAATGGCCTGCTCAATACCGGTGCTGGCACCGCCACCACCGGCAAACAGGTCAACCACCAGCTTGGCGGAGAGGGCGAGAACAAATTGGGGTGTAAGCATAGTGAGGGCGAAAAAATGCCCGCCTCGATTGCTCAGGGCGGGCTGTGAATAGGGGCCCACTGGGGCCAATTGCAGTGCTACTGGGCTCTTGACTTAGCGATCTTTCGGGATTCCCTGTTGTGCGCAGTAGTGAACATATTTCGGATGATCTGATGGCAGCGGCAGGGCTCCAATCGGAAGAGGAACGTTCGGATCCCAGTGCTGCCTTTTCGATAGCCATATCTCAGTGATGGCTACACCCGGCAATACATCTACTGGTTCGGAGTCGTTCATTACCCAATTAAGAATTTCTAGAGTGATTCGAGAAATAGCAGGCGCCCCGAAAAACATTTCATTATTTAGATTTACGGTTATCCTGCCTCGCTTAAAAAAGTAGTCTGTAAAAGTACCGCGGTTGCCAGTTTGTACGTAATCTATGGGAGTCCTTTTTTGATTCTTTTCGCTAAGCCTCTGATGCTTGCTTCCGTTGGCTAGATCTCGCAGCATGAAACAAAATAAACGAATGGTGTGATCAGGCGCTAGGCGTTTGTCCTCCTCCAGTGAGATCATCCTCGCCTTTTCACCTCGCACGGTTGATTCTTCATTAATCGCGAGCCAATCCTTTAGGAGTGACCAAGCAAATACCGCGAAACAGGCACAGTCAAAGGTGCTCGGCTGTGGCTCATGGTGTAGTCGTGGGGCAGCGATGTTTACCAATGCGCCATACAGCTCTTCTGCCGTTCTCAATCCAAACGATGTCGAGGGTGCGATAACCGACATTTCAGTGTTCTTAAGCATAAAAATAGTGGCTGATTGGTAGGCTATTCAAGATTAATCCGGAAGAGCATCGTAGCGTAGTCAGTGCCCGCATGGGAGGCCCTCGCCCTCGGCGGGCTGCTTGTAGACTGGCGCGCCGCAACTGCCGCAGCGCTTAGGCGGCTGGGTTTGGACGGGCTGCGTCATTGCTGGGCTCCCAGCTCGGTGCGGCCTTCGCCGCCCAGCGCGTCGATCAGGTCGGGAATCAGCTTGGACAGCTCGCCGGTGGCGATGGCCACATCAGCGTCGAAGCCGTTTTCGTCGGGCTTGTCTTCCAGCACCACGCCCAGCAGCTCCACCTTCTTGAGCTGCATGCCTTCGGTCAGCACGAAGCTCACCCGGTCATCCCAGGTCAAGGCCAGCTTGGTGGGCAGCTTGCCTTGATCGATGTGCTCGCGGACCTCGTCAATGCCCAGTGGGTGGCGGCCGTAGCGCACAACCGCTTTGGCTTCGTCTGTGCCCTTGAGCTCGCACTCCCGGTCGATGCTGAATCCCGCCGGCGCGTCGTAGCTGTGCAGCCAGGCGGCCATCGCGCCCTGCGGGCTGTTCTGGGTGTCGATCAGCGCCACAGCAAAGCCGGGGGACGCTTCCACCAGCATGGTCACAACGGTGTCGGCCCGGCCCTGCGTGCTGGCATCGATCACCAGCAGGCGCGCGGCAGGGTCGATCCATACCCAGGTGCCGGCCTGCTTTGTGAAGGCCATGGGCAGCAGCTCCAGCTTGCATTCTTCCTTCAGGTCCTGGCGTTCCTTCCGGCCAGGCTTGCGGCCCTCGGTTTGCTCAATGTGAGCCAGTTTCTCATCGAGCTTGCGGTTGAGCACGCTGGCCGGCAGCATCTTGCTCTCGCTCATCAGGCGCAGGATCCAGTGGCCGCCCACGGATTCAACCATGGCGCCGTGCTCTTCGCCGCGTGGCGGCACCCAGCCGGTGGACTGCTCTTGTGTGGCGCCGCACACTTCAAATTGCTGCTTGGCCAGCGCCTGGTCGAGTTGCACCAGGTCGGGCTGCCAGGATTCGGAAATGCGGTAAATGATCAGATTTTTAAACATTGGGGTTCCAGAAATGCAGCAGGCCCGCTAGTGGCGGGCCTGTGGTTGGGTTAGGGAATTTCAGGCCGCCATGGGCAGTTCAAGGCCCAGGCCGGCCAGGTGCTGGACCATGGCATCGCGGATGGCCGGCAGGTCGCAGGCGCGGTACAGCTTGGATGCCTTCTCGGTGGCCACATGTGGGAAACCCAGCTGGGCCAGGCCGGCGGCGTCGATGCTCAGCGGCGAGATCAGGGTCTTGATCTGGCCCAGCGACACTCGCGCATCTGGATCCACCTCAGCGGCCGGCGCGGCGCCGCCGGCGGCATGCGTGGCAGGTTGCGGCGTGGCGGTGGGTGCTGGCTGTGCAGCAGCGGCGGCGGGTGCCGGCGCAGGTGCTGCGGGTGCCGCCGCTGGTGCTGCTTGCGGCGCAGGCGCCATGGCCTCACGCTGGCGGGCCAGCTCGGCGGCCTGCTCGTCCAGCTTGCGCTGCTGCGCGGCCAGCTCGGCCGCCACGCGCTCGTTTTCAACCCGCTGGGCCTCTGCCGCGTCAGCAGAGCGGCGGTCTGCGGTCATCTGCTCCAGGCGGGCAATGGTTGCAGACTTCTCAGCGGCGGCGCGCTCGGCGAACTCCTCGAACACCGCCGCGCTCACGTCGATGCCGCGCACGTAGGCGATGCCCGCCTCGATGCGCTCCACCGCCAGGCCGCGCGCCTTGTCCGAGTAGCCTGCAATGGTGGCGATGGCATCGGTGTGTTTCTGCACGCGCGCGGCATCGGCCTTTTCCTTGGCGGCTTTCTCGTCGGCCAGCTTCTGCTCATGGGCTTTGATCTGCTTGTCGATCGCTTCCTCTGCGGGCTCCACGATGGCGATCAGGCGGGTAGCCTCCGTCTCGATCACCGTCTTGCAGTCGTTCAGGTGCCCCTTGGTCTTGTCGCGCAGACGCTGGATGGCGAAGCGGCCAGACTCGCGCAGTTCCAGACGCGCATCGCGCGCAGCCTTGGCACCCTTGGTGGTGGTCATGTCGTAGGCCACGTTGTGGTACTTCGCGGCCAGCGCCGTCATATCCGCCTCCAAGGGCGTGAACAGCGCCAGGGCGGCGTCGTTGATGCTGGGGGTGCCCAGGGCGGTGGTTGTCAATTCGTTGCTCATGGCGTCCTCATGCTGCAAATGGGTCTGCGATCACGGCGTTGCCCATGGCCTGGGCGACGGCGGCCTGGGCGTGCGGGTAGGCAGCCGCCATGTCCATGTGGTGGGAGTGGGTCTGGTCGAACTCGGTCAGCGCCTGGCGGAAATATTCCTGCGCGGCTTCCAGGCGCTGCTGGATCAGCGCTTCCTTGTCCAGGTCGCGCTTGATGGTCCAGCTGGTGATGCGGTGGTGCTCGGCGATGTGGTCCACGATGTGCATGGGCAGGGGCTCATAGCCGATCAGTTTGTCCGGGGTGTTGACCAGGCAGTAATCGACCTGCCATTCGTCAGCATCCCAAAGCATCATGTACGCGCGCATCTGCCACTCGTAGATGGGGTCCATGCAGTCCTTGAGCCAGCCGGGGAAGGTCTTGGCCGACCAGGACGCTTTGATGTCGTGCCCGCGCCGGTTGGCCGCGTCGAACAGGTCGCATTCGCCGCTCAGCCATTTGTTGGTGCGGCGCTCGGTGTTCTTCACCAGGGCCAAGCCGCGCACGCGGTTGAGCAGCTCGATGCATTCCTGCTCGACCTCGATGCCCTTCAGGGTTTCCTTGCTGGAAAACTCGAAGTCGATGCCGAAGATTTCCTGTTGCGCCAGGCTGCGAATGTAGGTCTTTGCGCCCACCGACAGGATGCCCTCGGCCTTGGTCTTGGGCTCGGTCATGATGCGGCCCAGGCTGTGGCACCGGAAGAGAGTGTTATGCATTGGCAACTCCCATTGCTGCGTTGAAGTCCTTGAGGCCCTGGATGTCGCGGGCCTTGTTGAATTCGGCGCGTGCTTGCTTGCACGCGGCCTGGAACTCTGGAGTTCCATTGACGCTGAGCGCGTAGTCGATCCATCCCTGCGTGAATTCGGACACGGGCTTTGCCGGGGCGGTGCCCGGCGGGCAGGCGGCATTGCCGTCGTCGTCGTCTTCGCCCACGGCCACGTTGAAGATGTCCTTGAGCAGATAGCGCTTGCCGAAGCTCTTGCCTGAGCCAACAGCATGCGTGCGGCTCATCACATCGCCGCCCTTGGGGCCCTTGCCGTCGGCGGGCATGTCGCAGTGGTAGGTGCGGGTGTGGCCGCCGATATGGGCGACGTAGCAGACCACGCGCACACAGCCTTCCGGTGCGCCTTCGCCCTCGTCAAAGCTCAGTGAGAAGCCGGAGGAGGTGTACAAGGGGCGCAGGTGGCGATCCAGCTGCCCATAACTGGCGTACCGGCTGCGCGTCTGAGGATTCACCGCGTCTGCGGCGATCCGGACCATTTGCGCCTGCGCGCTCACCATGGCCATGTTGAATTGCTGCTCAGCCTCCTTGGCCGTAATGCGCTCATGCAGGTCCAGTAGGCGCTCCATCTTGTCCATCTGGATTTCTGGATTCTTCGCCGCGGCGATGATGGCCCGGGTCAGCTTCGCGGCTTCGGTGTTGTCCGCCTGCAGCGGCAGTGCAGGGGCAGGGGGGCGGGTGGTGACTTCGTTCATGGCGTTACAGGAATGCGATGTTGGTTTTGGCGATGAGGTTCACGGCCGCGATGGCCGTCACATTCAGCGCGATGTAGAGCAGGACCCAGAGGGGGAGCTTCATTGGTCGGTTCCTTTCTTGGTACTCAGTGCCACCTGCTGGGCGGCGTGCACGGCGTCCTGCACATCGGCGGCTGTGGCCTGCTCGACAGCCAAGTCGGTACCAGGGTCGGAAAAGAAGATCACCGCCAGCAGGGCGGCCAGCATCCAAGCTGTGTGGATTGCGTTTTTACGCATAGCGGCTCCAGAAAAATGCGATCAGGACCAGCGCGGCGGCCAGGCCCAGCCAAAAGAAAAGCCGCTGGTGCAGCGGCTTGGTGTAGTGCTCAAAGGGGTGGAAATACTCGGGCCGGTGCCCGCAGGCCTCGTCCAGGGTTCTTGGCGTCTTGAGTTGGAGAGGGCTCTCACGCAGCATCGTCGGTCCCATCGATCTTGAATTGCCAGGCGCCGGGGTTAACGATGGTCGAGGGGCGCAAAAGCACAGCCATTGCCGTGCTGGAGGCATCGAACAGCGGCACAAACTCATCGTCGTCGGGCGGCTTTACCCGCAGCTGTAGGCCAGCTGCAAGGGCCCGCAGGTAGGTGGCGTTGACGTGCTCCATCACCAAACCTCCGCTGCTTCTTGGTCCAGCACCTCATCAACGCCGTCTTCGCAAACTTCCAGAAGATAGTCCCGGAGGATCTCGCCGGCGGCGGCATCGTTGCCAGCCTGCAACTGGCCACACAACTTAGCCAACGTGGTGGGGTCGAAGTTGCCGAATGCCTCCTGCACCACGCCATGGAACCTGGGCAGGAAGGGCGAGTTCGTCGCCCAGGTCTGCTCCAGCCAATTGGCCCGAGCGTCTTGGCGATCTGTGGCCGCTTGGTGGGCAGCGGCCAGGCGGGCATGGTGGGCGTCAGAAAATCCGTTCATTTCGAGTCCCCAAATAAAAAGGCCCGCTCGAGGCGGGCAAGGCGCTGAATGTTCCGAAACAGCGCCGTCGTGGACAAAAAAAGAGCCACCGGTAAGGGTGGCTCAAGCGCCCGATGGGAACGGGCGGGAGGGTTAAAGAGAATAGACGCGATTGGCTAATCGTAACTGAATACTACAGAGTTTAGAAGTATCGATTGGACACCGACGTAAGATTTTTTCTTATCAAATCAGAAGCACCGACTCTCGAGGCTTTTGATTTGCCCCTGTTTCCAAGGGCACTGCGTCTTCACGCTGGGCTTTGCTTTTCTTGGCAACCCTGTTTGCCTCACCCCGTACACACCCAGGGACCGGTGCCGCAGCTGCCATCTCGTTCGTTTGTTTCCCCGTATCCACGGTCCTATCTGGTTTCTCACCAGCCTACTAGCCTTAGCTGCGTGATCCTTTCGCCCCCCTGCGGGTTCTTGCCCGTCTGTTGGAAGCCCGGGCGATCCCCCCGGGGTCTTCGGGGGCTGGTGATCCTGGCTCCCTTCGATGCATTGATTGCGTCGATGGGATGAATCATCACAGAAGTGATTTAAGTTGTCAACACTAAAGTGATTAAAATTTAACACTCGAGAAGTGTTTCATTGGGAAACACGAACTTCAAAGTAGGCCTCCTCCACGGCAATGTCTCGGAAACCTGCTTGACGGGCTTTGTCAAAAGCCTTGGTCCAAGCAGTTGCTTGCTTCTCTTCGGCCTTGGTGAGCAACCCGCCTTCGGACGCATCACTGAACAACTTGAACGCGCTGAATAATGCCGACTCGTCTGGGAAGCTACGGCGTAGCTCCTTCTCAAACCTCTCCTCAGCCTTGCGTCTCAGCTCTTGCCGCAAGTCTGAGGGGATCTCTTGCAAACGTACATCAATCTGTAGTTGGGTGACCATTGCAGTTCCTTTGTACTGTATGAATGAACAGTATAAAAAAACACTGTGGAAATGAACAGTGTTTTTAAGCAACAAAAAACCCGCGAGAAGCGGGTTTGTCCGATGATGAAAAAAGCCTTAGAGATCCCAGCCGGCGAACTTGATCCTTCCAATGATCGCGTCACCCTCTGCAAGCTTGATGTACTTTGTGGGCCAGTTGGGATTGATGGCGTGCAGATACAGCTCGCCATCCACCATCACCAACTGCTTGAAGGTTGCCTGATTCTCCTGGACTCGTTTTGCGATCACGAAGTTGCCAGGAACCGCCTCGATGTCTGGATGTACATGGAGCATCATTCCATTTGGGAAGCTGATTGCCCCAGTGGGATCGGTCATTGAATCGCCTTCGACCCGAAGAAGGTAGCCGCGCGGCCCCAGATCTTTTGGACTCAGATGGTAGGAGTCAGCTTCGCCGGGAGGGAATGTGTCTATGCATTCTGCAAATTCACCGGCGTGCACATACGAAATCAATGGGTACTCCCTCATGAGCGGCGGTGTGGGCGCGTCGACCACGTTGCCGTCCCACTGGCCTGTTGTTGTTATTGCAGGAGTGTCGTTCTTCAAGCGAAGGTACTCTGGGGTGACCCCTAGAGCAGCTGCGATGTCCACGATGCTCTCTCCATAGCCGCGGACTCCACTTTCGATGTTACCGATGGTGCCTTGGCTAACTCTGGCTGCCTGGGCCAGCTTGGCCTGAGACATCTTGCGCTCAAGTCTAAGGCGGCGGAGGCGGTCTGCGATGGTTTCCATAGTACGGGATTTAATCACTTTTGTGAATCACTTAGGTGTTGACCTAAACCATCACTGAAGTGATAATTCAGTCCTATGAACGCACTTGACCAAGCAATCCTCCAGCTCGATGGGGTCTCCAACCTGGCGCGGCTCCTTGGAGTCGGCCAGTCAGTAATCAGCAACTGGCGCAAACGTGGCACCACCCCGGATGCGATCTATTGCGCACAAATTGAGCAACTGACGGAGGGGCGCGTGACCCGGCAGATGTTCTATCCAGACAAATGGCATGTCATTTGGCCGGAGTTGGCCCGCAAGCACGAACTAGCAAGTGCCTGACTCCGGGCGATTGCTCTAAGGCGTCATGCCTCATCCACCTCTATCCGCCGTCCGCATCCGTCGAGACATAGCTCTGCGGGCGGCTCCGCTTATTGAAGCGGCACTTTCACTGAATTCAAACCGGTACGCAGGCCGAGCTACGCCTGCGCTATCAACAAGGATCACGCAATGACAGATCACGACGACATCCCGCCCTTCAGCCGCACGCAAGGATCGAAAACGCGGGGCGACAAGGTTGAACTCCGTGGCGAAATTACGGCCGACATCATCAGCGTTATTGACGCAGAGAGCATGGCCGTTGGTAAGGACCGAATCCGCATGGTGGAGGAGATCCTGGGTGACTGGGCTAAGAAGCGTTTGCATGCTGCCAGTCTCCTGTATCGCGTGTCGCGGAACAATCCGGCGCTCTCGGAAGCATTCGGAGGCAATTCCGAATGATCGAGACACCCTTCCAGAAACACAGCGACACCTCCCGCTCAGCGGCCGAGGCCATCGCTGATGTCGCGCATACCTTCAAGGCCAAGGTGCTGGACGCCATCCAGAAGGCCGGCGTGCACGGCATGACCGACGAAGAGTGCGCACGGCAGCTGCTGCTCGACCCCAACACCCAACGCCCGCGCCGCGTAAAGCTGGTGGAAGAGAAGCTGGTGGTGGACAGCGGCCAGCGCCGCAAGACACTGGGCGGCCGCAATGCGATCGTATGGGTGGCTGCGCCCTTGGAGCAGGCGAACCAATGAGCACGATCATCATGGCGGCCTGCTGGCCGTTGCAGGGCATGTCACCGGCTCAGAAAGCGGTGCTGATTTCGCTGGCCGACCAGGCAAGTGACGACGGCGTGTGCTGGCCAGCAGTAGGCACCATTGCCAAGCGTACCTGCCTGTCTGAGCGCGCGGTGCGTGATGCGCTGGCCTGGCTGCAGGCATCGGGAGCCGTGTTCCGCGAATACCGGCCCAACACCAGCACCAGTTACACCATCAACCCCAAGCGCTACGACCCGGCCAAAGCTCCGGAAGGAAGCAAGCGCGCAAACAGTCGCAAAAAAGCTGTACCGGCAGATGCCGCCCCGGGGGCAAATGCCGCCCCCCCGGCAAATGCCGCCCCCCCGGCAGATGCCGCCTCCCCGGCAGATGCCGCCTCCCCGGCAAATGCCGCATCCCCTGGGGCAGATGCCGCCCCAGCTCCGGCAGATGCCGCCCCTCTAGGGGGGCAGATGCCGCCCCCAAATCATCAGTTGAACCATCACTTAACCATCAGTGAATCACTACCGGCCGCTTCGCCGCCGGTCGAGAAGGTGGTTGCAACCCCGGTGGATGCGGTGGAGACACAGCTGCAGGCAGCTTGCAAGGCGACTTGGCAAGCGTACAGCGATGCCTACTTCCGTCGCTACGGTGCCAAGCCGGTGCGTAACCAGACCGTCAACAGCAAGGTCAAGCAGTTCGTGCAGCGCCTGGGTCACACGGAATCGCCCGAGGTCGCCGCGTTCTACGTGGACCGCGTGAGCGAACGCTTCGTTGTCCAGCGGATGCATGACATCGGCCTGCTGCTCTCCGGAGCAGAGGGGTATCGCACGCAATGGGTAGCAGGCACTGCCATGACCGAAACCCGTGCCAAGCGGGCCGACCAATCGCAATCGAACTTCGACGCTGCTGATGAGGCCATGGCCATCATCCGCGCAAATCGTGAAAACCAGGGAGCAAGAGCATGAACGAGCAAGAGATGCAATGGCTTGTGAAGCAGCTGATTGGCACCGCTGAGGTGCTTGGTCAGACTTTGAGCCCCACCGCTGCAGCCATGATGGCTGAAGACCTGAGCAGCTTTCCTCAGCTGGTCCTGGCCCGCGCATTGAGCCGGGTGAGGAACGAGCACGCGGGGCGATTGACGCCCAAGGCGATTCTGGACCGCATCGATGAGGCTGTCGGCCGACCTGCAGCAAATGAGGCGTGGGCCATTGCATCGACTGCTCTGGACGAAAGGGCCACCGTCGTGTGGACCAACGAAATGGCCGCCGCCTGGAGCCTGGCCCGACCGGTGGCCGAGGCTGGTGACATGGTGGGCGCGCGCATGGCGTTTATTACCGCATATGAGCGGGTGGTGCGCGGCGCGCGTGAGGCCAAGGCCATGCCCACCGTCACCGTTTCCATCGGCTGGGATGCAGAAGGGCGCAACCCGGCAATCGAGAAGGCCCTGCAGCTGGGCTACATCACGCCTGAGCGCGCTGCGCAGGAAATGACCATCGCGCTGCCGCCGCCCGTCTTCAACCCCCTTGCCCTGCTGACAGACCGTGTGGACGAGACGCCGGGCGCTGGCCTGACGCCGGAGCTGCGCGCCCGCCTTAAATCCCTGCGCGATGACCTGGCCAACCGCCGCAGCCGCACCGGCGCTGCTGAGCGCCTGGAGCGCATCAAGCAGGCCCGCTACAAGCGCGAGCTGAACCAGCGCGTGCAGCAGCGCCTGGCAGAGGAACGCAAGGCATGAAGACGATTCCGCCCCGCCAGCTGGAGGTGCTGACCTTCATGCACGCCTTTTTCAAGGACAACGACCAACCCCCGCCGATGTCGGTGATTGCCCGGCACTTTGGATTTCGCTCGCCCAGCGCGGCGCAGTACCACATCGATTGGTTGCTGCGCAACGGCTACTTGGAGCGCAACAGCCTCGGCAACCTGAAATTTTCGCGCGGCATGACTCCGCAGATGGACGCAGCAGATGCATAAGAAAAATGACGGAATTCCAGAAAACACGCGACTGGCTGGTAACGCTGGCAATGACGCCGGGGTGGTGGCACTACAGCAGGGAGCAAGCCGTCCAGCTGGAGAACGACGCGCAAGCGGCCGGGGCCTGGGCGGGGATGCGGGAGGCGGTGCGGGCCGAGCTGAAGGCCAAGGGATTCCGGCCGCCGCCGGCGGAGCTGGAGCCGATGTGGTGATCGCTCGGGTGACGCTGCCATGGCCGCCGAAGGATCTGAGCCCGAATGCGCGGGTTCACTGGTCGCGTCTGGCCAAGGCCAAGAAGGCCTACCGCGCTGCGTGCGCGCTGCAGGCGCAGGTGCAAGGCGTTCGCCGTCTGGCCGCCGCCAAGCTGCATGTGCACCTCACGTTCTACCCGCCCACGCGCCGTGCCTTCGACCTGGACAACGCCCTGGCGCGCATGAAGTCCGGCCTTGACGGCCTGGCCGACGTGCTGGGGGTGGATGACAAGCATTGGAGCCTGGCCATTGAACGTGCCGGGGAGATCGGTGGGATGGTGAAAGTGGAGGTGCGACATGCCTGAAATCACGATTGTTCGTCAGGAAGCTGTCCAGATCAGCGAGCAGGACGCCGCCGTGGCGCGCCGGGTCATCTTTGGCATCGTGGATGGCCTGGGCGAGCGCGGCCGCAGCCAGTGGCGGCGTCTGTGGAATCGTCTGCTGCGACTGGAGCCGGGTGAAATGGTCGAAATCAAGACCGTGCAGCCGCGCCTGGGTTGGTATCACCGCAAGCACATGGCCCTGGAGCAGGCGGTCTTCGAGACGCAGGAGCGCTTCGAGGACTTCGAGAGCTTCCGCACCTGGCTGAAGGTGGGCGCAAGCTTTGTCGACTGGTATCCCGGGCCCAAGGGTGGCGTGATCCCGGTGCCACGCTCCATCAGCTACGCAAACCTGGAGCAGGGTGACATGGAGCAGTTCCACGCGGACGCCGTCAACTTCCTTCGCACCGAGCACGCCGGCGCAACCCTGTGGAAGCACCTGGGGCCCGCGCAGCGCATCGAGATGATCGAAACCGTCCTGAGGAGCTTCGGGGAATGAGCCGGATGAAGGAATGGAACGATGCGCAGCTGTACGAGTTGGCCGGCTGCGTGGAGCGGCGCATGACCTGGGCCCAGATCGCAGAGGAATACCAGATCAGCATCCCATGGGCCAAGCAGGTCTACAAGCACTACCTGCACCGGCAGGCCAAGGGCACCTTTTCCCACTGGACCCCGATGCGGATCATGAACATGTACCTGGACCACAAGCGCGGCGCAGGTGCAAGCACGCTGGCCCACAACTACAAGAGCAATGTGATGGTGGTGATGCAGAAGCTGGGGTATGCCCGGCGCCTGGTGAAAGGCGAGCTATGACGCGCAGCGTGGTGAAGATCTGGACAACCCAGCTCCACGGAAGGACCGTAGTGGTGACCGAAAGATATGGCCCAGCGCCACGCAAGCGCTGGGAGGATGTGCCCGGCCCGGATGATGTGGACTATGGCGTCGCGCGTGAGGCACCTGTGGCCGAAGAGTCGCAGTGCTTAGCCAGCGGGCTTGCAGGCGTTCTGTTGCTGGCTCTGCTGATGACGGCCGCTGTAATGGTCGCGTCAGCTGCAGTGAGGTGCCCAGCATGATGCGCAGCCGATTCAACCGCCGCGCAGCCGCAGCAGCCCGCCTGAAGAACAGCGCGCTGTTGGAGTCGCGCGCTATCCTTCTGCGCTTCATAGCCCAGATCCAAGCTGATGGACGGAGAGTCAAGTCGCGGCCGCCTCATCGCGCTGAAGGCAAATTCGGTATCTATGCGCTGCACTTCGAGCTTTTCAACTGGGGAAGCGTGATCCGTTTGACCGTGGTTGCTCCGGACGGCCAAAAGCTGTGTGCGTTCCTCGATGGCTACACACTGGAGGTCGTGGAATGCTGAACAGGCGCACTCCGATGAAGCGATCTGCATCCAGGCAGGCCGCCCGGGTTCCTGCATCCAAGACTGTGCACAAGCCGCTGGCCAGCGCGCCGAACTATGCGAGCGCGGCCGGCGCCACTGTGCCGCCGATCAAAAAGGGCGAGCATCTGCGCAATGAGAACTACCGCCGTGCCGTGGCAAGCCTGCCATGCTGCGTGTGCGGCATCCCCGGGTACAGCCAGGCCGCCCACGCCAACCACGGCAAGGGCGCAGGCCTGAAGACCGACGACCGTACCTGCTTTGCGCTGTGCTGTGACCGGCCGGGCGTGAAGGGGTGCCATCCCAAGTTCGACCATTACGAGCTTTATCCCAAGGCAGCAGCGGCCCTGGTGGCCGAGGCCTGGGGGGCGGACACACGGCGCAAGATTCAAATGATGGGCCTGTGGCCGGAGGGATTGCCAACCTATGATTGAACGCATACGGATCGCTGCCAGGTCGAACAAGACCATGGCACGCCGCCACTGGGAAGCGCAGGTGAAGGCCTGGGGGGAGTCTCACGTATTGCCCTGGGCAGAGTTCCGGGCCCGGTGGTGGGAGCTGCACGGCATGCATCCACCCGAGCGCAGGCCATGCCCAGAGTCCAAGGCATGGAACAGTAGCCAGTAGGGGGCTTGACAATCCTAAAAGTCCTGATGGTCTAACGCCGTTATCAACAACGCGCACGAAGCGCAGGCGCTAGACGTGACCACCACACAGAGAGCGGGCAAGGCTGCAACGGCCAAGGTAAAGAAGCCCGCTCGCAAATCCCCCCCCAAGCCAAAGACGAAGGCAGCACTCCAGAGGGAGTGGTTCGCCCGTGCGGGTGCGCTCGATGAGTTCATGGCCTATGTCTGTGCAGGCGGACACCTGAACGGCTTTTGCAAGCTGCATGGCTTTTCGTACACGGGGATGCTGGAATTTATCCACGCCGACTCGTCACGCTCCGAGATGTACGCGCGCGCGAGGCAAGAGCGGGCCGACCTGCTGGCCGATGAGATTGTGGACATCGCCGACGAGGAGTGCACCACGGTCAAAGCCAGCAAGCACGGCAGCGCCGATGACGGGGAGGGCGAGACAGAGGTGGTGTTTGATGCTGTGGCCGTGGCCCGCAACAAGCTGCGTGTCGATGCTCGCAAGTGGGTGGCATCCAAGCTCAAGCCCCGTGTCTACGGCGACAAGCTGGAGCTATCTGGAGAGATTGGCACTCCCACCAAGCTGAGCGACGACCAGCTGCTCGAGCGCCTGCAGCGCTTTGGCGTGAACCTACCTGGCATCGTGCCCAAGGCGGAGGGCGCCCAGTGAGCGCGAGCGATCAGTTTGACCTGGCAGCGCTCTCCTCGCAGCAGCGCCTGGAGCTGGAGAGCCTGCTGCTCGAGCTGGAGCGCCGCCAGAACACGCGCCTGCTGCAAACCATGTTCCCCGACAAGGGGCCTTTGCGCCGCGAGCTGTATCCCAAGCACCAAGAGTTCTTCAAGTCGCGCGCACCAGGCACGCCACCTGGCGAGCTGACAGAAATTGCCCGCGCCTCTGAGCGCGTTTTCATGGCCGGCAACCGGGTCGGCAAGACAGTGGCGGCCGGCACCGAGATTGCCTACCACCTCACTGGCGAGTATCCGGATTGGTGGGAGGGCCACCGCTTTGACAAGGCCTGTCGCTGGCTGGCCAGCGGTGACACGCACGAAACCACCCGGGACATCATCCAGCTCAAGATGCTGGGCTCGACCACGGACAAGCCTGAGAAGTACGGCACCGGCCTCATTCCTGGGGATGCAATCGTGGGCGTGGTGCCGCGCTCGCACGTCAAGGGCGCGGTGGAGAAGATCATCGTGCGCCACAAGTCCGGCGGCGAGTCTGAGCTTTGGCTTCGCAGCTACGTGCAGGGCCGGGAAATCTTCCAGGGCTTCGAGCTGGACGGCTTCTGGGCTGACGAAGAGTGCCCGGCCGACGTGTACGAGGAGGGCCTGGTGCGCCTGATGACCCGCGACGGCATCAGCATCCTGACCTTCACCCCGCTCAACGGCCTCACACCCCTGGTGCAGGACCTCATCAAGCCCGTGGAAGCCTTCACCGAGGAGGAAGACCCGGACGGCCTCAAGCGCCGGGCAGCTGCTGACCGCCTCATCGTGCGATGCGGCTGGGATGACGTGCCCCACCTGTCCGAACAGGCCAAGGCCAAGCTGCTGTCCAAGCTGCAGCCTTACCAACGCCAGGCCCGTACCAAGGGGGTGCCCGCGCTGGGCGCCGGTGCCATCTACCCGGTGGACGAAGACGACATCAAGGTCGATGACTTCCAGATCCCAGACTTTTGGCCACGGTCCTACGGCCTGGACGTGGGGTGGAACCGGACAGCAGCCATTTGGGGCGCCTTCGACCGCGAAAACGACATCGTCTACCTCTACTCGCAACACTATCGCGGCCAGGCCGAGCCATCCATCCATGCGACGGGCATCAAGGCGCGCGGCGAGTGGATCCCGGGCGCCATCGACCCGGCCGCCCGTGGCCGCAGCCAGAAGGATGGCGAGCAGCTGATGGTGGTCTACACCGACCTGGGCCTGGACATCCACCCGGCAGACAACGGGGTCGAGAGCGGTATCTACGACGTGTGGGAGCGCCTCTCTACCGGCCGCCTGAAGGTCTTCAAGTCGTGCCTGGACTGGTTCAACGAATACCGCATCTACCGCCGTGACGAACAGGGCCGAGTCGTGAAGAGCAACGACCACCTTATGGACGCCACGCGCTACCTCGTAAAGACCGGGCTGGATCTGGCCCGCGTGAAACCCCGCGCGAGCAAGCCGCCGCGCTCTACCTCCTGGAGAACAGCATGAGCAAGTCCACTTTTTCCCTCCCAGAGTCTCGCATTGCGCGCCGGCTGGTTGTCACGCTGTCTGTGACAGTCAATGCCGAGCGTGAGTGCACAAACCTGGACCACTATGTCGGCAAGGCCTTGCTGGAGGCTGCAAACCGCGTAGATGTCCAAGACGGTTCGGCATCCGGTGGCAAGTTGCTGAGCCATAGCTTTGACCACGGCTCCGTGGAAGTTCACGTTGGATACACCGCGACAGGTAGTAGCCCGGCCGAAGGCTTGGCCTCCACCTCTTCGGCGAATACCGAAGGCGTAAGCGGCAATGTGGGCGCAGTTGGCCAGGCCGAGAAGGCTGACACGGCCGTGTATCGGCAACCATCCCAGCGCGAAATCCTGGAGCAGTCCCTTGTCCATGGTGCTGCCTCTGAAGTTGCCGCTGTCCCCACAAAAGCTGGAGCTATTGCAGAGGGCATAAAGACCTTGTTGGATGCCCTGCATCCGGCGCCTGTCGGCCAAGAGCTGTCAATGATCAATTCGCTGTGCAAACACGCGAATAAGGTGATGGACGAGGGCTTGGCGCACCACATGAGCGGCGCAGGTGTTGCCGTGTCCGGCGGCCTTGCAGCGCCTAAAGCGGAGAGCGTGCATACCCAAGGTATCGCGCATCAAGTTGGTCAGCTTGTCATCACCGCCGAAATGGTGAGCCGCTTCTTGTCCTGGCCCTTGCCGGATGACTTTGGACCCGATGGAGGTATCTACATTGATCGCCGCCCGAGTGTCACACTCACTGGAACGAATCTGCTGAATTTTGCGCAGACCAAGGCAATGCTGGAGCACTGCATCAACGGCCCCAAGGGTCCCGGGAGCCGCGAAGCATGAGCGCCGTTAGCCTGCTTTCCCCATCCGGCACCCCGTTTGTTGAACTGGGCGGCGAGCGTTGCTGGCGGCAGCGCACCATCCGCGACGTGGTGTGCTCCTACCAGTGGGTTGAGCTCTACAAGCTGGGCGACGAGTCGGCACCGCGCGAGCCCGAGCCATGCATGTGCCTGTTCCCGGCCCACCGCCGCATGGATACCGGTGCCTACTGCATCCCCCAGCGCCTTGCATACCTGTATGTGACTTCGGAAGGCAAACCGACCGAGCACCTGTTGCGCAAGGCCTTTGAGGCGGCCGAGGCCATGGGCTACACCGCGCACGACCGGTCGACCATCCACCGCATCATCGACATCATCGTGGAAGGCCTGCCGGATCTCATCATGATGCCCACCGATCAGCCTAAAGCGCTGACCACCAAGCGCCGCTTGATCGGCGTGGAGCTGGCCGTCAAGGCCCACGGGCAAGAGCTGCATTCGGAGGTCATCTGATGTTTGAGGTAAACGACGAAGACGACAAGAAGCGCCGCGAAGTCATCAAGGACCTGGAGGCCTCCGAGGTTGAGGACACCGAAGGCGGTGTGGCTGACACCGGCGAGCACTCCCAGGCCGCCGGCCGTCACCAGCGCCTGATGCAGTTGATGGACTATGAGTCGCGGCGCCAGGCCGGCGAGCGGCAGCAGATGTCCATCGATGAGGACTACCACGACCACCTGCAGTGGCGCGCCGAAGATGCCCAGGTGCTGCTGGAGCGCGGCCAGGCGCCATTGGTCTACAACCAGGGCCGCCAGTCGCTGGAGTGGATCGCGGGCACCGAGAAGCGCATGCGCAAGGACTACAAGGTGCTACCGCGTGAGCAGAATGACGAGGCCATGGCTGAGGTCAAGACCAAGCTCATCAAGTACACCGATGACGTGAATTTGACCGTTTGGCACCGCTCCCGCGCCTTCAAGCAGGCTGCCATAGGCGGGCTGAGTTGGATCGAGGAGAACCTCAACCCGGATCCTGAGCAGGAAATCATCTACTCGGGCTCCGAGGACTGGCGCAACGTGCTGCGCGACAGCCACAGCCGCAATGTCGACTACAACACCGACGCCCGGTATCTGTTCCGCCGGCGCGTGCTGGATCTGGACTACGCCTGCGCGCTGCTGCCCAATAGCCGCAAGCACCTGATCGCCATGGCTGGCCAGAACCTGGACGATACCCAGGATGAGCCCTGGTACATGGGCGAGCGCCTGACCAACTCCACCGAAACGGAGTGGGGCCGCGACTATGGGATGGAGCACAGCATCTTCCCAGGGGTGAGCGAGTCGTTCCGGCTGAATGCACCACGCCAGTCCGTGGAGCTGATCGAGGTGGCCTACAAGGTGCCCGAGACTGTCAAGGTCTTTGCCGATGGCGAGTTTGCCGGCCAGGTGGTCAATCCCTCTATCGACCCACGCCATAAAGAGATGGTGGACAAGGCCAACGTGTATGAGACGGTCAAGATGCGCATGCGCCTCATGCTCGCCACCCGCGCGGCGCCGTGCCTGGACCTGTCCAGCCCATTCCGTCACCAGCGATTCACGCTTATCCCGGTGTGGGGCTACCGCCGGGCGCGTGATGGTTCACCCTACGGCGTGTGGCGCGGCATGCGCGACATCCAGGACGATCTGAACAAGCGCCACAGCAAGGCGCAGTGGGCACTGTCCAATAACCGCATCATCATGGATGAGGGCGCAGTAGACGACATCGAGGATGTGCGCCGGGAAGCAGCCCTGCCCAATGGCGTCATCGTCAAGCGCAAGGACAAGCAGCTGGTTTTCGATCAGAACCAGACCGATCTGGCTTCAAACCTGATGATGGCCGACCGCAATTCGCAGATGCTTCGGGATGTGGGCGGCGTCACCAACGAAAACCTGGGCCGGGACACCAATGCCAGTAGTGGCCGTGCCATCTTGGCAAAGCAGGACCAGGGCTCGCTGACCACTTCGGAGCTTTTCGACAACCTGCTGCTGGCCATCAAGCAGGCCGGCCGCCTGCGCCTGAGCCACATTGAGCAGTTCTATACCGCTGAAAAGGTCATCCGGATCACCGGTGAAAGCCGGCCGATCGAATGGCTGGAAATCAACAAATTCGACCCGGCAACCGGCCGCATCCTCAACGATGTGACAGCGCGCGAGGCTGATTTTGTGGTCGACACCCAGGACTACCGCAGCAGCCTGGCCCAGGCCGCCATGGAGCAGATTTTCGACCTGCTGGGCAAGATCGCCACCTTTGCGCCGCAGGTGGTGATGAACGTGCTGGACCTGGTGGTGCAGTCTGTTGACATCAAGGACAAAGACGAGTGGATCTCTCGCATCCGGAAGATCAATGGCCAGCGCGATCCATCCAAGCCGATGACCCCCGAGGAAGAGCAGGCCCAGCTGGCCGCAGCACAAGCGCAGCAGAAGCAGCAGCAGATCCAGGACGAGACGGCCGAGGCCATGCTGGCCAAGCTGCGCAAGGAAATCGACAAGCTCGATGCCGACACCAAGCTCAAGCTGGCCGATTCCATCCACAGGAACGTGTCCACGATGAATGTGGCGACCGATACCGCTGAGCGCATCGCCAACGCTTATGAGCCCGGCGGCCTGGCTGAAGCCGCTGACGAGATTGCTACGGCTGGAGGCCTGACAGACCAAGGCGCGCCCCAGGTGCCCGAGGCGGCCCAGCTCCCCACCATTGCACCCACCCAACCCTAATAGGAGTTCACCATGACCATTGAAAAATCCACCGATCCCGATCTGCACGGCCTCACCGACGATGACCTGGAGGGCCTGAGCGAAGCAGAGCGCGAGGCGCTTCTGGCAGACGACGGCGGTGCCGAAGACAACAACCAGAGCAACGACATCGATGACGATGACTCTGACGACGAAAACCAGAACCAGGGCGATGCAGCTGACGGCGGTGCCGCTGCTGCTGCTGCTGAGGACGCTGGCAACGGCAAGGCCAAAACCAATGAGCAGGAGCAGGACCAGGAGCAGGACCTGCAGGAGGACGAGCAACCTGCGCCCGCCAGTGCGCCCAAGACGTTTGCTCCGGATGACATCAAGGACCAGCGGGCCCAGCTGCGCAAAGAGCGCGCTGAAGCGCAGCGCAAGGTGTTCGACGGCCTGATGGAGCCCGAGGAATTCGAGACCATCGAGAACGACATCCAGGACAAGCTGGACGCCCTGGTGCGCGCCGAAGCGGTGGACCAGACGCGCGGCCAGATTGCGCTCGAGCGCATGACCGATGACTACAACAGTGAGCTGGCCCAGTACCAGAAGGCGGCCAAGGCAGCAGGCCTGGACATCAGCCAAGGCGATCTGAAAAAGGAATTCGAGCGCATGGTCGCGCTGTGTGCCCAGGATGCTGTCGAGCGCGGTCTGACCGACGCACCTGGCAACATCGCGGCCAGCAAGGCCGGCCTCAAGGATGCCATGGTGCTGCTGCAGGCCCGGCACGGCAAGACTGTCACGCTGCCCAGCGGCAAGCAAACGGCGCCGGCGCAAAAGCCGCGCCCCAAGGTGGATGACCGCTCGAAGATCCCGCCATCCCTGGCCAACGTGCCTGCAGCTGCCGAGGCCAACGTGGGCGACGATGAATTCGCGCACCTCGAAGGCATGGACATCGCCGACCAAGAACGCGCCGTAGCGCGCATGACCCCCGAGCAACAGGAGCGCTGGGCCAACCAATGACCTCACATTTCAAGACCAGACTGGTTCGCACCCTGAAGCCGGGCGACAGCATCACATTGGACAACGGACGCATTCGCTTGGAGGCTATCCAGGTCCCGGGCCGGCGAGTCAGCCTGATGCTTGAACTGCCAGCAGAGGTGGTTATCGACACGCCGAAACCTAAAAAGGACTTGACAACAGAAAAAGTCCTCTTAGGTTAACTGCTACAACTTTTCATTGTTCGCGCAAGAGGCGCTTTTATCCCATTTGGGGGAGCGTTTCTATGCGTACTCTAGTCGGGGTCAACGACCCCCAAGCAGTAAAAAAGTGGTCGACGCTGATGGCCGTGGCCATCAACAAGACCAGCTATTGGGCACAGCGCTACATCGGTGAGGGCAAGAAGTCCCGCACCCCGGTGCAGCGCATTGACGACCTGCAGTCAGGTGCTGGTGACGAGGTGCTGGTTGATCTGCTGATGCCGATCAACATGGAGCCCGTCATCGCCGATGACACGCTGGACGGCAACGAAGCCCCACTGCGCTACTACACCGACCGTCTGCGCATCGACCAGGTGCGTGGTGGCGTGAACCTCGGTTCGCGCATGACCAAGAAGCGCACCTTGCGCGATCTGCGCGCCGATGCTAAGCAGGCCAGCGCCGACTGGTGGGCACGTCTGATGGACGAACTGCTGTTCATCTACGCTTCGGGCACGCTGGGCTCGGGTGAAGGTTTCGTGTGGAAATCGAACTCCAAGATGTTCGATGTCAACCCGCTGACCGCTCCCGATTCTATGCACCAGATGTATGGCGGCTCGGCCACCAGCCTGGCATCCCTCACCACTGCTGACGGGTTCAGCCTGCGCTTGATCGACAAGGCCGTGTCCAAGGCTGAAACCATGGGTGGCGACGGCACCGACGAGCTGTCGATGGTGCCCGTGCGTATCGATGGTGGTGAGCACTACATCGCGCTGATGCACACCTGGCAAGCAGACAAGCTGCGCACCGAAGCCGGTGAAGGCAAGTGGATGGACATCCAGAAGGCTGCAGCTGCTGCCCAAGGCTCCAAGAACCCGATCTTCACGGGCGCTATGGGCCTCTACAACAACGTCGTGCTGCAGAAGCACCGCAACGTGATCCGCGACAAGACGGCAGGCGCCGGCGGCAATCTGCCTTGGGCACGCTCGCTGTTCATGGGTGCGCAGGGCCTGATGGTCGCCTACGGCGATACCGAGTCCGGCACCCGCTACCAGTGGACCGAGGAGAAGAAGGACCACGGCAACTACGTTGCCATCGGCACCCACGCCATCCTCGGCGCCAAGAAGGCCACCTACAAGTCCAAGGACGGTGGTGTGCAGCGTGACTTTGGCCTCTTCGCCATGGACACGTACTGCGTGGATCCCAACGCTGCCTAAGCGCTAACCCTGGAGGGCTGCTTAGGCAGCCTTTTCCTCATCCTTCGGAGAAATCCCATGTCTCTCATCAAATCCGAGAACGCATTGCGCCGCCGTGGTGGTGTGACGCCGACCACTGCCGGTGTGGCCCACGCGGTGATCCTGACTTTGCTGACCAAGCCCCTGGCCGTCGGCGACATCATCGAGCTGGACGAGCTGGATCCAGGCGTTCGCCTTGTGGATGCGCAGCTGACAGGCGCCGGCCTGGACACCAACGCCACGCCCACCCTGGCATTTGCCATTGGTGAAATCAACGCCGCAGGCACTGACCTGGCTGTGACCTATGACACCGGCCTAAAGTGCGGTGGCGGCGTCAACGGCACTACCGCCCGGCTGGCCACCGGTGGCGGCCTGGTGCCGGCCGCCAAGCTCTCTCGCAAGTTGGGCCTGAAAGTGACGGCTGCTGCCGCCACTGACGGCGCCACCGGCAACCGCCTGGTGGTGATCGCAGGCCTGGCCAGCCTGTAAGGAGCGTGCCATGAAGCTCATTCACGCCCACCGCCGCTCTGCCCCCATCGAGGTGGAGCTCTTCGGCGAAGTCATCCAGTTCCAACCCGACGCGCGCGGCCGCATGGTGGCCGAGGTGGAGGATGGGCCCGTGGCCGCTCGCTTGCTGCAGATCAAGGAAGCGTATGTGCTCCTGAAGGACCTGGATGCCGAAGCGCAAGCCCAGGCCCAGGCTGACGCGCAGGCGCAGGAAGCTGCTGAAGCCAAGGCCCGCGCTCTGGCCCAGGCTGAAGCCGATGCAGCGGCCAAGGAGCAGGCAGCTGAGGCCGAGAAAGCCAAGGCCGATGCTGAAGCTGCAGCCGCCCAGAAAGCTCAAGCCGAGGCGGATGCCTCCAAACCTGCGGCCGGCCGCAAGAAGGCTGCCTGATGACCCCGTGGGAAGCTCTCTACCCTGATGTGATGCCTCTGATCGGTCCAGGCCGGGCAGAGCCGATGGTCGACCACCAGCTGCTGCGCAGTGCGCAGGCTTTCTGCCGTGCTACTCGCGCATGGTGTGTAGACCTCGACCCCGTGCGCACCACTGGTAGCGAGCTTTCCTACGACATCGAGTTTCCCGGCGCTGCTGACCTGGTCCGCCTCGAATCGGCCACCTTGGATGGTGACGAGCTGGAGGTGTGGCGCGCCGGCGGCGCCAAGAACAGCTTGTACGTGTTCACGCCTGAGCGCAAGACTGTCGAGCTGAGCCGCCCCGTGGGTGCCAACCGCACGCTGGTGCTGCGCGTGAGCGTGATGCCCTCCAACAAGGCCTATGGCATCGAGGACGAGATTTTTGCCTCCTATGCCGAGGTGATTGCCCGTGGTGCGGTCGCACGCATCAACAGCGATGCCGTCATGGGCCAGTGGTTCGATGACGAGTGCGAGCGCATCAAGATCAAGACTTGGCGCGGCAATTCGTCCGCACGGCCACGCGCTGTGGGGGTGGCATTCTGATGGCACTTAACGGCGCAACCCTGATCCAGAAGCTTCGCGTGGAGCTGCAAGATGTGGATATGGACCGCTGGGCCCTGTCTGAGCTTGCTGACGCCCTGAACCAGGCGGCCGACGAGATCGCCATTCAGCGGCATGACCTCTTTGCTCGTACGGTAGAGCACAAGCTCCAGGCCGGCCCCCGCCAGGTGCTGCCTGAAGGCTGCTTTCGGCTTGTAGAGGCTATCGGCAATACCAATGGCGGCCCCATTTCGCTGGTGGAAAGCCGCCGCGAGCTGGATGTTTCGGCGCCTGGCTGGATGACAGCCCCTGGCCGCGAACGCATCAGGCACTACATCTACGACCTGCGCGACCCCACGCATTTCTTTGTGTGGCCACCTGCCGACGGCGTCAAGGCCAGCCTTGACCTGGTGGTGGTGGCCTATCCCCAGCGCATCGCCGCTGATGGCACGGGCGCCATTGACCTGGCCGATGTGTACGAATCTGCGCTGTTGAAGGGCGGCATTTGGAAGGCCTATGCCAAGGATGCTGAATACGCCGGCAACGCCCAGATCATGCAGCTGGCCTACAGCGCCTTCGCTTCCACCTTGACGGGTGACATCCGCGCTTCCGTCGTTTCTTCCCCCAATGGCACCGGTGTTGGCAACAAGGCCGACATCAGTGCCAGCACCCGATAACCAAAGGAGCCGACCATGTTTTCCTCTGCCTTTGCCAACGACCTGGCCAAGCTCATTTTTCAGGCCACCGCCATTGCTGGCCTGGCGGACAACGCTGCCTCGGGCGCCTTGACCAGCCTCTATCTGTCGCTGCATACCGCTGACCCGCTCGCGGCCGGCACGCAGACCACCAGCGAGGTGAACTACTCGGGCTATACCCGCATCGCTCTGCAGCGCGGCCCGCTGGGCTGGACTGTCACAGGCAACGTGGTGAACCCCACTGGTACGGCCGAATTCCCGGAAATGACCGGCGGCGCAAACCAGACCGCCACCCACCTGTGTGTCGGCACAGCCGCAAGCGGCTCCGGCAAGGTCCTGGTGCGCATGACGATCAGCCCATCCATTGAGTGCAAGCTCGGTGTTGTGCCTCGCATCCGCCAGACCTCCACGCTCACGCTGGTCACCTCGTAAGGCATCTGCATATGGCCATACTGGCGGAGCTGGGCTTTGCGGAATTTGCCGTTCTGCAGATCGGTCAGGACGCACGCAACTATGTTGACGTGACGGCCTCGGCCGTGCTCGCTCTGCCTTCGGCTGCATTCGGTCAAGCGGTAGCCAATGTGACAGCACTCGCCTCAGCTGGCCAGGCCAGCGACAACCGCCCGCAGGCCGTCAATAACACGACGGCGGAGGCAGTCCTATCTGTGCTGCAGGACTGGAGCACTACTGAGGCATTCCTTGCATCTGCCGGTGGCACGCTGCGTATGGCGCCGCTCACAAGCTCCGGAGTGGGCCTTACGGCCACAGCCTCGGCCACTTGGATGCTGGCCAGCAATATCCAGCCTTTGCTGGACGGTGGTTTCGACGGTCTTTGGCAGCTGGTCACCGACTTCTATACCTCGGTGTTCGCCCATGCCGTCGCTTCTGGAAATGCTTTGGCCATCGCCGCTGCACAAAGCAATTCGATCTTGCTGACGAAAGGCGCGGCATTCTTGACGTTGGCTGGAAAGCTCGACGCGGTTTCGGTGAGCCAGACCTTTAGTCAAGGATTTCTGAGGGGTAGCGCGCAGGGAACCGCTCAAAGCCTGGCTCTCTCAACGATGAGCGCAGATCTCATGGCAAGTGGCGAGGCGAAAGCAACTGCAGCGCTGCATGCCAGATTCAACCGGCAGCTTCTGCTGGTTGGAATTGCATTCGGCAACCCATTTTCCTTTTCGCATGGGGAGGTCGTGGCAGATGTGCAGATGGTTGCGCAGGGCTACACCAGCGTGATCGCCCATTCCAGGGCATCCGCTCCCTGGCGCGTCTCTGCGAATGCAATCGCTCACACAGCTGCTATTGGAACTGCCACCGGATTGCTGCGCTTAAACGCCTCGGCAGAGCGAGGCACAAACCGCCTGAATTTCATGCCGCAGGGCTACGCCACCACGGCCCGGCCTTACGAAAACAGAACCTCCAACCGACCTGCTGAAGCCAGAGAGGCGGTATCGACATGAGCCTAGAGAAATACAACAAGCAGCCTTGGGAGCGCAAGGACTATGACACCACTTTCCAGGATTGGCTCAATGGAGGCGACATCCTGGATGGGGTCACAGCCTCCGTGGTCTGCCTCACTGACCCCGATGACTCTTCATTGCAGGTCGACAAGGTGGAATTCACTGCTGACCGGGTGAAGCTCTGGATCTCCGGAGGCACGGACGGTCAGCGCTACAAGGTGACAGCGCGCGTCACGACAGAGTACGGCCGTCAAGACGAGTACGAGCTGGTTTTCAAGATCAAGGACGAATAGCATGGCGCAGAAATTCATTAACGCCGGCCGCTATGAGCTTCTAAGCTCCGTGACAGCTGCAGACACTACGCTGAACCTGCTTTCGAGCGGTGGCCTTCCTGTTGCCAATGTGGATGCTGGAGCCCTCACTAGCGGCGATTGGTTCCGCATGGTCTTGCAGGACACAGATGGTATCGAGGTCATCACGGTGCGGACCCGCCCCTCTGATTCGGATCAGCTTTCAAACGTGCTGCGCGGCCAGGAGGGCACGCCAGCTCGGGCATGGAACGCTGGAACTGTCATCGGTGTCCGCTGGACAGCAGCGGACGCAGCTGCTGCGTTGGCACCGGAAACAGTTGCTTCAGTACAGGGGCTGCAGGCCGCTCTTGACACGAAAGTCAGCCAGGAAACGGGCAAGGGCCTCTCGACGCAAGACTACACAACTGCTGAAAAGAGCAAGCTCGCTGGCGTGGCAACCGGTGCGACAGTCAATTCCACCGATGCGGCTCTGCGAAGCCGCTCCACGCATACCGGTACACAGGAGATTGCGACCGTGGCCGGTTTACAGGCCGCCTTGGACGCCAAACTGCCTCTGTCTGGCGGCACTATGAACGGTCAGCTGATAGGACAAAAGCGGAGTATGTCGATGTCGGGGGCTGCGTCTGATGGCGGCGATGGCAATGGCAGCTTCGTCGCGCGTTCGTCTTCGACAGGAGGCGACGCGAACCTTGCTGGAATGACCTTCTGGCACGACGCCTATGCCATACGCATGGGGGTGCGCAACGATGGCTATTTCGGCCTTGGAAGCTACTCGCGTGCGGCTTGGTCGTTGTATTCCGACCCCGCTGGAAACTTGGTCGCTGCGGGAAACATCCAGGCCTATTCCGATCCGGACCTCAAAGACAACGTGGTGCCTATCACCAATGCTCTGGAGTTGATCGCAAAGCTTGACGGTGTGCGCTTTGTTTGGAACCGCAAGACCGAACTGATCGGCAAGCCAGGCCAGGCTGATGTTGGCGTGCTCGCCGACCAAGTGGAGGCAGTGTTGCCCGAGGCGGTGGGCCGTTCGATACCCGATGAAGCAAATGACGGTTACCAATGGCGGACAGTTGATTACTCCAAACTCGTTCCACTTCTCATTCAAGGGCTTAAAGAAGTAGTAATGGAATTGCAAGCGCTCAAAAAGGAGTAATCAATATGGTTATGCCATCTTCTGGTCCCATTTCTATGGCGCAGGCACATGCTGAATTTGGCCTTGGTTATAGCCTTAGTGCATATTATGGCTGTGATTCTGGCGTGCCTACTTCTGGGGCTATTACCCTGGGGCACTTGTACGGTAAAGGTTATAAGCCTTATCGGTACTGGGAGCTGATGTTTGATAGCCTGTTGCCAGGTAATCATGTAACCCCTCAGTTATATGAGCTTGAGCTGCATGAAGTATTCGGCGGGGCAGATATAACAACGCCGGGGACCACGGTTTGGGCATCCTACGGAACATGGTATGGCAGCACTGCCAGCATCGTGGACAACAATACTGGCACTTCCTGGTATCAAGGACAGTACGCAGGGGATAACCGACTCGGTGGAACTATAACTATTGATTTAGGAACGCCTCGAATTGTCAAAGAGTTTGCCTTGTTCTATGGACAAGGTTGCCCTGGTAATTTCAGAGTGACGGTTTATAACGATAACGCAAGTAGACGCACTACTTCGTTTAGTACCGGCGTGTGGAGCGGTTGGCAAACATTCAGAATGAAAGCCTAAATAAAAGCGATGGAGCCAGATATGAACCAAGACGAATTGAAACCCTATAAGCCTGCGATTAACCCAGGAGCTGCACGAATCCGAGTGCGCACCGCGATGCTCGATAACACCTATGGCAAGGACCCTTCCATTCTCTGGCAGCGGGAAGAGCAAATCATGGGTGAGGACGGGGTGTATCGCTACGTGCCTATGCCGCCTATTTACACGGCGGTGACGCCGGAAATGCTCGCTTCGACAATCGACCTCATAGATCTGGACACTGGAGAGCCCCTCGGTCAAAAGCTGGCGTCGGTGATCCTGGTGGCCGGTCTTGGCTCGCTGTTCATCCGGGAGGACATCGAGAAGGCAAAGCAGACGCTCACTGACCCGGCTCAGCGGCCAGCCGTCGCTGTGGCAGCGCCATGAATATTCCAAGTCTGGTTTTGGCAGATCAGCCAGATCAGCAACAGAAGGACATTGATGTCTGAAATTTTCAAAGAAGCGGCTGAGTCCACTATCAGCACCTGGGGCCAGTGGATCGGCAAATCGATGACCTACGGGTCGGCAGGCGCCATGACATTTTTTGGTGCCCTCAGCTCGGACCTGGTATTCGGTGCCCTGGGGGTTGGCGTGGCATTGGCCGGCTACCTGCTCAACCGGTTCTACAAGCGAAAAGAGGACGCACGCGCAAGTGTGCGCGCGCGCCGGGATCAGATCAGCTGGGAAATGTCCATGATCGCCCGCTACGGCGAGGAGACCATGGTCATCCGCTACGGCTCCAACTGGCGCAAGCTGGGCAACATGATCCGGACGGGCACCACCGACTTTGGAGCGCTGGCCGATGAGTGATTCCAAAGTGCCCAAGCTGCTGCAGAGCAGCCTCATGGCCCTGATGCTGCTGCTGGGCGCCGGCGGTGCCTACCTCGGTAACGAGGCGGCAATCAGAGAAGCCAACAGCAATGAGTATGTCCAGGCCGTGGCGGCCGACGAGACGACATCCATGGCGGTCAAGATCGCCATGGTCATGGGCAACTACTACGAGTCCAGCAACCGGCACATTGGCCGCCCCTACGTCGACAAGGCCGGCCGTGGCGAGCCGCTGACAGTGTGCAACGGCGTCACGGGGGCCGGTGTCGTGCCGGGCAAGTATTACTCGCCCCAGGATTGCTACCAGCTCGAGCGCGCGCGCTACATCATGACCGAGGCCGCAGTGGCGCCGCTGTTGCGCTACTGGGGCAGCTACGACCCCTTTGTGCAGGCCACCTTTATAGATTTTGGCTGGAACAAGCCCCTGTCTTCGTTCAGGACCAGCACCATGCGGGCGAAGGCCAATGCAGGGGACCTGCCGGGGTCTTGCGCAGAGAACCCCCGTTGGAACAAGGGCACCGTCAAGGGGGTGCTTACCGTTTTGCCTGGCCTGCAGACGCGTGGTGACTCCAACGCTGAGCTGTGCGCGATGTGGAGGGTGCCATCGTGATCGTTGACCAGGTGACGGCACCCATTCGCCTCTGGAGCTACGCGGCCGTGCTGCTGGCCGGCCTGGCCGCAGGTGCAGCGGCTGGCTGGCAGGTGCAGGCCTGGCGGCTGGGCAGCACCATCGCAACCCTCAAGAAGGACCGCAGCGACCAGGCAGCGGCCGACCAGCGCGCCACGCGCGAAAAAGAGCAGACAGACCGCAGGAAGGAGCAGCAGCATGCCACAGCCTCAAACACCAATGAAGCCCAGTTCATCGACGACCTCAAAAAGCTGGCTGGGTCAGAAGCTCGGCGAGCTGATGACGCTGATCGGCGTGCTGATGAGTATCGGCGGCTGCGCGACGGCGCCGCCAGCCGGGAGGCCACTACCAGGGCCTGGGCCAAGGCCGAGTCCACTGCCCGTGACGATCTCGCAAATCGACTCGTCACCCTCGAAGGCCAGCTTGAACGAGGCATCGGCGTGGTCGACAGAGGGCTCGTCGTGGTCGGCAGACTCCAAGGCGATCTTGAAAGGCGCGACGCTGAAGTCGCGGCCCAGCAGCGACAAATCCGCATCGAGCGGGAATTGAATGGATCTGAGAAGGATTGATCGATGGCAGTTCTAAAGGTTGGCAGCTTCCCGGGCCTGGTGCCCCGGGCAACCGCGCGCGGCATGGGCGGCGCCGGCGCACAGGTCAGCCACAACCTGCTGCAGACCTCTGCGGACTTCCGGCCACTGATGGGTGATTCCCAGGTGGCCACCTGCCCGGTGGGAGTGAAAAGCCTTTACCGCATGATGCGGGACGCCAATGGCGTGATCCAGCAAGGCGACAGCACGGGCTGGATTACCTCCGCTGAAGCCCGGCGCTACGTCCGTGGTCAGATCAACGATGACGCCACCGAGCGCACGGTGGTTTTCTCGCGTGACGGCAAGCAGGCGCCCCAGATGACCACGGTGGCCGGCGACTTCCGGCTGCTGGGCGTGCCCGCGCCCGCCAAGCCAGCGGTGAAGCTCAACGAAACCAGCCAGTTCACTGCGGAGGATGCTCGCACCTGGCTGTCCGGCACCATGGTGCCTGCGGTTGTGAAGGCGATCCAGACGGCCACCAAACCTGTCAACCAGGTTACCGGTCGGATCACGGCAGGTAAGCCCCGGGCCGGTGCCTATGAAATGTTCGGCCTCACGCAGTCCACCACTGAACAGTGGTTTGGCGAGCTGGCCCTCACGCTGGCCGACGCCAAGGACAAGGGCCTGAATGTCACGGGCACCAGTGGGTATCAGTCCGGGGGGAACTGGGTCATCCGGCTGATGTGCCTGCCGTTTTGGGGTGAGTTGGACACCACGGTGTTGGCGGCCGAGCTGCGCAAGCTCGAAAGTCCCAAGGATGGGAGCCAGATCTTCAGCGATGCCCAGATCACATCCATCGTCAATGAGTTCGGCAAGTTCCTGGACCCCGCTGATGCCAGTATCAAGAGCTACCGCGACCAGATGGACGTGGTGGTGCGCAAGTTCAAAAAGGCCATCGATGAGGCGGTGCGCGCCTCTACCGCTGCAGCGCGGCCGACAGAGCCGACCAAGCCCACGGTGCCTGAGTTCGTGCCCGACTATTCGGGCGAGACCATGTCCATGACTCGGGCGCCCGAGTGGATTGCCTACGATGCCGCCATGGCGCAGTACCGCAAAGATCTGCGGGCCTGGGAGGACCAGAAAACCGGCAGCGCCACCCAAAATACCGATTCGGTGGCCGTGATTCAGGAGTGCCAGAAAGAGGCGACCCGCCTGACCAGTACCGTGATTGAGGCCGAGTACCTCAAGAGGATGAACAACCTGCAAACCTACATTCAGGAATGGGCCTCCGGAAAGACGCTGTCGAAGAAGGATGATCCTAACGGGCTGCTCGACGTGGATCCGGACCGCATCATCGAGGACCGCTTTTACCTGGTGACCTTCAAGACCGATCGTGGTGAAGAATCCGCCCCGAGCGAGGTTACCGATGTGCTGCAGGTCGACCAAAACGACACAGTCGATGTGCAGCGGCCGCCGGTGCCCGCCGGGCGCAACATCTTGACCTGGTGCGTGTACCGGTCGGCCACCGGCAATGTGGCGGCTTCATGGCGCCTTGTCGATGAGGTGGTAATCACGCAAGGCCTGTTCGTGGACAAGGTGCCCAGCTCCATGCTGGGCCAGCAGTGCCCATCCATGACCTGGGCAGAGCCGCCACTGCGCCGCGATCCCAACAGCGCCGCGAGCATCAAGCCGCCGAAGGGTGAGGATCCATACCTGCGCGATGGCGTGGCCATGCCAAACGGCATTGTGGCGGCTTTCCTCGACAACTTCGTGGCGTTCTGCGTGCCATACCGGCCGTTTGCCTGGCCCGTGGAATTCCAGATCACCACCGACACGCCTATCGTGGGGCTGGGCGTCTTCGGGCAATCCTTGTTCGTGGGCACCCGGGCTCACCCCTACATCATCAGCGGCTCCAGCTCGGGCTCGATGACTTCGGTAAAGCTCTCCCAGGAGCAGGCCTGCGTCAGCGCCGACTCGATTGTGTCGGCCGACGGCGGCGGTGTTCTCTATGCCTCTCCGGATGGTTTGTGCCTGGCCAACGCTTCCGGCGTGCAGGTCATCAGCGAAACGCTGTGGGCCCGCGAGGACTGGCAAAGCCTCAATCCATCCAGCATTGTGGCTGTCTGCCAGGATGGCGTGTACTACTTCTGGTGCGACGGCGGCACCTTCGCGCTCGACTTCAAGGCCATGCGCTTGGGCACTGTCGACCTGCCGCGCGGGCCCGTGCACAAGGACTACATCACCGATGCTGTCTACGTGGCACAGGCCGGTGCGGTCATGAAGCTGTTTTCGCAAGGGCGCCGCACGGGGCGCTACAAGACGGGCATCATGCTGCTGGCCGCGCAGGCGCCGCTGGCCTGGGTCCAAGCGGAGGGCGAGCAAAGCCCCGCAGCGCCTGCCACTATTCGCTGGCTGGGAGAAGGCCAGCTGCGCCACACCAAGCAGCTGAGCAGCGTGGAGCCCAAGCGCATGCCACCGGGCCGCTGGCGTGAGCACATCCTGGAAATCGAAGGGGAGTCGCGTGTAGCGAGCGTGGTGATGGCCGGCACGACCGAGGAGCTGCGCAATGTCTGATGAGTTCCTGACCACCCCCGATACCGGTGCAGTCAAGTTGCCGGCCCTGGTGTTCGCGCCCACGGGCAATGCGGCCACCGACGAAGCGCTGGCCCTGTTCAAGGAGCACCTGGAAGTGCGCAACGGCGCCCGGGGCAATCCCTGGGACCGTGCAGTCACGGTGCGTGACATCCAAGGCATGCAAGAGGCCTTTGCCGCCCTGCAGCAGCCCAAGGAGGCCAAGGACAATGAGGTGGTGCTCGACCTGGGCAAGGCCGGCTCGATTCCGCTGGCGGTCGACAAGTTCATTGAGGAAATCAAGAAAACCAAGCTCTTCAAGGACCTGCTCAAGAGCCTGGACGACCCAACCCGCTTCGATGACCTGCCGGCCGAGATCCGCGACATCGTGAGCAAGAGTGTGGCAGAGGCTGCGCTGGAGCAGGGCACCAAGATCACCCAGGTCAAGAAGCTGATCGAGGACCGCTACCGCAAGCTGGCCTATCAGGTGGACGAGTTATTTGCGGCACAAGATGGAAATGCCGCCGGCATCCGGGAAACCAAATGGGTGATCGCGGAGACGAATTTTGCCCAGGCCGGCTACATCAAACAGCTGCAGGCATCGCTCGGGAACTACTACCAGGATGGCTCGCCTGGCCGTGCGAGCCTGGAAGAGCAGATGACGGTGACCGCCGATCGGGTAACCGGATTGCGGGCGCAGTACACGATGAAGGTGCAGGCGGGCGGGGCGCTGGCGGGTTATGGTCTCGCGGCTGAGGAGGTCAACGGCAAAACCTCCAGTGCTTTCATCATCTCTGCCGACAAGTTTGCCGTCGTGTCGCCGACCTACAACGGCGGCATGACCAACACGCCGGCGCTCAGCATGGTGCCATTCGGTGTGGATGCCAATGGCATCTACATGAACACCAGCGTGTACATCAAAGGCAGCATGCGGGTGGACACCGGTGGCAAGACGCTGATTCAAGGGTTGCGCGGTTCGGTGAATATCGGCGTGTCCGGCAGCTTCTGGAGCGACACCACAGCGCGAAATGCGGTCTGGCAGCAGCTGGGCAACGGCGGCAGCGCGGCAAACAACAACCACCTGGTGATTGGCGATCAGGTGATGATCTCCAACGGCTCCAGCTACTCCGAAGCCAGGATGTGGAACGGCTCTTCCTGGGCAAACCCGGGCGTCATCATCAATGGCGATATGGTGGTCAACGGATCGCTGGCCGCCGAGAAGATCGATACCCGGAATCTGACCATCCGTGACGCTACCGGGAATGTGATTCTGGGAGCGGGTGCAAAGATGGATGTCGCCTGGTTATCCAACCTGGGAGCGCTCGGGAAGAAAAACAACATTCAGGTGAACTGGGTGGACAGCGATGTCCGGCTACCTGACGGCAGCCAGATGAAGGCGACAGATTTTGTCAATAAGCTGTCCAAGATCGGCAGCGGCAATATCGGCGTCTTCATGGAGAACGCTGCCATTGGGAACGCCTACATTGGCAATGCCGCTGTGAGCACGCTGACCATCCAGGGCAACGCCGTTACGGTCCCTGTGTTTGCCTCGAACCCTTCTGGCAAGTCCGGCACAGGCTTTTCTAACTGGACAGACGTGGTGTCGCTGAACGTTGTCATGGACCAGGCCGGGTGGGTCTATGTGCATGCTACTGCCGTCATCACCTATGGCTCAGGGTTCAGGAAGGTGGGCACCAACCTGCTGGTGAATGGCGCATCCGTTGCGGGCTATGAAGTGGACACGGGCTATATCTCGGTCTCGCATGCCTATGCGTTCTATGCCAGCGCGGGATCCAACAACATCGTGACGCTGCGTTTCAAGGGGGACACCCCCAGCTCGATTAACGATGCCATGCTTTTTGCGATAGGCTCCAAACGATGAGCAGCACAGTCAACTACGCCCACGACGGGACCTATCTTCTGGGATTCGGAAGTGCGGGCGGCGCGGTCTATCCCGAGGGAAGCATTGTGGAGGCGGGATACCCGCCAGGCTGGCCCATCCCGCAGTGCCCATCGGCGCGGCACCGCTGGAACATTCACACCGCTCAATGGGATGAGACGCCACTCACCGATGAAGAAGCTTGGGCCCAGGTGCGCGCCAAGCGCGACGAGCTGCTCGCAGCCTCGGACCGGGAGGTCATGAAAGCCTACGAGGCTGGCGTGCCGCTGCCCAAGGAATGGCGGGACTACCGGCAGGCGCTGCGCGATATCACATTAAATGAGCCAACTTTTAATGTTGTTTGGCCACACATACCTGCTGCGCAATTGCTAAATCGCTGAGAAACTCAGACCGTGATATCTTGCCAAAATAAAGCGTCTATTTGAACATGCAGAGATAGCAATAAGTAGGGCGCTAATTGACTGGCTCTTATCCTTGAGACTTGTCTCTTCTCGATACGGATATTCCAGCAATGCCGATTGCACTAGCCAACATTAATAAACCGAGAGTGTCGAGTCCCGGGACTGGGGTTGCAGTAGTAATCTCTGTTTGAGCGGCGTTAACAGCTACACCGTCGACTAGAGTGTAAGACATCGATGAAGCAGTGTTCCAGTTGAATGGTCGAAGCTCAATAAAGTGGCTGTTAGCACTAGCTTTAAATGATATGCTCTGTTTTTCCCAGCCGCTTTGAACTGTTCGAGCGCTTCCGCTTCCAGCAAGGACTCCATCGACATAAATAGATACACCCGCATCTCCATTTATAACGTTAGCCGCATTGCCGGTTTGACTGTCAATTCCGAAATTCGCAAGTTCCCAGCTGACTTTATAAAGTTTTCCGATCTCAAAGCCAGAAACATTCTGACCAATTCCTTCATAAAGTACTTCTGGGACTTCTGGTCCTCCCTGCGGTGGCAATGGACCGGAAGCAATGCCAACAAATGTTCCCCCATCGTCAGAACGTGATGATGGAGCTATAGTCTTAAAGTTAGTTATCGAATCGTCTAGACCCGTGGTAAAACCCACATCATTTATGTCAGGGGTTTTACTCTCCGGATAATTGCCAGTTGCTTGCCAAGAATCTGGAGCATTTCTGTGCCATTCGCTGTTAGGGAGGCTAGTACTGAGTGAGCCATTTACAAGCGTTGGAGCAGCGTAGGTTGTAAGACTTGCGGTGAGAACACAGAATGCGGCAATTTTCTTAAGCACTATGAGACCTTTGGTTAATACGTTTGATAATGTGTTGTTATATATTATATTGAGGATTAAATTTGGGAATCTATTTGTAACACAAAAAGATATCTGCAGGAGGGGAACATTGTTAATTATTCTAAACAACACCCGCTGATCGCAATTTCAACGATGGATAGGAAAACCGGATCTGCAGCTCTCTTCTTGAGCAGGCTCCTAAACTGAAGGTACTTGACATGCGGAAAAGTTCAAGTAGGTATTGAGGCTCAAAAGGAGGCCTCCTTGGACGGACTATCGATAGAGCTTGCCAAACGCGTGGGTCAAGTCCTGACCTTGGACGATGCCAAAGCAATTGCTCGCGCAGTGACGGGCGGGCATTCGCTCGACCTGGAAAGCATCGCACCGGGATGGCACGCTGATGCGTTCACCCTCCAACCCGTATGGCTTGATTCGGAATTTTCTGCCTTGGAGGCGCATCGCCTCAACGGTCTCTCAGAGGTTCACCCAGGCGAGCCGGTGGACGTGTGCTGGGAGAGGATCCGGGAGCTTGAGAGGCTGGGCCGATATGTCATCTTCGTTGCACGCTGGCCGGATGGGCGCTTGGCGGCGAGCCTTTGGTTGTATTTCACTCGCAGCCTGAACAACGGCACCCTTACGGTGACTGATGACATGTTGTACCTGGAACCGGAGGTTCGTAATTCGCTGCTCGCAGTCGGCCTTTGCCGCTACGCAGAGGCTGTGATGTTCGGCCTTGGGGCCCGTGCATGCACCTTGCAGTCATACGACGTGAACAAGGCTGGCCGCCTGGCCAAGTTCCTGGGCTATCAAAAGGTCGCCGATTTGTACCGCAAGGCGAACTATTCAGGCGAAGCCTCCCTTACTCCAACCAGACACCAAGGATCCACCAATGGCTAGTACACCAGACACCTCAGGACAGCAGCAGGCTGCACTGATGAGCGCCCAACTCTCGAAAGAGCAGCTCGAATGGGCAAAAGAAATCTATAAGGAAACTGCGCCTGATCGCCAGGCTGCTCAAGAGCGGGCAAACCAAATTTCCGATCTGCAAATGAACCAGATGCAGCAAGCATCGGACATGAGCAAGGAGCAGTACGAGCGATATAAAACACGCTTCCAGCCTACCGAAGACCGAATTGTTGACGAGGCAAACAACTACGACACGGTCGACCGGCAAAACTCCGAAGCGGCTAAAGCCGTCACGGATGTCCAGGCCCAATACACGGCTGCACAGGCCGCCCAGGATTCCGACCTTAAGAGCATGGGCGTCAATCCAAATGACGGCCGCTTTGCAGCCATGAAGCAGCAGGGCAGCACTGCTGCTGCGCTGGCTCAAGCCCAAGCAGCAAACACTGCCCGCCAAAACGTCCAGCAGCAGGGGTGGGCACGCCGTATGGATGCTGCCGGATTGGGGCGAGGAGTGGTGTCGAACCAGGCGACCCAGTCCGGCATTGCAGCGCAGGCAGGAGCCGGTGCCTTGAATGCGAGCAACTCGGGTTTGGCAGCGGGGCAAAGTGGCGTGGGGATCATGCAGAACGGCTATTCAGGCGCCATGCAGGGCCAGTCTGTAGCTGGAAATATCTACGGAAATATTGCACAGCAGGATGCCGCGACGAGCGCCTCAAACATGGGCGGCATTGGCGCGGGGATCGGCGCCGGGGCCACTCTGGGCGCCGCAGTGATTATTTAAGGCGATGGACATGAGTTCTACAGCTTCACAGCTTCCGGAAGCCATTTCCAATGGGGTGCGGCAGTTTCAAGCGCATCTGACAGGAACCGATCTGGAGCATGCCAGCCATTTGCTGGAGCTTCTCAATGCCCCTGATGGCGCGCTCATTGTTGATGCGGGGTGCGGCATTGGCGAGACTGCACGTTTGATGGAGCAGCTGCGGCCAGATCTGCATTTCGTGCTTGTGAACCTATCTGCTGAGCAGTTGGCTCTCTGCCCTGGCCACATGGAGCAGCATTTAGCTGACTACCGCGCTATGCCGCATTCCGATGCCAGTGTGGACTTGGTGATGTTCAACTATGCCGCCTGCCATTGCGACGACTGGACTGCGATGCTGCAGGAGTGCCGGCGCGTGCTGAAGCCGGGTGGAAAGGTATTCCTGCACGAGCCAGCAGACTTTGGCGCAGACCATGAGCTATGGCGCAGCCTTGGTTCCGACATCAAGACGCCAGACGAAATGGCACGACTGGCAAGACTGGCTGGGTTCGCCGTAGAAAGCGCATACCTGCTGGAGTCCAAGGTTTCCCAATTTCATGCATTGGTGCCCGCAGATCAAGCGGATGCCATCGTGGCGGGCGTCGAATCGTGTGTGCTGAGCTTGCGCATGCTGACGGATCCTGTGGCTCAAGCCTTCAACCGTCATGAACGGGTGGGCCTGCAGTTTTCCGGCGGCCGGGATTCCACTGCCACTCTGTACCTGTTGCGCGAGTACTGGCCTTTGCTGACCGTCTACCACGTTGACGCGGGCGATCAGTTCCCCGAGACCAGAGCCATCGTGCAGAAAGTGCGTGCAGAGGTGCTCGCCGCCGGTGGGCGCTTCGAGGTCATCGTTGCTGACGTGCACGAAAGCCGCCGTGTGCACGGGTGGCCCAGCGATCTTCTGCCGGCGGACAACACGCCGCTCGGGCGCCGTGTCTCCGGCGAGCAGATGCAGCTGGTTGGCCGGTACGAATGCTGTGCCCGCAACATCATGCTTCCCATGCACCAGCGCGTGCTTGCTGACGGCTGCACGCTGCTTATCCGTGGCCAGCGCGATTCTGACTATGCGGCTCCGCCGGCGAGATCCGGTGACTTTGCCGAAGGACTCGAGTTTTTGTATCCGGTACAGAGCTGGACCGGTGACCAGGTCGAGCAATACCTGCGCGAGAACGGTCTGCCTATAGCCGACTACTACCCGGAAGGCATCAAGCGGGCATCGGACTGCATGACTTGCACTGCCTGGTGGGATGACGGCCGCGCGCAGTACCTGCGGCGGTTTTATCCCGAGCAACACAAGATTTTTATCGACCGCGCCGTGTTGGTGCGCAACGCCATTGCCAAGCAGATGCAGTGGCTCAATCACGAATTGGAGGCTTGATATGGCAGCAGGAGGCTGGGGATATGCATTGGCAGCGGCCGTTAACGGTGGGCTGCGTGGCATGGAAATGGCGAAAGGGTGGGAGCGTCAGGAGGAGGATGACGCATTTCGTAAAGAAGAGCGTGCACAGAAACGGCAGGACTGGAATGACCTGGCGGCTGAACGCCAAGCGCTGAAAGAGGCGGCACAGCCCGTGGCCGTCCAGCAATACACCGCCGGTCAACAGGCAGTAGACGCCGCCGGCGGCGCGGATGCCGGGCCGCCGCAGATCGACATGGCGCAACTGCCAGCGAATCCTGCAGAGACTGTTGGGTGGAAGGCTGGTAGGCAGTCATTCACCGATCAGGCCGCAGCGCAAAAGGCGGCGGATTCCATGAATACGCCTGTTGCCATGATGGAGCGTACCCGTGATGCCTACCTGAAGGTGGGCAAACCGGAAAAGGCGATGGCTGTCAGCACGCAGATGCTGCAGCAGCAGGAAGCCGATCAGCGGCAGTCCGATCGACAGTGGCGCAATGACCTGGGCCGTGCCATGCAAACGGGACACGAAGGCCTGGCCAAGCTGGTCAGCGCATCGAGTATTGGCCCGATGGCCGGGATGACCGTGAAGCCCATGGACAACGGCGATGGCACCGTGTCTTATGTGGCGGTGGGCAAGGACGGAACAACCAGTGCCATCCCAGGCATTCCCCCATTCAAGAATGACCAGGACGGCGTGACACAGGCAGCCTTCATGCTGGATCGCACAATCACTCCTGAGCACCGGTATTCGGCGATGATGCAGGACCGCCAGCATAAGCAGGCACAGAGCAATGCCGACCGCATGTATAACCTGCAGGTGAGCCAGGATCTTAGGGCGGGCAGGGCCGAAGAGCGTGCACAAGGCCGTCAAGATCGGCTGGCCGACATGCAACTGGAGGAGGCGGGCATTCGTGTGGAAGGCCTCAAGAGCGATGCCAAGATCCCTTCGGCGGTCAAGCTGCAGGTACAGACGGCGCAGGAGGAGCTCAAGACACTGAATAGCGCAATCGTCAAGGCGCAGGCCGAGGGCTCTTTCCAGCCTGATTCCGCGCAGGGCAAGGAACTGCTGGATCGTCGAAAGGCGCTCAGCAATGAAATCCGTACTGCCTTGTTCCCATATTCCACCAAGGACAAGGTGGGTGGCGATCCTGCCGGATGGCGCTCGGGCGGCACCGAGAAGGGCAGTGCGCCCAACAGCTACAAGGATGCGGCATGGGATGGCCACGAAGCGGAAGCCGCGAAGGCAGCTGGCATTCCAGCCGAGGTGCTGCGCTCGGTGCGCGTGAACGGTGAGCGCAGCAATGGCGATCAGGTGAGCCCCAAGGGCGCCAAGGGTGTCTATCAGTTCATCCCTGCAACCCGTGATGCAGTGCTGAAGAAATACGGCTACGACGCATACAGCAGCGATCCGAAAGAGCAGACCATGGCCGCAGCGATGCTGCTCAAGGAAATCAACGGCCGCAACGGGGGCGACTGGGGCAAGACCTTTGCAGGGTACAACGGCGGCATCTCGGGCGAGAAAGGGACCAATCCCACCACTGAGAATCGCGAGTACGTGCAGCGCACCATGACCGGCTTGGGCGCTATTGCTGCGAACAGGATGGTGCCCATGTACGGCAACACCCTGGAAGCGCCGGCAGGCACGGCGGTGCGCGCGGCGCAGCAGGCCGGCGCGGCATCAGCGCAAGTCGCAAGCGCCCAGGCTTCGGACCCCAACAACTTCTACAACGCTTCTCGCACCAAGCAGCGCAATGAAGAGCGCAAAGCAAGGGAGGAAGCCGAAGAGAAGGAGAAAGCCGCTCAGAAGGCCATTGAGGAAGCGCAAGAGGCACAAAAGAAGGCTGAGCAAGAGGCGCGCAGACAAGATGAGCGCCAGCGGGTGGCGGGCAACGCAGCAGCAATGTGGCAGAGGTGATCTTCGGACCCTCAGTGGGCGAAGGCAAAGCGGGTGTCGAATGCAACCATCGACACCCGCTTTCGACCCAAATGCGTCACTCGCCCTCTGCCAAAAAGTCGATTAACGCCTTATTGAAGTCCATGGGCTGCTCTAGGTTGGATAAATGGGCGGCACCTTCAAACCTGAGTCCCACTCCTTTTTTGACCAAGCCGACCATGTCATTTGTACGTGATTGGATGTGCGGAAAATCGAGGCTTCCCCAAACAAGAAGAACAGGCACATTGATTTCCCCAAGCCTGCCATACATAGAGGTTGTATCGGTCGAATCACCTGGGAACGGCGCACTAAGTGCTGTTCCATTCATATCCAAAAACAGATCGCGCACGTTTCCTTTTACTCGCCCTACTGGACCTAAGGGGCCGTCAAGCCATAAGTGCGCCTTGATTGCATTCAGCTTATCTAAGTCTTGTTCACGAGCTGCATTGGCTTGAGCATCAATTAGCAGCTTAACGGCTGGTGTATACGTTGGGTCAGGGGAGCCGCTGACAGTGGGCGAAATGAGAATTAGTGCCTTGACTCGCGAGGGATATTCAATAGCAGCATCAATTGCAATCTTGCAGCCCCCTGAACACGCAACCAATACTGCGGGTTGATCTGGAGAGACCGTGTCCATTACAGCAAACAAGTCGGACATTGGAGAGTGCGCTTCAGCTAAGAAATCCGTCTTTCCGAAACCTCTTCGGTCGTAGGCTACCGTCATATGCGTGCCGCGAAGAGCCGAAACTTGGGCGGCCCACATTCGTTTATCGCAGACGTTTGCATGTAGAAAAATTACGGGTTGCCCCTCCCCGGCGACATCGACTGACAGTGTTGCCAGACCAGAGGGGATACGAATGGTATGTTCCATGTAGGGCTCCCTAATGCTTGGACTCAGGTGCATCTTAATGTCACTTTCAAGTGTCTGCTCCTGGCCGATAGTGACTGTCGCCGACCGACCCTCAATAGACATGCTTTATGCTGCTCAGCGGTCCACCGTATATATGCCCGGAAAGTATCTTTCCATATATGTATTTGGATACAGTGGAGATTTAAATCCATACTCATCATACAAGCCATGAGCATCACTGGTTGCTAAAGTAAAACGCCGTAATCCCTGAAGTTGAGGGTGTGCTAAGACAGCACTCATCAGAGCTTTGCTATATCCATTGCCTCGGTGCTTTGGAATCACAAATACGTCGACAAGATTGGCAAAGGTCGCACTATCCGTGATGACGCGACAAAATGCCACTTGTTGACCTTCAACATATCCCCCAAAACAGAGTGAGTTCTCAATTGCTTTGAGAAATATCTCTAATGGGATATTTTTGGCCCACGAGGTTTCAGTGGAAAGAAAGCTGTGAATAAGATGCACATCCAGCTCATTTTTATCGTTTGAAATGCGAAAATCTTTCATGATCGAATGTCTCATCAACTTATGTGGAGCGTCAGCAATTGGCCGAATGCCGTCAACTTAGCCTGCATAACTTGTGTGTTCGATCAATGCTCCGATGTATTCCTAATTTGCTATGCGCTCACAGCTGGGTTCGGCAGCTCAATGCAAATGGCAACTTAGAACCTGAGCGATAGCAGAAGACAGTTCTTGACAGGTTCAGAAGTCCTCGTAGGTGTTAAGCCCTGCGAGGATTTTTTATGGACATCAAAGAGGTCAAGAGCCGGTATCCCATGCTGGCTGGCATGGATGACGTGGATGCTGCCAAGGCGTTCCACCAGCATTTCTACCCTGATTTTTCAGAGGAAGAAGTCGCCAAGAGGCTGGGGGTCGACATGCGGCCCAAAGTCCCGGATGCGCCGGCGCCCGATGAGGGGCGCACTTTTATTGGCACGGCCAAAGACATTGGCATCACGGCCCTCAAAGGTGCCATGGCGGTGCCAGAGGCTGCTGTCGGGTTGCTTGACATCCCTACAGGCGGCCGGGTTGGCAAGGCCTTGGAGGATGTCGGCCTGCGCTTCAAGGATGCCAATGCCATCCTGGATGACAGCTACAGCCCCGCCCAGAAGAAGGCCAACAAGGCGGTGGCCGACGCAGAAGGGGTCGGCGGCAAGTTCGTGGCCGCGCTGCAGAACCCGTCCACCATCGCCCACACCATTGGGCAGTCGGTCCCCTCGATGCTGGCCGGTGGCGTGGTAGGCCGTGGTGTTGCCGCGCTCGCGCCTCGTATCGGTGCGGTGGGCGCTGCAGCGGCCGGTGAGGGCATCACGGCTGCGGGATCGGCCGCTGAGCAGATCCGCCAGGGCACGGACACCGGCGTGATGACCGCCGGGCAGTCGGGCATCGCGGCGCTGAGCGGAGCGGCCACCGGCGCATTTGGCCTGCTGGGGGGCAAGGTTGCCAAGTCCCTGGGCATCGCCGATCTGGATACCGCGATTGTGCGAGCCAGCGCAGAGCCCGCTGTTGCCAAGTCCCTGGTGCGCCGCACCCTGGAAGGCGCCATGTCCGAAGGCGTGCTCGAAGAATTGCCGCAATCCTTCTCCGAGCAGGTGCTGCAAAACTATGCCCTGGGCAAGCCTTTGGACGAAGGCGTTGACCAGGCTGCAGTCATGGGGCTGTTATCCGGCGCAGCAATGGGCGGCGGCATGAACGCGCTGCATGGAACGCCAAAAGAGTCGCCACCAGCAGCTCCAGCCGCACCGGAAGCGCCTGCAGTGCCCCAGCTGGGCTATGCAGGCACGGACCCGCAAGCAATCCAGGTGGATCCCCAAGGCAACGCCGCCACCTGGCAGGACCGCGCCGCCGGGGCTCCTGAAGGCGCGCGCGGCTTCAACGATGTGACGGCTGTACCACCAGTCCCACCTGGCAGCCCAACTCCCGATGCTGCGGCCCCCCTGGGTCTGCCCGCTCCCACCATCACGGTAGGGCCTGATGGATTGGCCCGAACGGCCGAAGACCGGAATGATCGGATCCAGAGAATCGCCAACGGCGATGTCATAACTGAAGTTGACCAGCCCGTGCAGCGCCCGCTGGGGCCGCTGGCCCGTGCGGCTGCCAAGGCCAAGCCCCAGGACATCATCGAGGTGCCGGCCGTGGTCGCACCGGCCCAGAAGCAAACCACCATGTTCCAAGAACAGGCCAGCGACGCCCAGGGCACTCAGCCGGGCGCGGTGGACGAGCACGGGGTCATTGACAGCCCAGATAACACCAGCGGCATTGCCGGCTGGAGCGATGAGCAGCTGCGCGCCCAGCTCCAAAGCGCGCAAGCGCCTGAGGTGCGCCGCGCGCTGTATGAGGAGATCGGCCAGCGCGAAGTGGCCACCGAGCAAAGCTCTCTGCAGGATGAGCTGGATGCTGAGCAGTCAGCCGTGGCCAACACCCAGGCCGACGACACCGCATTTGCCAAGTTGAATGTGGAGGATGCGGCCGACAGTCCGCTGCCATCGGACTTGCTGAACGCCGAGGGCAAGCCATTCACGATTCGTGGCGCAGCGGCGCGCGCCGGCGCAAAGGCGGGCAGCGGCTATGAGCCGGTGAAGATCAAAGGCGGGTGGGTGGCGCGCAAGTTGGCCGCCCCCGCCACTCCAGGAGACGGAAATGGCTCTCAAGCCACTCAAAACCAGCAGACTGGCTCGCAACCGCCGAAGACTGCAGGAGCGCCGGGCCAGGCGCAGGGCAATCCTGCAGAACCGAAAAAGGACGCACAGCAAGTACCAGCTGAAGCGGGAATGACCGCCTTCCCTGCAGACACAGGTACTTTGGGCATTCCTCGGTCTGAGATGCCGCAGGTGCCAACGCAGTCCCATGGTGGGTTGGTGAAGCATCTGAATGCCCAGGGCATTGGGCACAAAACCAAGATGATGGACGCAGCTGGCCTCAAGCCCACCCAAGCTGAGTATTCGCCCGCCAAGGTTGAGCAGGCCAAAAGCGCCACGGGCGACCGCTCTGTGATCGTGTCCAGCGATGGGCACATCATCGACGGCCACCACCAGGCCATGGCCGCTGCGGAAGAGGGTCAGGATGTCAAGGCCATCGTCCTCGATGCACCTGTCGAACAAGCTTTGGTAGCGGTCAAGAAGTCGCCCAGCGCATCACAGGAGGAGAGTGCAATCGCTGCAGTCCCAGGCGAACAAGATGACGCTAGTCATAAGGTCGCTCAGACTCCGGACAAAAAAGAATCCCCGGCTACCTCGAAACGCCTTGGGCTGCAATTGCCCAATGGGGGACTCCAAAATAAACCGGGAACGGAAGAGATTCTAGCGGAGACGCCGAACGGAGATCCTCGTAAGGCGTCCCTTGCCGATACCGAAGGCCAAAGGAGTGCAAACGAAAAGGCTGCTGCACAGGTGGCGTTGTTCAGTCGTGGCGAACCTACAAAACAGGGCTACGAGGCGCGCATAGATGAGCTTTTTGACGGTGGCAAACCCAACCGTGTTGGCGTGAAGCTACTGGATTCATCTGACATGCTTGGCCTGCTGGGGCACTCCAACAAGCCAGTGATTCTGCAGGAGAGCAAGGTGATCGCCGGTCAAAGCAAACACCCCAACATGCAGGCGGCTGATTGGAAGAAGGTGCCTCAATGGCTGGAGACTCCCGCAGCCGTTTTCAAGTCGGCGACGGTGCCGGGACGGTTGGTGTTTGTTGCGCCCGAGACAGTGGCTGGCTCGCCAGTGCTGATTGTGGTGGAGCCCGATGCACAGTTGAGCAGCTCGCTGAATGCTCACCTAACGGTGAATGCTTATGACGCGGAGGGCGGGACAACGCCGTTTGTGCGTTGGGCCCGCGATGGCCTTGCGCTTTATGTCGACCAAAAAGAATTCCCGGCTGTCTTGGATCGTGCTGGGCTGCAATTGCCCAGGAAAGAATTCCAAAATAGACCGGGAACAAAGAAAATTCTAACGGAAAAGCACCTTGGTGGCTACCGCAAGGCGCAAGCCGCTGCTGTTTCTGACGGCCCGGCCATGAGCCGCTCGCAGCAGCAAGAGGGGGCAAGCGCAGATGTAAAGCGCGTCCAGTCTCAGGTTGATGCTATCAAATCGCGTTGGGCGAATGCGCCGGAGGTTGTTGTTGCTGCGCACATGCAGGATGACCTCATCCCAGAGCGAGTGCGCCAGGCCGATGAAGCGCAGCGCAGCGCCGGCGCTGAGGGCGCGCCCGAAGGCTTCTTCTACAAGGGCAAGGTCTACCTGGTTGCTTCTGAGCTGCGGACGCCCAAGGATGTCACCCGCGTGCTGTTCCATGAGGCCCTGGGCCATTTCGGCCTGCGCGGCGTGTTTGGCCAGAACCTGGCCAGCATTCTCAATCGCGTGGCGCTGAACAGGCGCGCCGAAGTGGTAGCCAAGGCCCGCGAATATGGCCTGGTGGGCGAGAACGTGGACCCGGAGACGGCCTCCGACAACCAAGTGTGGCAATCCATGACCCAGCAGCAGCGCCAGTACGCTGCCGAGGAAGTTTTGGCCGTCATGGCCCAGGAGGCTCCCGGCCAGCCCTGGGTGCAGCGCACTATCGCGGCCATTCGCACCTGGCTGCGTGAAAATGTGCCCGCCTTCCGCCAATTGCGCCTCACCGACGCAGAAATCATCCGCGACTACATCGTGCCGGCGCGCCAGTTTGTGGCGGGTGGGCAGAAGGCCGGGCGCCAGGCGGCTATCGGGCCCTTGCGCACAGCTGAAGCGCCCATGTACAGCCGGGCACCATCGGTCATGCGTGATATGCGCAGCCAGGTGCGGGATTCCCTCAACAGCCGGTTTGCTCACCCCGGCACCTTGTCCTGGTGGCACAAGACCATTGGCACCATGTACAACCTGGCAGAGCAATCCCCAGCGTTCAAAAAGGTGTACCAGTCGGCCCAGGCCTATATCGATGACATCAGCCAGTACGCGCTGGACGCCGCTGATCGCGCGCCCAACCTCATCCCGCGTCTGGAGGATTGGCGTGACGCCGTGCCAGGCCTGAGCAAGAAGCAGCCCATTTCCACCGAGGACGCTGGAGCGATTGCCGCACCCATCTTCGAGGGCACGCTCAACTGGGTGCGTGACCTGAGCGGCAAGCCTGTGCTGGTGGAGGACGCGGTCAAGGAGGCTCAAGGTCTTGGCATAGAGCAAAAGGTCCAACGCATGGAAAGCGCAGGCACGGTCGACCCTGGCATGCTGAGGGCTTGGCGAGGTCTTCCAGTCGCCCAGTTCGAGAAGAATGTCGCAAGCCGCTTTGAATCCCAGCATTTGACCGGTGGAGTGGTGTGGAGCGATGCGGAGCTGCGCAGCCTGTTCAAGCTGAATGATCGCCAGGTCGGCTTGTACAAGGAATACCGCACGGCAATCGACCGCAGCCTGGACACGACCACGCGCTCGGACATCGTCCGCATTGGCGGCACGCTGCTTGCACCAGTGCGCGACATCATCATGGATGCGGCCAACATCGGCGATGCCATGATGGCCATCGACTCTTTCGTCAAACAGGAGGTGGCTGCAGATCCAGGCAAGGCAAACGCCTATGCGGATGTCCTGCAAGGGGTGAAGCGGGGCGCTGATCGCCTGGCTGACCTGCAGGCGCGCGGCTACGCGCCGCTGCAGCGCTTTGGCGAATTCACCGTGCATGTGGCAGGCGAGAACGAGGGCGATGCGAGCCGCTACTTCGGAATGTTCGAGACCAAGCAGGAGGCCAACGCCATGGCGGCCAAGCTGCGCAAGGAGTTCGGCGATTCGGTGGTGCAGGGCACCCTATCGAAGGAGGAGCACAAGCTGCTGGCCGGCATTACGCCGGAAAGCCTGGAGATCTTCGGCGACATGCTCGGCCTGGCCGGTGCTGAAAACGGCACCGACCATGTGTACCAGGAGTTTCTGCGCAAGGCCAAGAGCGACCAGTCGGCGCTCAAGCGCATGATCCACCGCCAGGGTATCGCCGGGTTCAGCGAGGATGTGGGCCGGGGCCTGGCTTCGTTCATCTACTCCAATGCCCGCATGACCTCGGGCGGGCTACATATCGGCGACATCGGCAAGGCCGTGGCCGACATCCCGAAGAACCAGGGCCAGATGCGCGATGCGGCCGAGCGGCTGCGTCAGCATGTGCTGGAGCCGCAGGAGAAGGGCGCAGGCATCCGGGCATTCATGTTCGCGCAGTACCTGGGCGGCTCGCTGGCCAGCGCCGCAGTCAACCTGACGCAGCCACTGACCACCAGCCTGCCGTACCTCAGCCGGTTTGGCGGCGCGGCCAAGGCCGGCCAGGCGCTGGTGCAGGCCTCCATCGACATGGCCAGCGGGGGCAAGGCCTATGGGCCAGAGCTGGCCGCCGCGCTGGAGCGCGCAGAAAAGGCGGGTGTGGTGTCTCCCCAGGAGATCCACTACCTGATGGGCCAGGCACGGGGCTCAGGATCCCTGCGCTCGGGCGACGGCACAAAGGCCGGCCAGGTCAACGCCATGCGCCACAACGCCTGGCAGCGCACCAAGCTGCTTTGGGGCACGGCATTCGGCTGGGCCGAGCAGGTGAACCGCCGCATGACCTTCGTGGCGGCCTACCGCATGGCCAAGGAGAACAAGGTCGAGAATCCCTATGCCTTTGCCGCCAAAGCGGTGGACGAAACCCAGTTCGTGCAGAACAAGGCGAACAAGATGGAATGGGGCCGGGGGGCGGTGGGCGGCACGCTGATGACCTTCAAGGGTTTCAGCATCGCCTACCTGGAGCTGATGTACCGCATGTGGAACGCCGGCGAAGCTGGATCCCGTGAGCGCGCTGACGGTCGCAAGGCTGTGATGATCGCGCTGGGCACCCTGATGCTGTTTGGTGGGGGTGGTGGTATCCCCTTCCTGGAGGATGCCGAGGATGTGGCCACCGGCTTTGGCCAGATGCTGGGTTTCAACTGGAACGCCAAGAAGGCGCGCCAGGACTTCCTGGAGCGCACCTTTGGCCGCGAGCTGGCTCAGTTCCTGGACAAAGGCTTGTCCGGTGTGCCTGGCGTGCCCATCGACGTGTCCGGCCGCCTGGGTATGGGCAACCTGATCCCAGGCACCGGCCTGCTGCAGGAGAAAACCAGCTACACCCGCGATTACATGGAACTGCTTGGACCAGCTGGTGACTTCGTCAGCCGGGTGGCCGAAGGCGGCAAGCAGGTGCTGGGTGGTGCCGTGACGGGGGATGCCTCCAAGGTGATGCGCGGCGCCATGCAAATGGCACCCAAGGCCGTGTCCAACCTGGAGAAGGGTGTCGATATGGGGGCATCCGGCACTTACAAGGACACGCGGGGCGGAAAGGTTTCTGATGTCACCCCGACCGAGGCCATCATGAAGGCCATCGGTTTCCAGCCCAGCTCGGTGGCCGACATTCAAGAGGGGAACTATCTGCGTCAGCAGGCAAAGAACTTCTACAACATGAAGTCCCAGGAGATCCGGGCACTTTGGGCCAAGGGTATCGCCGAGAAGGACCAGGACATCATCGCCCGCGCCCGCGCGGCGCTCAAGGACTGGAACACCAAGAACCCCGATCAGCCGATGGTGGCGAATCTGCCGGCCATCATCAAGAAGGCCAAGGAGCTTCAGCGCGATAAGGCAGACAGAATCGCGGCCACCGCCCCAAAGGCGATGCGCACTCAGATGAAGCGGGAGATTCAGGAGGCGAAAGGGGCACTGCTGCAATAGGCCCCTGCTTGCGGGCCGTGCCAAGCCTGACATCGTTAATGGCTTTTAAGGAGTGATCCATGGAAACCTTGATGATCGTTGTTTGTCCTCTGTGCCAGCACGCGGCCAGTCTTTGGACTCGCGGCTGGTTCGCTTTGTGTGCTATCCATTGTGACTGTGGCGACTATGAAGCAACGCGCTCAGCGCTGAGAGCTCTTGCTCGGTCACCACAGTTTCGCATCGACCGCTACCGGCAGTTCGTCAGGGACGCGAAAGGGAAACAGGGTGTGATGCCCCGTTTTGTGATGCTGCCCGGACTGACTCGGACCTTGGTGAAAGTTTAGATTCCCGAGTCCTCTTCAACCCATGCCTTGACAACGAGGTATGGGTATTCTTTTAGCATGTCCTTGGGGCAGTGAGACGCCGAAGTAGCGCTGTGCGACCAGATGAAAAATGAGTGTCGGCTGAGCGGCGACGACAGCGACCAGGCCTGTAGCCAGAAATAGAAACAGCCTCCCCGGCGCCACTACGGCATTGGGGAGGCTGTTGTTTTAGTACGAGAATCAGGCGCGGCGGCGATAGCCCAGGAATGCCAGCAAACCTGCCAACAAAATCAAAGCCCAAGTGCCCAGGGTAGGTACGGGAGTGGCTACAGTGGGAGTCGGTAGTGCGGAGCTCTTGAAACTTGCAGTTACAGTGCAATCCGCAGTAATTTCTGCTGTAGTAAATATATTCCCGGTCAAAGATCCTCCGCATCCTGCGACAACGTCAGTACTGTAACCAGCATTAGGGTTAATTGTGAAACTGCTAATGGTTCCGGCTCGAACAGTCTGCTGAGCGCTGGGATCGATTGCGCCATTGGCTTCAGCACGTAGCGTGATGGTGTGCATGATGGCAGGAATGGCGGTAATGGTGACGCTCCCTGATTCGCCTGTAGCTTCGTTGGTGCCCTTGGTTGTCTTATTTGAAGGCGACGGATTACCTGTTGATGAAACACTAGCGTCTGTAATGCGGTAATCACCAGCGTCTAAGGTACATGATGCGCCACTAGTTCCGGGCTGACCATTTTTATCGATGGTCCGATCTTCGCCGTAGGCACCGCCTACCCCAGTAAATCCAAGGTATCCACCGCCTCCGCCGCTACCACCGCTCCCATCAACACCTGCCGGACCGGATTCACCCGCCCCACCGTTTGTGGGGGTGAAGCAATTAGGGTCTTGTAGATTCAGGATTAAGTTGTTTGTAGCTGAATCAGCAGGAATACCATATGTGTTGCTCGGCCCGCGAATACGTGAATTAGAGCCACCTCCGCCGCCGCCGCCAGCCAACGCTATAGCATTCTCAATCTTGATGAAAGTAGCCCCTCCGCCTCCCGCACCTCCAGGACTGGAATTGAGCGGGCCACTGGTGCCCCCACTACCTCCTGCACCGGGCAATGCTGCTGCCAACCCCCCCCCAGAACCACCTTGGCCGAAATTAGGATTGCCGAGTGCTCCCTGACCGCCCTCGCCAACCACGATATCTACCGTCTCGCCACCTTTAACCGCGATACTTGCTTCCAAAATAGATCCACCAGCTCCGTCGCCTCCATGAGCATCGTCCCAGCCACCCGCGCCTCCTGCTCCACCTTTCAGCGTAATTTGAAGGGAGGCTGTGTCCGGGGGGACGTTATAGGTGTAAACGCCAGGGGTGAGATAAGTCTGAGCATTGACAGTTGGCAGGCCTAGGGGGACAAGGATTGATAGAGCAAAAATTTTGTTGACCAGCATTTCCGTGATTTCTGAGTAAAAAAGTGAGCAAATACTACCCATACAATCAATCTTGGGAGTTTTTTTGCTGCCTATGTGTGGTTAAGAATGAATTGTTTTCAATCTTTTGACGCGTTTTAATTTGCAGGTCTTAGCGTCCATCCAATCTTAACCACCGATCGCCATCGCAGTGCTCGGAGCAGCTGCCGCCTGGCTGTCGCAGGCCCGCTCCGAGAGCTTCAGACGCTGGGCGTGCATCTTCGGCATGCTGGGCCAGCCGTTCTGGTTCTATGCGTCATGGAAGGCTGAGCAGTGGGGGATCTTCGCGGTGAGCGTGCTGTATGCGCTGGCCTGGATGAAGGGGCTGTGGATCCATTGGATTCGGCCTACATCCTGCGGCGCGACGATGGAGAAAATAGGGCCCGTTGATCCATTCCGGAGTGACAAATGATCCAGAGCCTGCACATCGAAAAAAGCGCGCCCGGTCAGTATCTGGCCCGGGTCATGAATGAACATTCAGAGGCCTTGAGCTTCACTGCCAGCTCAATCGCTGGCGCCCTCAGGGACACCGCTCAGATGCTGCCCAAAGCCCGCGCCTTCCACATCTGGTATGAGCATGTGAGCATTGGAACCACTCCTGTCCTGCACATGCAGCACGACCCGGAAACGCTGGCGTCACGGCTGAAGCTGCTGCACGGGCAGTTCTGGGGGTGAAGGTTGACAAAGGCGTGTCCAAGGTTGACGAGTGGCCGCCTTTGGGTTGACAAAGCCCCGATCTAGGTTGACAGAACTAAGAATTTGCAGGGTTCGCTGGTTGACAGATCATGGTTTTTGCAGGGTTGGCCAAAACCATCAGTTTGCACAGAATCGCAAACCGGCACTGTCGAGCCTGACTCGACACCCCCGTGTTGCTTTTTCCCGCCTACACTGGAGGTCTCGGAAATCAACATCAGGCTGCAAACGGCCAGGAGCAGACATTGGAATAGCAGCCTAGCATTCTATGCATCTGCATCGCCGTGAAGGGTGTCAAACGTTTGCCTAGCTTCTCGAAAGTGGTCTGCATTTTCGACGATCCATGTCCACAGCGGCACCATGCGCAAGAGAAGCTCCATGCCGGTTTCCGACAACTCATACTCCACTCTCGGTGGCACCTCCTGAAAGTCATGGCGGAGCACCAAGCCATCACGTTCCAGTAATCGCAGTGTCAGCGTCAGCATGCGTTGGGTGACTCCGTGCATACGTCTGCCGATCTCCGCGTGGCGCAATTTGCCATACACGCCCAGCGTGTGAAGGATGCCAAGTGACCAGCGGTTTCCGGCGTGTGCTAGCAGCTCGCGTCGTACTCCATCGTCATCGTCCCGTAGACCGTCGCAAACGGCTTGCGCGTGTTGCAGAATTTCGTCTCTATTCACTGTGGTTTTGCTCCCGGTATCACGCGTGTGCCTTCTTACATTGTCTGCGGTGTGTGGCTAGACTGGCCCAACTAACAGCTTTTTGGGTACACGATGAACCAAGCAGATCCTAACGCCAATTCTAAAAACATCCTCGTCCTCGGTGCCGGTGAACTCGGCATGCCGGTGCTCCGCAACCTCGCGCGCCGCGCAAAGACCGTGGCTGGTGCCAAGATCAGCGTGCTACTGCGCAACAGTGCTGTGGAATCCTCTGAGCCTGCCAAGCAGCAAGATATCGCGGAAATTCGAAGTCTTGGCATCGAAATCGTCCTGGGAGATCTTGTGAATAGCTCCATCGATGAGCTTGCCTTGGTTTTCGCGCGCTACGACACAGTGATCGGCTGCGTGGGCTATGCCGCCGGTATCAACACACCGATGAAACTGGCGCGAGCAGCGTTACAGTCTGGCATTCCTCGATACTTCCCCTGGCAGTTCGGGGTCGATTTCGACGTGATCGGTCGCGGTGGTCCACAGGATATTTTTGACGCTCAGCTCGACGTGCGCGAGCTGCTGCGTAGCCAGAACCAAATGGAGTGGGTCATTATCTCCACTGGCATGTTCATGAGTTATCTGTTCGAGCCCGAGTTCGGCGTGGTTGACTTGCAAAAAGATGTAGTTCACGCGCTGGGCAGCCTCGACACCGCTGTAACTTTGACCACACCCGATGATATCGGCGCACTGACAGCGGAAGTGATGTTCGCACAACCGCGTATCCGCAACGAGATCGTGTACCTGGCAGGTGACACGGTTACTTATGGCGAGGTAGCGGACAAATTAGAAGCAGGTCTTAACCGCTCTTTCACCAGATCGATATGGACTGTGCAGTACCTACTGGATGAGTTGGCGCGCGATCCACAAAACATGATGAGCAAGTACCGTGCTGCCTTTGCCCAGGGCCGAGGCATGGCGTGGGACAAGAGTGGTACCTTCAACCAGATCCACGGCATTCCGGTGACGGATGTGTCTTCTTGGATTAATGCAAACCTCGCATCTCGTAGCTCGAACGATGGGCTTTGAGGCACATGTTTCTGGAATAGCAGGGAGCTCTAGTGGCTTACCTCGATCTGCGGCAATTGCTCCGAAGCCAACGCATGCTAATTGGAGATGAGTGTCAGCTATGGGTCGATAGCTGCCGTCCGTTAGCTTCGAATCTAGTGGGCCCCAGTCGGGGGTAAGGGCGCCTGCCAGTATGGTCGATGCCGAACATTTCCGGCGAGACCCCCGTTGTTCCGCTGCAACGTGGCGGGCCATCAGAGCAAAGGGTAGGGGCTCGCCGGGTTAGGGCGGCAGGTGCCTCGCTCTGGAGCCGCGCAGGAGCGTCGGTAGCCTAGCGCTGGAGCCGGATGCGTGCGGCGCGAAAGTGTCTGAAGGAAGGTGCAAGGGTTCCCAGGGTACTTTTCAGGGAACTAGATGGGGATTCCGGTCGCTTGCTGTCGCATGCTTCACAGTGACCGGGCGACAGGATATGACCCGGCTCCCCTGGATTTATGGTTCGAGTCCAATCGTGCCTACCAAATTTTCCCGTCCAATTTACTCCTCGATAAGATTTCTATGAAGTCGGCATGAGATGACAGAGGAACTGGGATAGAACTTGTATCTTTGGGCCAGGAGGCCTACATGTGCAATCGCTACCACTCCCCAGACGAAGGCTACATACAGCAGTATTTTCGGCTGAACCCACGGCAGCTGGGGCTCGGCAGCCGCGATGTGTTCCCGCGCTCACCTGGCGGATTCATCCGGCGCGCTGTGGATGATCCTGGCTACAGCAAGGAGCTGGTCGTAGGTCGGTGGGGCCTGATCCCCTGGTTCAGCAAGACGCCCGACATCAAGTACAGCACCAACAACGCCAGAGCCGAGGAGGTGGCAGACAAGGCCAGCTTCAAAGACCCATGGAAGCGCGGCCAGCGCTGCATCATCCCGGCGACCACCTTTGATGAGCCGAACTGGGAGAGCGGGAAAAATGTGTGGTGGAGGTTTGCCCGGGCCGACGGCGACCCGTGGGGCCTGGCGGGGCTGTGGAACACCTGGAAGGATCCAGCGACCGGCGAGCTGATCGAGAGCTACACCATGCTTACGCTCAATGCAGATGAGCACCCGTTGATGAACCGCATGCACAAGCCAGACCCGAAGCTCGCTGCTGACAAGCAAGACAAGCGAAGTGTGATCCCAATTGAGCTGGCTGATGTGGACCAGTGGCTAGAAGGCTCGATCAAGGACGCGCAGGCGCTGCTGAAGCTAGCCCCGGTCGAAGTGTTCGCGGCAGGGCCGGTCTAACTCTCCACATCCTCGGCAATCCATTGGTGGACCGTCTCGTATGCCCGTCCTGGCATGTCTAGCAAATGAGGGTGGCTGGCCTGCAGGTACTCATAGAAAAGATGGATCTGCTTGCCCGTGTCGTAGTACGGGAACCAGCCGTCGCTCAGGTCACGCATGTTCTGGCGCCAGGCCCGCCAAAGACCAATGACTACACCACGGCGTTCAGAAAGGGACATCTCGTTCTAGACTTTCATATAAGGCCGCCACATCCGAGGGGAGCGGGGCACCATGCAAGATCATAGTGCCCAGGACGGGCATAGCCTCTGGCCTATCCAGCTTGATCCCATCCAATCGCTCATGCTCCTTGGTCTGCGACCACTCCTGATCGTCCTTGATGTGCCAGAGCCAGTATCTTGATTGAAACATAGCTACCTCCAAAAGACTGTATATTTATACAGTAAATGGAGCGAGCAATGGAAGAAGTCAGGAAATTTGAGCCGTCGGATCTGCCTGGTTGGTACAGAAGCAGTGTCAGTCCTGGAAGCCCTTTTGATCTTGAAGCGAGGCAACGGGTTGGCGTGGACTTGTACGTGCTGCAGCTGCAGTTTTGCGGCGCATACCTTTGCTCAACATTTTTGGTCGGCAGGGTCCCAACATTGGGCATGGTCATCTCGTCTGCTACATCGTTCAACGGGGACCAGGCCGGAATCTACAAGCGCGCCGATCCCATGAAGCTCATGACCTACCCGCTTGAGCAAGTAGAGGTCTGGAAGAAGCGAGAGGACGGCACCATGCTTCTGCGCGGGGAGCAGTGGGATGAAGGGGAGTTCAGCCGGTGGCCGCAGACCTGGATATGTGGGCGCAATCCGTCGGCGGTCGCCGCGGCGCTACGCGGAATGTCGGCCTGGCTGGATAGGGAGTACGCGAAGGTGAAGCGGCCGCCCTATGCGAGCGACCGACCACGGTAGCAGCATCCATTTTTCAAGATGAAAAAAGCACTAGCAAGATGCCGCCGTTTGACCGTCAAATTGCAGCGGTTTGGAAGCAATTCGCCAAGCCTAGGACGAGGTCGGGGTAGTAGATTCGGTGCATAATAACGCGCAGTCATAAAAAACGAAAAATGGCATTTGCGGAGCGCTCCGCAAATTCGCAAATTTTGGACTTGCTGGATTTGCCAAAAAATCCATATAAATCAAACATCTGCCCGTAGCTCAGTTGGATAGAGCAACAGCCTTCTAAGCTGTGGGTCACAGGTTCGATCCCTGTCGGGCAGGCCAAACTCCTATGCAGCAGGCTAGCTGCTGCTGCCGCACGCAATCGCATTCCCGATACTGATCACACGCCGTGTGTAGCATCGTATGACTGTTCAACTACCCAAAAGCAATGCCCGCAGTTCAAAAGTACTGCGGGCATTTTCTAATCAGAGCCAGCCATGCATCGATCAATGCATGGCTACGAAGGGCAGGGTAGCGCTTACTCGGTCTCTTCGTAAACCAGCGAGGGATTGTTCATCGACCGGGCCACATCGTTGAGGCTGGAGATGATGTGGTTGGCAAAAAAGCTGCTTTGCGTGTCGGGCTCCAGCGCCGCAATCGCCACATTGGCCAGCGACTGGTTCAGCGGAACGTAGTAGCTGCCTTCGGGCACGTCGATGGCGACACGCTCCAGGCCGACCTTGACGCGCTCCACGCTCTGCTGCCCAGGGCCCAAGACATCGCTCTTGGCGCTGCTGCTGCGTTCTTGCTCCTGGTAGGTGTCGGCCAGGAGGTTGCCGGGCTCGGCCACGCGCAGCACCTGCAGGCCCAGCGCGCGCAGTTTGTCGACAGCGTCGGTGGCATGGCCCGCCAGCCAGTAGCCGCAAGGGCGTGCACGCTTGGGGCCGGGGTTGAGCTTGACCGAAGAGTGCCAGTCCACTTCCTGCTGCATCTCCTCACCCGTTTGCGGGTCGAGGAAGACCACGCGGCGCTTTTCCGTGGTTTGTTGCGACTCCAGCGTGAACTCGCCCCGGCAGGCCTGGGAGGCGATGTCGCGGTTCGCGTAGTTGCGCACCTGCTCGAGCTCCTTGGTGCGCTGGGCGGTGGTCTGCAGTGCCGAGGCGAGCGCCACATACTGGCTGTGTACGCGGCGCTGGATATGCGCGCGGCCAATGCCGACACCCCGGGTCTCGACCAGCATCGTGGCGGCGTTCTTGAGCGCGTTCACATTGCGGCCCGTATCGGGGCGCACGCCGCCCATGGACAGCGACAGGTCCTGCGGGTCGCGGGTGGTGGTGTAGTACCAGTTGGTGCTCTGTCCCTGCTCGGTCAGCGCCTTTTGCATGGGCAGCAAATACCATTCGGTCGACGCCTTGGCGATGAACTCATGCACATTGGCGGTGGTCGGCGTTTGCAGCAGCGCGTCATAGCGCTGCACGCCCTTGAACTTCTCCAGATAGCGGCCAGCCACGGTGAACTCATGGGCATCAAATACCGCAATGGGGCGGTAGATGCGGCTGAGCTTGGCCAGCGCCTGGGCTTCGGGCGTCTGCAGCAGCAGGTGGTCGCGGTTCATGTCCAGGCCATTGGCGGTGCTGCGCCGGCCAGCGGCTGCGCCATCGGGGTTGGCGCGGGGCACGAGCAGCACGTTGATCTTGTCGAGCACTGAGGCCAGCGGGCCTTGCTTGAGGTCCTGGGCCAGGGCCAGCAGCGCTTCGCTGCCGGCGGGCTCATCGCCATGCTGCTGGCCGATCAGCAGCACGGTAGGGCGCTGGCTTTGGTCCAGGTCATGCAAGCTGGTGCTGGCAGCGCGGGTCAGCAACAGCGCCAAAATGGGCTGGCCTTCCTGCGAGGTACCGGCGGTGACCAGCTCGGCCTTGGTGCCGGACTGGCCTGGCGTGGCCAGTTGGCGCAGCCACTGGCCCAGCTCGGCATTGCTGGTGTAGGTGGTGCGGCCCGCGCTCAGTCCTGGCGTGGCGTAGCTGCGCTCGGGATCGGGAAATCGGGCAGCGACTTCGTCGCTCTCCTTCCATCCGCCAAGAGGGCTGCCTTGCAGCGGAACCGTCTCGACCGGCGTGGCGACCACGCCTGGGCTGCCGATGCCAGGGATCTGTACGGGGCTGGGGCCGCTGGCAGGTTTGGTGGTGACTGTCCCGGGCGCTGGCTGGCCGCCCGCGATCGGCGTGCTGTTCCAGGCAGGCAGTGGCGTGCTCGAGCATGCGGACAGCGCAAGCGCTGCGGCGATGACAGTCAGGCTGGTCCAGCCTGGCACTGCGCGCTGGGTGAATGGGGATACTGCGTCGGGTTTCATCATCGTTGTTGTGCGTGACGAATCACGCCCCTCCTGAAAAATACGTTGCCATTATGCAAAGCCGCGTGCAGCTTTTACGTAGGATGGGTGCGAAACAATAAGTTTCCGTGCGTATCTGAAACACACGCTGTCGGCGGCGGTTTGCGCCGCTGCGGTGCCGCCTGGCGGGCGGGTTCATCGCAGGCCCGGAGGAAGCGCCTCAGCGTCGCAGGGCGCTAGGCGCCATCATGCGACTGCTCGAATGTACCAGCCGCATCCAGGTCGGGCGACCAATCCCCGGAACCAGCCCCGGGTGTCAGGGCCCGCATGCGCAGCAGCGCACGCACAAAACCGTGGTCCGAGCGGCTGCGGTCGCGCCCTTCATGCAGGTGGTCGTTGAAGTAATCGACGCGGCGCACATCGCCCACGGCATGGCGGCTGCGCGGGTCGAATTCCTCGCTGACCAGAATCTGGTCGAGCACTGCGGGTGCGCCTTGGTGGATGTGGGAATAGGCTACATCTTTTTTCAGCGCTGCATCACCCAGCAGATCGAAGGCATTGAACAGCGCGCGGTCGCGGGCCTTGCGGTCGTAAGCGACCTCGGAGCTGGCGGAGATCATCTGCGTGGTGACGCTGTCGGGCGTGTCGTTGAAATCGCCCAGCACTACCAAGGGCATGCGCGTGTGGCGCAGCAGGTCGATCACCAGGCAGCGCAGCGCTGTGGCTTCCACGCCGCGCATGACCAGCGAGCGCAAGGAGGCAAGGGCGGCGATCTTGGGGTTGTCGCGGTCTTCGAGCGGATTGCCATTGGCATCGAGTAGAAACTTGGGGCGCTTGGATTTGAGGTGGCAGGTGAGCACCGTGAGGATCTGGCCGCGTTTCATCTGCAAGGTGGCGACAAGTGGCGGGCGCTCAAAGCGGGTGTGGACGCCCAGGCCCGGAATGGGCTGGCCCAGCCCGGCAGGAAAATCGATGAACGAGCGCGTGGCCAGCACCTTCAGCCGCGTAGCCAGCCCCACGCGGGGGGTGCCGCTGGCACCAGCCCGGCCTTCGGTGTTTTCTGCGCCGGGCACCACCGCATAGTGGTAGTGCAGGCCGCTGGCGGCCAGTGCTTCGGTGAAGGCGGCTTCGTCCCATACTTCCTGCACGGCCAGAATGTCTGCATTCAGGGTCTGAAAGCGGCCGCCCAGCCATTGCGTCTTGCGCTCGTACTGCGCCCGCGTGTAGGGCGCCTGGTTGGCGTAGAACTCCCGCTCGGGCAGCGCCAGGTTGAGCACATTGCAGGTGGCGACCGTCAAGGTGTCGGGAGGCAAGGCAGGCGCTGCAGGGTTGGCAGCGGAAGAGGGCATAGAAAAAGGCCGCATGAAACTCGCTTTCGAATGCGGCCTAACCCTAGCGGAATTGGGCGTCCAAATCAACTGCCATCGGCGATGGCGGTAGAAATGCGACGGCCCAGAACGCTGTTTATCGCGATCTATCGCGAGAAGGAGTGGTTGCGGCCGCCCCGGCCTGCACCACCACCGCCGCCGCCGCCATTGCGGTTGCCACCGCCAAAGCCGCCGCGGCGGCCGCGCTCGGCCATGCTGTCCACGCTGGTGCGCATCGGATCGGGCTGGGCCGCGCCGCTGCGGCGATGGTCACGGCCATCGACCGTGCCGCCAAACTGCGTGCCCAGGTGGGCATCAGCGCGAGGCTGGCGTTCGCTGTCCTGGCGCGGGCCGCGACTTGCACCGGGGCCCGCCTGGCGTGGACCTTGCGACGCGCGCTGTGGGCCACGCGCCTCACCCGAGGGGTGGCGTGGGCCCTGGCGGCCGTCGCGGCGTGGTGGGCGCTGCTCGCGGCGTGCCTGGTCCAGGCCTTCGCCGCCAAACTCTGCACCGCCTTCGGCGCGTTCAGCGCGTGGGCCGGGGCTGCGCTTGGCATTGCCGCCGCGCTGGCCGCCGCCTGCATTGCCACCAGGGCCGCGAGCGACCTTGTTGGTGCGCACGCGTTCCATCATTTCCTGGCGGGCAGCCTTGGCCGCTGCCTGCATCACATCACGGCCGGGGGCCTTGCCTGCGCCGCCCCAGATGGTCTGGCGGCCCATGGCGATGGGTTCGGCCTTTTCACCTTCTTCCGGACCAAAGCCTTCGAGCACCTGCACAGGAATGTCCTGCTTGGTGAAGCGCTCGATGTCCATCATGAAGCCTTCTTCATCCATGCACACCAGGCTCACGGCATTGCCTTCGCGGCCAGCGCGGCCGGTGCGGCCGATGCGGTGCACGTAGTCTTCCGAGACATTGGGGATCTCGTAGTTGACCACGTTGGGCAATTCATCAATGTCGATACCGCGTGCTGCAATATCGGTGGCGACCAGCGCGCGCAGATCGCCGGACTTGAAGCCTTCGAGGGCCTGGGTGCGGGCGCTTTGGCTCTTGTTGCCGTGCAGCGCCATGGCCGAGACGCCATTCTTGCTGAGGTATTCGGCCACATTGTTGGCGCCAAACTTGGTGCGGGTGAAGACCAGCACCTGGCTCCAGTTGTTTTCCTGCACGATGTGCAGCAGCACCTGCTTTTTCTTGCCGCGGCCCACAGGGTGGATCACTTGCTTGATGCGCTGCACCGTGGTGTTGCGCGGCGTCACCTGGATGGACTGCGGGTTCTTCAGCAGGCCACTGGCCAGCTCGCGGATTTCATCGCTGAACGTGGCCGAGAACAGCAGGCTTTGCTTGTCCTTGGGCACCATCGCCAGCACTTTTTTCACGTCGTGGATGAAACCCATGTCCAGCATGCGGTCAGCTTCGTCGAGCACCAGGATCTCGACCGTAGACAGGTCCAGAAAGCCTTGCTGCTGCAGATCGAGCAGACGGCCGGGAGTGGCCACCAGCACATCGACGCCCTTTTTGATGCGGTCGATTTGTGGGTTCATGCCCACGCCACCAAAGATGACGGTGGACTTGATGTCCAGGTGCGTGGCGTAGAGGCGCACGTTTTCTTCGACCTGGGCGGCCAGCTCGCGGGTGGGGGCCAGAATCAGTGCGCGGATGGCCTTGTTGCCCCATTTGTTGCGGCTGCCTTCAGATTGGGTCAGGCGCTGGAGCATGGGCAGCGTGAAAGCGGCCGTCTTGCCGGTGCCCGTCTGTGCGCCGGCCAGCAAATCGCAGCCTTGTAGCACGAGCGGGATAGCCTGGGCTTGGATAGGGGTAGGCGTGTCGTAGCCTTGTTCGCGCACAGCCTGCACAATGGCAGGTGCCAGATTCAGTTCTTCAAAGTTCATTGGATCAGATGCGTCCAACCTGGACGCTGGGTATCGGCCTCGTCTAAGCAATTTTTTGGAATAATTGCAGCCAGTCAGGTAGGCAGATGGGTTCAAAGAGGGAGCCCGGAACTGTGTCCATCGTCCCCAGCATTAGCGCTGAAGTCCTAGGCAACTGGAGCCTTTGACTGCGGGTATTGTCGCATGCACCGATAATCCCAGGGTGGCCGCGATCAAAAATCGCATATTTTTTTACTGATTTACCAAAAGAACACATGGCTCAATACGTTTTTTCGATGAACAACGTCACCAAGACGGTTCCTCCGAAGCGACAGATTCTGAAGGGTATTTCTCTGAGCTTTTTCCCGGGCGCCAAGATCGGTGTGCTGGGTCTGAACGGTTCGGGAAAGTCCAGCTTGCTCAAGATCATGGCGGGCGTCGACAAGGAGTTCGAAGGCGAAGCCATCCCGATGGCGGGACTGTCGATTGGCTACCTGCCGCAAGAGCCTCAGCTCAACCCCGAGCACACCGTGCGCCAGGCGGTTGAAGAGGCGATGGCCGAAGTCAACAATGCCAAGGCACGCCTCGAAGAGGTCTATGCCGCCTATGCGGAAGAAGACGCCGACTTCGATGCGCTCGCTGCCGAGCAAGGCCAGCTGGAGGCGGTGATCGCCGCTGCGGGCACCGACTCCGAGCACCAGCTCGAAATCGCGGCCGACGCGCTGCGCCTGCCCGCCTGGGATGCCATCGTCGGCCAACTCTCCGGTGGTGAGAAGCGCCGTGTGGCGCTGTGCAAGCTGCTGTTGTCCAAGCCCGACATGCTGCTGCTTGACGAGCCGACCAACCACTTGGACGCCGAATCGGTGGACTGGCTCGAGCAGTTCCTGCACCGCTTTACCGGCACCGTGGTGGCCATCACCCACGATCGCTACTTCCTGGACAACGCGGCCGAATGGATTCTGGAACTGGACCGAGGCCATGGCATCCCCTACAAGGGCAACTACTCCGACTGGCTGCTGCAAAAGGGCAACCGCCTGGAGCAGGAGCAAAAGGGCGAGGAAGCCCGTGCCAAGGCCCTGAAGAAGGAGCTCGAATGGGTGCGCCAGAACGCCAAGGGGCGCCAGGCCAAGTCCAAGGCCCGTATTGCCCGCTTTGAAGAGCTGAGCGATTACGAATACCAGCAACGTAACGAAACCCAGGAAATCTTCATTCCTGTGGCCGAGCGTCTGGGCAGCCGCGTGATCGAGTTCAAGAATGTCTCCAAGGCGTTTGGTGACCGTCTGCTGATCGACAACCTGAGCATGAACATTCCGGCGGGCGCCATCGTCGGCATCATCGGCCCCAACGGCGCGGGTAAATCCACGCTGTTCAAGCTGATCGCCGGCAAGGAGCAACCCGATTCGGGCGAGGTCGAAATCGGCCAGACGGTGAAGATGGCCTTTGTGGACCAGCACCGCGATGCGTTGGCCAATGAAAAGACCGTGTGGGAGGACATCTCCGGCGGCCTGGACATCATCAACGTGGGCAAGTTCCAGATGGCCTCGCGCGCCTATGCGGGTCGCTTCAACTTCAACGGCCAGGACCAGCAAAAGAAGGTGGGCAACCTCTCCGGTGGTGAGCGCGGTCGCCTGCACCTGGCCAAGACACTGATCCAGGGCGGCAACGTGCTGCTGCTGGACGAGCCCTCGAACGACCTGGACGTGGAAACCCTGCGTGCACTCGAAGACGCCTTGCTGGAATATGCGGGTACAGTATTGGTCATTTCCCACGACCGCTGGTTCCTCGATCGCATTGCGACCCACATTCTGGCGGCGGAAGGGGATAGCCAATGGGTATTTTTTGATGGAAACTATCAAGAATACGAGGCAGATAAGAAGAAGCGGTTGGGAGAAGAAGGGGCAGCGCCCAAGCGGATGCGCTACAAAGCCCTGAAGTAACCCACACCGTACGCCCGTCGCTTTTGCCAAGCGCCGGGCGTTTCAACTGGGAGAGGTGAAGCGTGGAGCAACGGGCCGTATCGGTATTTGACACCTGTCTGGAGCAGGCATTGCATGAGGCCGAGCCTTTGATGGCTGCCATGGGCAATGCGGCTTTGGCGTCTTTGGCTGCGCAGTTGTCGTCTTACAGCAACGCACAAGATCAACAATTGTTGCTGTACGCGCAATCCCAGCTGGCCAGCAAAAAGGCGCAACTGCCGCTCGCGTATGCGCTGCGTCTGCGCCAGGCCGTCTTTGCGATTGCGGAGGGCAAGCGCGAGGACTACCACGCGCAGATGAGCGGCCAGGGCCAGGCCGATGGCTTGCAGGAAGACCGCAACGCGCTGCGCGCCCAGATCGAATGGGGCCGCATGCAGATCAACCTGCTGCAGCAGACCGAGCAAAGCCTGACGGGCCTGGAGCGCGTCTACCGCCCATTGCGCAAGATCACCCGCTACTGGCGCAACGGTAACCCTTTGCACCACACCGTATACCTCGACAGCCTGCAGGCCACGTTGAGCGATGTGGAAATTTCTGCTGACGCAACCGCGCTGTTTCTGCCCGACATGGTGGGCGTCATGGCCGACCACCTGCAGACCAGCTACCAGCGCATCATGACCTTGGCGATGAACAGCTATGCCGAGCTGCTGGCCAAGGCCGAGCTCAAGCGCCGCGCCGCCAAAGACAATACCCGCAGCTTTGTGCAGCGGACCAAGAGCCTGTTCGACATCCCGGCGCATTGCCCCGTGGGCGCCGTCCGGGCCTATAAAACCTTGATCCCGGTGATGGAGCGCATGGCCGCCCAGGACAGCTCGTTCTGGACCGATGCCGACCACCCCGCCCGCGTGCTGGTGCAAACCATTGTCGACAAGGCCACGGTGCTCAAGGAAGAGGGCCGCGCGCTGTCCGATCCGCAGTTCCCGCAGCTGGTGACCGAGACGGTCGAGACGCTGTCGGCCCTGGCCCAGCCCAGTGCGGCAGATTTCGCCCAGGCGCTCAGCCGCTTTGGCGTGCGGCTCAAGCCCCGGCTGTCGTCGGCGCTGCAGGATGTCAATGATTCGGGCTACTCCAGCAGCATGCTGCTGGAGAGCCAGTGGGGCGCGTCGGGCCTCATCAGCATCAGCCCTGAATCCGACTGGGCGCAACTGGCCCAGATGCAGGCAGAGCGCGAGGTGCTGGCGCAGCCCGCACCCAAAGCCGGACATCAGCCCGAGCCTGCGCTACAGCCAGCCCCAGCGCCGCTGGCGGCCAGCGCCGCCACGCCAGGCCCTGAAGCGTCTGCCAACCTGGAGCAGATCGAGGCCGAGGTGATGCTGTGCCTGGCCACCAGCTTGCACAGCTTTGATGTGGACCCGGCGCTGCTGGCAGCCTTGACGGGCGCCTGGCCCAAGGTGCTGCTGCAGGCGGCCGAGCGCTCAGGCCAGGATTCATCGCATTACCGCGCCTACCAAGAGGCGGTGGACGACGTGTTGGCCCTGGCAGGGGCCCATGCCAGTGCCAGCATGCACAGCGATGCAGACATGCTGATCCCCTCGCTGCTCACGCGCCTGAAGGCCGGCCTGACCAGCATCGGCTGGATGCCCGAGCGCATTGCACCGGTGCTCACCGCCGTCGCGCAGATGGCGCCCAGCGCGCTGGTGGAGCTGCAAATGGTGCAGGAAGAGGGGCGCCATGCGGTGCCGGCCGTGGCCGCGCCATTGCCCGCTTCTGCGGGGGCCATTGCGTTGTCGCCTGCGCCAACCCCATCGGCCTGGGCTCAGCTGCCCGAGGCCGTGGACGCCATGGGTGAGGATGAGCCCGCCATCATCGTGACGGGCTCGATGCTCGATGCCCCCAAGCCCGACAGCGTGGGGCTGTGGATTGGCGGCAAGCGCCTGGAGGCCGGGGTCTGGCTGGAGTTCCTGGGCCAAGGTGGTGGCTGGGTGCCCAAGCAGCTGAGCTGGACCAATGCGCGCTCGACCATGTTCCTGTTTGTCGCCAGCGGCGGCGCGAGCCAATCGATCACGCGCCGCATGCTCGAGAAGCTGGCGCAGGAGCGGGCGGTACGGCCGGTTTGAGTGCTGGCGGGCAGAGGTCGCAACTGCCTAGTCGCCAACCGCTCATCGCCTAAAGGGCATCTGGGTTTCAGGCCTTTTGGCCGTGGCACAATCTCCGCTTTCGGGGCACCAAGCCCCAGTGGCATGCAGCCACACCAGGCTGCAGCCACCATCAGCCAATAAGCCAATCGCCTGGATGTGCTCAGCGTCCAGGTGCCAAGGAGACACCATGAGCCCATTCTCGCGCAGCCGCATTGCGGCCGCATGCCTGCCCTCGCGCCGCAACCTGCTGGCTGCCACCTTGCTGGGCGCCGCAGCCCTGCTGCCCCTGGCCTCGCAGGCCGCCGATCCCAAGAAGTACCCCGAGCGCACCGTGCGTGTCGTGGTGGGCTTTTCTGCTGGCGGCACCACCGATGTGGTCGCGCGCATTATGGCCAAGGAGCTGACGGCCGAGCTGGGCCAGTCCTTTGTCGTGGACAACAAGCCAGGCGCTGGCAGCAACATCGCCACCGAGCAGGTGGCCCGCGCCGAGAACGATGGCTACACCCTGCTGTTCGTTGCGGTGACCAGCGCGATCAACCAAACCTTGTACCCCAAGGTGCGCTTTGACCTGGAAAAGGACTTTGCGCCCGTCGCGCTGGGCGCCAAGGTGCCCAATGTGCTGGTGGTGAACCCCAGTGTGCCCGCCAATAACGTGCAAGAGCTGATCGCCTTTGCCAAGGCCAACCCCGACAAGGTCTCCTACGCGTCCTCGGGCAGTGGCACCTCGATCCACATGGCAGGGGAGCTGTTCAAGCTGCGCACGGGCCTCAAGACCCAGCACATTCCCTACAAGGGCAGCTCGCCTGCGCTCACCGACCTGATGGCCGGCCAGGTGCAGTTCATGTTCGACAACATGCCGTCGGCCTGGCCGCATGTGAAGGCGGGCAAGCTCAAGGCGCTGGCCGTGACCACCACCAAGCGCTCGCCCACCGCGCCCGATCTGCCGACGATGGAAGAGAGCGGTATCAAGCCTTTTGATGTCTCGTCCTGGTTTGGTCTGATTGCGCCGGCAGGCACCCCGCCTGAAGTGGTGGCAAAGCTCAATGCCGCGATGAACCGCGCCTTTGACAAGCCCCAGGTCAAGGAAGCCTATGAAAAGCTCGGCGCTGTGGCCGAGAAGAACACGCCCGAGCAGTTTGGCGCCTTCATCAAGTCCGAAGTGGCGGCTTGGGCACCGGTGGTCAAGTCCTCGGGCGCGACGGTGGACTGAGGCGCGCCCCTTTCCCATCCGCACAGGCAGCTTCGGCTGCCTTTTTTCTGGCCTGCGCTGGCCTGGGCGACGCCAGCAGGCGGTGGCCTGCGTTAAAGTTCCCAACTGGCACATCCTGACTGATCTTCCTCCTCTGATGCAATCCTCCCCCGTCCATGCGATGACCCCCGGCCTGATGGTGATACACAGCAACCATCCGGAGGCTTTGCGGGACCTGGTCGTGGCCTGGATGCAGCGCTACCCACTCCGCCCCCTGGAGAGCGAGACGATTCTGGTGCAAAGCAATGGCATTGCGCAGTGGCTCAAGCTGTCGATGGCCCAGCCGGTGGCAGAGGGCGGCTGCGGTATTACCGCGGCTGTCGATGTGCAGCTGCCTGCGCAGTTTCTGTGGCAGGCCTACCGGGCGGTGCTGGGCAAGCACGAGGTGCCCGAGATATCGCCTTTGGACAAGCAGCCGCTCACCTGGCGGCTGATGCGCCTCTTGCCCGATCTGCTGGCCCAGCCCGCGTTTGCCGCGCTGCAGCGCTTTTTGGCCGAGGACCATGACCAGCGCCGGCGCTACCAACTGGCCGAGCGCATTGCCGATCTGTTTGACCAGTACCAGGTCTACCGCGCCGACTGGCTGCGCGACTGGGCCGAGGGCCGGGACCAGCTGCGCAGCGCACGCGGCGATATCCAGCCGCTCGATGAAGAGCAGCGTTGGCAGGCGCAGCTATGGCGCGCGCTGCTGGACGATGTGGGCGCCGCCGGAATGGAGACCAGCCGCGCCGCCGTGCACCAGCGCTTTGTGCAGTACCTGCAGTCGCCGCAAGCGCTGCAATCGCCGCAGGCGCATGTCCCCCGCCTGCCGCGCCGCGTGGTGGTGTTTGGCATCTCGTCGATGCCGGCGCAGACCTTGCAGGCGCTCGCTGCCATCTCGCGCAGCTGCCAGGTGCTGCTGTGCGTGCACAACCCCTGCCGCCACCACTGGTCGGACATCGTCGCCGACAAGGATTTGCTGCGCCACCAGTACCGGCGCCAACAGCGCAAGGGCAGCATGCACGGGCTTATCCACGACGACGACCTGCACCAGCATGCCCATCCGCTGCTGGCCGCCTGGGGCAAGCAGGGGCGCGACTACATCCACCTGATTGACGAGTTCGACCAGCCGGACCAGTACGCGTCGCTGCTGGGGCCCGTCAATGGCGGGCGCATTGACCTGTTTGGTGAGGCCGAGCCCAGCCATATGCTGGCCCAGTTGCAGGACGACATCCTGGACCTGCGGCCGCTGGCCGAAAGCCGCGCGCTGTGGCCGGCGGTGGACCCGGCGCAGGACGCCTCCATCCGCTTTCAGACCGCGCACAGCCCGCAGCGCGAGGTGGAGGTGCTGCACGACCAGCTGCTCGCCCGCCTGGGCGCCGATCCTAGCCTGCGGCCGCGCGACATCATCGTCATGGTGCCCGATATCCAGGTCTATGCGCCGCATATCGATGCGGTGTTTGGCCGCATCGCCCGCAGCGATGCGCGTTACATCCCCTATTCGCTGGCCGACCAGAGCCAGCGCGGGCGCGAGCCCATGCTGGTGGCGTTGGAGCATGTGCTCGCGATGCCCGAGAGCCGCTTTGCGGTGAGCGAAGTGCTCGATCTGCTCGCTGTCGATGCCCTGCGCCAGCGCTTTGGCATTGACCCGGATGACCTCGCGTTGCTGCACCGCTGGATCGAGGGCGCCGGTGTGCGCTGGGGTCTGGATGCCGCCCAGCGCGCCCGCATTGGTCTGGCGCAGGCGGGAGAGACCAACAGCTGGCGCTTTGGCCTGCGCCGCATGATGCTGGGCTTTGCGGTAGGCCGTGGCGAGGCGCTCGGAGACATCCAGCCCTACGACGAGATTGGTGGCCTCGATGCTGCAGCGTTGGGCGGTCTGGCCGCTTTGCTGCGCGCATTGGAGCAGGCCTGCAATCTGCTGGCCGAGGACCTGCCGCCCAGCACCTGGGTGGAGCGCGCCCGCGAGGTGCTGGTCTTGCTGTTTGACCCCCAGCAAGAACATGAAAAACTGCTGCAGATGCAACTCATCCAAGGCCTGGAGCGCTGGCTGGGCCAGTGCGAAGCGGCAGCGTTTGACGAGGCCTTGCCGCTGTCGGTGGCGCGCGAGGCCTGGCTGGCCGGCATGGATGCCAGCAGCCTGAACCAGCGCTTTATGGCCGGGTCGGTGAGCTTTTGCAGCCTGATGCCCATGCGCGCCATTCCGTTTCGGATGGTCTGCCTCTTGGGCATGAATGACGGCGCCTATCCGCGCCCGGTATCGGTGCTGGATTTTGACCTGATGCGCCAGCAGTACCGGCCCGGCGACCGCTCGCGCCGCGATGATGACCGCTACTTGCTGCTGGAGGCGGTGCTGTCCGCCCGCGAGCAGCTCTATATCAGCTGGGTGGGGCGCAGCATCCGCGACAGCACTGCCCGGCCGCCTTCGGTGCTGATCGGTCAGCTGCGTGACCATCTGGCCCAGGGCTGGCAACTGGCGGGCACCCCCGCAGCACTGTCTGGCCCTGCCGCTGGCGAGGCGCTGCTGAGCGCGCTCACGCAAGAGCACCCGCTGCAGCCTTTCAGCCCACGTTACTTCGCGCAGCCGCCCTCGCATGCGGGCAGCGATGGCCTCTACACCTATGCACAGGAATGGCATGGTGTGCACGGCGATGGCCTGCAGACCGAGGCGGCCGAAGACGCGCTGGAGGCCTTGCCCGAGATGGGGCTGGAGGCCGCGCTGAACCTGCGCCAACTGCAGGACTTTGCACAAAAGCCGGTGGCTGCTTTCTTTCGCCAGCGCCTGCGTGTGTATTTTGAGGACGAGGACCTAACCGGCCAGGACGAGGAAATGTTTGCCCCCGATGGCCTGCAGGCCTGGGCCTTGCAGGCCAGCTTGTTGAGCGCCTTGGAGCCCTGGGTGCGCGACAACCCCCAGGCGGCGGCCGATGCGCCCCGCCTGCGCGCGCAGCTCGATGCCGCTGCCCAGCGTTTGCGGCTGGAGGGGCGCCTGCCGCTGCGCGCCTTTGCCGATTGCGCGCTGGAGCCCGCTTGCGATGCCGCCCAGCGTGCGCTGCAGGTCTATGCGGCGGCACTGCGCTACTGGCCGCAGGCGAGCAGCGCAGCACTGGAGCTGCGCTACAGCGATGGCGCAGAGGGCCCGGCCGTGGCCGACTGGTTGCGCGGCCTGCGCTGGGCCGATGCAGCCGGCCAGCAGCAAGCCGCCAAGATCAGCCTGTCTGCCGGCCGCTTGCATGCCGGCGAGCAGCTGCGCTATGACCGCCTGGTGCGCGCCTGGGTCGAGCACCTGGCCTGGCACAACGCGGGCCAGGCGCTGACGACGGTGGTTTGTACCGAATCGGGCATTGCGGTGTTTCCCTCGCTGGCCGCTGGCGCTGCGCAAGCGGCCTGGCGCCAGTTGCTGGCGCTGTGGCAGCAAGGCATGCGCGCGCCCTTGCCGGCCGCTGTGCGTACCTCCATCGCCAGCCTGGCGCCCACGGCATCTGCCGGCCAGCTCGCGGCGCTCTATGACGACAGCTACCGGGGCACCGGTGAGCTGCAGCGCTCGGCCGAGCTGGCCCGGGTGTTTCCGGATTTTGATGCGCTGCTGGCCGCTGGTTTGCTGGATGTGGCCCAGCAGCTCTATGGCGACATGCTGAACCACGTGCAATTGGTCAATGGCCAGCATCCGCAGGCGCTGGCGCGCTTTGCGGAGGGTGATGCGGGCGACGCGGGTGATGGGGAGGGGCCGCAATGAGCGCGATGCCAAGCGATACCACTCTGCCACTCGAGCCGCTGCGCTTTCCGCTGTGGGGCAGTCGCTTGATCGAGGCCAGTGCCGGCACCGGCAAGACCTATACGATCGCCGCGCTCTACCTGCGGCTGGTGCTGCAGCATGGCGGCGAGCAGGCCTTTAGCCGGCCGCTGGCGCCGCCCGATATTCTGGTGGTGACCTTCACCGATGCGGCGACGCAAGAGCTGCGCGACCGCATTCGCCAGCGCCTGTCAGAAGCCGCCCAGCTGTTTGCGCAGAACCCGCAAGAGCCGGATAGCGAAGCGGCAGTGGACCCCTTGCTGCTGGCGCTGCGCGCCGACTACCCCGCCAGCCGCTGGCCCGCCTGCGCCCGTTTGCTGCACGAGGCCGCGAACTGGATGGACGAGGCGGCGGTCTCCACCATCCACAGCTGGTGCTACCGCATGCTGCGTGAGCATGCGTTTGACAGCGGCAGCCTGTTCCAGCAGAGCCTCATCAGCGACCAGAGCGAGCTCCTGACCCAGGTGGTGCAGGACTACTGGCGCCGCCAGTTCTATGATCTGCCCGCCAGCTCACTGCGCAGCTTGCTCCAGGTGGTGGCCACGCCGCAGGCCTTGCAAGAGGCCATCCAGCCCATGCTCAGCCGCCAGGATGCCGACTGGCGCTACGACGGCGCGGCACTGGCGCCTGCCGACCAGGTCGATCTGGCCGCATTGCTGGCCCAGGCCAGCGAGGCAGCCGCACGCCACACCGCGCTGGAGAACAGCGCACGCCTGCTTTGGCAGCAGCACCGGGCCGAGCTGGAGCAGCTGCTCATCGCGCTGCTGCCGGGTCTCAACGCCACGACCTATCCCAAAAAGGACGAGCCGGGCGTGTTCGAGGCCTGGCTCGCCGCCATGGCGGCCTGGAGCGATGGCGAGCCGGCCCCCGCCAAGATTCGAGCCTTCAGCCAATCGGGTATCAAGGCCAAAAAAGGCGTGACCGTGCCCGCGCATGCGGCCTTTGCCGCCATCGATGCCTGGCTGGAGGCCGTAGCGCAAGACGCAGAGTCCGCCACGCCACTCAAACCGCTGCTGCTGCGCCATGCGATTGCCCATGTGCAGCGCGCGCTGGAGGCAGAAAAGCAGCGCCGCGCCGAGCTGGGCTTTGACGACCTGCTGCAGCGCCTCGATAGCGCCTTGCATGCGCCTGGCGGTGAGGCGCTGGCGCAGCGCATCCGCAGCCAGTTTCCGGTGGCGATGATCGACGAGTTCCAGGATACGGACCCGCTGCAGTACCGCATTTTTGAGTGCATCTACCGCATCGCGGACAACGACCCCGCGCAGGGCCTGTTCATGATTGGCGACCCCAAGCAGGCCATTTACGCGTTTCGCGGTGCCGATATCTACACCTACCTGCGCGCCCGCGCTGCCACCCAAGGGCGCCATTACTCGCTGGGCACCAACTACCGCTCCACCCAGGCGGTGGTGCAGGCCATCAACCACTGCTTTGTGCATGCCGAGGGCCATCCCCGGGCGGCCTTTCGCTTCCGGCAGGACGCGCAGCACAATCCCGTGCCCTTTGTGGCCGTCGATGCAAACGGCCGGCGTGACGCACTCTTTTTGCAGGGCGAGGCTACGCCGGCGATGACCTTGTGGACCCTGGATGCCGGCACGCCAGCGCTGGCCCATGCCGCCGACGAGCAGGGCGATGCCGCAACCACTGGCAAGAGCGCGCGCACCGGCGTGGCCGAATCGGCCTACCGCCAGCGCATGGCGCAGTCGGCAGCCAGCCAGATCACCACCTGGCTCAATGCCGCCCGGGCGGGCCAAGCCGGTTTTGGCCCATCTGCGGATGCGCTGGCCCGGCCGCTGCGCCCAGCCGATATCGCCATCCTGGTGCGGGGCCGCGCCGAGGCAGAGCTGGTACGCAATGCGCTCAAGGACCGGGGGCTGGCCAGTGTCTACCTGTCGGACCGCGACTCGGTGTTCCAGACCGCTGAGGCCGCCGACATGCTGCGCTGGCTGCGCGCCGTCAATGCGCCGGGCCATGACGGCCTGCTGCGCGTGGCGCTGGCCACCGCGTCGATGGACTGGTCCTGGCAGGACCTGGAGCGGCTCAACCACGATGAGCAGCATTGGGAGCAACTGGCGCTGCGCACCCGCGTGTTGCAGCAGCTGTGGCAGAAAAAGGGTGTGTTGCCGATGCTGCGCCAGTGGCTGCTCGATTTTGACCTGCCCGCGCGCTGGCTGGCCCAGCCGGGCGGCGAGCGGCGCCTGACCAACGTGCTGCACCTGGCCGAATGGCTGCAGCGCGCATCGACCGAGGTGGAGGGCGCGCAGGCGCTGATCCGCCGCCTGGCCGAGCAGATGGACAGCCCCGAGGGCGAGGAAGAAATCCTGCGTCTGGAAAGCGATGCCGATCTGATCAAGGTGGTCACCATCCACAAGTCCAAGGGGCTGGAGTACCCGCTGGTGCTGCTGCCCTTCATCAGCAGCTGGCGCGATTTTGATGGCAAGAGCCGGGGCTATGCGCAGTACCACGATGCCGCATCGGGCGGCCTGGTGGTGGAGCTGAACAACAAGCACCAGGACGCCGTCAGCGCCAATAACGACGAGCGCCTGAGCGAAGACATGCGCCTGCTCTATGTGGCGCTGACGCGGGCGCAGTACGCACTGTGGCTGGGCGTGGCGCCGCTGGCCAAAGGCATGAGCCGCGCGGGCAGCCTGGAGAAAAGCGCCGTCGGCTACCTGCTGGCCGGCGGGCAAAAATTGCCTGACCTAGAACTGCATGCCTATCTGCAGGACTTTGCCAGCGGCTGTCCGCAGATGGCCGTGCAGCCGGTGCCCGAGGTCAGCCTGCAGCGCTACCAACCTGAGCGCCCGCCCGCCGCCTTTGCGGCGCGCCAAACGCGCCGGCAGGCCGATGAGCACTGGTGGATCGCCAGCTTCTCGGCGCTGACCGAGCGGCTGGGCTATGCCGCCCCTTCGCCGAGCCTCTGGATCGAAGACGCGCTGGCAGCCGCTGAACCCGAAACGGCGCAGCAGGACCAGTACCTGGAGCCGCAAGAGCCGGCACCCGATGCGGCCACGCCCGGCCAGCCGCAGCCCGGCAGCCTGCATGCGTTTCCCAAGGGGCCGGATGCCGGCAACTTTCTGCACGGCCTGCTGGAATGGTGCGCGCAAGAGGGTTTTGCCACGGTGCTCAGCAGGCCTGCAGCATTGGATGGCATCATCGCCTACCGCTGCCAGGTACGCGGCTGGGCCGATTGGGCCGAGCCGCTGCAAGGCTTTGTGCGGCAATGGCTACAAACGCCGCTGCGGCTGCAGGGCGCGCCCACCGACAGGCAGGTCGTCACGCCGGTCGACAGCCCGGTCGCACTGCAGTCGCTGGGCGACTACCAGGTCGAGATGGAGTTCTGGCTGTCGATCCACCGGGCCTCGACCGGCCAGCTCGATGCGCTGGTGCAGCAGCATGTGCTGCCCGGCCATCCCCGGCCCGCGCTGCTGGCCAACCAGCTGCACGGCATGCTCAAGGGCTATATGGACCTGGTGTTCGAGCAGGGCGGCCGCTACTATGTGATGGACTACAAATCCAACTGGCTCGGTGCGGACAGTGCGGCCTACACGGCAGAAGCCATGGCCGCTGCCGTGCTGCAGCACCGCTATGACCTGCAGTATGTTCTGTACACCTACGCGCTGCACCGCCTGCTGCTGCAGCGCCTGCCCGGCTATGACTACGAGCGCGATGTGGGCGGCGTGCAGTATTGGTTTTTGCGGGGCGTCGGTGCGGACCACCAGGGCCTCTACCATGACAAGCCCCCGCGTGCACTGATGGATGCGCTCGATGCACTATTTGCGCAATGATGATGAATGCAATGACGAGACAATCCCAGGACGGCTTGGCCCAGGAGGGCCAGCCCACCCAGCAATCGACTGCCCGCACGCTGAGCGTGCCCGAAGGCGCCACCGCCAGCCTGCTGCATACGGTAGAGCGCTGGACGGCACATGGCTGGCTGCGCAGCCTCGACCAGGCGCTGGTGCTGTTTCTGCACGAACTCGATCCCTTGGCATCGCCACTTGTGCTGCTGGCAGCCGCCCTGGCCAGCCACCAGCTCGGCCGGGGCCATGTCTGTCTGGATCTGCAGGCCACGTTGGACAACAGCCGTTTTGCGCTGTCGCTGCCGCCCGATACCGTGGCGCAGGGCAGCGGCGCCACCGAGCCCACGCCCTTGCCGCTGCCCAGCGAGCTGCTGGCCCAGGTCAACCTGCTGCAGTGGCAATCGGCCTTGCAGGCGAGCGCACTGGTGGCCGCACCTGGCAAACCCAGCCAGGGCGGCACGCCGCTGGTGCTGCAAGGTGATCGCCTCTATCTGCGCCGCTACTGGCAGTACGAGCAGGATGTGGCGCAGGCGATTGGCCAGCGCATCACTGCCAGCCAGCATCTGCGCCAGGGCCGCAGCGCCGCGCAAGACGCGATGCTGCGCCAGGCGCTGGACCAGCTGTTTCCACCGGCGGGTAATCCGATTTCCGATGCGCCGGACTGGCAGAAAATGGCCTGCGCCTTGGCGGCCTCCAGCGCCTTTTCCATCATCACCGGCGGCCCCGGCACCGGCAAGACCACCACGGTGGTCAAGCTGCTGGCGCTGCTGCAGAGCATGGCGCTGCAGCAGGACGGGCGGCCGCTGCGCATCTGTCTGGCTGCGCCCACCGGCAAGGCGGCAGCGCGCCTGTCCGAATCGATCGTGCAGGCATTGCAGCGCCTGGGGGATGCGCAGCTTCCTGCGGTGCCGCCAGCGCCGGGCAGTGGTGAGGCGCGCAGCCTCAAACCGCTGATCCCTACGGAGGCCCAAACCCTGCACCGGCTGCTGGGCAGCCGGCCCGACAGCCGGCATTTTCGCCATGATGCCCAGCACCCGCTGGCGCTCGATGTGCTGGTGGTCGATGAGGCCTCGATGGTCGATCTGGAGATGATGGCGGCCTTGCTGTCGGCCCTGCCGCCGCAGGCCAGGCTGGTACTGCTGGGCGACAAGGACCAGCTCGCATCGGTGGAGGCCGGCGCGGTGCTGGGCGAGCTGTGCGCCCAGTCCGAGCGGGGCCTTTATTGGCACGAAACGGCGCAGTGGCTGCAGCAGGTGACTGGCCAGCAGGTGCCCGCCGAGCTGCAGGACATAGCAGGCAAGCCGCTGGACCAGGCGGTGGCCATGCTGCGGGTCAGCCACCGCTTTCATGCCGACAGCGGCATCGGCCGGCTAGCCGGCGTCGTCAATACCGGGCGGCGCAAGGCGATCAAGCCGCTGCTGAAAGCGGGCTACCCCGATCTGGCCGCGTATGCGGTGCCGGATCTGACGCATTCGTCGCTGGCCCAGCTGGTGCTGGATGGCGGCGGCAAACGCTTTGTCGACAGTGCGGCCAAGCGCGATGCGGGGCCGGTGGGCTATGGCCACTACCTGCAGGTGCTGCGCGAGATGCCGGCCAACCCCAGCCCGGAGGCCTTGAACCAATGGGCGCTGCGCCTGTTGCGGGCACATGGCGAGTTTCAGGTGCTCTGCGCGCTGCGCAGCGGGCCCTGGGGTGTGGAAGGGCTCAATGAGCGCATTGCCCAGCTGCTGGCCCACCGCGAGCTGATTGCGCAAAGCAGCGGCTGGTATGCCGGCCGCCCGGTGTTGGTGACCCGCAATGACTACAGCCTCAAGCTGATGAATGGCGATATCGGCATCACGGTGCAGATGCCGGCGGGCCAGGGGCTTGACGCTGGCGGGGCAAATGGCGCCGCGGTAGCGCAGGGCGCGCTGCGCGTAGTGTTTGCCACCAGCGAGGGCCTGCGCTGGGTGCTGCCCAGCCGGCTGCAGGCGGTCGAGACGGTGTATGCGATGACCATCCACAAATCACAGGGCTCGGAGTTCAACCATGCGGCCGTCGTATTGCCGCCCAGCCTGTCGCCGATCATGACCCGCGAGCTGGTCTACACCGGCATAACCCGGGCCAAGCGCTGGCTGACGGTCGTGGCTGGCGGCAGCAGCAATTTCGCGGTGCTGGAAGAGGCGACGGAGCGCCAGGTCCGGCGCTCAAGCGGATTGCGACAAGGTGAGTTGTAGCCGTTGGTGCTAGCGCTTGGGGCTTGTAGAGGTCGCAGGCCAGTGCAGCAGAGCAGGGCCGTTTGGAGCAAAGAGCGTCGCAGCGGTTGCGATAGGCGAGTGCGCATCGGCTGCGCGGGTTTCATCGAAAAAATGCGTGGCTGTGCGAAAAGATCGTTGGCTGGCCAAAACGACCCTGGAGCTGAACGGGCCCCAAGAGTCGCCCCACGATGAAACAATCACCGTTGCGAGGGCGCTGGGCATGTGTGCATGCGCAACGCCCCTGACAGCGGCGATGGGCGAATAATAACACTGAATGAGAATAATTATCAATACTGGTATTGATATATGCTTCTGGTTTGCTGGATTTGTGTAAGTTTTTGTTTTTGGTTGATTTTTCTTGACCTTTCCCCTGGAAATGGGGATGCAGCGTTTAGGAAAATTTGGTAACTTCACAGTATCGATAAAAAATATTGCGGGAGTTCCAACCATGTCCGGTTCCAGTTACAGCTTCAAATCCACAGCGCTTGCGATGCTGGCGCTCACGGCATCGGCCTGGGCGCAGGCTGCCTGCTACACGGTCTATGACAGCAAGAACGAGGTGGTGTATCGCAGTGCTGAGCCCCCGGTGGACATGTCCAAGCCGCTGCACCAGACGGCAAGCGAGCTGCCCAGCGGCAGCCGTGTTGTCTTTACGCCCAACCATGCCGTATGCGTCACCGAGGTGCATGCACTGCCAGGCGGCAAGAAGCTCACCTCGAGCAGCGCCAACATGGTCACTGACCAGCTGAGCCTGGGCAGCATGATCACGGCGCAGTAAATAGGCAGCGGTGGCGGCACACCGTGGCGTCCATGCATGGCAGGCAGCTCGCAGGCTGCCTTTTTTGCGTCTGCCTGCGCCAAATTGCCAGAGGTTGGCCGCAGGCCATTGCCCAGCCTGCGAAAATACCGGGATGAGCCAAGCGCAGACCCCACAGAATATTCCCGAATCCCCCGATGCCGCCGAAGCGGCGCAGTTCCCCGCAGATGCGTTGAAGATCGTGTCCATGGACATGGATGCCCAGGGCGTGGCACGCCGCGCCGATGGCAAGGTTGTCTTTGTCGATGGCGCGCTGCCTACCGAATGGGTGAGCGCCAAGACGCGGCGCAAGAAAAACAACTGGGAGCAGGCCGATCTGCTGCAGATCCACCGCGAGTCGTCGCAGCGCGTGCGGCCCGGCTGCCCCAACTTTGGCCTGCATGCCGGCGCCTGCGGCGGCTGCAAGATGCAGCATCTGCATGTGGGCGCGCAAATTGCCACCAAGCAGCGCGTGCTCGAAGACAACCTCTGGCACCTGGGCAAGGTGGTGGCTGAGACGGTGATGCGCCCCATCGAGGGGCCCAGCTGGGGTTACCGCTTCCGCTCGCGCCTGTCGGTGCGCTATGTCGCCAAGAAGGGCAAGGTGCTGGTGGGCTTCCATGAGCGCAAGAGCCGCTACATCGCCGACATGGAAACCTGCAAGATCTTGCCGCCCCATGTTGACGCCTTGCTGATGCCCATGCGCGCGCTGATCGGCAGCCTCGATGCCCGCGAGACCTGCCCGCAGATCGAGGTCGCCTGTGGCGACCAGGTCACCGCGTTGGTGCTGCGCCACCTGGAGCCCCTGAGCGAGGCCGATCTGCAGCGCCTGCGCGATTTTGCCGCAGCCCACAAGGTGCAATGGTGGCTGCAACCCAAGGGGCCGGACACCGTGCACCTGATGGATGGCGTGGGCGAGCAGCTGTCCTATGCGCTGCCCGATTTCGGCATCACGATGCCGTTCAAGCCCACCGACTTCACCCAGGTCAACCCCCACATCAACCAGGTGCTGGTGACGCGCTCGCTGCGCTTGCTGGATGCCAAGAAGACCGAGCGCGTGATCGACTGGTTCTGCGGCCTGGGCAACTTAACGTTGCCGATCGGCACGATGGCCGGCGAGGTGCTGGGCATCGAGGGCTCCGAGACCCTGGTGCAGCGCTCGCACGAGAACTATGCCGCCAACAATGCGACGCGCCCCGAAGGCAGCGCGCTGGCGCCCACGCGCTTTGTGGCGCGCAATCTGTTCGAGATGACGCCCGAGATGCTGATCGCCGACGGCCAGGCCGACAAGTGGCTGGTCGACCCTCCGCGTGAAGGCGCGTTTGCGCTGTCCAAGGCGCTGGCCGACATCCACAAGGCGCGCCACCAAGTGCCTGATACCGCGCCGCTGCCTGACAGCGCCAAGGGCTGGACACCGCCCCAGCGCATCGTCTATGTGAGCTGCAACCCCGCGACGCTGGCGCGCGATGCCGGGCTGCTGGTGCACCAGGCCGGCTACCGCTGTGTGGCCGCAGGCGTGGTCAACATGTTCCCGCATACCGCCCACGTCGAGAGCATGGCCGTGTTTGAATGGGATGGCCATGCACCGTCGGTCAAGACCGAGGGGGATGCGGCCGACGTGGAGACGGCCGCCGTGGACACGGCCGACGCTGCCGAGCCGAGCGCTGCAGCAGAAAACGCAGCAGCCTGATGACGACAGGGTATTACCCCCGTTTTAGGCACAAATGCTGTGATGCCTGTGCTTGATTAGGGCGGTGAAATACCGTTAAGCTGGCAGGCTGAACAACCGGGTTTCCCGAATTTTTTCCAAGGAGTCACCATGAAAACCAAAGCAATGCTGGAGTTGGCCGATGTCAAGGCGGTGTTGAATGCGGCCGAGGCCGAAGCGGTCAAGAACCAATGGATCGTCAGCATTGCGGTGGTGGACGACGGCGGCAACCTGCTGGGCATGATCCGCCGCGATGGCGCAGCTCCCGTGTCCGCCCACATCTGCGTGGCCAAGGCCCGCACCTCGGCGCTGGGCCGCCGCGAGAGCAAGGGTTTTGAGGACATGATCAATGGTGGCCGCACCGCTTTCCTGAGCGCTCCGCTGATTGACGGCATGCTCGAAGGCGGCGTGCCGATCATCAAGGATGGCGAATGCCTGGGCGCCGTGGGCGTCAGCGGTGTCAAGGCACCTGAAGATGCACAGATCGCCAAGGCGGGTATTGCAGCCCTGGGGCTGTAAGGCATAGCCCTTGCGCCTTGCCAAGGTGCAAAGGGCTCCGGCCCATCAACGACGAAGCGGCCACTGGCCGCTTTTTCGCGTCTGAATGTGTAGCTGGGGCGTCAAACCAGCGCAGGTGCGGGCGCCTGCAGAAAGTGCGTGGTGGGCACCGCACTGCCATCGTCGAGCATCAGCACCCGCTCGGGCCAGCGCAGGGCGGCGAGCTTGAAGTCCTGCTCGGGTGGCTGGCCCGCGAGCCGGGCCGTCCAGCGCGCGCCCACGGAGAAGTCCACGCAAAAGACATTGCCGCGCAGGCCATGCCAGGCATGCGGGTTGATGTCGGCGAACAAATCCTGGTCGCCCTTGCCCAGCACCGAGCGGTCGAGCTCATGGATGCGGCGCCAGTAGTGGCCGACGATGACCGGTGTGTTGTCGGTATAGGTATCCCACCAGGCAACACGCTCGACAAAGCGCCATTTGCCGCCGGCATAGAAGGGCTCGCTGCCGCGGCGCTCCACACCGCAGCTGAGCACCTTCAAGGGGTTGTACTGGGATTTGTTCAGCTCGCTGTCGGCATGCGCGGGCATGAACGGGGGGCAATGGGCGCCATCTTCCAGGTGGTAGGGCCAGGCCTGGTTTTCGGCCTTCAGCCGGGCTGGAATGCCCAAGGTCTTGGCGTGCAGGTAGGCTTCTTGCTCCAGGCGGTCATAGTCCTGGGCGACATGGCCGGGCCGCAGTGCGCGGGCCTGGTTGATCTTGTCGTCGATCCAGGCGGCATGAACGATGCGCAGGTCCGCGCGCTCCAGAGCCAGCGGCAGCTGGCGCAAAAACGGCAGCATTTCTTCATCAAAAGCCTGGTCCGCGCGCACATAGGGCGCGTACTTGCGATTGTCAGCCTCGATGCGCTCGTCAAAGTACCAGCCCGAGCCGTCCTTGGCATCTTCGCGCAGCAGGTTGATTTCATGGTTGCCGAGCACCGCGCAGGCATGGCCGTTGTCTACCCAGCGGCGCACCAGCGCCAGTACGCCGGGGCTGTCCGGGCCCCGGTCGCAGAAATCGCCGACAAAGACCAGCGTGCGGCCTGCCGGGTGGCCACCATCTTCGTCATAGCCCAGATGCCGAACCAGCGACTCCAGTGCCTGGCGCTCGCCGTGCACATCGCCGATCACATCCAACGGGCCGGCGGGCAACGCTTGTACCAGGCTCATCGTCACAGTGTTCCGTCTTGTTGCAGCGCCCGGTGCTTGGGGCCCGGCGCGCCGCAGATTGCTATTCGATGAAATCCATTTTGCATGAATTTGCTGCGCCGCACCAGCGTGGTGCCATCGGTGAGCGCGTCTCTCAGGCGGGCTGGCGCTGGTAGCAGACAAACGCAAAGGGCAGGCCATTGCTGCTGGTGTGGCGCTCCCGCGAGACCTCCTGCCACTGGCTGCCGAGCACCGGCGCATGGGCATCGCCGTCAAAATCCTGGTCGATCTCGGTCACCCAGACTTCGTCGGCCAGGGCCAGCGACTGGGCATAGATCTGCGCCCCGCCAATCACCCAGACGGGCTGGCCCAGCGCCTGGGCCGTGGCCAGTGCCTGCTCCAGATCGGCGGCGACGTGGACACGTTCACTGGCCGGGCTGGGCTGCCAGCCGCTCTGACGCGTGACGACCACATTGTCACGGCCCGGCAGCGGGCGAAAGCGCGGCGGCAGGGAATCCCAGGTCTTGCGGCCCATGACGACGGTCCCCCCAGCGGTCTTTTGCTTGAAAAAGGCCATGTCCTCGGGCAGGTGCCAGGGCAGCTGGTTGTCGCGGCCAATCACGCCATTGCGGGCGCGGGCAAAGATCAGATGGATGCGGGCTGGGGTCATGGCGTGCGGGCCACCCAACGCGCAATGGCGCGCCGGCAGGCCTGGTAGAGGGGGTGTTCGATCGCGTGGTAATACAGGGCCGACAGCGCGACCAGGACTGCCAGCACCAGCAGCAAGCTGAGCGAGCGGTGGGGAATGTCGAGCGCCAACGACGTGGTGGCGCGTTGCACGACCTGGAAGAGCAGCAGGTGCAGCAAATAGATCGCAAAGGAATAGTCCCCGAGCCTGGCGAGCAGCTGCCATGCCCGGTGCTGGGGCGTTGGCAGCAGCAAAGCTGCCCCTACCAGTGCGGTGGCGGCAGCCCCCACCAGCAGCGCGCGGTCCGCCCAGTGGAAAAAACCGACGATGCCAGGTGCGTACAAGGTGGCGCTGTGGCTGTAGTACACCGCTGTGGCGCCCAGCAGCGCGCTGGCCAGCAGCCAGGCGTACCAGCGCTGCTGCGGGTGGCGCTGCAGAAAGCGGTACATGAAGTAGCCGGCAAAGAACTCCAGCACCAGCGGCGCCGCATAGAACCAGACGAGTGGCGTGGCTTGCGAAAACATATCCGGGCGGTAGCGACCCGTAGCGGCGTAATACAGCACCAGCGCAACGATGACCATGGCCCATCCCGCCAGCGCGCGGTCACGCCAGAGCTTGGGCAGCAGCAAACTGGCGCCGATGACGAGATAGAAATATAGCTCGTAGACCAGGGTCCAGATCACCGCATTGATATGCAGGCTGAAATTGGCCGGATAGAGCAGCGCCGACGACAGCAGGTTCACATCCGGCGGCATGGCGCCCAGCGCTTGCAAGCCCACCACATAGAGCAGCTTCGCCGGCCACCAGCCGGTGTAGATGCGGGCAAAGCGGGTGGCGACAAACTGGGCGGAAGGACGCAGGCCGGTGGGCGTGTTGCTGGTGGCCAGCGCCATGATGACGCCGCTGATGACAAAGAAGATGTCGACACCGACAAAGCCGCCCTCGGCAATGGCGCGCAGCCAGCCAGGAAGCTCGGGGAAGAAGCTGTAGGTCCGCGCATGGTAGAGCGCCACCCACAGGGCGGCAGCAAAACGCAGAATCTGGATGGACTGGATCATGGCACGGGGGTGGGCGCAGGCGGTCAATGCCGGGCAAGCGCTGCAGCGGGCGCTGGGATGCGCATCCGCTGGCAGTGCTTGTCACTTGCGTGCCGTCAGGGGCGGTGTCCGCTCAGCGGAACAGCACGCCCGCTTCGTCCGGGTGCCAGGCAGGGTATTTTTCCATCACCTGCTCGAACAGCGCCGAGTCGGTCAGACGCAGCAGCCAGGCTTGCAGATGGGGCCAGGGGTGATTCTGCCATGCCGCCTCATCGATGCCGGCAAACTGGCGCACAAAGGGGCGGATGGCCATGTCGGCCAGGCTCGGGTCGCGGCCAAACAGGTAGCCGGTGGCAGCCAGTTGCTGGTTGAGCGCACCCAAAAAGGCCTGGGCGGTGGCCGCTGCGGCAGCGGCGTCTGCTTGCGGGTAGCGGCTGGGGTATTTGCAGCGGTCCAGTGCGGGTTTGAATTCGCTGTCATGGCGGGCGATCAGCGCCTGCATCTCGCCCAGGCTACCGGCAGTGGGGCTGAGCCACTGGTCGGGGTCATTCTGGCGCAGCGCCCAGAGCATGATCTCCAGGCTCTCTTCGAGCACCGTGCCGTCGGCGAGCACCAGCACCGGCACGGTGGCCTTGGGCGATGCATCCAGCAGCGCCTGGGGCTTGTCCTTGAGGACGACCTCGCGCAGCTGGCAGGCAATGCCGGCATAGGCCAGCGCCAGGCGGGCCCGCATCGCATAGGGGCAGCGGCGGAACGAGTACAGCACCGGCAGGCCTTGCAAGGCCTGCTGCTGCGCGGCGATCTTTTGCTGGCGCGATTGCTGCGAGCTGGCCTGGGTGTGGCCCAGATGGGTGTCACCGCGCTCCTGCGCCAGGTCCATCTGCCGCTGGCGCTCGGCCAGCGACTGCAGTTGCTCAGGCGTGCGGCTGCCGTGGCAGTAGGGGCAGCTGACGCCGCGCACATAGTGGGCATGGGCCAGCTCGGCCGCGCCCAGCGGCATGCGGCAACTGCGGCACAGCTGGTGCGGGCCGCGCACCAGGCCGTGGCCGACGGAGACGCGCTCGTCAAACACAAAGCAGTCGCCCCACCACATCGATTCGTCCTCGGCCACCGTTTCCAGGTACTTGAGGATGCCGCCTTCGAGGTGGTACACCTCCTCAAAACCCTGGGTCTTCATGTAGGCGGTGGATTTTTCGCAGCGGATACCCCCGGTGCAGAACATTGCCACCTTTTGCTTGCCATGCAGCGCGCCGCCGGGCTGGGACTGCTCTGCCACCCATTGCGGAAACTCGGTAAAGCTCTTGGTGTGCGGGTTGATCGCGCCCTCAAAACTGCCAATGCCCACCTCGTAGTCATTGCGCGTATCGACCAGCACCACATCGGGCTGGCTGATCAGCGCATTCCAGTCCTCGGGCTTGACATACTGGCCGGCATTGCGCGCGGTGTTCAACTTGGGCACGCCCAGGGTCACAATCTCCTGCTTGAGGCGCACGCGCATGCGGTAGAAGGGATTGCTGTCGGCATAGGCCTCCTTGTGCACCAGGTGGGCCAGGCGCGGGTCACGCTTGAGCCAGTCCAGCACCGCTTGCACGTCGGCAGGCAGCCCGGCAATCGTGCCGTTGATACCTTCATGGGCCAGCAGCAGCAGGCCCTTGACCTGGTGCTGGTCACACAGCGCCTGCAAGGGCTGCTGCCACTGGGCAAACTCGGGCAGGTCGATGAACTGGTAAAGCGCGGCGGTGAGGTATTGCTGGGACATGGAGAAAATCTGCGAAAAATACGCACCCCTGTGGCCGTATTTTTCGGGGTATTGCATAGGAAAAGCCAGGTGGACTGGAGGAGGGCCCTTCGATCCACCAACTTGGGGTGGCTGCAGGGGGCTGGCGCCGGCAGGGTGGCCTGCGCAGGCATCCCCATGGCGGGCGGGCCGCAGTCCAACGGCTGAACATCGTACTGTATCTGAATCGCCCATTTCTAGACCTGGATCAGCAAAATGGCCCAGCGTGCAGGCGTAAAAAAGCCCGGCAGGGCCGGGCGGGTTTTGCAGCAGTTGCGCGCTTGCTGATTACTTGGGGCTCAGGCCCGTGATGTCGTAGAAGTTGATCTTGCCGCCACCGTCAAAGACGCGGTCGCCAGGGTTGATGCCGGCAGGGCAGGCGCCCAGGTACTCGCCCTTGATATTGCGGGTGGTCTCCACGGTGCTGCCATCGGGCATCTGCTGCTTGGTGACCGACAGCACATGGAAGTTGTGCTGGAAGTCGCCGGTGATCTTGCGGCTGCTCTCGATGCGCTGCTCGGTCTGGCCCACCTTGCAGTTGGACGTGAATTGCCAGCCATTGCTGTCTTTCAAACTCGCCGTCTTGCATTGCTGCACATCGTACTTGGCCTTTTGCAGCTCACGGGTCTTGTAAAAGGTGTCCTTGTCCATGCAGTCCTGGAACTGGACGGTCTGGCCATCCTGGTCTGTGGAGCTGATCTGCCAGTGGCCTGACTTGGGGCGGGGCAGGTCTTCGATGTCGCCGGTGGAGGCGCAACCGGCTGCCAGCAAGGCGGCGGCAACGGCGGACAGGGAGGCGAGGTAACGGGTAGAAAGCATGGATGTCCTCTCGGTGGTTGTCATGCAGCATCGCTGCAGCGTGTTTTTGTACAGGAACGCGTTGTTACTTTATATCCTAGGCGGGGCGCTGCCCGCACATTGTCTGACAAGGGCCGGGCCGCGTGTAGGAGAGCACCCGGCGCGTGCTTACGGCAGCGGTTTTGTACGCTCTTCGGGGTGCTGATCTTGGCCACATTGCTCCAATAGCCAGCGCTCGAAGGTCTGCATCGCCAACGAAGGGCTGCGCGATTTCAGCTGGGTGAGCCAGTAGCTGCCGGTATCCAAGGTCTGCGCAAGCGGCGCGACCAGGCGCCCCGCCTGCAGATCACGCGAAAACAGGCGCAAGGGCAGCAGCGCGACGCCCAGGCCCTGCGCTGCCGCCTCGGCCAGCGTGAGGGATGAATCGAACACCGTGCCGCGCAGGCTGGGGCAGGCGAGCTTGTTCTGGGCGAACCACTGCTCCCACTCGCCTGCGCGGTAGGTGCGCAGCAAGGTCTCGCGCGCCAGGTCGGCCGGCTGCTGCAGGCGTGCGGCGATCGCGGGCGCGCACATGGGGGTCAGGGGCGCCTGCAGCAGCTGCCGGGCCGACGTGCCATGCCAGGCGCCGTCGCCAAAGCGGATCGCACAGTCCCAGCCTTCGCCGGCCAGGTCCACCCGGTTGTTGTGGGTGAACAGGCGCAGGTCGACAAAGGCATGGGCCTCCTGAAAAGCACGCAGCCTGGGCAGCAGCCAGCCCACCGCAAAAGTGCCCACCACGCCGACCGAGAGCACCTCATGCGGCCGCCGGTCCTGCACCTGCGCCAAGGCACGCGACAGGCTGCCAAAGGCCTGGGCCACCGCCGGCACCAGGGCCATGCCTTCATCGGTCAGTGCCAGGCCGCGCGGCAGGCGGCGAAACAGCGGCTTGCCCAATTGGCCTTCTAGCTGGCGAATGTGCTGACTGATGGCGGCCTGGGTCACATGCAGCTCCAGCGCCGCACGCGTCAGATTGAGGTGGCGCGCGGCGGCATCGAAAGCGCGCAGGGCATTCAAAGGCAGGTGCATAAGCTATAAGTTTTTTTTGTGGGTTTTCTTGGTTTTCATCGTTGGTCAAGCGCGCGGGATATCGGTAAATTTACGCCTGTCCGCTGGATAACAACGAATTTTAAGGATTGAAAACCATGTATAGAAGAAAGTTTTTCTTGACTATGGGTGCGGCCAGCTTGATCGCCACCTCCGCGCGCGCCTGGGCTGCTGCGCCATCGGCAGACAAGGCGGCAGCGCGCCAGTTTGCCCAGGCCATGCAGGCCCTGGAGCGCTCGGTGGGCGGGCGCCTGGGCGTGTCTGCGCTCAACACCGTGACGGGTGCGGCGCTGGGCTGGCGCCAGAATGAGCGCTTTGCGATGTGCAGCACCTTCAAGATGCTGCTGGCCGCCAAGGTGCTCTCGCGCGTCGATGCGGGCCAGGACCGGCTGGACGCTGCGCTGACGTTTGACCGGTCGGTCCTGGTGGAGCATTCGCCGGTGACCGAAAAATTTGCTGGCAAGGCTCCGATGACGGTTGAGGCGCTGTGCGACGCCATCATGACGGTCAGCGACAATGGCGCTGCGAACCTGCTGCTGGAGCGCGTGGGTGGCCCGGCGAGCTTTACCGCCTACATGCGCAGCTTGACTGACCCGGTCACCCGGCTGGACCGCATCGAGCCTGCGATGAGTGAATCCAAACCCGGCGATGTGCGCGATACGACCAGCCCACAGGCGATGCTGAGCAGCATGCGCGCGCTGACCCTGGGTACGGCCTTGAGCCCCGCCAGCCGCGAACGGCTGGTGGGTTGGATGGAAGCCAATACGACGGGCGACCACTGCCTGCGCGCAGGCGCCCCGGGCTGGAAGGTGGCGGACAAGACCGGGTCCGGACCTAACACCCGCAATGACATTGGCCTGCTGTGGGCGCCCGGCGCTGCGACGCCGATTCTGGTGACCAGCTACTTGACCGAATGCAAGGCCGAGCCCAAGGCGCGCGATGCGGCACTGGCGCGGGTGGCCGCCGAGCTGGTCAAGCTCTGGGGCTGATTGGGGATTGAATGGGGGATGGATCGGGCGCTGATCGTCTCGATTCAAACCAAACTGCCCCTTGCCAGGGGCAGTTTTGGTGAGGGGCGCTGCCGGTGCAGGCAGGGCCCCTTGGCGCATTAACGCCAGGCGATCACAGGTACTTCACCAGCACCTGGCTCTTGCGGCTCCAGTTGTACTTGGCCTTGCGCTGCTCGGGCAGCCAGTCCGGGTCCACCGGCTGGAAGCCGCGCTTGAGGAACCAGTGCATCGTGCGGGTGGTGAGCACAAAAATGCTCTTGAGGCCGGTGGCGCGGGCGCGCTGCTCGATGCGCTTGAGCAGTTTTTCGCCATCGCCCGTGCCCTGGCTCTGGGGCGAGACGGTGACAGCGGCCATTTCGGCGGTGCCCGCTTCCGGGTAGGGGTAGAGTGCCGCACAGCCGAAGATCACGCCATCGTGCTCGATGATGGTGTAGGCGGAGATATCGCGCTCGATCTCGGTGCGGCTGCGTTTGACCAGCGTGCCGTCCTTCTCGAAAGGCTCGATCAGCTGCAAAATGCCGCCGACATCATCGGGCTTGGCCTCACGCAGCTCTTCGAGGCGCTCATCGATCACCATGGTGCCAATGCCATCGTGCACATAGATTTCCAGCAGCAGCGCGCCATCGGTCGCAAAGGGCAGGATGTGGCTGCGCTCCACGCCTTCCTTGCAGGCCTTCACACAATGCTGCAGGTAAAAGCCCACATCGGTGGGCAAGGTGGCGGGTGGCAACTGGGCAAGCAGCTTTTGTGCCACATCCAGCGGCAGCTCGGTGTCGACCGGGTTGTCTTCTCCTTCGGGCTCCAGCGGGTTCAGGCGAATGCCGGCCACTTCGGTCAGGAACATCAGCTTGTCGGCTTTGAGCTCAATGGCCACGCGCGTGGCCACTTCTTCCATGCTGAGGTTGAAAGCCTCGCCCGTGGGCGAGAAACCAAACGGCGAGACCAGCACCATCGCGCCCATGTCCAGGGTGCGGTGGATGCCGCCGACATCAACCTTGCGCACCAGGCCCGAATGCATGAAATCGACGCCATCGACAATGCCGACCGGGCGCGCGGTGACAAAGTTGCCCGAGATCACGCGCACGGTGGCGCCGGCCATCGGTGTATTGGGCAGGCCCTGGCTGAAGGCCGCTTCAATCTCGAAGCGCAGCTGGCCTGCGGCCTCCTGGGCGCAGTCGAGCGCCACCGAATCGGTCACCCGGATGCCATGCGAGTAGCGCGGCGCATGGCCCTTGGCCGCCAGCTGCTCATTGACCTGGGGCCTAAAACCATGGACCAGCACGATCTTGACACCCAGCGCCTGGATCAGGGCCAGATCCTGGGCAATCGATTGCAGCTTGCCCGCTGCAATCGCCTCACCTGTCACGCCCACTACAAAAGTCTGGTTGCGAAACTTATGGATATAAGGCGCCACCGAGCGGAACCAGGGCACAAAGGTGAAATTGAATACAGCGGACATGGGGGTGGGGTGGGGGTATTTCCTAGAAGCACGCCAGATCGGCGGTTTGCGGCTGCCGCTATTGTTATACAAACATCACGCGTCTGCATGCAGTTCGCTATGGAATCGGGCCTGCGGTCATGGGAAAAATCCATCGGCGCCGCCCTGTCCATTTTGGCTGGCGCAAAGTGGAGGTTTCGCAATCACAAACGGCGCAGGTGTGGGCAAACCGGCGCGCCGGGCCGATGATGGCGGTTTTGCAAAAAATAGTCAGGAGACAAGCATGACCACCACCATGAACCGCCGCCAGCTGCTGGCGCTGGGCGCAGCGCCCCTGGCCGCCGGCCTGCCTTTGCTGCATGCGGGGGCTGCGCATGCGGCCGACTACCCGAGCAAGCAGGTGAAGTTCATCGTTCCCTTCCCGCCGGGCGGCCCGGTCGATACGACCGCGCGTGCCTTTGTGCCGCCGCTGGGCCAGCTGTGGGGCCAGGGCACCTTTATCGACAACCGCGCTGGCGGCGGCGGCATCATTGGCGCGGAGACGGCGGCCCGCCAACCGGCCGACGGCTACAGCCTGTTTGTCGGCGCAATCCACCATTCGGTCAACCCCTCACTGCATCCCAAGCTGAGCTATGACATCCAGAAGGACTTTGTGCCGGTGAGCTTTGCGGCGATGTTCCCGGTGTTCCTGGTGGTCAACCCCAGCGTGCCAGCCAAGAACGTGCAGGAGCTGATCGCGCTGGCGAAAAAGCCGGGTAGCAACCTGGCCTTTGCCTCATCGGGCAATGGTGGCGGCACGCACCTGGCCGGGGAGCTGTTCAACATGCATGCGGGCACCAAGCTCTTGCACATCCCCTACAAGGGCAGCGCCCCGGCGATGACCGATGTGCTGGGCGGGCAGGTGGCGATGATGTTCAGCGATGCGCCCACCGCCATCGGCCATATCAAGAGCGGCAAGGTGCGCGTGCTGGGCGTTGCCAGCCCCAAGCGCTCGGCGCTGATGCCCGAGGTGCCCACCATTGCCGAGCAGGGCCTGCCCGGTTACGAGGCCTATTCCTGGGCGGCGCTGTTTGCGCCGGCAGGCACGCCCAAGGAGATCGTTGCCAAGATCAATGCCGATTTCAATCAGGTGATGCGCGCCCAGGAAGTGCGCCAGCGCCTCTATGTGGCGGGCGCCGAAGCCGACCCCGGCACGCCCGAGGAGATGGCGCAGCGCCTGCAGTCCGAGATCGACAAATGGGCGCGGGTGGTCAAGGCCGCGCAGATCCGTATCGATTGAGCGGGAGGCTGCGCGGGTTGATGCACTGCATGGTGCAGGCATGCACAATGGAGGCATCTTGTACTTGCAGACCGCCTCTATGGACCTGATCTCTGGCAGCGCCGACCCCCATTTCCAACCGGTGGCGCTGGAAAAAGCCTACCGCCTGCTCAACCACGGCCCCACGGTGCTGGTGTCCGCCGCCCATGCCGGCGAGCGCAATGTGATGGCCGCCGCCTGGGCCTGCGCGCTGGACTTCACACCGCCCAAGGTGACCGTGGTGCTGGACAAGGCCACGCGCACCCGCGCGCTGGTCGAGGCCAGCGGCCGTTTTGCGCTGCAACTGCCCACCGTGCCTATCGCCGCCTTGACCGTGGAGTTGGGCACCATCAGCGCGCTGCAGCAGCCGGACAAACTCGCCCAGTCGGGTGTGCAGCTGTTTGAGGCGCCCGGCCAGCAAACGCCCTTGGTGGCGGGTTGCGCCGCCTGGCTGGAGTGCCGCCTGGTGCCCGAGCCCCACAACCAGCACAGCTATGACCTGTTCATTGGCGAGGTGACCGGGGCCTGGGCCGATGACCGGGTGTTCCGGGAGGGCCACTGGCATTTCGAGACAGCGCCGCAAGACCTGCGCACTTTGCACTATGTCGCGGGTGGCCATTTCTATGCGATTGGGGAGGCGATTGATGTGCCCGTGCCCAAGGCGTGATCGCGCGCCTGGCTGCATCCGCGCCAGCTTTGGCGCTGGGTGGGCCTGATGTTTCTGATCTTTGCCGCCCTCGTTGCCGCGCTGTTGGCCGTGCTGGGTTGGCGCAGCCTGCGCAAACGTCGGCAACTGCGCTTTTTGCAGCAATACCGCTTTGATGCTGCCTACCGCAAGGCGCTCTGGCGTGACTACCCGCATCTGAATGACGCGAGCCTGGCGCAAGCCGAAGAGGCGCTGCGCCAGTTTTTCATCATGCACTGGCTGTCGCCCCGCGCGCAGCTGCAGATGCCCTCGCGCCTGGCCGATGCGCTGTGGCATGCCTTTATCCTGGACACCCGGCGCTATCAGCAGTTTTGCCAGCAGGCCTTTGGCCATATGTTCCACCATCTGCCGGCGCAGCCAGCCAGCGCTGGGGCTTCGCAGAACCAGGCAGCAGCTATGCAGCCAAGCTGGAATGCAGCCATGCAGACTCGGCGTTATATGGTGGGTGCGCTGCTGGGTGGCATACCGCTGTTGTTTGCGCTAGATGCCGCTGCCGCGATAGACGACGGCTGGCTGTACCCGCCGGATTTGCTGGGCCAATGGGCTGCGGCATTTGCGCAGGCAGCAGCGGCGGCGAGCAACAGCACCGACAACACATCCAGCGGGGTCTCGGGCAGCGACCACCGTGACGACAGCGGCAGCGCTGGCGATAGCGCCGATGTGGCGAGCACCAGCAGCGGCGCGGACAGCGATGGCGGCGCGTCCAGCTGCAGTGGCAGCAGTTGCGGCGGCAGCAGTTGCGGGGGCGGCAGCAGCGATTGATCGGCAAAGCCTGCGTGGGCCCAAGGCGTTGTTGCGGCTTCGCAACCGGTGGGCGGCTGCTGCGGGGATAATGCTGCCCCTATGTCGCTCAAGATTACGTTTCCCGAATCCCTGCCAGTCTCCGCCCGCCGTGATGAAATCATGGAGGCCATGGACCGCCACCAGGTCATCATCGTCTGCGGGGAGACCGGATCGGGCAAAACCACCCAGTTGCCCAAGATTGCGCTGGCCCTGGGCCGCGGCAAGGTCAATGCCGCCCCCAATGACAAGGGGGAGGTGCGCGGCCATTTGATCGGCCACACGCAGCCCCGCCGCATTGCGGCCAGCAGCGTGGCCAAGCGCATTGCCGAAGAGCTGCAGACGCCGCTGGGCGATGTGGTGGGCTACAAGGTGCGTTTCCAGGACCGCTTGTCCAAGGACGCCTCGGTCAAGCTGATGACCGACGGTATCTTGCTGGCCGAGACGCAGACCGACCCGCTCCTCAAGCAATACGACACGCTCATCATCGACGAGGCCCATGAGCGCAGCCTCAATATCGACTTTTTGCTCGGCTACCTGCGCCAGCTCCTGCCCAAGCGCCCCGATCTGAAAGTGGTGGTGACCTCGGCCACCATCGATGCCGACCGCTTTGCCAAGCATTTCGCCGGCCCGCAGGGCCCGGCGCCGGTGATCATGGTCTCGGGCCGCACCTTTCCGGTGGAGATGCGCTACCGCCCCTTTGAAGATGCCAAGGACTACGACCTCAACGATGCGATTGCCGATGGCGTCGATGAGCTGTGGACCGGCGGGGCCGGCGGCGATATCCTGATTTTTCTGCCGGGCGAGCGCGAGATCCGCGAGGCCGCCGACCATCTGCGCAAGCACCTGCAGCACTCACCGGTGCTGCGCAATGCCGAGGTGCTGCCGCTCTTCTCGCGCCTGTCGCAGGCCGAGCAGGACCGCATCTTTGAAGGCCATACCGGCCGGCGCATTGTGCTGGCCACCAATGTGGCCGAGACCTCGCTCACGGTGCCCGGCATCCGCTATGTGATCGATGCCGGCACGGCCCGGGTCAAGCGCTATTCCTTCCGCAGCAAGGTCGAGCAGCTGCTGATCGAGCCCGTCAGCCAGGCGGCGGCCAACCAGCGTGCTGGCCGCTGCGGCCGCGTGGCCAACGGCATCTGCATACGTCTCTATGACGAGGCCGATTTCCAGTCGCGCAGCCCCTTTACCGATCCGGAAATTCTGCGTTCGTCCTTGGCCGGCGTCATCCTGCGCATGAAGGCCTTGCGCCTGGGCGATGTGGTGAATTTTCCGTTTCTCGAAGCACCGTCGGGCCGCGCGATTGCCGACGGCTACCAGCTGCTCGCCGAGCTGGGCGCGGTCGATGAGCAAGGCGAGCTGCTGCCGATGGGCCAGGCCTTGTCGCGCCTGCCGCTGGACCCGCGCGTGGCGCGCATGATTGTGGAGGCGCGCGAGCGTGGCGCACTGGCAGAGGTGCTGGTGATTGCCTCGGCGCTGAGCGTGCAGGATGTGCGCGACCGCCCGCTCGAAGCCCAGCAGCAAGCCGACCAGCAGCATGCCAAGTTTGACGATGAAAAAAGCGAGTTCAGCGGCTACTTGCGGCTGTGGAAATGGCTGCAGGATGCGCGTGGCGGCAAGGTGGTGGCCAAGAGCCGCAAGGACATGGCCCAGCAAGCAGCCCCCGCCAAGGGCCAGGCGATAGGGCGCAATACCGCCTTTTTGCCGGTGGCCCAGCGCAGCACCGGTGCGACTGCATCGGTGGAGTCCGCCGCGCCGCTGGCCGCTTTCACGCCGCAGGACAGCGTGGTGGCCGACGAGGCCAGCCACAAGCTCAGCAACCGCCAGTGGGAGCAGCTGCTGCGCCAGAACTTCATCAATATCCGCCGCGTGCGCGAGTGGCGCGACATCCATTCGCAGCTGCTGACGGTGGTCAAGGAGCAGCGCTGGCCGATGAACGAGGAGGCCGCTGGCTACGAGGCCGTGCACCTGTCGATGCTCTCGGGCCTCTTGGGCAATATCGGTTTCAAGACCGAGGAGGGCGATGGCTACCTGGGCGCACGCGGCATCCGCTTCCACCCGCACCCCGGCGCGCACCTGTCCAAAAAGCCAGGCCGCTGGATTGTGGCGGCCGAGCTGGTCGAGACCTCGCGCCTCTACGGGCGCGGCATTGCCGCCATCGAGCCCCAGTGGCTCGAGCAGGTGGGCGCGCATCTGCTGCGCAAGCAGTTGCTGGACCCGCATTGGGAGAAAAAGCAGGGCGAGGTGGCTGCCTATGAGCGCGCCACGCTGTATGGCCTCGTGGTCTACAGCCAGCGCCGCATCAGCTACGGCAAGATCGACCCGCAAGGCGCGCGCGATATCTTTATCCGCCAGGCGTTGGTCGAAGGCGATTGGGAGACGCGCCTGCCGTTCTTGCAGGCCAACCAGAAGCTGATTGCCAAGGTCGAGGAGCTGGAGCACAAGAGCCGCCGCCAGGACGTGCTGGTGGACGATGCGCTCATCTATGCGTTCTACGACCAGCAGATTCCGCAAGATATCTGCACGGGCCGGGCGCTCGAGCGCTGGGTCAAGGACGAGAGCGCGCGCAACCCTGATCTGCTGCGCCTCTCGCGCGATGAGCTGATGCGCCATGAGGCCGCCGGCATCACGACGGCGGCCTTCCCCAAGACCATCAAGATGGGCGGGGTCGATTGCACAGCCAGCTACCTGCACCAGCCAGGGGACCCGCGCGATGGCGTCACGGTGACGGTGCCGCTCTTTGTGCTCAACCAGGTGAGCGAGGAGCGCGCCGAATGGCTGGTGCCGGGCATGCTCAAGGACAAGATCCAGGCCTTGCTCAAAAGCCTGCCCCAGCGCCCGCGCAGCCGCTTTGTGCCACTGGCCGAAAACGCCCAGCGCCTGGCCGAGCTGCTGGGCAGCGCCGAGCGCTTTGGTGCGGGCAGCCTGGTTGAGGTGCTGCTCAAGCAGGCGCGCGACGAGACCTCGCTGGACATCAAGCGGGCAGACTTCAAACTCGACATGCTCAGCCCGCATCTGTTCATGAACTTCCGTATCAGCGACGAGCATGGCCGCCAGTTGGGCCAGGGCCGCAACCTGGGCGCCTTGAAGGCCCAGTGGGGCGCCAAGGCGCGCGGTGCCTTCCAGGCGCTGGCCGAGCTCAAGATCGCGCCGAAGGCCGATGGCGCGGCAGCCCCGGCGCCGGCGCAAGCGCCTGCCGCCGCTGCCAAGCAAGGTGGCAAGTTGGCGGCACCTGCAGCCAGCGCTGCGGCGCACAGCAAGGCCCAGGGGCCCGTGCTTGCCGCCGACAAGCTCTGGACAGATTGGAGCTTTGGCGCCTTGCCCGAGCTCATGGAGATCAAAAAGGGCAACCAGACGCTGATTGGTTTCCCGGCACTGATCGACCACGGCAACGGCGTCGGCATCGAGGTGTTTGACGAGCCCGAGGTGGCAGCCAGCCGCCATGCGCTGGGCCTGCGGCGCCTGTTTGCGCTGCAGATCCGCGATGCGCTCAAGTACCTGGAAAAGAACATCCCCGATCTGCAGAAGATGGCGGTGGGCTATATGCCGCTGGGCACGCAGGAAGAGCTGCGCGAGCAGATCATCAATGTGGCGATTGACCGCGCCTTTTTGCAAGAGCCGCTGCCCGCCGACGCCGAGCAGTTCAAGCAGCGGGTGCAGGAGGGGCGCGGGCGCCTGACCCTGATCGCCAACGAGGTGGCGCGCATGGCAGGCGCGGTGCTGCAGGAGTACATGGCGGCGGTGCGCAAGATCAAGGACACCAAGAACGCGCCTGAGGCCACGGCCGACGCCCAGCAGCAGCTGCAAAAGTTGGTGCCCAAGAACTTTATCGCGATTGCGCCCTGGGCCCAGCTGGGCCACTATGCCCGTTACCTGAAGGCGATCACCGCACGCCTCGATAAGTACCGGGCTGACCCCGCGCGCGATAGCGCCAAGTTGAAGGAGCTGCAGCCATTGGAGCAGCGCTACTGGCGCCTGGTGGCAGAGCGCAAGGGCCAGGTCGATGCGCGCATGCAGGAGTACCGCTGGATGCTCGAAGAGCTGCGGGTGAGCTTTTTTGCCCAGGAGCTGCGCACGCCGTACCCGGTCAGCAGCAAGCGGCTGGACAAGGTCTGGCAGCAGTTGCAGCAGTAAGGACTTAGGGATACCCGGCTATGCTGCCTTGCGCAACATGGCCGGTTTTTCTTTGTCACACCAGGCGTTCCACCACCTCGTCCACCGTCAGTACATCGCCAAAGAACAGCATCCAGTTGTTGAGGCTGTGGACATGCTCATAGGGCGTCACGGCGGCCAGCGCGTCGTCGACCATGATGGTGGCGTAGTCCAGCATCATCGCGTCGCGCGCGGTGGATTCGCAGCAGACATTGGTGACGGTGCCGCCGATCAAGACGGTGCGCACGCCCTGCGCCTTGAGGACGGCGTCGAGCTCGGAGGCGCCGGGGGCCAGCGCGCTGTAGCAGCGCTTGACGACCGTGAGGTCGCCTGGCTGTACATCGAGCGCAGGCGGCATCGCAAAACCGGCGTGGCCGCTGCCCAGCTCCAGCAGCCGGCGCGCGCTGCGCTCGGGCGTGAGCATATGGCGGTGGTGGTGCGACCAGAACTGGTCGGCGCCATCGGCGCTGGTCTTGATCCACACGACGGTGCCGCCCTTGGCGCGCAGGGCGGCCGCCAGCTGGTTGACCTTGGCAAAGATCGCACGCGCCGGCGCGCATTCGCCCTGGTAGCCAGGCTGGGTGTAGTAGTTCTGCAAGTCCACGACGACAAAGGCGGTGGTCGCGGCGTCCAGCTGGTCATAGGGGTGGAGCACCCCCTGGCGGGCCAGCACGCGCTCTTCAATCCAGGGCTCAAACTGCATGGGGAATATCTTTTCTGGTGTGGATGGGAAACAGCTCAGGCGTAGCGGTGCTGCACGCTTTTTTCCAGGCGGGTGACGGCCATGTACATCACGGCCGACAGCAGCGCCAGCACGACGATCGAGGCCATCACCACATTGAGCTTGAACACCTGGCTGCCATTGACGATCAAAAAGCCCAGGCCGGCGCTCGAGGACTGGAACTCGCCGACGATCACGCCGATCAAGGACAGACCAATGTTCATCTTGATCGCAGCAATCACCGCGGGCACGCTGCCGGGGAAGACCACATACTTCATCACCTGGGCCTTGCTGGCGCCCAAGGTGGTGGCCAGCTTGATCTTGTTGGGGTCGATGGCCTGAAAGCCTTCATAGACGACCATGATCGTGATGAACAGCGAGATGGCGACGGCCATGCCGTAAACCGAGTATTCCGAGCCCAGCCAGATGTAGAAGATCGGCACAAAGGCAATCTTGGGCATGGCATTGGCGATCACGAGGAAAGGATCGAGCACCTTTTTCAAAAAGCTGCTCCACCACAGCATGGCAGCCATGCCGATGCCCAGCAGCATGCTGACGACAAAGCCGATCACTGTGGCCTTGAAGGTGATCCAGGTGTGGCCCAGCAGGTCGCCGTTGCGGGCCAGATCGACCAAGGTAGGCAGCACGGCAGACGGGTAGCTGGTGAGCATGGGGTTGAGGATGTGGCTGCGCGCGAGCAGTTCCCAAATCAGCAAAAAGGCCAGCAAGAGCCCTGCGCGGCTCAGTGCCACCAGGCGCTTGCGGCGCTGGATCTGGGCCAGCCACTGGCGGTATTCGGGGCTGCGGGTATCGGCCTGGGCCGGGGCCGCCGTGTTGGTGGTGTTCATGACGGTGCTCATGCTTAGCCTTCCACGTGGGCGTCGATCTCGTCCCACAGCACATTGAAGTAATCGTTGAATTCCGGGCAGCCTCGGGCCTCAAAAGGCGTGGGCCGTTTGCCCCCCTGCGAGGGAAAGTCCATGTGGTGCACCGATTTGATGCGGCCAGGCCGGCGAGAGAGCACGATGACGCGGTCGGTCATCGCAATGGCCTCGCCGATGTCGTGCGTGACCAGGATCACCGACTTGCCTTCGTCGCGCAGCACATCGACCACCTCATCGGCAATCGACAAGCGGGTTTGCGAGTCGAGCGCCGAGAACGGCTCGTCGAGCAGTACCACGTCCGGGTTGGTGACCAGGGTGCGGGCCAGGGCCACGCGCTGGCGCATGCCCCCCGAGAGCTGGCGTGGGTAGTGGTGCAGGTAGTCGCCCATGCCGCATTTGTGCAGCAGCTGCGTGGCGCGCTTTTCGGCAGCGGCCAGGTCCTTGTTCTGGATCTGGGCGCCCAGCAAGGTGTTCTCCAAAATGGTGCGCCACTCGAAGAGGTAGTCCTGCTGCAGCATGTAGCCTATGCGCGGGTTGGGGCCGACGATGGTCTGGCCATCGACCAGCACGGTGCCGCTGGACGGCGGCAAAATGCCCGCCAGGATCGACAGCAAGGTGCTCTTGCCGCAGCCCGACTGGCCAATCAGGCTGATGAATTCGCCTGCCTTGACCGAGAGGTTGATGTTCTGCAGCGCCTGGGTTTCGCCCTGGGGTGTGAAATAGCGCAAGGAGACGTTGTCGACATGGACGCGGTAGGGGTGGGTCATCGCAACTCCTTATTTTTGCGCCAGGCTCTGCACCAGGCCCATGTCGACAAAGCGGGCGTAGTCGACCTTTTTGCCGGCCTCCAGCACGCCGCCTTGCACCAGCATGTCCTGCAGCTGGTCCATGGCCTGCTTCTCGACCATCGGCGTCTTCTTCCACAGCTGCAGCTGCTGGTAGCGCTCAATGGCGCTGACCAGCTCGGCCTTGCTCAGGCCCGTGAAATAGCTGCCCACCAGATCGGCCAGCTCGCCTGCGGGCGCAGCTGCGGTGTACTGCTGGGCTTTCGCCACCGCTTGGGTCCAGGCCTGCACGGCGGCGCGGTTTTTCTTCAGGTAGGCGTCGGTGGTGGTGAACACGGTGTAGTCGACCATGCCCACCTCTTTGCCCACTGCGCCCAGCGGGAAGGCCTTGCCTTGTTTTTCCAAGCTGCTGGCCTCGGGCTCCAGAAAGGTCGCGTAGTCGTTTTGCCCCGCCAGCCAGGCGCCAGTGCGCGCGGCCGGGCCGATATTGCTGACCAGCGTAACGTCTTTCTTCGGATCAAGCCCCTTTTTGCGCAGGGCCGCCTCCAGAAAGATATCGGGGTTGGAGCCCGGGCGGAAGGACATGATCTTGCTGCCCTTGAGCTTGCTCCAGTCAAAATTCGCATCGGGTTTGCGGCCCATCAGCAAAAAGCCGTCAGTGGCAGTCAGTCCGGCAAACACAATGGGTTTGACCGGCGACTCGCTGTTGGCGACATAGATCGATGCTTCGGGGCCAATCAGCACAATATCGGCGCTGCCCGAGAGCAGGGCGGCCATGCCCTTGTCGGTGCCCTGCGAGGTTTTCATGCTCATCTCGATGCCCGCGTCCTTGAACATCCCCTTTTGGATGCCCACATACATGGGAACATAGAGTACCGAGCGCACCACCTCCTCGTACCGTATCTTGTGCGCTGTCTGCGCCTGAGCTGCGGACAGCGGCAGCAGCGCCGCCAGCATGGAAGCAATAACAGCCGCACGGCGGCGAAACATGTTCTTCATACCCACTCCTTGTATACAGAAAATAGCGACGGATGACTAAAAACAGCTTCATGCAAGAACAATGCCGAAATAAATGCTGAATTTTCCAAGGCAATGTCTTGTTATGTATTCAGTATCCAATTTATCGTGCACGCCGAGGATCGGTGTTAACCATCAGGACTGGGCACCCCTATTGGGTGTAGGGCGAAGTTTTAGGGTCGCCCGAGACAGCCGTTTCAGGGGCCCGCATTGATGCCGCGGCGAATCACGAACCCATGGATACACAGTCTGCGGCGCGCGCTGTTCTGGTCTCGGCCACTGACGGGCGACGAATGGGCGCTGCTGGCGCGCTATTTTGGCCAGCCGCAGCACCCGGGCTGGTCGCGCATGCGCCTGTACCTGCGCCGGTTGGGCGATACGCGGCGTGCGCTGTCGTTCAACGGCGGCTTTGTGTCGATGCCAGCCCTCTGTTTTGCAGCATCAGACCCGCGCCAGTGCCTGCGCCTTGGCGATCCATTGGTCGCAGGGTGGCTCGCACACGAGGCCTTTCACCACTGGCAGCGGCTGCAGGGCAGGGCGGTAACCTGGCAGGCATTGGGCCTGCAGTGGCGCTTTTGGCGCCATGGCATCAACCCCTATGCCTATACGCCCAGTGCATCGCCGGTGGAGCTGCTCGCCCAGTTCCAGCAGGCCCAGGTCGAGCAGCAGGCGCAGATGTGGCAAGACGCGGTGATGGCCGATATCGCCTGGCGCCAGGCCGGGCCCGGTGCGGAACGGGAGCGGCTGGCAGCCGCTGCCCAGCGCTGGCATGCGGTACTGCACTGGGTGCAACAACAGGGTGCGTCACACCGGGGCTTGCCGGTCCCCTAAGCGACGGCCTTGTGCCTGGGCCGCTGGGCATACTGGACCGCAACTCGCTTTGAATGTTCGGGACCCGCCATGACCGCTGCTGCAGACCTGCCTGCCTCCACTTCAACCTCTGCCCCGGTATCTGCCCCGATATCCGCCTATTGGCCCGGGCGTGTGCCCCGGCAACTGACCTTGCCGGCCACCTCGGTCTGGGACAACCTGGCCGTCAATGCCCGGCGCTATCCGGACCATGCCGCACTGGTGTTTTTTGACCAGGCCATCAGCTATGGCCAGATGTGCGAACAGACCGAGCGGCTGGCCGCCCATCTGTACCAGCAAGGCGTGCGCAAGGGCGACCGGGTCATCTTGCTGATGCAAAACTGCCCGCAGCTGGTGCTGGCCCATTACGCGATCCTGCGCGCCAATGCGGTGGTGGTGCCCGTCAACCCGATGAATACCGCTGCCGAGCTGGCCCACTACATCAGCGATGCCGATGCGCGCGTAGCGATCACCACCGCCGATCTGGCCCCTGCGCTGTGCCAGGCCAGCAGCAGCCTGCCGCCCGAGCAGCAGCTGGCGCACCTGGTCATCAGCCATTTGTCGGACACCATGCCCGCCGATGCGGCGGCGCAGCCGGATTTTCCACCTGCCTGGCAGCCTTGGCTGCTGGGCAACCAGCCTTTGCCGGGTGCCGATCTGCTGGGTGCCACCACGGTCAGCCGGTGGCTCGATGCCGTCCAGTGCCGTGCCGAGCTCCCCGCCGTGGAGGTAGCGGCCAGCGATATGGCGATCCTGCCCTACACCAGCGGCACCACCGGCCTGCCCAAGGGCTGTATCCATGCGCACAGCCATGTGCAGCATGCGGCCATGGCGGGTGTGCTTTGGGGCCGGCAAAGCACCGAGAGCGTGAACCTGGTCGTGGCGCCGATGTTCCATATCACCGGCATGGTGTCGATCATGCATGTGCTGATTTGCGCCGGGGCCACCTTGGTGATCATGCCGCGCTGGGACCGGCAGCTGGCGGCCGCGCTGATGGCGCGCTACCGGGTGACGCACTGGGCCAATATCCCGACGATGGTGGTCGATCTGCTGGCCAGCCCGCACCTGGCGCAGATGGACACCCGCAGCCTGGTCTACATGGGCGGCGGGGGCGCGGCGATGCCGCAGTCGGTGGCGCAAAGGGTCAAGGAGGTCTGGGGCCTGGACTATATCGAGGGCTATGGCATGACCGAGACCTGCGGCGCCTCGCACGCCAATCCCTACGAGCATCCCAAGCAGCAGTGCCTGGGGCTGCCGCACATCGGCATGCAGTCGCTGGTGATCGACCCCGAAACCTTGCAGCCCATGGCCGATGGTGAGGTGGGCGAGATTGTGGTGCGAGGCCCGCAGGTGCTGCAGGGCTACTGGAAGCAGCCCGCTGCCACCGCCGCCAGCTTCGTCGAGGTGGGCGGGCAGCGCTTTTTCCGCACCGGGGACTTGGGTTACCGCGATGCCGACGGGTATTTCTTTTTGACCGATCGCTTGAAACGCATGATCAATGCCAGCGGCTACAAGGTCTGGCCGGCCGAGGTCGAGAGCCTCATGTACCGCCACCCTGCCATCCTGGAGGCCTGCGTGATCGCGGCCCGCGATGAATACCGGGGCGAGACCGTCAAGGCTGTGGTGGTGTTGCGCCAAGGCCAGCAGGGCCTTGTCAGCGCGCAGGACATCATCGACTGGTGCCGTGGACATATGGCGGTGTACAAGGCGCCGCGCCTGGTGCAGTTGGTAGATCAGCTGCCCAAGAGTGGCAGCGGCAAGGTGATGTGGCGCTTGCTGCAGGAAAAGGAGCAGTGACGGGCGAGCGGGAGGCCCCTGTACGGCTTGTATCCGGGCTGTATACGGGCTGTTTGGGCAGATGGCTGCGCTACCACCAGCGCATCAACTGCAGCATCCTGTGCCAGAAACCATCGCCATAGCGGACCGCAAGCCAGGCGCAAACCGCTGCGCAAATGGCACATAGCAAGGCCCATGCAGTCCAGCTGGGATCGGTGTTAAAGCCGATGACACCCGCGATAAACAGGCCCAGCAAGCCACCGCAAACGATGCGGATATTGGGCTCTTCGGTGTCGCGGGGCGGGTCTTCTTGCATGGCTTGACGAGGCAGTGCTGGGCCAGGCAGTGTAGGCGGAGGCAGTCAGCGCTGCCATGCCTGCCTGGCCTTTCCTGGGGCTGGCACTACAGGCTGCCAGCCTTTTCAATCACCAAAATCCGCGCTTCACCTTGCGGGTGGGCCACATGCTCGCAGCCCACGCCGGCGTGGAAGATATCGCCGGCCTGCAGCAGGGCTTGCTTTTCTTCTCCCGCCTCGCGCCAGTGCATGACGACCATGCCTTGCATCACCGCAAAGACTTCCTCTCCGTCGTTGACATGCCAGATATAGGGCTGGTCCGTCCAGTGCAAACGAACGCTGGTGCCGTTCATCTGGGCAATGTCCTGGGCGCCCCAGGGGCGCTGAGCGGTGAAGTCCTGGCTGCGGATGATGCGTTGCATGGTGTCCTGGCACATAGGCCGCTCAGGCCGTCGCGTTCAGCTCCTGGCTGATCGCCTCAATCTGCTCGGACAGCTCCAGCCAGCGCTCTTCGAGCTGCTCGATCTCGCCATTGACGGCGCTCAGCTGCTTGCCAGCCTCAACGATGTCTGCACCCGGCAAACCCGGGGTGGCGAGCTTGGTCTCCAGCGCATCCCGCTGCGCGTTGAGCTGGGGCAGCTTCTTGTCGATCTGTTCGAGCTCTTTTTTGAAGGGCTTGGTCTTGTCGGCCAGCTGCTGGCGGGCCGCAGCGGCCAGGCGGCGGGCTTCCTTGGGGTCGCCCACGGGCTCGGCCTTGGCGGGCGCAGGCGCAGGGGCTGGCGCGGGTGCCGCAACCGGTGCCGCGATGGGCGCAGCCTCGGCTGCGGGTGCCGGCGCTGCATCCTTGCTGCGCGATTGCATATCGGCCTGGCGCGCTTCCTCGCGCAGGCGCTTGGATTCGTCCAGCAGGTAGCGCTGGTAGTCGTCCAGGTCGCCATCGAAGGGGCCGACCTGGCCGCGACCGACCATCCAGAAGTCCTCACAGACGGCGCGCAGCAGATGGCGGTCATGGCTGACCAGCATGACGGTGCCGTCAAAGTCGTTCAGTGCCATCGCCAGCGCTTCGCGAGTTGCCAGGTCCAGGTGGTTGGTGGGCTCGTCGAGCAGCAGCAGGTTGGGGCGCTGCCAGACGATCATCGCCAGCACCAGGCGGGCTTTTTCGCCACCGCTCATGCTGCCCACGGACTGCTTGACCATGTCGCCGCTGAAGTTGAAGGTGCCCAGGAAGTTGCGCAGGTCCTGCTCACGCGCGCTGTTGCTTTCGCTGCCTATTTCCTTGGCCAGGCGGATCATGTGCTCGAGCGGGTTTTCGCTCGGGCGCAAAACGTCCAGCTCCTGCTGGGCAAAGTAGCCGATATTGAGGCCCTTGCCTTCGGTCACGGTGCCGGCCAGGGCCTTCATCTCACGGGCAATGGTCTTGACCAGGGTCGATTTACCCTGGCCATTGGCGCCCAGAATGCCGATGCGCTGGCCTGCCAGCACCGAGCGGTTGACGCCTTGCAAGATCGTGGTCTGCTTGCCGTCTTCGTCCTCATAGCCAAAGGCGGCATCGGTGATCGCCAGCATTGGATTGGGCAGGTTGGCTGGCTCCTTGAACTCGAAGGTGAACTCGGCCTCGGCCAGCACGGGCGCAATTTTCTCCATGCGGTCGAGCTGCTTGACCCGGCTTTGCGCCTGCTTGGCCTTGCTGGCCTTGGCCTTGAAGCGGTCAATGAACTTTTGCAGATGCGCCATCTTCTCTTGCTGCTTGGCAAAGCTGGCCTGCTGCAGCTCCAGCTGCTGGGCACGCAGCTCTTCGAAGCGGCTGTAGTTGCCGCCGTAGCGTGTCAGTTGCCCGCCCTGGATCTGCAGGGTCACATTGGTGATCGCGTCGAGAAATTCGCGGTCATGGCTGATGGTGATCAGGGTGCCGGGGTAGCGCTTGAGCCAGGCTTCGAGCCAGACGAGGGCGTCCAGATCCAAGTGGTTGGTCGGTTCGTCGAGCAGCAGCAGATCGCTGGGGCACATCAGCGCGCGGGCCAGCTGCAGGCGCATGCGCCAGCCGCCCGAGAAGCTGTTGACCGGGTGCTCCAGCTCCTGGACCTTGAAGCCCAGGCCCAGGATCAGCGCCTGCGCGCGCGGCACGGCATCGTGGGCGCCGGCATCGGCCAGGTCGGCATAGGCCTGGGCGAGGGCCATGCCGTCGCCGGACGCCTCGGCAGCCTCGAGCTGGGCCTGTACTTCAACCAGGCGGGTGTCGCCCTCCAGCACGAACTGGGTGGCCGATTCCTCGGTTTCGGGCATGTGCTGGGCGACCTGGCCCATGCGCCACTGTGTGGGAATGTGGAAATCGCCACCGTCTTCCGTCAGCGAGCCGTTGAGCAGTGCAAACAACGTGGACTTGCCAGCGCCATTGCGGCCAACCAGGCCCACCGATTCGCCTGGGTTGATGGTGGTGGTGACGCCGTCAAGCAGCACTTTGGTGCCGCGGCGCAGGGTGATATTTTTCAGCGTAATCATGAATGGCCTCGATTATCGCCGCCCTGGGCTTGGCCCAGCGCTATGCGGGGCATAGCGGACAGGGGTTGGCTGTGCGCAGTGCATGCGCAAGGCGCTGTTGCAGGCCCAGGTAGGCCAATGCCGCATGCCCTTGTAGGAGGTAACAGGTGTTGAACGCTGTCACCAGCCTGGGCCTACCCAAGCATGGGCCGCAGCGCCATACTGCGGTCTGCAAACGCCATATGTCAGAGATGGCAACCACAAGGACAGTGCTATGACAACAGCCTCTGAAATGCATGGACGGCCTGGTATCGACCGCCAGTCAGGCACCAGCCAGGATGCTGGCGCTGCACCGCCGGCACGGGCCCATTGGCAGCTGGCCGACATTCCCTATGCGCAGATCGACCATGGCGCGGTGGCGAACGACGAGGACATGTTCTATTTGCTGATGAGCGCCTCCTTTGTCGAGACCGGCTCGGACACCTATGCCACCAATCTGGGCGCGCACTACGCCCAGTACCCAGATATCCAGCATTGGCTGGAAGCGCGCTGGGAGCATGAGGAGCTGCAGCATGGCGCATCGCTGCGGCGCTATGTGGAAACCGTCTGGCCCAGCTTTGACTGGCAAAAGGCCTATGACAGCTTCTTCGCCGAGTACTCGCTGCTGTGCACGCAAGAGGCTTTACTGGAGGACCCGCGCCTGGAGATGGTGGCGCGCTGCGTGGTGGAGACCGGCACCACGGCCTACTACCACACCTTGCGCGGGCTCAGCCAGGAGCCGGTGCTCACCGAGCTGCTGGGCCATATCCGCAATGACGAGGTCGGCCACTTCAAGCATTTTTTGGGGTATTTCAAAAGCTTGCAGGCCCAGGAGCCGGTAGGGCGGCTGCGCATTGCCAAGGCACTGTACAGCCGACTCAAAGAATTGCGCGAGAGTGATTCCGATGTGGCGCTGCGCCATGTGTTCGCCAACAAGGGCGATCTGTTTGCCGACCGGCAGCGCAGCTTTGACGATGTCGCCCAGCGCATCTACCACCTGATCAGCACCGGATTGCCGGCCCAACTGGCAGTGCAGATGCTGCTCAAACCCTTGCTGCTGCCGCCCAAGCTGGAGTCCTGTCTGCACCGGCCGATCAGCCGGCTGGCCTGCAAAATGCTGGCCTACTGATGCAAGCCGAGCTGGGCCTTCAGAGCTGCGTAGGCTGTTCCTGCGTCCAGTGCATCAGCGCTTCGCGGGTCAGCAGCAGCACCTGGTCGTCGCCGGCGCTGGTGTCCATCCAGAACACCGGCAGGCCAGGGAAGGCGGCTTCAAAGTAGGCGCGCTCGTTGCCAATCTCCAGCACCAGCACACCGTCTTCGCTCAGGCGCTGGGGCAGCTCCAGAATCAGGCCGCGCACAAAGTCCATGCCGTCCTGGCCACCAGCCAGCGCCAGCACCGGCTCGGCCTGGTATTCCAGCGGCAGGCTGGCCATGCTCTGGGCGTTGACATAGGGTGGATTGCAGAGAATCAGGTCCCAGGGGCCGCGGGCGTTGGCCATGCCGTCTGATTGAACCAGCTGCACGCGCTCTTGCAGGCCATGTTGGTCCACATTGATGCGGGCCACGGCCAGCGCATCGGCAGACAGATCAGCGCCGGTGACCTGCACATCGGGGTAGGCCATGGCGGCCAGGCATGCGAGGCTGCCGTTGCCGGTACACAGGTCCAGCACCTGGCGCGTCTTGTCGCTCAGCCAGTCGTCAATGCTGCCATCGGCCAGCAGCTCGGCAATCAGGCTGCGCGGCACGATGGAGCGCTCGTCGATGTAGAAGGGGACACCTTGCAGCCAGGCCTGCTGGGTCAGATAAGCGGCTGGCTTGCGGCTGCGGATGCGCTCGGCGATCAGTTGCTCGAGTTTGCTGCGCTGCACGTCACTCACCGATTGGCTTGCGACTGAGTCTGCGCCATCCGGGCTGGTGTCGCTGTCCACCGGCAGGCCCAGTGACCACAGCACCAGCCAGCTCGCTTCGTCCTGCGCATTGGTCGTTCCATGGCCAAAATGCACACCGGCAGCGCTGAGCGCTGCTGCGCTGTCATCAATCAGGGTGCGGATGGTGGTCATGGCTCAACTCAGGCAAAAATCAAAGACCGCCATTGTAGGCTTGATGACAGCTGCGTGGCACCAGGCAAGGCTGCCGCCAGGGCTATCTGGGTATTGGCTTTGAACAGGTTCTTAGCGCGCCAGGTTTTCCAGAATGCGGCGGTAGATATTTTTCAGCGGCTCGATATCGGCCACGGCCACGCACTCGTCGATCTTGTGGATGGTGGCGTTCGATGGACCGATCTCGATGACTTCCGGGCAGATATCGGCGACAAAGCGGCCGTCGCTGGTGCCGCCAGTGGTCGACAAGGTGGTCTCCAGCCCCACTTCGTCGCGGATGGCTTGCTGCACGGCCGTCACCAGCACGCCGGGTGTGGTCAGGAAGGGCTTGCCGCCCAGGGTCCACTTCAGGTCGTACTCAAGCGCATGGCGCTCCAAGGTGGACTTGACGCGGGCCTTGAGGTTCTCGGCCGTCGATTCGGTGCTGAAGCGGAAGTTGAAGTCCACCACCATCTGGCCCGGGATCACATTGCCCGCGCCCGTGCCCGCATGGATATTGCTCATCTGGAAGCTGGTGGGCGGGAAGAAGGCATTGCCCTCGTCCCACACGGTGCTGGCCAGTTCACCCAGCGCGCCCAGCCCCTGGTGGATGGGGTTGCGGGCCAGCTGCGGGTAGGCGATATGGCCTTGCACGCCATGGACGGTGAGCTTGCCCGTCAGGCTGCCGCGCCGGCCGTTCTTGACCATGTCGCCGAGCTTTTGCACGGCGGTGGGTTCGCCCACCAGGCAGTAGTCCAGCACCTGGCCGCGCTGGCGCAGCTGCTCGACGACGACGGCGGTGCCGTCCACGCTCGGGCCTTCTTCGTCACTGGTCAGCAAGAGCGCGATATCCAGCGGCGCTGCAGCGTTCTGGGCGACAAACTCCTCGGCGGCCACGACAAAGGCAGCGATGGAGGTCTTCATGTCGCTGGCACCGCGCCCGTAGAGCTTGCCATCGCGGTGCGAAGGGGTGAAGGGGTGCGAGTTCCACTGCTCCAGCGGGCCGGTGGGCACCACATCGGTGTGGCCGACAAAGACCACGGTCTTGGCTCCCGCCACGCCGCTGCGGCGCAGTGCCCAGAGGTTGCTCACCCGAAAACTGTCGGGGCCGCTGTCCATGCGCTCGCAGGCAAAACCCAGCGGCTGGAGCAGGTCGGAAACCATGTCCAGACAGCCTTCGTCATTGGGCGTCACGGAAGGACGGGCGATCAGTTGCTCGGTCAGTTGCAGGGTGCGGGACATGGCGTCAAAGAAAGTGGGCGGGGAGGTCAACAACAATGCGGCCCGCAGGCCGCATTCAGGGCATATGGCCACGGCGTCGTGGCGTGCTGCCCGGGGGCAACGGCCGCTATCTTACTCTTGGTTCACATCAAGCACGATTTCGGTGAACGAGGCCGCGTCGTCGAGCTCGGGTTTGGCCGCGACCTGGGCCTTGGCGGCATTGGCCGCCATCTGGAAGTCGTTCTGCAGCCGCCACATCAGGTTGGTTGGTGAGTCGGAGTTGGCAAGGCCTTCCTCGCGGCTGATCTTGCCGCTGTGGATGAGCGCGGCCAGTGCGCCTTCAAAGGTGACCGAGCCTTCGGCCATGGACTTTTCCATCGCCTCGCGCACGGCCGAGAAGTTGCCTTGCTCGATCATCTCGCCCACCAGCTTGGTGTTGAGCATCACCTCGATGGCAGCGGTGCGTTTGCCCGAGACCGTCTTGACCAGGCGCTGCGAGACCACGGCGCGCAGCGCCGATGACAGGTCACCCAGCATCGTGGGGCGCACCTCGACCGGGTAGAAGCTCAGGATCCGGTTGAGCGCGTGGTAGCTGTTGTTGCCGTGCAAGGTGGCCAGGCACAGGTGGCCGGACTGCGCGTAGGCAATGGCCGCCGACATGGTCTCGCGGTCGCGGATTTCGCCAATCATGATCACATCGGGCGCCTGGCGCAGCGCGTTCTTCAGCGCGGTCTGCAGTGAGGCGGTGTCGCTGCCCACCTCGCGCTGGTTGATGATCGAGCGGCGGTTGGAGAACTGGTACTCGATCGGGTCTTCCACCGTCAGGATATGGCCGCTTTGCTGGCCGTTGCGGTGGTCGATCATTGCGGCGAGCGACGTGCTCTTGCCCGAGCCGGTGGCGCCAACAAACAGCACCAGGCCGCGCCGGGCCATGATGAGGTCCTGGAAGATCTCGGGCAGCTCCAGCTGCTCCAGGCTGGGGATGTCCTGGGGCACATAGCGAATGACCACGGCGCAGCTGCCACGTTGGTGCATCGCGCTGACGCGGAAGCGGCCCACGCCTTCGAGCGGCACACCGATATTGAGCTCACCGGTTTCGTCCAGCTCTTCGATGCGCTCGGGCGGCACGATCTCGGCGAGCAGGGTGCGCGGTGCATCCGGCGTCAAGGTCTGGTTGTTGAGGGGGATGCATTCGCCCTGGATCTTGACCAGCGCAGGCGCATTGGCTGACAGATAGACATCCGAGGCCTTGTTGTCTGCCATCAGGCGCAAGATTCGCTCCATGGTTCCCATGTCAGTTCCCTCCAGTAATTTGTGCAGAGATTGTAGGCTTAGCTACGCAGTCAATAAACGATGTTGCGCCCGCGCTGCAACCCAACCGCAAGCCAAACGGCCACAAAAAAGCCCTGCAGCGCAAAGCTTGCAGGGCTGATGGGTTGCCTGGCGAGGGTTATACGGAGAATCCCTAGGCGGCAGATCAGTCGCGCAGCAGGTCGTTGATGCTGGTCTTGGCGCGGGTCTCGGGCGTCACTTGCTTGACGATCACCGCGCAGTACAGGCTGTGGCTGCCGTCCTTGGCGGGCATGGAGCCGCTGACCACCACCGAGCCCGAAGGCACGCGGCCATAAGTGACTTCGCCGGTCATGCGGTTGTAGATCTTGGTGGACTGGCTGATGTAGACGCCCATCGAGATGACCGAGTTTTCTTCGACGATCACGCCTTCGACGATTTCGGAGCGGGCGCCGATGAAGCAGTTGTCTTCAATGATGGTGGGGTTGGCTTGCAGCGGTTCAAGCACGCCACCCAGGCCTACGCCGCCCGAGAGGTGAACGTTCTTGCCCACTTGTGCGCAGGAGCCCACGGTGGCCCAGGTGTCGACCATGGTGCCTTCGCCCACATAGGCGCCGATGTTGACGTAGGAAGGCATCAGGATGGCGCCCTTGGCCACATAGCTGCCGCGGCGGGCCACAGCGGGCGGCACCACGCGCACGCCGGTGGCGGCGATATCGGCTTCGGACATGCCCGCGTACTTGGTGGGCACTTTGTCGTAGAAGTTCAGGTCGCCGGCTTGCACCAGCGCGTTGTCCTTCAAGCGGAACGACAGCAACACGGCCTTCTTGATCCACTGGTGCACGGTCCACTGGCCCACGCCGTCACGGGTGGCCACACGCAACTCGCCCTGGTCCAGGGCGTTGATCACATGGTCGACCGCATCGACGATTTCTTTGGGAGCCGAGGCAGGCGAGAGCGTCGTGCGGGCTTCCCAGGCGGATTCGATGATGGTTTGCAGTTGTTGCGTCATGGTTTAGGCTTTTTTCCAGGATTGAATGAATTGGGCAATGCGCTGAGCGGCTTCCAGGCATTCGGCCGTCTGGGCCACCAGGGCCATGCGGATGCGGCCGGCGCCTGGGTTGCTGCCGTTGAAGTCACGGGCCAGATAGCTGCCTGGCAGAACCGTGACATTGTATTGGGCATAGAGTTCGCGTGCGAACTCGGTGTCGGACAAGCCCATCTCTGGGGGCACGCCGGCCCAGAGGTAGAAGCTGGCATCGGGCAACTGCACGTCCATCACGGCCGACAGCACGGGCGTGACTTCGGCAAACTTGCGGCGGTATTGCTCGCGGTTGTCTTCGACATGGCGCTCATCACCCCAGGCCGCAATGCTGGCCGCCTGCACCGGCGGGCTCATCGCGCCGCCCTGGTAGGTGCGGTAGAGCGTGAAGGCCTTGATCAGCTCGGCGTCGCCCGCGACAAAACCGCTGCGCAGGCCCGGCACATTGCTGCGCTTGGACAGGCTGGTGAACGAGACCAGGCGGCGGAAATCGCTGCGGCCCAGTTGCGCTGCTGCCTGCATGCCGCCCAGTGGTGGCTCGTCGCGGAAGTAGATTTCGCTGTAACACTCGTCAGACGCAATGACAAAGCCATAGCGGTCGGACAGCTCAAACAGCTTTTTCCACTCGTCAAGCGGCATCACGGCGCCGGTGGGGTTGCCCGGCGAGCAGACAAAGATCAGCTGGGTGCGCTGCCAGATGTCCTCGGGCACGCTGGCCCAGTCGACGGCAAAGTTCTTGCTGGCGATGCTGGGCACGTAGTAGGGCGTGGCGCCCGCGAGCAGGGCCGCGCCTTCGTAGATCTGGTAGAAGGGGTTGGGGCAGAGCACGACCGGGCCTGGCTTGCTGCTGTCGACCACCGTCTGCGTGAACGCAAACAGTGCCTCGCGGCTGCCATTGACGGGCAAGGTGTGCTTGTGTCCATCCACCTGCAGGCCGTAGCGCGTGGACAGCCAGGCAGCAAAGGCTTCGCGCAGTGCCGGCGTGCCAGCGGTGGCCGGGTAGACCGACAGGCCGGCCAGGTTGTCCGAGAGCGCCTGCTCGATGAAGGCGGGCGTGGGGTGGCGGGGCTCACCGATACCCAGGCTGATGGGCGACTGGTCTGCGGGCGGCGTGACACCGGCAAACAACTGGCGCAGGCGCTCAAACGGGTAGGGCTGCAGTTTCTGGAGCAAGGGGTTCATAAGCCAGCCATTATGGTGCAGCGGCGCTTGTTTTTTTGCGCCGTTCTGTCATGCCCGGTAGGGGCTTGGCGGCCTTTGTCGGCTACCCAGCGCCGCGCAGCCATTAAGACGAGTGGTTGCCGCCTTGTTGCTGCTTGGCTTTGGCCAAAATGGCGGCCAGGATTGCCTTTTTGTCGGCAGCGGCCGGCGCGGCCAGGTTGGCCTTGCTGGCCGCGGTATTTTGCGATGCTGCTGCGCTGACGGCAGCAGCCTGGGCCGCCTGGGCGCTGAGGGCTGCGGGGGCAGCGTGCGGCGTGCCCGCTGGGCTGGCAGTTGGACTGGGCACCTGCGTGCGGTTGGTGCCGTGCAGGCGCTGCTGGTGCCTGTGGTAGCGCAGCCGGGCCTCATCGGCTTGCGCCGGGCTCCAGGCGGCCCAGCCGGTGGCATCGCCGCTGGCGTTGTCCAGTTCAATGCAATCGACCGGGCAGACCGGCAGGCACAGCTCGCAGCCGGTGCAGGCCTCGGCAATGACGGTGTGCATGCGCTTGTTCGCGCCCAGGATGGCATCGGTCGGGCAGGCCTTGATGCACAAGGTGCAGCCGATGCACCAGTTCTCATCGATGCGGGCGACAACGCGCACGGCTTCGAGGCCGTTGTCCGGGTTCAGCGGCAGCGCAGGCCGGCCGGTGATGGCCGCCAGCCGCGCCACGCCTTCCTGGCCGCCGGGCGGGCATTGGTTGATCGCGGCCTCGCCCTGGGCAATGGCCTGGGCATAGTGGCGGCAGTCGGGGTAGCCGCAGCGCGTGCATTGGGTCTGCGGCAGGGCCGCATCAATGGCGCCAATGAAAACAGCCAGCGCTGAGGCTGGCTGGTCGCTGGTTTTGTGGGTATCGATCACACCGTGTGCAAAGTATTCTGCTTGGAAGTGGCCGATTTTACGCTGCCTGCAGGGCGATCCTCGATGCGGTTGTTGGCGAGGATGAAGTCCTTGAGCATCGGGTAGACCATGGTGCGCCAGCGCTTGCCGCTGAAGATGCCGTAGTGCCCCGCGCCCTTGACTTCAAAGTGCCGGGTGTCGACCGCCTTGAGGCCGGTGCACAGGTCATGCGCGGCCTGGGTCTGGCCCGAGCCGGAGATGTCATCGAGCTCGCCCTCGACCGTCAGCAGCGCGCTGTGGCGGATGTCCTGGGGCTTGACCAGCTCCAGATTGCCTTCGGGCGAGCGCACTTCCCAGGTGCCCTTGACCAGCGCAAAGTCCTGGAACACGGTCTTGATGGTTTCCAGGTAGTAGGCCGCATCCATGTCGAGCACGGCGTTGTACTCGTCGTAGAATTTGCGGTGGTGTTCGGCGCTGTCTTCGTTGCCCTTGAGCAGGTCCTTGAAGTAGTCGTAATGGCTCATCGCATGGCGGTCAGGGTTCATGCTGACAAAGCCCATGTGCTGCAAAAAGCCGGGGTAGACCAGGCGGCCGGCACCGGGAAAGTTGCCGGGCACCGGATGGATCACGTTCGACTCGAACCACTGCAGATCGTGCGTGGTGGCCAGGTTGTTCACCGTGGTGGGCGATTTGCGCGCATCGATGGGGCCACCCATCATGGTCATCGACAGCGGGGTCTTCTCGCCGCGGCTGGCCATCAGCGAGACGGCGGCGAGCACCGGCACCGTGGGCTGGCAGACGCTCACCACATGGCAGTTGCCGTAGATGCCCTGGATGTGGCGGATGAATTCCTGCACATAGTTGACATAGTCATCGAGGTGGAAGATGCCCTCGGTCTGCGGCACCAGGCGCGCATTGGTCCAGTCGGTGATATAGACCTTGTGGTCGGCCAGCATCGTGCGCACCGTCTCGCGCAGCAGGGTGGCGTAGTGGCCCGAGAGCGGGGCCACCACCAGCACCACGGGCTGCTGCTTCATCGCCGCCAGGCTGGTCTGGTCGTCCGAGAAGCGCTTGAAGCGGCGCAGCTCGCAAAAGGGCTTGGTCAGCTCCACGCGCTCGTGGATCGCGATCTCATGGCCGTTGGCCTCGATGGTGGTGATGCCAAAGGCGGGCTTTTCATAGTCCTTGCCCAGCCGGTAGAACAGATCAAAGCCCGCCGAGGCACGCTGGGCGGTGTTCGTCTGGCTGATCGGCCACAGCGGATTGCTCAGCATCTTCGAGGTGGCGTGGGCGTATTCTGCAAAGGGCTCCATCAGGGCCCGCTGGGTTTCATACAGTTGGTACAGCATCAAAACTCCGTGATTGTTGCATCGCAATATAGCAGCAGCGCGCGTCAGAAAGCATGGCCAGCCATGCTCGTAAACACGGGGAGGGTGCTGGCGCTGGGTTCTGCGCCGCTGCCCACTGTGTGCTACACCGGCCTGCCACCCGCATGGCCGCTGCAATGCAGCCACTCGGATGGGCGTAGTTACAAAGATTGATTTTAACTAATGACTGAGGGTCTTGCTAGGCTATTGCTCTGGCCCCATGCCCGCGCTTGCCCTGGGTAGACAGGGCCTGTAGATTAGGGCAGGACGCTATGGCCGCTCAGTCTTCGCTGGTGGTGCTGTTGGCGGGCTGGCGCTGCAACCATTCCTCAAAGGCCTCACGCGCAGAGTTGCGCAGCGTTTTGCGAAAGCGCTGCTTGTCCTCCAGGTAAAGGCAGTGGCGCATCACCGTGAAGGGGTTGAAGCTGCTGGACGGGTAGCGGTGCTGGAAATCGGCCTTGTAGTGGCGCACGGTGGTGACATGCTTTTGCACCACGGCAAACAGCCAGCCGGCGTGGCGCACGGCAAAGTCATGCAGCAACTCGTCCAGGAAGAACTCCACCTTCTGCGGGTCAAACTCATAGCCGGGGAAGTGCTTGTGGCCAAAGGCGACAAAGCTGAAGGCATCGAGCGGCTCGTTGTGGTCGCCCAGTCCATCGCCCAGGGGGCCGTCGACCTCGTCCTCGGCGCGCGAGAGCGCCAGCGCCTGGCTGGTCTCATTGCGGATCTGCAAGAACTCGCGGTCGGCCAGTTCAAACAGCGCCGACAGAATGTTGATGCGGCGCTTGAGGTTGGTCGGGATGGACTTCTTGTACTTGATCTTGTGGTCCAGCTCGCTCCAGGAGTCCTGGATGATGGTGCGGATCTGCAGCTCGAAGGCCTGGTCGGCGTAGGCCTGGTGCTCGGTCAGCTGTGCCTGCTGCTGGTTGAGCCGCAGGTCCATATGGATGCCCTTGTAGCCAAACTCGGACTCCGAGTCTTCCATCGGTGAGGTCTTGTCGGTGATCTCGATCACATCGAAATATTCGCGCACCCGGGACATGATGGCCGGTGGCTCGTCCTCATAGAGGCAGACCACGCGCACGCCGATCAGGTCGGTGATGTAGTCCTCGATGGCATAGTCCTCGGACTGGTCCTCGACAAAGTTTCGGTACTTGCGCTTGAACTTGCGCACGCATTCGTCAGCGGTCTTCACCCGGCACTCGAACTTGGCGATGTTGACGCCCTCGAGGTTGCTCAAGATGGCGTGGATCAGCGCATTGAACGAGGCCGCCGCAGCCTTGAGGGTGGGCAACTGGGCGGCGTAGAAATCCAGGAATTCCTGTTTGCGGGATTCAAAATCGCGAGCGGGCATGGGGCAGGGCAGCAAAGAAGGGGCAGGCGCCACGCGCCCGCCAAAAGAAGAAGTTACTTGGCGCTATTGTCTACCTCTGTGGTGTCGCTGATGTGGGCCTGGGGTGCAAAAAGATCCCAGACCGCGATGAACAGCGCGGCAATCAGTGGCCCGATGACAAAGCCGGTAAGCCCGAACAGCGACAGCCCGCCCAGGGTGGAGATGAGGATCAGGTAGTCGGGCATCTTGGTGTCCTTGCCCACCAGGAGCGGGCGCAGCACGTTGTCGACCATGCCCATGATGGCGGCGCCATAGGCGGCCAGCACAATGCCTTCGGTGGTGGAGCCGGTGGCAATGTAATAAATAGCAACTGGCGCCCAGACAATGGCTGCACCCACGGCCGGCAACAGCGACAAAAAGGCCATCACCACGCCCCACAGCAGCGAGGCCTCGATGCCCAGAATCCAGAAGATGATGCCGCCCAGCGCGCCCTGGGTGGCAGCCACGGCCAGGTTGCCCTTGACCGTGGCGCGCACCACGGTGATGAACTTGGCGCCCAGCTTTTTCTTGTGCGCGTCATCGAGCGGCGTGGCGGCCAGGATCTTGCGGATCAAGGTCTTGCCGTCGCGCAGGAAGAAGAACAACAGGTAGAGCATGATGCAAAAGCTCACCAAAAAGCCCATGGTGTTCTGGCCGATGGTCAGCACCTTGGTCGCCACATACTGGCTCGCCTGCACCGAGATGCCGGAGATCTTCTCCTGGATCACTTTGGGGTCGTTCAGGTTGAAGCGGGTCAGCAGGTCCAGCACCCACTGGGGCATGGCGTTGTAGATCTGCTGGAAGTACTGGCCGAAATTCATCTCGCCCGAGTGCACGCTCTCGTAGATGGTGGCCGCCTCCTTGGCCAGCGAGATCGACAGCAGGATCAGCGGCAGGATCACCAGCACCAGGCACAGCACCAGCGTAATCAGGGCCGCAATAGTCGGGTATTTGGGGAGGCGGACCAGGATTTTTTTGTGTAGAGGCGTAAACACAACAGCGAGGATCACGGCCCAGAAAACGGCCCCCTGAAAGGGGAAAAGCACGGCAAAAAAGGCAATGGTGACGCCTATTAGCAGCAAGATGAATGCTTTGTCGTGAAGAGAGTGGTTGTTGAACATCAAGCGCATCGGTGTGAATGGATAGCGCAAATGTATCTGCTTCCGGCATAAACCTACGCTATTTCGGGCACCCATCTGCTGGGGCCAAGGCCATCGAAGGACAAGCCCAGGCGGAAGTGGCACAATACCCGTTGTTCGGCCCTTCCCAGCCACAGTCGCATCCGCCAATCGGTTCAGCCGTGTCGCGGAAGGTTGTTTATATGCACCAGCTAATGCTTTCCAGAGGAAAGCGGAGGTCAGCGGAGAAAATGAGCGATACGAATTCTGTGTATCAAGCCTACCAAGGCAACACCTATCTCTTCGGCGGCAATGCCCCGTATGTCGAAGAGATGTATGAGAACTATCTGGATAACCCAGGCAGCGTACCAGACACCTGGCGCGCTTACTTTGATGCACTGCAAAACGTCCCCGCATTGGACGGCAGCAACGCCAAGGACGTACCTCATCTTCCCGTCGTCAACGCCTTTGCCGAGCGCGCCAAACAAGGCGTGACCAAGGTGGTGGTAGCGTCTGGTGCTGATTCGGAACTGGGCCGCAAGCGCACCGCCGTGCAGCAGCTGATTGCCGCTTACCGCAATGTGGGCGCACGCTGGGCCGATCTGGACCCGCTGAAGCGCCAAGAACGTCCCGAAATTCCTGAGCTCGATCCAGCCTTCTACGGCTTTACCGATGCGGACCAGGAAACCGTGTTCAACATCAGCAACACGTTCTTCGGCAAGGAATCGATGACCTTGCGCGAGCTGCTCAATGCACTGCGCGAGACCTATTGCGGCACGTTGGGCGCGGAGTACATGTACACCGCCGAGCAAAACCAGAAGCGTTGGTGGCAGCAAAAGCTCGAGAGCATTCGCAGCAAGCCCGCCTTCAACGCCGACCAGAAAAAGCGCATTCTTGACCGCCTGACCGCGGCCGAAGGCCTGGAGCGTTTCCTGCACACCAAGTATGTGGGTCAGAAGCGCTTCTCGCTCGAAGGCGGCGAGTCCTTTATCGTCGCGATGGACCAGCTGATCAATGCCGCTGGCGTGACCGGCGTGCAGGAAATCGTGATCGGCATGGCCCACCGTGGCCGTCTGAACGTGCTGGTCAACACCCTCGGCAAGATGCCCAAGGACCTGTTTGCCGAGTTCGACCACACCGCCCCTGAAGAGCTGACCGCCGGTGACGTGAAGTACCACCAGGGCTTTAGCTCCGATGTGTCGACCACTGGCGGCCCGGTGCACCTGTCGCTGGCCTTCAATCCCTCGCACCTGGAAATCGTCAACCCCGTGGTTGAAGGCTCGGTGCGCTCGCGCATGGACCGCCGCAACGACCCGCAGGGCAAGCAAGTGCTGCCGGTGCTGGTGCACGGTGACGCGGCCTTTGCCGGCCAGGGCGTGAACCAGGAAACGCTGGCGCTGTCCGAAACCCGTGGCTACACCACGGGCGGCACGGTGCACATCATCATCAACAACCAGATTGGTTTCACGACCTCCGATCCTCGCGATCTGCGCTCGACCACGTATTGCACGGACATCGTCAAGATGATCGATTCGCCCGTGCTGCACGTCAACGGTGACGATCCCGAAGCGGTGGCACTGGCCATGCAGATGGCTTTGGACTTCCGTATGGAATTCTCCAAGGACATCGTGGTGGACATAATCTGCTACCGCAAGCTCGGTCACAACGAGCAGGACACGCCTGCACTGACCCAGCCGCTGATGTACAAGAAGATTGCCCAGCACCCCGGCACGCGCAAGCTGTACGCCGACAAGCTGGCCACGCAAGGGCTGGGCGAGACGCTGGGCGACGACATGGTCAAGGCCTACCGCGCGGCCATGGATGCGGGCAAGCACACGGTCGACCCGGTGCTGACCAACTTCAAGAGCCAGTACGCGGTGGATTGGAGCCCCTTCCTCAAGCAGAAGTGGACCGACAGCGCCGACACCGCCATTCCCGTGGCCGAGTGGAAGCGTCTGGCCGAGCGCGTCACGACCCTGCCGGAGTCGGTGAACCCGCACCAGCTGGTCAAGAAGGTCTATGACGACCGCGCAGCGATGGGCCGTGGCGACATCAACGTGGACTGGGGCATGGGTGAGACCATGGCCTACGCCTCGCTGGTGGCCTCGGGCTACCCCATCCGCCTGTCGGGCGAAGACAGCGGCCGCGGCACCTTTACCCACCGCCACTCGGTCGTGCACGACCAAAAGCGTGAGAAGTGGGATGAGGGCACCTACATCCCTCTGCAGAACGTCGCTGACAACCAGGCGCCGTTCACCGTGATCGACTCCATCCTGTCCGAAGAGGCCGTGCTGGGCTTCGAATATGGCTACGCCTCCAACGATCCCAACACCCTGGTGATCTGGGAAGCGCAGTTCGGCGACTTCGCCAACGGCGCGCAAGTGGTGATCGACCAGTTCATCGCCTCCGGTGAAGTCAAGTGGGGCCGTATCAACGGTCTGACCTTGATGCTGCCACACGGCTACGAAGGCCAGGGCCCCGAGCACAGCTCGGCACGCCTGGAGCGCTTCATGCAGCTGTCGGCGGACCAGAACATGCAAGTGACCCAGCCGACCACGGCTGCGCAGATCTTCCACTTGCTGCGTCGCCAGATGGTGCGTCCGCTGCGCAAGCCGCTGATCATCATGACGCCCAAGTCGCTGCTGCGTAACAAGGACGCAACCTCGCCCGTGTCGGAATTCACCTCCGGTGGCTTCCAGACCGTGATCGGTGAGCGCGATGAGGCCATCGTTGCCAAGGCCGACAAGGTCAAGCGCGTGATCGCCTGCTCGGGCAAGGTCTACTACGACCTGGTCAAGAAGCGCACCGAAGAAGGCAGCACCGATGTGGCCATCATCCGTATCGAGCAGCTCTATCCGTTCCCCCACAAGGCTTTTGCCGCTGAACTCAAGAAGTACAGCGCCGCCAAGGAAGTGGTGTGGTGCCAGGACGAGCCGCAAAACCAGGGTGCATGGTTCTTCGTGCAGCACTACATCCACGAGAACATGCTCGACGGCCAAAAGCTGGGCTACTCCGGCCGTGCCGCCTCGGCATCGCCTGCCGTGGGCTATTCGCACCTGCACCAAGAGCAGCAAAAGGCGCTGGTCGAAGGCGCATTCGGCAAGCTCAAGGGCTTTGTGCTGACCAAGTAAGCACGACCTCAGCATTTAACGAATACAGAAAGAATTGTTATGGCAATCGTAGAAGTCAAAGTCCCCCAGCTGTCCGAGTCGGTCGCTGAAGCCACCATGCTCACCTGGAAGAAGAAGGCCGGTGAAGCTGTTGCTGTCGACGAAATCCTGATCGAGATCGAAACCGACAAGGTCGTGCTCGAAGTGCCAGCGCCTGCCGCTGGTGTGCTGACCGAGATCGTGCAAGGCGACGGCGCGACCGTTATCGCTGACCAGCTGATCGCCAAGATCGATACCGAAGCCGTGGCCGGCGCCGCTGCAGCCCCCGCTGCCGCAGCGCCTGCGCCAGCTGCTGCCGCTCCCGCCCCCGCTTCTGCGCCTGCAGCTGCCGGTGGCAACAAGGGCGATGTGGCGATGCCAGCTGCAGCCAAGCTGCTGGCGGACAACAACCTGGCAGTCGGCGCTGTGGCCGGCTCGGGCAAGGACGGCCGCGTCACCAAGGGTGATGTGCTGGCCGCTGTGGCCGGTGGCGTCAAGTCCACCGCCGCCGTGATACCCACCGGCGCACCGACCAAGTCGCTGCCCCAGGTGGCGTCGCCCGCCGCTGCCCAAGACCTGGGCGAGCGTCCAGAGCAGCGCGTGCCGATGAGCCGTCTGCGTGCCCGTATCGCCGAGCGTCTGCTGCAGTCGCAGTCGACCAACGCGATCCTGACCACGTTCAACGAAGTGAACATGGCGCCCGTGATGGCGCTGCGCAAGAAGTTCCAGGACGACTTCACCAAGGAACACGGCGTCAAGCTCGGCTTCATGTCCTTCTTCGTGAAGGCGGCCGTGCATGCACTCAAGAAGTACCCCGTGCTGAACGCGTCGGTCGATGGCACCGACATCATCTACCACGGCTACTTCGACATCGGTATCGCCGTGGGCTCGCCACGCGGTCTGGTGGTGCCCATCCTGCGCAATGCAGACCAGATGAGCTTTGCCGACATCGAAAAGAAGATCGCCGAATTCGGCAAGAAGGCTGCTGACGGCAAGCTGGGCATCGAAGACATGACCGGCGGCACGTTCTCCATCTCCAACGGTGGCACCTTCGGCTCGATGATGTCGACCCCGATCATCAACCCGCCCCAATCGGCCATCCTGGGCGTGCACGCGACCAAGGACCGCGCTGTGGTCGAAAACGGCCAAGTGGTGGTGCGTCCGATGAACTACTTCGCGATGTCCTACGACCACCGCATCATCGACGGCCGCGAAGCCGTGCTGGGTCTGGTGGCGATGAAGGATGCGCTGGAAGATCCATCGCGTCTGCTGTTCGACCTGTAATCGGGTCGCCGGGCAGTGATGCTACGCGTTCTGGTGGCTGCAGCGTCCGCACTTGTGCTGGGCGCCTGCGGGACGTTGTCCCGTCCTGCAGCGCAGGATGTCGCCACGCAAAGCTGGAGCGGTGACTATCGCTTCCAGTGGGCAGCAGGCACCCAGGCTGCGCGCCGGGGTCTGCCTGCCCCATCACAGGTTCGCATCCGCCCGGTCACCTCCGCCAAGGAGGTGCCCGGCGCGAAGGCGGACGGCAATGGCCCGCAATGGGCCATTTCGTTTGTCGGCGAGCCCGGCGCGCCGCTGCCGCTCATCCCCTTCAAGGCCCAGGGCTATGAAGAGATGGGCTGGGCGGTGATGCGCGCTGGCGGCAAGATTGCATGCCTGGAGTCCGGCTCCTTCATGTTCGTCTGCCGCACCCATCCCGGCACCACCTTGTCGTTTGGTCGTCAAAACGACGAGCAACTGACCACCAAAACGGGCCTCTTCGGTGTGGCATTGCACCAGGGCAGTTTTGAACTAACACCATTGGATTAATCATGAGCAAGCAATTTGATGTCGTCGTGATCGGCGGCGGCCCCGGCGGCTACGTAGCGGCCATCCGTGCAGCCCAGTTGGGCATGCAAGTGGCCTGTATCGACGAGTGGAAGAACGCCGCTGGCGGTCCAGCCCTGGGCGGCACCTGCACCAACGTGGGCTGCATTCCCTCGAAGGCCCTGCTGCAGTCGTCCGAGCATTTCGAGCATGCCAACCTGCACTTTGCAGACCACGGCATCTCGACTGGCAAGGTCACGATGGATGTGGCCAAGATGATTGCCCGCAAGGACACCGTCGTCAAGCAAAACAACGACGGCATCCAGTACCTGTTCAAAAAGAACAAGGTCACCTTCTTCCACGGCCGTGGCTCCTTCGTGAAGGCCGCTGATGGCGGTTACGAAATTAAGGTCGCGGGCAAGGACGAAGAATCCATCACCGGCAAGCAGATCATTGTGGCCACCGGCTCCAATGCCCGCGCGCTGCCTGGCGTGCCTTTCGACGAAGACAAGATTCTGTCGAACGACGGCGCACTGCGCCTGGGCGCTGCGCCCAAGAAGCTGGCGTTGATCGGTGCTGGCGTGATCGGCCTGGAAATGGGCTCGGTCTGGCGCCGTCTGGGCACCGAAGTGACGGTGCTCGAAGGCATGGACAAGTTCCTGCCCGCCATCGACGAGCAAATCGCCAAGGAAGCCAAGAAGTCCTTTGACAAGCAAGGTCTCAAGATCGAGCTAGGCGTGAAGGTTGGCGACATCAAGGCCGACAAGAAGGGCGTGCAGATCAGCTACACCAATGCCAAGGGTGAAGCCCAGCAGCTGGACGTGGACCGCCTGATCGTGTCCATCGGCCGCGTGGCCAACACCATCGGCCTGAACCCCGAAGCCGTGGGCCTGGCCCTGGACGAGCGTGGTGCCATCGTGGTGGACGAGAACTGCAAGACCAACCTGCCTGGCGTCTGGGCCGTGGGTGACGTGGTGCGCGGCCCGATGCTGGCCCACAAGGCCGAGGAAGAGGGCGTTGCCGTGGCCGAGCGCATTGCCGGCCAGCACGGCCATGTGAACTTTGCGACCATCCCTTGGGTGATCTACACCAGCCCCGAAATCGCATGGGTGGGCCGCACCGAGCAGCAGCTCAAGGCCGACGGCGTCGCTTACAAGGCCGGCACCTTCCCGTTCCTGGCCAATGGCCGCGCACGTGCGCTGGGCGATACCACCGGTATGGTCAAGTTCCTGGCCGATGCCACGACCGATGAAATCCTGGGCGTGCACATGGTCGGCCCGATGGTCTCGGAGCTGATTTCCGAAGCCGTGGTGGCGATGGAGTTCAAGGCATCGAGCGAAGACATCGCCCGTATCTGCCACGCCCACCCATCGCTGTCGGAAGCGACCAAGGAAGCGGCCCTGGCCGTGGACAAGCGCACCTTGAACTTCTGATTCTGAGGTTTTAGGCGAAAATAGCCTCTGGTGCAGATCGGCTCTGCGCCAGAGGCTATGTCATTTATAGCAACAAGAGATTGAGACATCCATGGGTACAGCGGTAAGAGATGCATACGAGGCCGAACTCAAGGCCAAGGGTTTTCAAAGCGATCCTGCACAGATGCGTGCGGTGGACGCCTTGCAGCGCTGTGCCGACGAGTGGGAGAAGTACAAGAACAAGCGCTCCAACCCGATCAAGAAGCTCATCAACCACCCCGACATTCCGCGCGGGGTGTACATGTATGGTGGCGTGGGGCGGGGCAAGAGCTTCATCATGGATTGCTTTTTCAACGCCGTGCCGCTGCGCCGCAAGGTGCGCCTGCATTTCCATGAGTTCATGCGCGAGGTGCAGCGCGAGCTGACCCTGCTCAAGGGTACGCAGGACCCGCTCGATGTGCTGGGCGCCAAGATCGCCAAGAAGTACAAGCTGATCTGCTTTGACGAGTTCCATGTGGCGGACATCACCGATGCGATGATCCTCTACCGCTTGCTGCTGGCCCTGTTCAACAACGGCGTGGGCTTTGTCACCACCTCCAACTTCACGCCCGATGGCCTCTACCCCGATGGCCTGCACCGCGACCGCATTCTGCCGGCCATCGACCTGCTCAACGCGCGCATGGATGTGATCAATGTTGACAACGGCACCGACTACCGCCGCCGTGCGCTGGAGCTGGCCCAGCTCTACCATTGCCCGCTGGGCCCGGAGGCCGATGCAGCGATGGAGCAGACCTTTGGCCAGTTGGCCGAGGTGCCTGACGAAAAACCAGTCTTCAAGATCGAGTCGCGCGAGCTCAAGCCGCGCCGCCGCGCAGGGGGCGTGATCTGGTTCGATTTCCATGAGCTGTGCGTCAACCCGCGCTCGCAAAATGACTACCTGGAGCTGGCTACCCAGTTCCACACCGTGCTGCTGTCCAATGTGCCGCAGATGTTCGTCAACATGGCCTCGCCCGCACGCCGCTTTACCTGGCTGGTCGATGTGCTCTATGACCGCCGGGTCAAGCTCATCATGTCGGCCGCCGTGCCGCCCGAGCAGCTCTACACCGAAGGGCCGCTGTCCCATGAGTTTCCGCGCACCGTCTCGCGCCTCAACGAGATGCAGTCGCAGGAGTATTTGTCGCTGGAGCGACGCGTGGTCGATACCGCGCTGACCTGAGAAGAGAGGGCCCCTATGCCTCGTTTGAACACCGTCACCGTGCTGGTGCTGCTGGCCGCCAGCAGCCTGGCCCATGCTGCTTCTGGCAAAACCTCGAATGCGCAGGAGCGCACGCAGGCGCGTGCCCAGATTACGCTGGAGCGCAAGGACAGCGAAGCGCGCCTGGCCAACAACGAGAAGATCTGCTACCAGCACTTTGCGGTGACCGACTGCCTGCAGAAGGTGCGCCGCCAGTACAACACCGAGGAGCGCGCGCTGCGCCAGCGTGAGCTGGCCATCAATGCGCAAGAGCGTGACGAGAAAACCGCCAACCAGCGCGATGCCCGCGCCAACAAGCAAAGCGATTTTGAGCGCAAGCACCCCACACTGGATGGAGGTGCCCTGAACCAGTCCGATCTGGAGCAGCGCCAGAAAGAGCACGACGAGCAGGCGGCCCAGCGCAGCAGCCATGCGCCCAAGCGCAATGCCCAGAGCATTGCCGAGCAGCAGCAGCGCCGCGAGCAGGATGCCGCCCGCCGTGCCACCAGCCAGGCTGGCAAGATGGACAGCAAGCAGCGCACGCTGCAGCGCCACAACGAAGACCGGGCGGACAGCATCAGCGAGGCCCAAGAGGAATACGATGCCAAGCAAGAGGCTGCGCAGCGCAAGCTCGAAGCCCATGAAAAGCGCATGAAGGAGCAGGAGGGCAAGCGCAAGGCGGCGCCACTGCCCGTGCCCCAGTAAACCGCTGGAAGACTACGCATCACGCGCCAGGGGCCCTTGCACAGGCTGCCCTGGTGCTGCGGTTGCGACCAAACCCTATAATGGAAGATTCGCGCCCGCACCGCTTCAGGGGAAGCCGGGCAGGCGCCACCACTGCATCACACCATGAGTACACCCACTTTTTCCGTCGCTGAGATCCGCAAGACCTTCTTGGACTTTTTCGCGTCCAAGGGGCACACCATTGTTCCGTCCAGCCCGCTGGTGCCGGGCAACGATCCGACGCTGATGTTCACCAACTCCGGCATGGTGCAGTTCAAGGATGTGTTTCTGGGCACGGACAAGCGCCCCTACACCCGGGCAACGAGCGTGCAGACCTGCCTGCGTGCCGGTGGCAAGCACAACGACCTGGAAAACGTGGGCTATACCGCGCGCCACCACACCTTCTTCGAGATGCTGGGCAACTGGTCCTTTGGCGACTACTTCAAGCGCGAATCGCTCAAGTGGGCCTGGGAGCTGCTGACCGAGGTCTACAAGCTGCCGGCCGAGAAGCTGCTGGCCACCGTCTATGAAGAAGACGACGAGGCCTACGACATCTGGACCAAGGAGATCGGCCTGCCCCCAGAGCGCGTGATCCGCATTGGCGACAACAAGGGCGGCCGCTACAAGAGCGACAACTTCTGGATGATGGCCGACACCGGCCCTTGCGGCCCTTGCTCTGAAATCTTCTACGACCACGGCCCGCACATTGCCGGCGGCCCTCCAGGCTCGCCCGATGAAGACGGTGACCGTTTCATCGAAATCTGGAACAACGTGTTCATGCAGTTCGACATGGCCGAAGACGGCTCGGTCAAGCCGCTGCCAGCCCCCTGCGTCGATACCGGCATGGGCCTGGAACGCCTGGCTGCCATCTTGCAGCATGTGCACAGCAACTACGAGATCGACCTGTTCCAGGCGCTGATCAAGGCCGCTGCACGCGAGACCCATATCGACGATCTGGAAACCCCCTCGCTGAAGGTGATTGCCGACCACATCCGCGCGACCGCCTTCCTGGTGGCCGATGGCGTGATCCCGTCGAATGAAGGCCGCGGCTATGTGCAGCGCCGCATCATCCGCCGCGCCATCCGCCACGGCTACAAGCTGGGCCAGAAGACCCCCTTCTTCCACAAGCTGGTCAAGGACCTGGTCGCCGTGATGGGCGATGCCTACCCCAAGATTCGCGAGCAGGAAGCGCGCATCACCGAGGTGCTCAAGGTCGAGGAAGAGCGCTTCTTCGAGACCCTGGCCCATGGCATGGACATCCTGGACAGCGCACTGGCCGGTGGCGCCAAGGTGCTGCCCGGTGATGTGGCCTTCAAGCTGCATGACACCTACGGCTTTCCGCTGGACCTGTCCAACGACGTGGCGCGCGAACGCGGCCTGAGCGTGGACGAGGCGGGCTTCCATGCCGCGATGGAGCAGCAAAAGAGCCAGGCCCGCGCAGCGGGCAAGTTCAAGATGGACCGCGCACTGGAATACACCGGCGCGGCCAATGCCTTCACCGGTTACACGCAGCTGAGCGAGGCCGCCAAGGTCGTGGCGTTGTATGTCGATGGCAGCAGCGTCAACGCGATCAACGCTGGCCAGACGGCCGTGGTTGTGCTGGACACCACCCCGTTCTACGCCGAGTCGGGTGGCCAGGTGGGCGACCAGGGCGTGATTTCGGCCGGTGCCAACCGCTTTGTCGTGGAAGACACCTTGAAGATCAAGGCCGATGTGTTTGGCCACCACGGCCAGCTCGCTGCGGGCAGCCTCAAGGTGGGCGATGCGGTGCAAGCCGAGGTCGATACCGCCTTGCGCGCCGCCACCATGCGTAACCACTCGGTCACCCACATCATGCACAAGGCGCTGCGTGAAGTGCTGGGCGACCATGTGCAGCAAAAGGGCAGCCTGGTCAATGCGGAACGCACCCGCTTTGACTTTGCCCACAACAGCCCGGTGACCGATGCGCAAAAGCGCGAGATCGAAAAGCGCGTGAATGCCGAGATCCTGGCGAACACCGAAACCGGCGCGCGCGTGATGGACATCGAGAGCGCACAAAAGACCGGCGCGATGATGCTGTTTGGTGAAAAGTACGGCGAGACCGTGCGCGTGCTGGACATTGGATCGAGCCGGGAACTCTGCGGCGGCACCCATGTGCAGCGCACCGGTGACATTGGCCTGTTCAAGGTCGTCGCCGAAGGCGGCGTGGCCGCTGGCGTGCGCCGTATCGAAGCGGTGACCGGCGAGAACGCGCTGGCCTACCTGCAGTCGCTCGAATCGACCGTGGACGAAGCCGCTGCCACCTTGAAGGCCCCAGTGGCCGAGCTGAACCACCGCATCGGTGGTGCGCTCGACCAGATCAAGGCGCTGGAGAAGGAACTGGCCCAGCTCAAGGGCAAGCTGGCGTCGAGCCAGGGCGATGAGCTGGCCGGCCAGGCGGTGGACGTCAAGGGCATCAAGGTGCTGGCTGCCACCCTGGATGGCGCCGATGCGAAAGCGCTGCGCGACACCATGGACAAGCTCAAGGACAAGCTGGGCACCGCTGCCATCGTGTTGGCGGCTATCGACGGCGACAAGGTACAGCTGGCCGCAGGCGTGACCAAGGACAGTATTGGCAAGGTCAAGGCCGGTGAACTGGTGAACTTTGTCGCCCAGCAAGTGGGCGGCAAGGGCGGCGGCAAGCCCGACATGGCGATGGCTGGCGGCACCAACCCAGCGGGCCTGGCGCAAGCGCTGGCGGGCGTTCAGGCCTGGGTGGCCGAGCGGGTCTGATAGCCCCTTAAGCCGCTTCGCATCCCCCAACGAGCCTCCTGCAATGCAGGGGGCTTTTTTTGCGTACGCACAGCAGCCAGCACTTCGCCACTCTGACCATTTCGCATGGCGGTACGTAGTCGCACTTAACGAAATTGACCTGTCCGCATGAGAAGATCGCCGCGCTTTGAAATTAACGCGAGACAGAAAGGTGACTATGTCGGTGCAATTGGAAGAGAGCCGCTCGGCGCGGTTTGCGATGCGGTGTGCGGCCTGGGCCGAGAAGTGGTTTCCCGATTCCTGGGTGTTTGCGGTCGTGGGGATTGCGATTGTGGTGGCAGCGGCCCTGGCCATTGGTGTGCCGGTGCAAGAGACGAGCAAGGCTTTTGGCAAGGGCTTTTGGAGCCTGATCCCGTTCACGATGCAAATGGCCTTTGTGGTGATTGGCGGCTATGTGGTGGCCAGCTCCAAGCCCGCGTCGCGCCTGATTGAAGCGCTGGCCAAGGTGCCTGGCAATGGCCGCAGTGCGGTGGCCTGGGTGGCGCTGATCTCGATGGTGGCCTCGCTCCTCAACTGGGGCTTGAGCCTGGTGTTTGGCGGCCTGCTGGTCAAGGCGCTGGCCCGCCGCACCGACCTGAAAATGGACTACCGGGCCGCCGGCGCTGCGGCCTACCTGGGCCTGGGTGCCGTCTGGGCGCTGGGCATTTCCTCGTCGGCCGCGCAGCTGCAGGCCAACCCGGCCAGCCTGCCGCCGTCGATCCTGGCGATTACTGGTGTGATCCCGTTTACCGAGACGATTTTCCTGTGGCAATCGGGCGTGATGCTGCTGGCCCTGGTGCTGATCTCGCTGGTGATTGCCTATGTGACGGCCCCGGGCGCTGCCAACGCCAAGGATGCTGCCGCCTGCCAGGTGGACATCAGCGCCGAGGCGCAGCCGGTGACCAAGCCCACGCGGCCCGGTGAATGGCTGGAGCACAGCCCGCTGCTGATCATTTTTCTGGTGCTGCTGGCAGTCGGCTGGATGGTCGAAGAGTTCTCCAGCAAGCCGGCGATCCAGGCGATCTCGGGTCTCAACACCTACAACCTGATTTTTCTGATGGTGGGCGCGCTGCTGCACTGGCGCCCGCGCAGCTTTTTGGATGCGGTCGCGCGCGCCGTTCCCACCACCACCGGTGTGCTGATCCAGTTCCCGCTGTATGGCTCGATTGCCGCGATCATGACCGAGGTCAAGGGCGTCGATGGCCACACCATTGCGCACTACATCTCGACCTTCTTCACCCAGATCGCCACGCATGACACCTATGCGCTGCTGATGGGCGTGTACTCGGCCATTCTGGGCTTTTTCATTCCGTCGGGCGGCGGCAAGTGGATCATCGAGGCGCCGTATGTGATGCAGGTGGCCAACGACCTGCAGTACCACCTGGGCTGGGCCGTGCAGATCTACAACGCCGCCGAGGCACTGCCCAATCTGATCAACCCCTTCTACATGCTGCCGCTGTTGGGCGTGCTGGGCCTCAAGGCGCGCGACCTGATCGGCTTCACCTTTGTGCAGCTGCTGGTGCACATCCCGGTGGTGCTGTTCCTGCTGTGGTTCCTGGGGCAGACCCTGGCCTATATTCCGCCCGTGATGCCCTGAGCATCGTTAGGTGGCAACCGGCCATGACCTGGGCGAGCTGCGGCTCGCCTTTTTGCTGACTTCGCTTACATGACCGGCAGCCATTTCGGGTTAACCTTGGCCCCCATCGAAGACAACAATGAGGACAGAGCAATGCAAAACACCACATGGAGCGGCGCTGCACTGGGCGCACTGGCACTGGCTTTGGCGGCCATCGCCCCCACCGCACAGGCGCAGTATGGGCGCGACGGCGAGGTGACCTGCGAGAGCCAGGACGGGCGCACGCGCGAATGCCGCACGCCGTTTCGCGATCCGGTGGTGAGCGAGACCTTGTCGAGCGCCTCTTGCGTCGAAGGCCGCAGCTGGGGCCACCGCGGTGGCGGCGTGGTCTGGGTGACCGATGGTTGCCGGGCCCGTTTTGCCGATAGCCGAGGCGGCGGCGGTGGCTGGGGTGGTGGCGGTGGCAGTAACCAGCTGGTGCGCTGCGAGAGCAACGACGGGCGCATGCGCGAATGCGCCATTCCGCGTGGCGCCAGGGTCGAGGTTGCCCGCCAGCTCTCCGACGCTCGCTGCGACGAGGGCCGCAGCTGGGGCCAACGCAGCGATATGGTCTGGGTCAGCCGCGGCTGCCGCGCCGATTTTGCCATCAGCAGCGGTTACGGTGGCGGCTATGGCGGCGGCCGGCCCAATCCTGGATATGGCCAGGGCCGGGAGCTGACCTGCAGCAGCGACGACCGCCGCGACAACAGCTGCGACTGGAATGCGCGCTGGGGCCGTCCGGTGCTGCTGGAGCAGTTGTCCAGCGACAGCTGCCGCGAAGGCTATACCTGGGGTTATGACGACCGCGCGCGCCGCATCTGGGTCACGCGCGGTTGCCGTGGGCGTTTTGGCAGCCGCTGAGCCAGGTAAACCACGACCAAGCGGTCGGCGTTAGCTGGCCGCTTTTTTCATGGCGGTTTCCAGCGGCTGCAGAATCAGCAGTGCGCGAAAATCGTTCACATTGGTGTGCGTGGGGCCGGTCACCACCAGATCGCCCAGTGGGCCAAAAAAGCCATAGCTGTCATTGCGGTCCTGGTAGGCAGAGGGCTTTTGCTGCAAGGCGGCGGCGCGGGCCAGGGTGTCGGGGGTCACCACGGCGCCTGCATTGTCTTCCACGCCATCAATGCCATCGGTATCAGCGGCCAGCGCCCATACGCCAGGCACGGCCTGCAGTGCCTGGGCCAGGCCCAGGCAGAACTCGCCGGCACGGCCGCCCCGGCCACGCGCAGCACCTTCGGCTGGTTGGCGCACCGTCACCGTGGTCTCACCGCCTGACAGAATCACGCAGGGCCGGGCAAAGGGCTGGCCATGCAGCGCCACAGCCCGCGCCAGCGCAGCATGCACTTTGGCCACCTCGCGGGATTCGCCTTCGATCTCGTCGCTCAGCACATGGCAGGCAATGCCCGCGTCACGCGCGGCAGCGGCTGCTGCTTGCAAGGACTGCTGCGGGGTGGCAATCAGCTGCACCTGGTGGCCGGCAAAGCGCGGGTCGCCGGGCTTGGGGGTTTCCAGCAAGCCGCTGTGCAGCGCCTCGCGCACCGGCTCAGGTACCGCAATCGCATAGCGCTCCAGGATTGCCAGCGCATCGGCGCAGGTGCTGGGGTCTGGCACTGTCGGGCCGCTGGCGATGATGGCCGGCGAATCACCCGGCACATCGCTGATCAGCAGGCTGACCACCTGCGCCGGATGGCAGGCTGCGCCCAGGCGCCCGCCCTTGATGCGCGAGAGGTGCTTGCGCACGCAGTTCATCTCGCCAATGTGGGCGCCGCTGTCGAGCAGCTCGCGGTTGATGCGCTGCTTGTCGGCAAGGGTCAGGCCCTCGGCCGGCAGGGTCAGCAATGCCGAGCCGCCGCCCGAGATCAGGCAAATCACCAGGTCATCGGCGCTGAGCCCTTCGGTCAAGGCCAGCATGCGCTGGGCCGCTTGCAGGCCGGCAGCATCGGGCACCGGGTGGGCCGCTTCCACCACCTCGATGCGCTGGACCAGGCCCGGCGGGCGCGGCGGAACATGCCCATAGCGGGTGACGACCAGGCCCGACAGCGGTGCCTGCGCGGGCCAGAGCTGCTCGAGCGCCTGCGCCATCGCCGCGCCGGCCTTGCCCGCGCCAACCACCAAGGTGCGGCCCTTGGGTACGGCTGGCAAATGCTTGCGCAGGCCTTCGAGCGGCAGCGCATCGCGCACGGCAACCCGGTACAGGTGCTGCAAAAACTGCAAGGGCTGCAGATGGGGCTCAGGCACGGGCTGGGCAGCATCGCTGCCATGCACATCGATCAGGTGGGCCGCATAGGCCGCGGAGGCGGTAGAGGTCATGGGGGGAGCCTGTTCAAAGTCGCTGCAAGCGTCGCAGATATGGCCGGGTTTGCCAAGGCGCAGCTTGTCGCCCCTGCATGGGATGGTCGCTGCGCCCCCCGGGGTATGGGCAAGCAGCGATAATGCTGCCCTATGTCATCCCCCAAAGTGTTGTTCGGCTTCCATGCCGTTGGTGTGCGCATGAAGACTGCGCCCAAATCGATCATCGAAGTCTATTTCGAGTCCACGCGCCGCGACGCGCGCATGCGCCAATTTCTGGAGCGCGCCAAAGAGGCGGGGGTGCGGCTGATCGAGGCGGATGCACCACGCATCGCCAAGCTGGCGGGCTCGCATGGCCACCAGGGTGTGGCCGCGCGCGTCGAAGAGATCAAGGATACTCGCACCCTCGATGAGCTGCTCGACGACCTGGAAGAAGCCGGTGTCACCTCGCCGCTCTTGCTGGTGCTCGACGGTGTGACCGACCCGCACAACTTGGGTGCCTGCCTGCGCGTGGCTGATGGTGCCGGTGCCCATGCGGTGATTGCGCCCAAGGACCATGCAGTCGGCATCAATGCCACCGTGGCCAAGGTCGCCAGTGGCGCTGCCGAGACGGTACCGTACTTCATGGTGACCAACCTGGCGCGTACCTTGAAAGAGCTCAAGGAGCGCAATGTCTGGATCATCGGCACCAGCGACGACGCCCCCAACACGCTGTACCAGGTGGACCTCAAGGGCCCCGTGGCCCTGGTGCTGGGTGCCGAAGGCGATGGCATGCGCCAGCTCACCCGCAAGACCTGTGATGAGCTGATCGGCATCCCGATGATGGGCGCTGTCTCCAGCCTCAACGTGTCGGTGGCCAGCGGCGTGTGTCTGTATGAAGCGCTGCGCCAGCGCACGCCTGCAAAGGCCGGTTAAAACGCTGTTTCCGCTGGCTCACCGCGTGAGGCGCGGGGGCATCGAAAAAAAGGCTGGACCCTAGCGGGCTCAGCCTTTTTGTTTTGTGCAGACCGCAGCGCGTGCGCGCAAGGGCGAGGGCGACTTAGTCGTCCAGCTTCTCGCGCAGCACCGCACCGGTTTCAGGGTGGATCTTCAGATCCACGCGGAAACCCTGGGCATTGATCGCATCGGCTTCCCAGATGCCGTCATCGAGCTCCAGGTCGTGGATGTGGGTGTAGCCCGCCTGGGTCAGCAGCTGCTGGATTTGCGCCGCGCTCAAGACCGCGCTGCCGGCCCCCGCGCCCGGCGTGGGAGCAGGCTGGCCGGGTTGGGACAGCACATCCAGGCTTACCGGGTGCAGCACCAGCTTTTGCTTAACGCCGTTGGCGCCGCGCACCTTGGCTTCCCAGAAGCCGTCGTCAAACTCTACTTCCTTGATCTGGCCGTAGCCCAGCGACTGCAGCTTGGCAGCGACCTGGCTGGCGCCGGGGTAGGTGCTGCCCAGCTCGGCCTTGCGCAGGGCCACTAGGCTGCCGTCGGCATCGCTCACCAGCACATAGGCGCGGCTGCCGTCTTGCTGGGTAGCCTTGGCAGTCCAGTAACCGTATTGCTTTTCCAGGTCTTGCGCTGCGACCAGGCCGCTGGCGCTGATGCTGTTGAGCACTTCCTGGGCGTTGTAGGCCTGGGCGGCAAACGGCAGGCTGGCAGCGATGCTGGCGGCACCCAGGATGCAGGCGATGGTGGTCTTCTTCATGGTTCAATCCCTTCAATGTGGTGACATGCAAACCAGCAGCTGGCTGATTCGTCATGGACTGAAGTATTGAAAACCTTGCCTAAACGCAGTGTGAAGCGACCGTTCATGGTCTGTTTAATCGTGCTTGTCATAATGCCTGCCATGGCGCAAATTCCCCCCCGCTTTTCTCGCATCGCTGCCTGGCCCCTGGCCTGCAGCTTGCTGCTGGGGGGCGCCAGCCAAGCGGCCGAGCATGACGCGGTGCGTGCGGCGGTGGCCACTGGCCAGTACAAGCCCTTGTCCGCGATCCTGAGCGACATTGCCGCGAGCCAGGCCGGCCGCGTGGTGGATGTCGAGACCAAGCGCGGCCCCAAGGGCGAGCTGCGCTACGAGATCAAGCTGGTGGACAGCCAGGGCCTCAAGCAGGAGTTGCTGATCGACGCGGCCAGTGGCCAGACCGTGCAGCGCGTGGCCAAGGACCGCTCGCAGGCGCTGGGGATGCGGGAGCTGGCCCAGTACCTGGCCAAGCTGGCGCAGCAGCACGCCAGCCGCATCACCGATGTGGAGTTTGAGCGCGACAGCCAGGGCCGGGGCGTCTATGAAATCAAGCTCAGCGCCGACCAGCAAGGCTACCGCAAGCTGGTGATGGAGGCCGCGACCGGTCAGGTGCTGCCCCCCGCCCAGGCCAAGGCACGCAACCCGGCGCCGCTCAAGCGGGCCGACGAGGTATTGCAGGCGCTGGCACCGCGCTTCACGGGCCAGGTGCTCGAAGTGGAGCTGGAGCATGACGAGAGCCAGGCCTCTTATTACGAGATCGAGTTGCTGCAGAGCAATGGCAGCACCTTGAAGCTCAAGGTGGATGCACGCAGCCTGCAGGTGCTCCAACAAAAGATGGAGGATTGAGCGCTGATGCGAATTCTGGTGGTCGAAGACGATGCGGAACTGGCCGCACAAATGCAGCAGGCACTGGCGCGTGCCGGTTTCTCAGTGGATGTGGAAGCCGATGGCGATGCCGCATCGTTTGCCGGCAGCACCGAGCCCTACGACGCAGCCGTGCTGGATCTGGGCCTGCCCCAGCGCGATGGGCTGACGGTGTTGCGCGACTGGCGCGAGGCGGGTTGCCACTGGCCGGTGCTGATCCTGACGGCGCGCAACCGCTGGAGCGACAAGGTGGCCGGCTTTGGCGCCGGAGCTGACGACTACCTGACCAAGCCCTTCATGCTCGACGAGGTGGTGCTGCGCCTGCGTGCCATGCTGCGCCGCAGCACTGGCAGTGCGGCCACCGTGCTGCGCGCGGGCTGCCTGGAATACGACGTAACGGCCGGCCGCTTTTTGCAGGACGGCCAGGGTTTGCAGCTGACGGCGCAGGAGCACAAGATTCTGGCCTATTTGATGCACCACCCCAACCGGGTGCTCACGCGCACCGAGATCAGCGAGCATGTCTATGCCCGAGATCTGGACCCGGACTCCAACACGCTTGATGTGCTGATCGGCCGCATACGGCGCAAGCTGCGCCAGTCCGATCTGCTGGTGACCGAGCGCGGCCAGGGCTTTCGGCTGAACGCGCCCAGCTAGCTGCTGCTGTAGCCCCGCCGCACCATGGCCTTCCCTCCCAGTTCTGCCCACGAGCGGCCGCCCGCGCGGCGCTCACCTGCGCGGCGCTGGTCGCTGGCTGCGCGCATGGCCGCCCTGGTCATCGTGCCCAGTTTGCTGGTGATGGGGCTGGGCGGCTGGTGGCTGCGTTATGAGGTGCATGCCAGCTTGCTGGGCAGCATGTCGCGCAGCCTGGAGGAAAAATCCGAGCGCATCCACGCGCGCCTGGCGCTGCTGCCCGATGGCCGGGTGCAAGAGGCGGCGGGCGGCAGCGACGAGTTCAGCGCCATTTTCTCGGGCTGGTACTGGCAGTTGCAGGGCCAGGCGCGCGCGCCCCTGCGAACAGCCGCAGAGCCGGTGGTGCTGGCGCGCTCGCGCTCGCTATGGGACCAGCCCGACCTGGTGGTGAGCCCAGCCCGGCTGTGGGGCAGCGAACGCTTGCAGCAGGCCCGGGGCCCGCAGCAGGAGCCGCTTTTGGTGCAGCATTTTTCGGTGCAGCTGGCAGCGGGCGCCGCGCCGATGCACTTGCAGGTCTTTGGCCCGGCTCAGCCGCTGATGGCCAGCCTGCGCCGCATTGACCAGATTTTGGGAATCACTAGCGCCATGCTGATCCTGCTGATTGGCGCGCTGGTCTGGCTGCAGCTGCGCGTGGGCCTGGCGCCGCTCAAGCGTCTGGTCGGTGTGATTGCCGGCCTGGACAAGCCGCTGCCAGGCGCTGCGCCCGCCACCGAGCAGATTGCGCAGCTGCCGCTGGGTGCCGATCTGCAGCCCTTGCAGCAGGAGCTGGCCGCCTTGCTCGCGCGCAATACCCAGGTGGTGGAGCGATCACGCTCGCATGCAGCCGACCTCAACCATGCGCTGAAAAAACCCTTGTCGCTGCTGATGGCCCATGCCGGCAGCGGTGCAGCCCTGCCGGCGGACCTGGTGCTGCAGCAGACCACGGCGATGGCGCGGCTGATTGACCGCTACCAGGCCCGTACCTTCAGCGATGCCACCCTGGTGCATGGGCCAAGCGCCGGTTTGCCTGTGGATGTGCTGGCCTGCGCGCGGCAGATGCTGGCGATGCTGCGCCAACTGCACCAGGCCAGCGACCTGGACTGGCAACTGGTGGAGGAGGGTGTCGCGCTGTGGTGGCGGGGCGAGCGCGCCGATCTGGAAGAGCTGCTGGGCAATCTGCTGGACAACGCGGGCAAATGGGCAGCCTCCCAGGTGCGCCTGACGGTGTATGGCAGCGCCACCCAAGGCCTGGTGCTGCAGGTGGAGGACGACGGCCCTGGCATGACGGCCGCACAAATGCAGGCAGCCGGCGCGCGGGGCCAGCGCTTTGATGAGACGGTTGATGGCACAGGCCTGGGCCTGTCGATTACCCAGCAAATCGTGCAAGGCTACGAAGGCCGGTTGCAATGGCGCAAGAGCGAGGCCTTGAAGGGGCTGCTGGTGCGCGTGGAGATGGCCGGCGTAGTGGCCTGATACGGCGCAGCGGCTCTAGGTGGGCTTGGTGGCCTTATCAAGTCCCCAGCTGCACGACCGGCGTAAATCCGCCAAAGATCATGCGCTTGGCATCAAACGGCATGTTGGCCGGTTGCATGTCTGCCAGGCGCGGGTCGGCCATCACCGCAGCATTGATGCGGTCGCGCTCAGCGCGCGAGGTGTAGACGATCCAGGAAAAGCAAGCGACCTCGTCCGCCTGAAGCTTGACCGCCATCGGAAACGAGGTGACTTCGCCGTCAGGCACATCGTCGCCCACACATTCCCAGTACTGCAGTGCGCCGTGCTCCATCCAGACCTTGCCGGCCGCCTCGGCCATGGCTCGGTAGGCGTCGAGCTTGGCGCGGGGCACGGGCAGTACAAATCCATCGACATAAGGCATGGTAGTCTCCTGGGCGCTCGAGCGGCGCTGTTATGGGTGGGCGCTACATCGCAGCGCGAGGACGCAACTACAAGCTGGCAGCCAGCGCCACGAGCTGGTCGGTGGCCACGCCCCAACCGGTGTGGAATCCCATCGCCTCGTGCTGCTTGCGGGTCTCTTCGCTCCAATGGCGCACGGTGGCGGTGTAGCGGGTCAGGCCCGCTTCGGGCTCAAACTCGATGATGGCCGTCATGAACGGTTTGGCGCTGGGCACCCAGCCAGCGGTGTAGGCATCGGTAAAGACCAGCCTGCGGTTGGGTACTACCTCCAGGTACACGCCGGCATTGGGGTACTCGTTGCCTTGCGGGTCGCGCATGACAATCTGGCTGCCGCCGCCCACACGCACATCCACTTGGGCGCTGGCAATGGTCCAGGGCTTGGGTACAAACCACTCGGTGAGCAGGGCGGGCTCGGTCCAGCAGCGGTAGAGCGTGGCGGCGGGGGCATGGATCAGGCGGCTGAGCACCAGATCCTGGGGATGGGGTTGTAGAGACATAGGGTGTGGTTCGGTGCAGGTGGTGTGCGGTTGTGCGGTGAGGAGACGAGGGCCTTATGCAGCGGGCTGCGTCTGGACGTTCACCATCCACGGGGTGCCAAAACGGTCGGTCACCATGCCAAAACCGGGCGACCAGAAGGTGGCTGAAAAGGGCATGGCCACCTGGCCACCGTCAGCCAGACCGTTGAAGATGCGCTCGCCATCTGCTGCGGAATCGACACCGATGGACACCCACATGCCTTGGGGTTTGAGATAGCCGCCACCACAGGTCTCGGCGCTGGCGCCAGGCATCGCAGGCATCGTGTCCGAGGCCATGATCGCCTGGCTGCCCACTTGCAGGTGGGCATGCATCAGGCGCGACTGCGCCTCAGGCGGGAGCGGTGGCATGCCTTCGCCAGGCGGCATGTCGCTAAAGCGCATCTGGTGCATGATCTGGCCGCCAAACAGCTGGGCGTAAAAGGCCATGGCTTCGGCGCAATCGCCATCAAAGTTCAGATAGGGGATGAATTGCATTCTTGTCTCCTCGTCGTGGGTCAGCCATTCTGGGCTCGGCCCGTCCATCGTGTCCATCTCCAAATCGTGATGACCGTTTCTGAATGTAAGTCGCTCAATCGGCGCCCTGCGCAGTGATGCTGGACTGTGGCGCTGGAACGCAAGCCTTGCCGTATGCTAGGCAGCTGCTTTTCACCGCACCTTCTATGTCTTTAGATCCCTTGGATACCTGCGCAGCGCTGCCGCTTGCCGATACAGAAATTGCCAGCCTGCGACAGCGCTTGCACAATGCGCGGCATCTGCTGGTGTTGACGGGCGCGGGGGCCAGTGCGGAGTCGGGCGTGCCGACGTTTCGTGATGCACAGACGGGCTACTGGGCGCAGTTCAGCCCTGAGGAGATGGCCAGCGAAGCGGGCTTTCTGGCTCATCCGCAGCGGGTCTGGGACTGGTACCAGTACCGCCGCGATCTGGTCCGCCAGGTGATGCCCAATGCCGGCCATGTGGCGCTGGCCCAATGGCAGGCGCGCCACCCCGGCCGGATGACCATGGTCACGCAGAACGTCGATGGCCTGCACCAGCGTGCCGGCAGTACGCCAGTGCTGTGCCTGCATGGCAATCTGATGGACAACCGCTGGCTGTTGCCGCCCAAGCCCTGCTGCGATGCCCGCTTTACCGAAGGCGATGCGCCGCCGCAATGCCCTGGTTGCGGCAATTACCTGCGCCCGGCGGTGGTCTGGTTTGGCGAGGCCTTGCCCCATGCCGAGCTGCAGCAGGCGCAAGACGCCGCCAAGGCCTGTGACCTGATGCTGGTGATTGGCACCTCCGGCCATGTCTACCCGGCGGCTGGCCTGGCCCATATCGCCGCCCGGGGCGGCGCGCATGTGGTGGTCATCAACCCCGAGCCCACCGCGCTTGACGGCGTGGTCGACCGCTGCTGGCGCCTGCCTTCGGCGCAAATTTTGCCGATTCTGCTGGCCTAGGCTTGTCGCCAGCCTGCGCTCAAGCCTCGGCGCTGGCGGCATTGAGCGTGGCCATCGCATCGGCATCGAGCTGCAACTGGCTGGCGCGGATCAGCGACTGCAGTTGCTCGAGGTTGCTGGCGCTGGCAATCGGCGAGGCAATGGCCGGCTGGCGCATGACCCAGGCGACGGCCACCTCGCCCATGGTGGCGCCTACGCGGCTGCTCACCTGTTCGAGCGCGGCCAGAATACGCAAGCCCCGGTCGTTGAGGTACAGCTGGGTGGTCTTGGCGCCGCGCGGGCTTTTGCTCGCGTCCTCGGCCTTGCGGTATTTGCCGGTCAAAAAGCCGGCAGCCAGGCTGTAGAAGTTGATGACGCCCACGCCCTGCGCAACGCACAGCGGCTGCAACTCTTGCTCGAACACGGCACGGTCATAGAGGTTGAAAAGCGGCTGTAGGCTCTCATAACGCGCCAGGCCATGCTGCTCGCTGGTCTGCAGCGCCTCTGCCAGGCGCGCTGCGCTGTAGTTGCTGGCGCCCACGGCACGCACCTTGCCCTCGGCGATCAGCTCGCCAAAGGTGCCCATCACATCGGCCAGCGGTACCTGCGCGTCGTCGTCATGCGATTGGTAGAGGTCGATGTAATCGGTCTGCAGGCGCTGCAGAGAGGCGTCGACCGCCTGGCGGATGTACTCCGGGCGCAGGCCGACCTTGCCTTCGCCCATATCCTTGCCGACCTTGGTGGCCAACACCACCTGCGCGCGCTTGCCCGAGCTGCGCAGCCATTTGCCGAGCACGCGCTCCGATTCACCGCCGCTGTGGCCAGGCGCCCAGCGCGAGTACACGTCAGCGGTATCGACAAAGTTCATGCCGGCATCCAGCCAGGCATCGAGTAGGCGAAAGCTGGTGGCCTCGTCAGCCGTCCAGCCAAATACATTGCCGCCCAGGCACAGCGGCGAGACTTGCAGGGCGGATCGACCCAGGGAGCGCAGGGATGTTGTCATCGTTTGAAGAGGGGTTAGGGCCCAGCAGGGCGGTGCAAACATTATGCGGCGCGGGCTGGCGCGGCGCCACCCGTTGATGCAGCGCAAACCGCTTGCAACTGCCGCATAGGTGGCAGTGCTGCAGGGCCTGCCAGGTTTGCCGGGCCCTGCGTTTTAGAGTAAGTTATGCATGCAACAACAAAAAGGAGTGACGCTATGTTCAAACATATTCTGGTGCCGGTCGATGGGTCTGCCACCTCCATGCTCGCGGTCAACAAGGCCGCCGGTCTTGCCAAGGCCTTTGGCAGCCAGGTCACTGCGGTGTATGTGATCGATCCCTATCCCTTCACCGGCGTGGGCGCCGATTTTGCCTATGGCCAGGCGCAGTACCTGTCTGCTGCCACTGCCGATGCGCACACCGCGTTGGACGCGGTCAAAACTGCGATGGAGCAGGCCGGTATTCCTGTGGACACCGTCATGGGCGAAGGCCACTCCGTACACGACGGGGTGATGGAAGCGGTCAAAACCACCGGCGCCGACCTCATTGTGATGGGCTCGCACGGCCGCAAGGGCCTGGAAAAGCTGGTGCTGGGCAGCGTGACCCAGCGCGTGCTGAGCGACAGCCTGATCCCCGTGCTGGTCGTTCGCCAGTAATGTCAGCGACGGCACCCGGCTTGGTGCCGTTTTCGTTGAGTGGATGGCTACCGGGCAGCGCTGCGGCGCTGCCCAAAGTTGTGCAGCACGCAATGCTTTTGTGACCGCCGTAAGCTCGCCCGCTTGACGGAGTTTTACATGCAGTCCTTTCCTCCTCCTTATTGTGATGCCGACCAGGTGGACGGCACTTTGCGCGCCTATGGCTATGCGGTGCTCAGCCCCGCCGCCGTGGCGCAGTGGGCAGCCTGCCCGCCCGATGACCTGGCAGCGCTCGGCAGCCACTGGGAGGCCATGCCCCATGATGCCTACCTCAAAGACGGCGGGCGCTACCGCAAGCGCCGCCATTCCTGCTATGTGGTGCAGGATGACCAGGTTGAGTCCGTAGCCCACCGTGCCCATTGGCAGCCGGTGGAGTACAACGCCTTGCATGGCGGCATGCAGCGCTGGTTTGAGCCCGTCGCAGCCAGCACCCAGGCGCTGCCCGCCTGGCGCCAGATCATGCGTGCGCTGGCTCACACAGCGCAGGCACTGTTTCCCAGTGCGGAGCACGCGCCCTGGTATACCGAGGCCCACCAGTTCCGCATCGACACCGCCGAGGGCATTGGCCGGCCCACCCCCGAAGGTGCGCACCGCGATGGCGTGGATCTGGTGGCGGTGTTTTTGGTGGCACGCGAGGGCATCAAAGGCGGGGAGACGCGGGTGTTCGACGCCCAGGGCCCGCAAGGCCTGCGCTTTACGCTCACCGAGCCCTGGTCGCTGATGCTGCTCGACGACGCCCGGATGATCCATGAGAGCACGCCCATTCAGCCATTGGGCGAGGCACCCGGTCACCGCGATACGCTGGTGGTGACCTTGCGCCGCCAGGCGTTTCAGGGCGATGGCGTCTGAGCGCTGGCCTGCCAGTCGCCCACTGATGGGGCGGCCACCGATGGGGCGGCCACCGATGGGGCGGCCACAAAAAAGGGCACCTGCGAGGGTGCCCTTGTCATGGATGAGCCTGGCGACTTACTGAATGGTCGCGCCCGAGGCCTCAACGATAGCCTTGGCATCCTGGAAGTCCTTGTGGAAGAACTTGTCAAACTCGGGGGCCGACATGGCCTGGGGCTCGGCGCCTTGGGTCAGGATGGCCTCTTGCACTTCCTTCTGGCCCAGCAGCTTGTTGACCTCGGTATTGAGCTTGCTGACGATGGGCGCGGGCAGGTTCTTGGGGCCAAATAGGCCATACCAGGTGCTCACATCAAAGCCCTTCATGCCCAGTTCCGCAACGGTAGGCACATCGGGCAGCGAGCTGCTGCGTTTGGCCGAGGTCACGGCCAGCGGGCGCAGCTTGCCGGCCTTGATCTGGCCAATGGCCGAGGGCACGGAAGACACCAGCAGGTCGACGTTGCCCGACAGGGTGTCGAGCAGCGCGGGGTTGGAGCCCTTGTAAGGCACGTGGGTCAGCTTGACGCCGGCCGCCTTCTCAAACAGCACGCCAGCGATATGGATGCTGGTGCCATTGCCGGGCGAGCCGTAGGTGATCTTGCCGGGGTCGGCCTTGGCGGCGGCGATCACATCGTTCAAGGTCTTGAACTTGCTGTTTTCCGAGGTGGCAATGATGACCGGCGAGTAGGCCACATGGGCAATGGGCGTCAGGTCCTTGGCGGGGTTCCAGGGCAGGCCCTTGTACAGGTAGTAGCCCAGCACCACGTTGTCCTTCTGGCCCATGACGATGTCATAGCCCGTTGGCTGGGCCTTGGCGACTTCGCTGATACCGATGGTGCCGCCCGCGCCGGCCCGGTTGTCAGCGACCACCGTCCAGTGGTTCTGTTCGCTGAGCTTTTGCGCGATGATGCGCGAGAGAATATCGGTGCCACCGCCTGGTGGGAAGGGCACGACCATGCGCACCGTCTTGCTGCCGGGGTAGTCCGTCGCCGAGCCCTGGGCCATGGCACCCGAAGCGGCCCCCACCGTCAGCGCCACGGCGGCGCATTGCAGAATGTGTTTCATCATCTTGTTGTCTCCTTGAGGGTCACACCTTCGCATGGCTTTCGCACAGTCGGCCAAGGAGGTAGTTGCATAAACAGTCAAAGGGGTGATGATGTATGCCATCACGCCAGGTGGCATATTCTAGGGGCTGTGGTGTGGAGCGATGGAGCGCAGGCGAAAAACAGAGCCTGCCGCCAATGGCCCAGGCTTGGGGCGTATCTAGATGACAACAGAAGGATCGACTATGAAAGCAAAATTCGTGGGGGCGTTGGCCTCGGTGGTGATGGGCTGCGCGGCGCTGGTCAGCCTGCCCAGCCAGGCGGCGCTGGCTGTTGGTGCCCAGGCACCGATGTTCAGCACACAGTCGGCACTGGCCGGCAAGGTGCAGCGCTTTGACATGGCCGAGGCCTTGAAGCGCGGCCCCGTCGTCCTGTACTTCTTCCCCAAGGCCTTCAGCCAGGGCTGCACGATCGAGGCCCATGCCTTTGCCGAGGCCACGCCGAGCTTTGCGGCCTCCGGCGCGCAGGTCGTCGGTATCTCGCATGACGACATTGCCACGATGCAGCGCTTCTCCAGCGAGGCCTGCCGTGACCAGTTCAGCGTCGCCTCCGACCCCGATGCCAAGGCCATCCAGGCCTATGACGCAGGCTCCGCCGCACGGCCGGGCACCGCTTCGCGCATCTCCTACGTGATTGCACCTGACGGCAAGGTGATCTATGCGCATGAGGGCAGCGATCCGCTCGAGCATGTGCAGCAGACCTTGAAGGCGGTGCAGGCCTGGAAGGCGCGCCAGAAGTCTTGAGCCACTTTTTCATGGCGCGGTGGCAGTGTCTGGGCTTGCCAGCCATGTTGCTGGCAGGTGCCCACGATGGCGCCGATCGCCTATGATCGCCTGATGCTGGCAAGTCTGCTTCAACCCCAATGGCCCCACCGGACCTGGCGCACGGCGCGCCGCTGGGCGGTGGCCTGGTGGCGTATTTTTTACCTGGGTGCGGTCGTGCTGGTGATGCTGATGTCGCCCACCAGCTACGGCCCGCAGACCCGCGCGCGGCTGATGCGCCGCATGTATGTCGACACCGCGCCCATCCTGCTGGGCTTTACCGCGTTGGCCGCCTTGCTGTGCCTGGTGGTGGCGCGGATCGTCTTTGTTACCGCCACGAGCTATGGCCTCTCGCGCGTCGCTGTCGAGATGGTCATCCGCGTGCTGGTGCTCGAGCTCATCCCGCTGACGGCGGCCTTGTTTGTCGCGATGCGCTGCTCGATTCCGGCAGGTGCGCAACTGACCAAGTTGCGCGAGGCGGGGCATTTTGAGCGCCTGCGCGAGCACGGCTATGACCCTGTGCGCACGGAGATGCTGCCCCTGGTGGTCGCCAGCATGTATGCCTCGATTACGCTGGCTGCGCTGTCCTGTGTGGTTTCGCTGGTCATGGTCTACCTCAGCGTCTACGGGCTGAGCTGGGTCGGTTTTGACCTGTACACGCGCATGTTTGCCAGCGTGTTCACGCCCATGGTGACCTGGTTGTTTGGCCTCAAAACCCTGCTGTTTGGTCTGGCCGTTGCACTCATACCCACCGCATCGGCCATGTACCGGCCCTACGGCACGCGCCAGGATGAGGTTCTGGGCCCCGATTCGGACCTCAGTGGCCTTGCGCGCATGTTTGCCATCTTGCTGCTCATCGAGGTGGCGTCGTTGCTGGGCAATTATTACTAGGGCGTCAAGCTTGGCAGTGGAGCGAACAGGTCGGCCCGCCATGACAGGCTTTTGGGGTGCTGCTCGGCGCCCTGGCTGCGCAGGATTTAAAATAGCCGATTGCCCGCAAGCGCTGCCTCTGCCTGTGTGGGCCACCACATTCGAGGGCCACGCCTTGGCCGTGCAACCACCATGACTGAATCTCTACCCCACAGCCCCTGGCGTATGCCCGTTGCGCCGATGATGGATCGGTGCTAAAACCCAGTATTCATGCGGGTCTTTGGGGTTTGTGTGCAATGTGTGTGTTTGTGCGCGCCGCCGTATGATTAGCAGGGTATGTTCTTTTGATGCGCTTAACTCGCGTCCCTCATTTACATGGTGCACAATTCTCGTTCCACATAGCTGAAGGGGACGAAATGTTCAATGAAGGTGACAAGTACAACGTCGAAATGCTGGATACGCGAGATGACAACGGGCATCCGGATATCACAAGCACTTACCGCACAGTTATTTCTGTCGACGGTCCGTTGGTAGAGTTCTCTGATGGCAAGCGTACGGTCATCATTAACACGCATTCGCCAGTGTTCGTCAGGGCGACGGCGGTCGTTGAGCCTTCTGGTAGATTTGCTGTGCGGATGCCTCCTATGCCAAGTTCTAAGTAGCAACCAATTTGCACACCAGGTCTATGTAGGTCTGCCGTGGACCAGGTAGCACTGCCTCAACGTCGTAGGTCTTGCCGTCGTGCAGCACCCGGCAGCTCGCATCTACTTCGGTACGGCTGCGCACCCGGATAGAGGCATTCACCACAGAGGTCACAGCGTTGGCTTTAATCGACTCGCTGCCGTTCAGGTGCCGGATGTTGGCCCACACTTGGGCGACTGTCACCCAGGACTCGATGTACTGACCTGCCGCGTCTTTTATCCTCTGGTGCTTCTGGATCGTTACCCGGTTTAGCAACAGGCCCGCCCTCATTGCACGTAGCCCTTGTAGTCGCGGGCCATGTTTATCAAAGTGTCTAGCGTCCGGTTTTGCGACAGCGGCCCATCGTTTTGTGCCTCGCGGTTGGCGTACAGGTCAGCCACCACCAGCAGGGCGGCAGACTTCGCCATTGCGTTGCCCTCCAGGTCGGTGCGGTTGCACGCTTGGGTAACGTAGGAAATGGCAGCAGTAACCATCGTCTGCATGAGCGCATCCTCATGATCGCCGTCGACGCGGCATTGTTGCTTTGCTTCTTCAAGAGTAATCAGTGGCATGGAAATCCTTTGGTAGGGTTGCCGGTCGCGCCCCTGAAAGTTAGGGCCACCGGCAGACGGGGTTTTGCATGAATGCGGCACTTTCCGTCTGATCCGCATCCGGGAACTGCCTTAGGGCACCCACCCGGCCAGGGTTAGATAAAGCTCACCTCTGCGAACTGCTCTTGCTCAGCGCGTGCAGCGGTGCCTAGAGCCATCACCAGGGCCACGGCCCCATCGATGCGCCCGGTAGATTTCTGTTTGTCCAGCTTGCGGGCGTTGGTCGGGTCTTTGACGGTGGTGGCATTGGCCATGCACATCGTCAGCACCGGGTGCATGCCGTGGGCAAGCTGGTGATTGAGTAGCGCTTCCTCTGCGGCCTCGATGGATACGCTCATGTCCTTGTAACCCTGGCCATGCTCCACCAGCGGCAGGTCGCAGCCGATATCGGTCAGTTCCTTTTGCAGCAGGTTGATGCGCCACCGGTCGTAGGCAATGGCTTGAATGTCCAGGCCGTCGCAGATCCGTTGAATGTCCTTGGCAAGCCATTCGTAATCAATCACAGCACCAGGTACAGCCGTCATCAGCCCTTGCTGTACCCACAGGTCATAGGGCGCTCTGTCACGCTTGGCACGCTCCCGCAAACCCTGCTCGGGTGTCCAGAAGTGCGGCCACACATGCCAAACCCCATCCACCAAGCCCACCAGGACAAAGGCTGTTAGGTCGGTACGGGCGCTCAAGTCCAGCGCGCCGAAAAGCTGCACATCAGGAGGTGGAGAATTTTCCACCTCCTTGCCGTTGGCCTTCCACACATCGGCGCTCACAAACGGGCTAGAGGTGCTGACACGCTGGTTCAACAGCAGATTGCGCACGGTGTTGGCCTTGCTGGGCATGTTCACGGCTTCGCGCAATTGCTGCTCCAGGTCTGTGCGGCTGCGGAACGTGCCTAGGGCTGGGTTAGCCGCTTTCCATGCGTCCTCGTCCAGCAGCTCGCAGTCAGCGGGCGCGGTGTAGAGATGGCACACCAGCGTGGGGTCGTCGCCGCGCAAGGCCTGGTCAATCTCCAGACTCAGCCAATCGGCGTCACTGGCGGCCTGGGTACTAATCACCAGCTGCAGGGGGTTCTCGTGGGCACCTTGGGCGGTCAGTAGGGCGTCGATGAAGTCAGACTGCGGCCCCTTCACCTGGCCCCATTCGTCGCCAATCACCAGGACGGGCGACAGCCCATGCGAAGTCTTACCGTCAGCAGCCAGAGCGCGGAATTCCACATTCATCGGCAGACCGTGCAAGCGCTTGCCGCTCGGGGTGATCTTGACCAGGCCAGACAGGCGCTCGGAGAGCTGGATCATCTTGCAGGCCAGCGCAAAGACCAGTCCGGCCTGATCCCGGCTCATGGCCCCGGCCACGATCTGCGAGTTTTGGCGGGCTTCTGGGCCTACCAGGTGCGCAAGCAGGATGCCAGCGATTAGGCCAGTTTTGCCGTTCTTGCGGGCCATGCTTAGGATGGCGCGGCGAGTCGTCGCTGGGTTGTCGTAGACAGCCAGAATGAAGCCCTTCTGGAATACATCCAGCACCATCGGCTTGCCCACCAGTGCCCCCTCTGGCACCAGGCAGAAGCGCTCAATAAAGGCAATGACGCGCTCGCCTCGGGTCACTGCACTGGCCCCTTCGGAATTAGGCCGTCGTCTTCGTGGTGCTGGGCGCGGGCGTCACGTTCCAGGGCGGCCAGGCCGGCAGCATCCCCGGATCGGCCGACAGTGGCCAGCGTGTGGACGTGCAGCATGCGGCTCAGGCTCATGGCGCGACGGCTCAGCTTGTCGAACGTGCCCACGTCTAGCTCTGCCTCGCCCTCAAAATAGGCTTCCATATCGCGCAAGGTGCGGGCCAGGGTGGCGGCATGCATCAGGTCGATGGTCGTCCAGGTAGAGCGCGGGCGGGCCTCGGTTACAGCCTTCCAGAACGGCGCATCCTCGGGATAGATGAATACCCCTTCTGGTACTTCAATAGCGGCAGCAGCGGCGCTTTGCATGGCCTCTACGCGGGCCTGGGTGCTGTCGCTGCGCTTGCGGGTGGCTTTGGTTGTCATGGTTGCCTATTTTTTATGCAGCAAGCAATTGAAGAAGGGGAACCGGACGGTCTGGGGCGGGATGCCTCTCGCAATGTTTGAGAAGCTCGGCCACCGTCCACCCCCAGGGGTTGGCAGGCTGGGCAGGCATCAGTAGGGCGGGTGTCTGTTTCATGGCGTGGCCCAATCTCCGGTCAGGGGGAAGCCGTCCAGGCCGATAGCAGGCTTGATGCGCTTGCCTTGGTCGGAGGCGGTCTTGCGTGAGTGGCACTCGTGGCAAAGGCTTTGCAGGTTCGCCAGGCGGTTGTCGCCGGGGTTGCCGTTTGCGTGATCAACGTCAGTAGCGGGTACTGTCAGCCCCTGCTTGGCACAGTGGCGGCAAAGAGGTTCACCAGCCAGGACAGAGGCGCGGAGCTTCTGCCAGGCATAGCTATTGAGCGGCAGCACCCGGCGATGGTCAGCATCCCGTCCAGAGGATTTAGATTTCTTTGGCGGGTTAGACAGGCGCATTCTGGGCCTCAGCTTTGGGTGGCAGATACTCCTTGCGGCGTACCTCTGCTGCGTCCATCCAGCCCGCTCCGATAGCAGACTCATAGAACTCAGCCCGCTCGGTCGAGCTACCGCGCAGCAGGTTTTCGTAGTCCATCTCAAGGGTGTAGGTCTTGCGGCCCAGCGTGGTCAGGCACTTGGCGGTGATCGCCTGCTCCCAGCTCATGAGAGGACGGCGCAGGCCCATGCTCACCCATTGGCGGTACAGCTCAGACGACGTGCTGTAGTTGCTGTCCACCAGGTGGCCCACCACGCTAGGCGGTACACGGAAGATGCGGGCGATTTCCTCCACAGAGAACTTGCGCGCCTCCAGCCATTGGGCGTCAGCCAGGCTCATGCTCAGGGGCTTGTACTCGGCACCATGCTCCAGGATCGGGGTCTGCCCGCTGCGGTTGGTCTGCCAGCCTTCCTTGATGTCCTGCTTCTGGTTGGGTTGCAGCTTGCCGGGTACTTGCAGCACGCCCAGCAGCTTTGCGCCGTTGCGGTAGGTGTCCTCACCATGCTCCTGCTCGGTGATCGCCAGTTGCATCGAGGCGCGGCATGCCTCAACAGGGGAGATGCCCAGCACGCCATCAGGCCCCAGGCGGTGGCGAATGTGCAGCACCTCGTCATGGCTGTAGCGCTTCACGCTGCCGTCGCGGTCGGTGTAGTCGTAGGCAATGCCACCGTTGGCCAGGCGCATGGGTCGCACGCGGTCAACGTCCCACGGCCACCAGTGCCTGAGCTGGCCATTGCTGCCGAACTCCAGGCGGGCATAGCCATTGCCGCGCAGCATCACGCTGGCTTGCACGAACTCTTTGGCCTCCAGTGCCGACTGCTCGGGGTTGGCCTGCATGTTCATCGCATGGTGCAAGGGGTGGTCTTCCACGGCCTCACGATCCAGGCCATTGCGGCGGTACACAACCAGAGGGATTGTCGCCACGGCCTCGGATACGGCTTGCACGCAGGCATAGGCAGCGGATACGCCTTGCACCGTCTGGTCGTTCACCGGGCCATTGCGCAGGGCTTGGTACGGCCCCCACATGTCGTTAGGGTTGGCGGTGCTGCGGCGCTCCAGGCCGACAGCGGAGAGGGCGCGGGTAATCAGGTTCATCGCACGGTCTCCAGCCAAAGGATGCGCGGCTCACGCTTTGGCTCTTGCTCACGCGGCATAGAGCGCAATGCCAGGGTGGTGTCGCGGTAGGCCGGGTCAGCCGTCAGGGTGATCTCTGCCAGGTCAACGTCGGTCAGGGTGCGCACCATCACGCCCGAGCGCTGCTCCCACTTGTCGCCACCAGGTGCTACGCGGAAACCAAAAGAGCAACCGCTAACGTCGCCACGCTTGACCAGCTCGGCCACATCACGGCCCACCGTGGTATCTGGCAGCTCAAGAGAAAAACGAAGTCCTTTTGCATCCTCTTGCAGCTCCAAAGTCTTGCCCTGGGTGGTGCCCAGCACAGCGCCCGAGTCGTGGTTGTAGAGGGCGCGGATAGACCGGCCACTGGCGATGGAAGAACGGAACGCACCGGGCGCGATGCACTCGCGGAACTCGCCCAGCTCAGCCTCAGAATTGAATACGGCGGCATAGCCCTCCACCTTGCGGCCTTGGGCTTGGATGCCACCAATAGAGCGGAACTCCATTGGTGGGCCTCCTTTACAGCGCTACGTCGTCAGCGACAACAAAGGCTTGCGGGTTGCGTACAGCCGCGTCCATCGTGTGCAGGATGCGGATCTGCACTTCGCCCTTATCAAAGCCCGCGCCGTAGGGGTTCGCCAAGATTTCGGTGCTGCCCCATTCGGCAATCACCATCTGCGAGAAGTCGCCCAGGATGATGCGGCCCGTCTTGGTGGTGGTGCCCTTGGCGTCGAGCTGGTTGGTCACATGTACCGGCAGGTCAGCCATGCGGCCGGACTCCATCAGGTACGCGCTACCGGCGCTCGATGCCTTCAAGGTGGTTTGCAGCTTGGTGGCAGCGCCCGCATGAGTCAGGAAAGCATTGGGGGTTGCGTTGACCAGGCCCAGCTTTTCCAGCATCGCCACCACAGCGGCCCAGCTCAGAGTCGCCAGGGATGCGGTTTGGATGCCAGCGGTGTTCAGGATGCCCACCGGCTCGTCATTCGCAGCCAGGCCGTGGATCAGCGCCTTATCGACGGCCAGGCCCACGATCTGCACAAAGTCGTCACGCAGGAGCTGGTCAATTGAGGGGTTGGCCTGTTGCAGCAGTTGGCGGCTATACGAGGCCAGCGCGCCTACATGCTTCGGTGTCAGCTTGATGTTGGCGAAAGTGGGGTTGCTCTCGGTCAGCGCTTCGCCCTCGGCAATCCACTGCGCGGTGCTCGATCCAGTCTGCTTTGGCAGCACCACATCGCCGACACAGCCGGTCAGCACGCGGGCACCCAGCGAGCGGACGATTGCGGAGTTGCGCAGCAGGCCGATCATTTCCTGGGGGCGGTAATCGTCTGGCTTGATAGCGGCGTTGCCGGTCGTGGCCATTGCAGCGCGCTTCTCAAAGATAGACGAGGGCACCAGGACACCGCCACGCTTGGGGCCATTGCCGCTGCGGGCCTGCTCTTGGTTGTACTCGGCCAGGGCACCAGTCAGGGCGCGCTGCTCCACCTGGGCGCGGATCGCATCGGCCACGCTGACAGACTTTTCCAGGTCGCGACGGCGCTCATCCACCGGGGTTCCATTGCTGCGCAGCTCTTGGTCGTGCAGGAACTGGGCGCGCGCCTCTTCGGCTTCCAGGGCGACTACTTCCTGCTTGATGGCGTCGAACTTACCCGCCTCGTCGGCGGACAGGTTGCGCTTCTCGGTGGTGGCCTTGTCAGCCAGGGCGCGCAGCTCGGCGGTCTTGAGAGCCTTTCGCTCTTTGATGTCATTGATTCGCATATTTTTTGTTGAGTAGGTTCATGAACCCTGCGATAGAGGCTCCCTCCCTCGCAGTCTGAGAAAGCTGTTTTTATATACAGTAATCTCTAGCTCTGATTGTTGCACAAAAAATAGGCAATCGCAACTAAGTTGCAATAACACTTTGGGGCACCGAAAGTCAACAAAAAAGCACCCGAAGGTGCTTTGTTTATTGGTAGTCGGATTTGAACATCCGCAATAGCTCCTCACGGTGCTCTGGGCGGGCTTCAAGAATCTCCCTGCGCATCTGCTCCCTGGCGTGGGGTGAATCGCCCCAGTGGTCACATGCACGCATCGCCGCGGCCATCAGTTCCACAGTAACCCGAGCAGCCTCTTGGATGCAGTCAATCAGTTCACACTTGTTAGCCCGGATAGCCGCTCGCTGGGTGTCGTTGAGCAGGCCAGCATCTACTTCTATGCTTGTGCCATCCGGCGTCACAGTGGGGGTGATGCCGCACTCAAGCAGCTCGAAAAGGATGGTTTCTGCGGTCATCAGAATTTCTCCTTATCAGTCGTTTTACCCGGATCATTTGGAGAAGATTCCTTGCCAAGATTCCAAGATTCCACGTTTTGAATGTTGGGAATCTTGGAATCTTGGGCGGAATCTTGGTCAGAACTGGAATCTTGGGGAAGCCGCCAATACCAGCCGTCACGCGCCCCGTTTTCCCCTTTCTTGCGGATCACTCCGAGTTTCTTGCTCGCCGTCCAGACTTGCTTTTTGCTGAAACCAGCTTTCAGAACACTTCGCTGTGCTTCATCGGCGGGTGTCCAGCAATCGGCGGTCAAGCACGCTTTAAGCATCTCGCAAATGTCGTTGCTGTCCTCCGCACTGCCGTCATCGTCTGGATCGGTTAGCAGATCGCGGGCTGTGCCGTCAACCGCTTTACCCCACCCAATACGCGATGCCTGGATGCCTGGGATTGGCTCTACCTGCTCCAGCGCGTATTCAAAGCCGCCATCGTCTGGGCCGATGTTGGACTTGGCCCGCGCCAGAATGCGGGCGTCCTCTCCGGTCTCCATACTCTTGACCTTAGCAGCCACCAGCACCACACGAGCCACAGCTGTAAAGGCTACAGAGCCCACCACGCGCTGCGCCGGGTCTGAGCCTTGCCCACCCTTAGAGAAGTGGCTGATACCCAGCACAGCGCAGCCGCATTCCGCACCGAGATCGACCAGCGGCTGCAAAGCTCGGCGAACCTCAGTATTTTTGTGACTGTCGCCAGTCACTGCTGAAACTACTGGATCAACAATAAGCAGGCGCATGCCGCCGATCTCTGCGATGGCCTGGCGCAGCCCGTCCAGATCGCGGGCAGGGTCGAATGACTGCATCTTTCCATCCACGCCCTGAGCGCCTTGAATGAAGTAGCAGCGGTCACGGTCAGCACCAGCAGCTAACAGACGCGGCAGCAGTGTATCGGCGGGGTCGTCCTCACCACTCCAGATCAGGATGTTGCCTTTCTCAACCCGCGTGCCATCTGGCCAGCGTCCGCCAATGGTCACTGTCGCGGCCATGGTCAGCGCTATCGTGGTTTTTCCTTGACCCGGCGCACCGGCGAGAATGTGCAGCTTGCCCAATGCCAGCCAGTGCTGCCACAGCCATCGGATAGGCTCGGGGTGCAAGTCTGTGCCGCGCTGGAGAATCACACGGCTGGATGGCTTGTCTGCCTGGGTTGGATAGCCAGCATCCTCCATGGGCGGAAACGTTCGTTCGCGCATTGGCGGGCGGTAGGCCAGCGCCTCGGCTATGCTTGAATCGACGGCATTAAATGCCGCGCTGAGGTTATTCATGCAAATACCTCCCCCACTTGATGGATGCGGTTTGCAGCCAGCAGAACACGCTGTCGGTCGTCTTGCGACAGCACCATGCCATGAGCTATGTTTGCGGCTGCAATCGCAATCAAATTGCTCTCGACCGCCAAAACGTCCAAGGCTTGGCGGGCAGTAAATGGCGTTGGCCTTGCTGGTGCGGGGGAGCCGTCCTCGATCCAGCATCCCAGCGCCTTTGCTGCGTCTACGAACCCTAGTCCGTAGCTAGCCATGTGGTAGGCCAGCACATCGCCACCGCGGGCACCGCAGCCAGCCATGCAGACGAATGCACCGCTGTGCAGATTGATCCGCATAGAGTCGCTGCCGCCGTGGAATGCGCAGGCCGTACTGACCCACTTCTTGCCCTTGCTCGGCTTCAAGCCCTCCGCCTCGTAGTAGCTTTGTGGGTCAGGTTTGCGGGATTGGTCAACTGCCATTGGCACCGCCTTTCTTCGCCCGCATCGCAGTTGCGCCGATGGCATAAGGCTGCTGCTTTAGTGCTTCGAGAGCCGCATCCAACGCTTCCTTTCGATACAGATAACCGCCGGGCAACTTCACGCAGTCAGAGAACTCACCTTCGCCTTCAAACAGCAGGCAGGCGTGCCAGATTTCGGGAGGATTCATGCCGCACCTCGCATTCCTGGAGTGTTCATCGCATTGACAGCTGTATCCAAGGTGTCTAAAGCGGCCATCAACATCGTCTCAGCAGCACTGAGAAGGATGCACTCAATGCTTTGAGTGACCAGGTGAATGACAGCAATCACCGATTCGATGCTGCTGCACAGCTCGGCAAATACAGCAGCATCAGGTGCACCACCTACCCCAGCTACCTCGAATCGATCATCGAGCCAGTCGATAAGGTGGAAAACACCACGGGCAGCATCTGTAGCGTTATCTGCGATGGCAGTACGGGCTACTGCAAACGCTTCACAGACCTTGCTCTCGGCATCATTGAATGCCTCAGCAGCATTCAGGCAAGGCTGCGCCTTTACTGCCACAGGGGCAGCTTCTTTGTACGTGTTCATGAGTACCGCCTCCTGCGTTACAGACGATCTTCGACAGAGAGCGAACGGACGTTGATCCGGCCCTTGAAGAATTCACGAACAGCATGGATGGGGTAGAAGCGGTTGTTGCCGAAGCGGATGTGGCTAGGCAGCGCGCCACGGCGGCGCAGAGAGTCAATGCTTCCATCGCTGTACCCACCCAGATAGGCAAGCTCAGCTTCGGTGAAGCATTCAAGGTGACGTGCCAGCTCTTTAAGACTGGCGTTAGAGGTATCGATTGACATTGGCGTTTTGCCTTCTACAAGGTTAAAAAACGCCAGAGCAAAGACCTACCTGTATGTAAAACAGGTGTTGACACATACAGGTGTCGGTCCATAATTTCCTCTTGTGATCCCGTCAAGTTTCACTCAAGGTAGCTCTGGCTTCCTTCTTCAAACCCCGGCCTGCCAGCTGGGGTTTGTCGTTTTCGTGTCTACATATAGTGTGGACACTGCACATAGTGTACCCAGTAACCCGTCAAAAATGACAAGAAGAGACACCTGTGGACAAGAGTAGCAGCTACTGGAAGCAATTTGCTATGTTAGGCGTAGCTAAACCTTTTGGTGTATGTTCTGTTTGTGGATAAGCTGTGCATTGATTTTTGGTCGCTGGAGCGTTTTTTCCTAAAAAACCTTTTGGCATCTAGGATTCATGCCATACCCCCGAGAGCTAATTCCCAATCCCTCACACAACAGTGTTTCGGCATCTGAAAATTTCATTTGTGGATAGGCTCACGAATCAAATCGGATATCCGATCAACTACGGTTGTCTGTCCTTGTCCTGAGATGTGTTGTTTTTTCGATGAGTAGTTACAATTTTTCTTGCAAAAGAATCTTGTGTTGGTCGTACAGGTTGTCGTAGTTCTAGTCTTTCTTTTCGCGCTCCTTTTCTTTCAGCTTCTCCAAGATATCCTCCGGTTTGATCTTGGTGTAGCGTGCGAGCATGGCCCAGGTTTTGTGACCAGTCATCAGCGCAACTCGTGGAATGTCGAGCCCTATGCGGAATAGCGCGGCGGTGGCAGCGTGTCTCAGGTCGTGGAAGTGCAAGTCTTCAATGCCAACGGCTGTACAAGCTCTAGTGAAGTACGTGCTACAGGTGCCCGCGTTGTAGTCGAACACTTTCCCCGCTTGGCGGCTTCCCATATGCTTTTGCGCCAACGCCCATGCGTCAGGCAGTAGGGGCACTTGTTGGTCGTTGCCTTGCTTCTCTTTTGGGTCTTTGCGGTTGCGTATCCAGACGGCGGGAATAGCGGTGTCTATGTCCTCTATGGCGATAGAGCAAATTTCGTTCAGGCGCATTCCTGTTGCCAGGGCGAAGCGGGCTATGTCCTCCATAGGCACGCTGCTATTGGAGGCCCGCCAGAAGGCGTATAGCCTGTCTAACTCTGCAGGGGTTGGTTCTCGGTCGCGCTCTTTGCTTCGGGTTTTGATGCCGCGATGCTTGATGCTGGCTCTTGCCTCAAGTGCCATGCGGTCATTGATGCTTAGCCGGCGGGAATGACGTGCCCACTTTAAAATTGCGCTGAGAAAGCTGAGATCAGCTGCAATCGTCACACCGCCAGCACCTTGCTCAAGACGCCGATCGATGAAGTCTTGAAGATGCAGTGGGCTAAGTCTTGTGAGCTTGATGTCCCCCAGCTCGCGCACCAGCATGTCGAGCGTTGCGGCCTTTGTGCGCCCATAGTCTTGTTTAACCTCTTTCCTGTACTTATTGATGAGGTTCTCGACGGTTGCTTCTTTGGGAATGGGGCGATAGCCATTGTTGACGCCCTGTGTGAACTCGGCTTCGATTGCATTAGCCCAGTCTTGAGCATCGCGCTTCTTGTCGAACGTCTGGTTCTTGTAGAAACCGAGCTTTCGTACTTGGGCACGCCACTTGCCGCTAGGTAGTTGAGTGAGGGTGGGCACTGTGCAGTTGATGTGTGAAAAACAGTGCCTTCAATGTAGCAGAATCGTGTGCAAATCGTGTGCTATCTTTGCACATATGGGCCAATTTAAGAAAATTGCTTTTTATAAAATGATTGAAAATCAACAACATAGCCTATGGAGAATGTCGGTTGCACCGATGATGGACTGGACCGACCGCCATTGCCGCTATTTTCACCGTCTGCTCACGCGCCAGACCTTGCTCTACACCGAGATGGTGACGACAGGTGCGCTGATCCATGGGGATGTGGCGCGGCATTTGCGCTTTTCTGCAGAGGAACACCCGGTCGCCTTGCAGTTGGGCGGCAGTGAGCCCGCAGACTTGGCCCAATGCGCCAAGCTGGCGCAGGACTGGGGCTATGACGAGGTCAACCTCAACTGCGGCTGCCCCAGCGAGCGTGTGCAGCGCGGCGCCTTTGGTGCCTGCCTGATGAATGAGAAGGAATTGGTGGCCGATGGCGTCAAGGCCATGCGCGATGGGGTGGACATCCCGGTAACGGTCAAACACCGCATTGGCATTGACAAAAATGAGAGCTATGCCTTTGTGCGTGACTTCATCGGTACGGTGGCCGAGGCCGGTTGCGAGGTATTTGTCGTGCATGCCCGCAATGCCTGGCTCAAGGGCTTGTCGCCCAAGGAGAACCGCGAGATTCCGCCGCTGCGCTATGAGGTGGTGACGCAGCTGAAAAAGGACTTTCCGCAGCTGACCATCGCGATCAATGGCGGCATTGCCGATGACGCCACGGTGCTGGCACAGCTGGACCAGGTCGATGGCGTGATGGTGGGGCGCGAGGCCTACCACAACCCCTGGTGGCTGGCCCGTTGGGATGCGCTGTTCTATGGCGCCGAGCCCAACAACGACATCAGCCGTGAATCGGTCGAAGAGGCGATGGTGCGCTACATGGAGCGCGAGGCTGCCGAGCACGGCACGCACTGGTACGCCATTGCCCGCCATATGCTGGGCCTGCGCCAGGGCATGCCCGGTGCGCGCCGCTGGCGCCAGGTCTGGAGCGACCACCGCATGAAGCATCTGCCACCGCACGAGGTCATGCAAGCGGCCCGCACCAAGCCCGAACGCCAAACCGACGCGCCCGTTTTGGTAAATGTTTGATACGGCAATGCCGGCGGCAGCTGGTCGTTTCCGGTCGCTGCCGATCGGTATTGCGCGGCAGCAGAGCGGCGGCAGGCCTCTGTAACGCCCTCGCGCAGGCCCGATTTTCCTTGCTAAATCCCTCCGGTGCCAAAGCGGCAGCGCCCGCCAACTGAAGCTCCGCGTCCGCTGGCAGCCCTGGCGCAGCCGGTAGCGGTTGCTATACTTCCCGCGATATATGCCGCCTTGGGCAGCGCCAATATGGTGCATGCCTGGGCGGCAAAGTGCAGACCAAACAAAGCACAAGGGATGAGGGATGGGGGAAAAAAATCCGCGATGGGCTCTGGGCCTGTTGTTGGCGGTGGGGTGGCTTGGCGCTCACCGCTTTTATCTGGGGCGCTATGCAAGCGCCGTGGCGCAGCTAGGCATCAGCGTGCTGTGCGCGGCGCTGTGGCTATGGGGGGGCCCCCTTGCACGCTACGCGCCTTACCTGCTCGGGCCGGTGGTCTTTTGGCTGCTGCGGGATGGTTTTTGGCTGTTCGACTACTTTCGGGTCGAGGAAGACATGGATTCGCGCCTGTCCGCCTTTGCCCAGTCGCAGCTCGATGCGCAGGCATCGCAGCCAGCGGCGAGCGTGCAGGCTGCGGCAGCCCCGGCGCTTGCCCCTGTGGCCCAGTCCCTGGTGGCTGCAGCACCCTTGCCTCACCCCAAGTCCGATCCTGCAGCCGATCTACAGGCCGACAAAAAGTCGCTGGCCATCCAGATGGCGCAAAAGCATATTGGCGATGCGCTGGCACACCGGGATATCCAGACCGCGCATGCCGAGGCGGACACCTTGGTCAGGTACCTGGCGCAGCGCAGCCGTAAACCGCAAAACGATCCCCATTTGGCGATGGCCTATCTGCTGCAGGGGATGACCTTCTACCAAACCGAACACCTCGATGCCGCCCGCAAAAAGCTGCAGATGGGTGTGCATCTGGGCGTGGCTTTTGCCGAGCTGGCGCAACCGGTGCAGCAGGCGCAAGCCTGCTTGCAGCGCCTGCGCTCGCCCAAGATGGCGCCCGGCGCCGCTGCCACCCCTGCACTGCAGCCAGGGCAGTACCCGCTGCTGATGCAAGCGCAGGACTGGGCCCAGGCATTGGCACTGTGTGAGCAGACCATTGCCTTGCAGGCCGCCCAGAGCGGCGATCTGACCGATCTGGCGCAGCACCACCTGAATGCGATGGAGATGGCCCAGCATCTGGGCGATACGGTGCGTCAACGTGGGCATGGCCAGGCCTTGCTGGCGCTGGCCGCGCGCGAGGGGGCTGCTGTGCCCGCCACGCTGCGGCGCCAGGCGCTGGAACGCCTGGGCGATGGATACCAGGCGGAGGCGGACCACCAGCGTGCTGTGCAGCACTATGCGCAAGCGCTGGCGCTGGTCGATGTGCGCAGCGGGGGCAACGCCGCAGCCCAGGCCCTGGCACTGTGCGCGCTGTTGCAGCGCATGGCCGCCAGCCATGCAGCGCTGGGCGAGACGGCGCAGGCGCTGCAATGCTGGCAGCGGCTGGCGCTGTATGTGGACAGTTTTGACCGGCTGGACCAGCAAGGCCAGCGCATGCCCGATCCGGAGGCCGTCTCTGGCATGCTGGCGGACTACGCAGCTTTCGCCACCCATCACCAACCGACACAGGTCAAGCCCCTGGTGCAGCAGGCCTTGCGCATACAGCAGCGCAGTTGCCGGGGTTACTCGCTGGCAGCAGCGCGTGCCTATGAGGTGTTTGCGGATTTTCTGGCGGCGCACGGGCAGACCGATGCCCGCCGTAGCTACCTGAAAAAAGCGCTGCTGCTGGTGCAGATCTGTGACCCGGACAACAGCGCGCATCTGCAACAGCTCAAAACAGCGATCAGGGAGGCGGCATGAGCGTGCAAGGACTTTTTTATGCGCTGCCGCGCCATGGCCTGCGGGGCTTGCTGGTCGAGCCATCGGCGATGGATGACTACCTGCAGCGCAGTGCTGCGCAAGGCGGGCCGCTCGCCATGCTGGACCAGGGCAGCCTGTGGCAGCAGGACATGCAGCGCCTGCCCGAGATCGAGCCCGGTGTGGCGGTGGAGGGCACCTTGGCCCAGCAGTGCTGGGCCTGGCCGGCCGACCTGGTGACGGACAGTGCGCAACGGCTGGCCGCCATCAGCGCAGCCCAGCTGGTGCAGCGTATGCATGCCTGGCAAAAGACGCAGGATGGCAGCGCGCCCGACCTGGAAGCCCTGCGCCTGTGGGTGCGCCGGCAGGCCGCGTTGCGCGGCTTTTGGCAGGCAGCGGCCCAGCGGCGTGATGCCGTGCTGCTTTATGTGGTGTAGCGGGCCGCGCTTAGCCCATCAGCGCCATCAACTCGGCGGCAGCGGCCTCGGGGTTGCCTGCGTTGACGATGGCGCGCACCACGGCGATCGATCCGACACCGCTCTTGCGCACCTGCGCAAACTCTGCTGCCGAGATGCCACCAATAGCCACCTGGGGATAGCTGCGCGTCAATGCGGCATAGCGCTCCAAGCGCGCCAAGCCTTGCGGGACGGTGGCCATTTTCTTCAAGGTGGTCGGAAAGACCGCCCCCATCGCGATATAGCTGGGCTGGGCCTGGCTGGCACGCACCATCTCGGCATAGCCATGGGTGCTGACGCCCAGGCGCACGCCGCTGGCGCGCAGCTCGGCTAACTCTTCGGGGCTGAGCGCATCGAGGTCTTCCTGGCCCAGGTGCACGCCATAGCTGCCCGCCGCAATCGCCTGGCGCCAGTGGTCGTTGATAAAGAGCAGCGCGCCGGTGCCAACCACTGCGGCAACGGCAGCCGCAATCTCGGCACTGATCGCCTGGGCATCGTCGGATTTGAAGCGCAGCTGCACCGTAGGCACGCCCGTGCGGGCCATGCGGCCCACCCATTCGGCCGTTGGCAGCACGGCATAGAGGCCCAGCCGCTGGGGGCAGGGCGCAAAGGCCTCAGGCCCGCCGCTGGTCAGCAGGCCAAAATCGGCGGCTTGCGTGGGCCAGGCCTGGGGATCGAACTGGCCGGTGCGGGCGGTCTGCGCGCTCCAGGCGCTGGCCAGACATTCGGCATCGATGGCGATAAAGCCCAGTGCGCTGCAAGCGGCCAAGGCGCCGGCATAGACGGCATCGTGCTGGCGGTCTGCGGGCAGCGCGGGCGTGGGTTGCGGCGGAAAGCTGGCAAAGGCGGCCTGGTGGGCGGCGGTGATGGCCTGTGCGATCTGGGCTGGGGTGGCGGAGGCGTGCATGGGCATGGCCTTTTAGCTGCTTTGGTGCCAGAACGGCGTGCCCAGCACCGGGGTGCTGGGTTGGGCCATGTCCTGCGCCTGCATCGCGCCGGCGCGGAAGGCGGCGTGGCCAGCGGTGGTGGCATCGGCAAAGGCGCCGGCCATGGCGACCGGGTCTTGCGACAGCGCAACGGCGGTGTTCAGCAGCACGCCGTCAAAGCCCCATTCCATCACCTGGCAGGCATGGCTGGGCAGGCCCAGGCCCGCGTCGCAGATCAGCGGCACATCCAGGCGCTCGCGCAAGGTCTGCATCGCATACGGGTTGACGGGGCCACGGCCCGTGCCAATGGGGGCAGCCCAGGGCATGACGGCCTGGCAGCCCACATCGACCAGGCGCTGGCAGAGCACCAGGTCCTCGGTGCAGTAGGGCAGCACCTGAAAACCGTCCTTGATCAGGATGGAGGCGGCCTCCACCAGGTTCAGCGTATCGGGCTGCAAGGTGTAGTCGTCGCCAATCAGCTCCAGCTTGATCCAGGGCGTCTCGAACACCTCGCGCGCCATTTGCGCGGTGGTGATGGCCTCTTGCAGGCGCATGCACCCGGCGGTGTTGGGCAGGACCGGCACATTCAGGCGTTTGAGCAATGCCCAAAAATCGCTGCCGGTCTCGGCAGCGTTGCTGCCCTGGCGGCGCAGCGATGCGGTGACCATGGCAGGCTGGGCGCGGGCGACGGCCGCTTCCAGCACGGCGGGCGATGGGTAGCGCGAGGTGCCCAGCAGCAAGCGGCTTTGAAAACGCTGGCCATACAGCACCAGGGCGTCGTCGGAGGAGGGAGTGGCGTTCATGGCAAAGGCCTTGGGTAAATACGGGTCAGGGGCCGGGCGGGGGTGGCCCGGGCAGATGGCGCCGGCGCTTAGCCGCCAGTGACGGGCGAGATGACTTCGAGCTTGTCACCGGCTTGCAGCTGGCGGCTGTCGTACTGGCCCTTGGGCACAAATTCGGTGTTGACGGCCACGGCAAACGGCGGGCGCGGCTGCAGCTGCGCCAGGGCCACGGCGATGGTGGCGCCTTCGGGCAAGGCGGTGGCCTGGTTGTTCAAGAGAATCTGTATCGTCATTTGTCTAGGCTCATCAGGGGGGCTGCGGGCCATCAGGCGCCCGCGAGCAGGCGCACATCCAGATCGAAGCGCGTTGCCAGGGGTGATTGGCCGGTCAGCAGTAGCTCGACCGCGCAGTCCAGCACCGCTGGCGAGATCATGAAGCCGTGGCGGTAGAGGCCATTGACCTCCAGCACCCTTGGCCGCACCTGGCGGATGGCTGGCAGATTATCGGGCAAAGTCGGGCGGCACTGGGTGTTGATCTCCAGGATGCGTGCCTCGGCAAAGCCGCTGTGCACGGTGTAGGCGGCGCTCAGTAGCTCCATCGCCGAGCGCACGCTGGCCGGCGACATGTCATCGGACTCGATCTCGGTGGCGCCGATGACAAAATGGTGGTCCTGCTTGGGCGCGATGTAGATCGGGTAGCGCGGGTGCATCAGGCGCGTGGGGCGGCGCAGCTGCACCTCTGGGGCATGCACACGCAGCACCTCGCCGCGCACGCCGCGCAGCTGGCTCCACTGGGGTTTGGCGCCCAGGCCGCGGGTGTCGATCAGCAGATCGGGCTGGCCCTGCGCACCGGGCGAGAAGTCATCCAGTTCACGCGCCTGGTGCCAGTGCAGGCGCACGCCCCGGGCCTGCAGCGCCGGCACCAGTGCGGCCAGCAGTTGGCGATTGTCCAACTGCCCTTCACCCGGCAGGTAATAGGCCGCCTGAAAATGCCCCGCCAGCGCTGGCTCCAGCTCGGCGATCTGCGCACGGTCCAGCATTTGCAAAGGCGGCAGCTCCGGAATGGCAGCCTGCGTGCGCTGCAAGATGCCATGAAAGCGCTGGGCTTCGGGTGCGTCTTGCCGGTGCCAGACCACCAGGGTGCCCGCCTGCTGCAAAAACACTGGCGCCTCCAGCTGCGCAAGCAACGCGGGCCAGCGCTGCAGCCCGTACTGGCCCATGCGCACCACGCCGTGCTCGGTCACGGCCGATTCGGCCAGGGGCGCCAGCATGGCCGCGGCCACGCGCGCTGCAGCATGCTCAGCGTCTGGCCCGCCCCGGTCGTACAGATCGATGGAAAAGCCGCGCCCCGACAGCTCCAGCGCCATCAGCCGGCCCAGCAGGCCAGCGCCCAGAATGGTGATACGGGATTGGGGAGAAATGAAGGGCGGAGAGGACATGTTTTGTGCTTGGCAATAGACAAAACAGTGCGCGCAGCTGCCGAAAACTCCCCACGCCAGCATGACCTGGATCGGGTTGCGGAGCGCTACCGTGGCGGCGCGCTCCAGGGTCTGATCTCAGTCGCGCTGCAGCCAAAGCGCTGCAGGGACACCCCTGTTTCGTCTCAAGCTGCATTAAAGCACAGCGCTGCGCTGCAACCACCGTGCAGTGTCAAGCCGTCGTCACAATCGTGGATAATTTTGCCCAGGCCGGGCCAGTGTTGCCCGGCATTGTTTTTGGACTGCAGCCATGGCCTCACTGACCCCATCTTCTCCTGTCTCCTTGCCCCGTTATGCCCGGGTGCTGTCGATTGCAGGCTCCGACAGCGGCGGGGGGGCCGGTATCCAGGCTGATCTCAAGACCATGTCGGCGCTGGGCTGCTTTGGCATGACCGCGATTACGGCGCTGACGGCGCAAAACACGCAAGGCGTGCGCTCCATCCATGGCGTGCCACCAGTCTTTCTGCAAGAGCAGCTCGATGCCGTGCTGGAGGACATTGGCTGCGATGCCGTCAAGATCGGCATGCTCCACGCGCCCGAGATTGTCGCCGTGGTGGCTGCGGCGATTGACCGCTATGCCTTGCCCCATGTGGTGCTGGACCCGGTGATGGTCGCCACCAGCGGCGACCGCCTGATTGCCGAGGCCACAGTGGCTGAGCTGGTGCGCGAGCTGTTTCCCCGCGCTGCACTCATCACCCCTAACCTGGACGAAGCGGGTTTGCTGCTGGGCCGCAGCTTGGTGCATGCCGACCAGCTCGAGCAGGCGGCGCAGGACTTGCTGGCCCTGGGCGCCCAGGCCGTGCTGATCAAGGGCGGCCATTTGCCGGGCGACGAGGTGGTGGACTTGCTGGCCACTGCCGACGGCGCGCGCCTGCGCCTGGCTTCCACCCGTATCCACACGCACAACGGCCATGGCACCGGCTGCACCCTGTCATCGGCCATTGCCTGCCAGCTGGCCTTGGCGCAGCCACTGCCGGGCGCCGTCAGCCTGGCGCGGCAGTACATTCTGGGCGCCATTGAATCGGGTGCCGATGTGCATACCGGCCAGGGCCATGGCCCACTGAACCATGGCTGGAACCCGCAAAAGCAGGTCATTGTGCGTTGAACACCTGCGCTTAGCGGGTTCTGTAAGCAGCAGTCAGGGTGGCTGCGCAGTCGATTTTTCGTCCATATTTACGTCTAAATGGCTAAATAATTGACGATTTAAAATCAAAATGACCTGAAATTTGTCAAGATTACGACGGAACGCAATATTTACTAAACATCAAATGGTGTTGCTGTAAATTTAAGTTACTTTCTGCGTTTACGATTTAAGCCAATGATATATATCAATAACATGCTGAAAATGTAGCCGAAATCAAGTTTTTGATACATTTCTCATCGTTGTTTTTCATGGGTTAAATCAACCTAGGTAAACAATGTGTAAACATTTAAATTTCTAAGGCCTGCTGTCAACCGCCTCGTCAGCCCCGGCGTTGAACACTCATCTTTAGGAGATTGTTCACATGACCACCGCAAATGTTTTCAGCATCTGGCCAGAAGACGAACGTGATCGCAAGCGCTAAGCACTGGCGCCAGTAGCTCTTTTTTCCTGCTTGCCGATACTGAATCCGGCAACCCACCCCAGTAGACGGCTCCTCCATGGAGCCGTTACTTGCGAATAGGGCGCGGAAGCTGCACATTCCCGCCCGGGATGGACCAAAGACAGTCCATCCGCTCTCAACATGCACCTCGCTTCCGTGGCCATCTGGCCCCAGAAAGGCGGGGTGTTTGTTTTTCTGGCGCAGTTGTAGGGAGATCAGCCTTCAGGCCAGCGCACCAGGCGCGCTGGTTCAGCAGTTGCAATGGGGTTTAAGTGGCAGAGCTGGCTGTGCTGAGGCTTGGCTGGCCCAGCAGGCTGCGCGCTTGCTGGCCCGCATGGGCACGTGAGGCGGACAGGCGCAGCAGGCGCTCCAAGGCGCGGTCCTGGATGCCCCGGCTCTTGAGGGCCGTGTAGGTGGACTCGGCGTAGTCCAAGGTAGTGCCATAAATGCCGCAGGACTGGGCGAAGATGCGGCGGTAGTCTTCTTCGCTCAAGGTGCCCGTGCAGCGCGGGCTGGATTTGGACAGAGTAAAGGCCAGTGCCTTGACGGGGCCGTCTTCGGTCTGGCAATCGAGCCACTTGGGATCGTAGGAATCGGTGGCCATTTCGCGCTGCCACAGGCGGGGCATCATCTCGGGCACATGCTGGCGGGCGATGCGAAACGCCATGCCCCGGCAGCTGCCACCCGAAAACATGCCGAACACCAGACCCGGACATTCGGGCGTGCCCCGGTTGATGTGGCTCCACATCTTGAGCGCGCGGTGCCAGCCAAAAACCCGCGCGTGGCGGCATTCCAAAAATTCGAACTCCGGGCGCCAGATCAGCGAGCCGTAGGCAAATACCCAGAGGTCGTCTGTTCCTCCCCATTCCTGCATGGTTTGCGCCAACATCTGTTGTGGGCAACGACTGCGGGATGGAGCGACCAAATTCGTCATAGTGCTATCAACCAACAAAGCAAAGTAACAAGCAATTGTTATAGCGCTCGGCGTGAGCCAGCGCTAGCGTTGCCGCGCCCGAGCTTCTAAATTTGCGTTGAAAGCAACAGTCTGGCGGGCGCTGGACGCACTGTGCACAACGCAGCAGGCGGCCAGGGCGATGACAGCGCCCCTGCACCGGCTTGTGCAAAGATTTGCATAGCACGCGGCAGCACGGACGGGTGGCGCAGCCGCCTGTTGTTGCAGGCATGTCGCCAGCTGGTGGGCATGGCAAAGGGCCGAGATTATTCAATGCTATGATGTTCATAGCTGATGCGGTACTCAGCGGTGCTCAGAAACCGGTTTTTCGGTGAATGTTGCCAGCGCGCTGCCGTGTACAGGTGGCTTGCGTGGGGCAAAGCAGCCTGGTTGGCGTTCGACGAGAATGGTCTTCCTATGAATATAGTGATCTTGGACGATTATCAGGATGCAGTGCGCAAACTGCAGTGTGCATCCGTTCTCGACGCCTATTCGGCCAAGGTCTATACCAATACCGTCAAGGGTTTAGGACAGTTGTCGGTGCGCCTCAAGGATGCCGACATCATCGTGCTGATCCGCGAGCGTACGCATATCAACCGCCTGCTGCTCGACAAGCTCCCCCGTCTCAAACTGATTGCCCAGACCGGGCGCATCGGCTCCCATGTGGATTTGACGGCCTGCACCGAGCGCGGCGTGGCGGTGGCCGAAGGCGTGGGTTCTCCCGTTGCGCCTGCCGAGCTCACCTGGGCGCTGATCATGGCCGCAGCACGCCGCCTGCCGCAGTACATTGCCAACTTGAAGCATGGCGCCTGGCAGCAGTCGGGATTCAAGGCGGCCAATATGCCGCCCAATTTTGGCCTGGGCACAGTGCTGCGTGGGCGCACGCTGGGCATCTGGGGTTATGGCCGCATTGGCCAGCTGATTGCAAGTTATGGCAAGGCCTTTGGCATGGAGGTGCTGGTCTGGGGCAGCGATGGCTCGCGCGCCAAGGCGCTGTCCGACGGCCACAAGGTGGCGCCGAGCAAGCAGTTCTTTTTTGCCAACAGCGATGTGCTGACGGTGCATCTGCGCCTGAGCGAGCAGACCAAGGGCTGCATCAGCTTTGAGGACCTGGCGCAGATGAAGCCCTCGGCCACCTTCGTCAACACCTCGCGGGCCGAACTGGTGCAGCCCGATGCGCTGATTGCCGCGCTCAACCGGGGACGCCCCGGCATTGCGGCCGTCGATGTGTTCGAGAGCGAACCTATCCTGCAGGGCCATGCCTTGCTGCGGCTGGAGAACTGCATCTGCACGCCCCATATTGGCTATGTCGAGCAGGACAGCTACGAGCAATACTTTGGCGTGGCTTTCGACAACGTGGTCAACTTCATCAGGGGCCGGCCGTCGAATATCGTCAACCCGGGTGCGTTGCAGGTGCGCCGCTAAGTCGGCTTAGCGCACAAAAAAAGGGCCCTGCGAGGGCCCTTGGTGTTGCAGCAGCGCGGGTATCACTCCAGCTGCAGTTTCTTTTTCGCAATCAAGGCGTTGTACATCTTGCGGTCGCTGCTGATGCGCGTTTGCAGCGCAGCGGGCGACGCGTCCTCCAAGGTCCAGGCCTGGCGCAGCAGCTGATCGCGGATATCGGCGGTGTTGAGCACCTTGAGCAAGGCCTCGCTCAACTGGCTGCGGATGGCGGCCGGCATGCTGGCGGGGGCCATCAGCGCATTCCAGACTTCGATATTCACATCCTGGGCGCCGATTTCGCGCATCGACGGCGTCTGCGGCATCAGCTGCGTGCGCTGGGCCGAGGTGACGGCGAGCGCCGCCAGCTTGCCGCTTTGCACCAGCGGCAGCACCGAAGATATGGGCAGCAGCGCGCAGTCGAGCTGGCCGCCCATCAGCGCGCCAACAACACCGGGCGCACCGGTGAAGGGGATGTGCACGGCCTCGAAATGCAGCGCATCTTTGAGCAGCTCCATACCCAGATGGCCGCCCGAGCCCAGGCCGGTGGAGCCATAGCTGGCGGCATTGCCTTTTTGGCGCAGGCTGGCGAGCGCCTTGTCGGTCTGCGCACCCGCGCTGGCGGGCACCACGCAGGCCAGCGGCGATACGCCCACCAGGGCGAGCGGCGCAAAGTCCTTGACCGGGTCGTAGGGCAGCTTGGCGTACAGCGCCTGCGACGAGGTCAGCGGGCCATTGCCCACAATGCCAAAGCTGTGGTCATCGCTCGCGCGGGCCACCTGGTCAGCGCCGATATTGCCGCTGGCACCGGGCCGGTTGTCGACCACCACGGGCTGGCCCAGGATCTGCGCCAGCGGCTGGGCGATCATGCGTGCCTGCATGTCGGGCGAGGAGCCCGCCGGGTAGCCAACGATAAAGCGCAGGGGTTTGCTGGGCCAATGGGCCTGGGCTGCATGGGCGTTGGTCCAGCCCGCAGGCAGGGCAGCGGCGGCGGCAAAGCCCGCCAGGGATTGCAGCAAATGGCGACGGTCGATGGTCATGAATAACAGGGCAGGGTGATAACTGGCGGCCATCCTACCCCAGTCCAGCCCGGTCCCTGCTGCTCACCTTGTCCGCCAGGCGGCTGCGGCCGGGCGCCAATGAAGCGCGACAAGCCCGCGCGCACAGTGCAGCGGCGTGGCCCGGGCCATGCCAGTATGATTTATGCTTTGTCACCGGCCGTCGCACAGTTTGCTTGCGTAGGCAAAAAATCCTGATCCATGAGCCGTTTACGCACCCGACGCCCCAATTCCTCCTCTTCAGCACAGCCCGCAGGCGCGGCGCATCCATCGCCATGGCCGGGCAGCCCGCAGCCCGCTGGCGGCCCAGGGTCTGTGCGCACGCCACCCGATGCCAGCCGGCGCACGACCTGGCTGCTGCTGGCCATCTGGATTGGCGTGATGTTGGCGATCTACCTGGTGACCGAGGTCTACCGCAAGCCCAGCGAAGGCAAGGTCATGGCCCATGGCGTGCTGGAGATTCCCCGCGACCGCGACGGGCACTTTCGCGTCGCAGGCTCGGTCAACGGCGTGCCGGTGCAGTTCATGGTCGATACTGGCGCCAGCCTGATCAGCATCACCGATACGGTGGCCGAGCGTGCGAACTTGGGCGAAGGCGTGCCGATCAGCTTTCAGACGGCCAATGGCGTGCGCCAGGGCATGATGAGCCGGGCCGAGCGTATCGAAGTGGGGCCGCTGGCCGTCAACGACTTGCGCGTGGGCACCGGTTACACCGGTGAGAGCGCACGCGATGCGCTGCTGGGGCAGAACTTCCTGCGCTACTTTGATGTGAGCATCTCGGGCAATAGCATGGTGCTCAAGGCCCGCGATAGCGAGTCGGCGCGCTGACTCTGGAGGCCTGCTCAGCCCATGTCCGGCTTGCAGTCAAACGCCGCCTGCAAGCCATTGTTGCCATCGGGCAGGCGCACGGCGGCTGGCGATGCGCTGGCCTCGTACAGGCCCACGCAGTGCTGCGCTGCCAGCGCACGCGCCAATTGCAGTGCGGCCTTGGCCTGCGACGGCTGCACGGCCACAAAAACTATATTGCGGCCAATGCTGTAGTCGGCGAGCAGACTTTTGTCTTCGGGTGGGAGTTCTTCCCGGTAAGGGCCTGACCGGGGGGGAAAGCGCTGCATCATATCCAGGCACCAGGCTTTGAGCGACAAGGTGGCGACGGCCGGGTCCTCATAGTCATGGTGCTCAGGCCATTCGGTCTGCGCCTGGAACCAGAGACCAAAGGCCGACGCCTCCTTGGGCGCGGCAGTGGGCGCAAAAACCAGCAGATGGTAGCTCATGGTGTGGTCTCCCGGCAATGATGCCCCGAAGCCCATTTAACCAAAGCTGCTGCGTGTTGGGTGTGCGATTTGTCCTACGCCCTGCCATGGGCAAGCTGCGGCGTCGTCGGACCTCGCATGCCCAGCGCGCGGTGGGCAGGCGGTGTGGCTGGGCTTACTTGGTGCCGAAGATGCGGTCGCCCGCGTCGCCCAGGCCCGGCAGGATGTAGCCGTGGTCGTTGAGCTGGCGGTCCACGGCGGCCGTGTAGATGTCCACATCGGGGTGGGCGGCCTGCATGGTCTTGATGCCTTCAGGGGCTGCGAGCAGGCACATGAACTTGATCGACTTGGGCTGGCACTTGTCCTTGAGCTGCTGCACGGCGGCGGCGGCCGAGTTGCCGGTGGCCAGCATCGGGTCGACAACGATCACATCGCGCTCGCCCATGTTGTCGGGCATCTTGAAGTAGTACTCGACGGGTTGCAGCGTTTCGGGGTCACGGTAGAGGCCGATGTGGCCGATACGGGCGCCGGGCACCACGTTGAGCATGCCGTCGAGAAAGCCATTGCCGGCGCGCAGGATGGAGACCAGGGCCAGCTTCTTGCCATCGATGACCTTGCCGACCATCTTTTCCATCGGGGTTTCGATCTCAAGATCCTGCAGCGGGAAGTCGCGCGTAATCTCATAGGCCATCAGGGTGGACAGCTCGCCGAGCATGCGGCGAAAGCTGTTGGTCGATGCTTCCTTGCGGCGCATCAGGGTGAGTTTGTGCTGGACCAGCGGGTGGTCGATGAGGTGAACGGTGCTCATGGTAGTTGCCAATGTCATTTTTGGCCGCAATGGTAGCAGTGCCGCTCTGTGGCCGTGCGCTGCCGGTGAATATATTTACCGAATGGTAGGCTTTTGCAGGGCCCATCGTCGCCAATCGCCGCTATTCGCCGCTCAGGCGCTGCCCAGCAATTGCGCGTAGCGGCCCAGGTCCACATTGCCGCCGCTGATCAGCACGCCCACGCGGGCGCCCTGCAGATCGACGCCGCCAAAGCGGGCCCCGGCCAGGCTCAGCGCGCCGGTGGGCTCGACCACCATCTTCATGCGCTCGGCATAAAAACGCATGCAGTCCACCAGCTGCGGGTCACTGGCGGTGACGATGTCGGTCACATCGCGGCGGATGATCGCATAGGTCAGGTCGCCCAGTGCCTGGGTCTGCGCGCCATCGGCAATCGTGCGGGGCGTGGCGATCTTGACGATCTCACTCTTGCGCAGCGATTGCTGGGCATCATTGCCGGCCTCCGGCTCCACGCCATAGACCTTGCACTGGGGTGCCATGGCCTTGGCCGACAGCAGGCAGCCCGACAGCAGTCCGCCGCCGCCCAGGCAGACAAACAGGTAGTCGAGCTGGGGCACGTCCTGGAACAGTTCCATCGCGCTGGTGCCTTGGCCGGCAATCACATCGGCATGGTTGTAGGGCGGCACCAGGGTCATGCCACGCTCCTGGGCAATGCGCTGGCTGATCGCCTCGCGGTCTTCGCTAAAACGGTCATAGGTGATGACCTCGGCGCCATAGCCGCGCGTGGCATCGAGCTTGGCCGCCGGGGCGTCTTCGGGCATCACGATGGCCGCGGGCATGCCCAGGATGCGGGCCGACAGCGCAATCGCCTGCGCATGGTTGCCCGACGAAAAGGCCAGCGCGCCGCGCTGCGCCTGCTGCGGCGAGAACTGGGCCAGCGCGTTGTAGCCGCCCCGAAACTTGAAGGCGCCCATGCGCTGGTAGTTCTCGCACTTGAAGAAGAACTCTGCCCCCGTCAATTTGTCGAGGGTGGACGAGCGCAGGACCGGCGTGCGGTGGGCAACGCCCTGCAGGCGCTGGGCAGCGGCCTGCACATCGTCAAAAGTGGGGAGCGGGGTGGCGGTGGCGTTCATGGTCGATCAGGGTGGCAGAGGCATCGAGGGATTCATGGTAGTGGCTTTTTGGCGGTTTGGTGTCGCTCTGGTGGTCCGCCTTGGGGGTGCTGCAGGCTGCATGCAGCGCTGCGGGTCGCTGCGGCGCCCGACACCTGGCTCGCGAGGCTGGCAGACAAGCTTGTGCGCAACGCTGGCGGGCAGGCTGTAACCACCGTTGCCTATAGGCGTTTACGTATAATCGGCCGCTTGTATCGGCTTATGTTGCTAAAGGTTGGGGTATGTGGAACAAAAAATTTGCGCTGGCCATCGGTGCCGCAGCGGTCTCGGTGTTGGCAGCGGGCGCGGCGCAAGCGCAGGGCCGTGATCTCGTGGTGGCCTCGAGCGCGACCTACGCACCTTTTGCGTTCGAGAACAAAGACAAGCAAATCGTGGGTTTTGATATCGACATCGTCAATGCCATCGCCAAGCAGCAGGGCATGAAGCTGCGCATCGTCAACACACCGTTCAGCAGCATCTTTGCCTCGCTCAACAATGGCGATGTGGACTTTGTCATCTCCGGCGTGACCATCAACGACAAGCGCAAGCAGAGCTTTGATTTCTCCCAGCCTTACTTTGATGCCCGCCAGCTGATTGCCGTACCCAAGGACAGCACGGTGGCCTCGCTCAAGGACCTCAAGGACAAGAAGGTGTCGGTGGTCAGCGGCTCGACCGGTGACGATGTGATGAGCCGCGAAGTGGGCAAGACCAGCGCCAATATCCGCCGCTTCGAGAGCACACCGCTGATCATCTCCGAGCTGGCCGCCGGCGGCGTCGATGCGGCGATTGGCGACAACGGCGTCATCGCCTACCGCGTCTCGCAGTACCCGGCGCTCAAGACTGTCGATGATGCGAGCTTCCCCAAGGAGCATTTCGGCATCGTCGTGCGCAAGGGCGACAAGGCCCTGCAAGACAAGATCAACGCCGGCCTGGCCGCCATCCGCGCCGATGGCAGCTACAACGTGATCTACAAGAAGTGGTTCAACCAGGACTACAAGCCCCAATAAGGCAAGGCTTGGCGCAGTTGCAATGACGGCCCTGTGGCCGTCATTTTGTTTGAAGGAATGGATTGATGGACAACAACACCCCCGTAGAGTGGTTCGGCTGGTTCCGCCCCGATATCCTGGTGGAATACAAGCAGATGTTTTGGCAGGGTGCCATGGTCACCATCGGCATGACGGTGGCCTGCGTGATCATGGGTTGCGCGCTGGGCCTGATGCTGGCCCTGGCACGCCTGGCCGACACGCGCCACCAGCCCTGGAAGGGCGTGTGCAAATACCTGCTGCGCTGGCCATCGACGGCCTATGTCAGCTTTTTCCGGGGCACGCCGCTCTTTGTGCAGATCTTGCTGATGCATTTTGCCGTGATGCCCTTGTTCGTGCACCCGGTCAACGGGCTGTTCATCAGCGGTGACCTGGCGCGCACGCTCAAGCAGGACCATGGCGCGCTGATGTCGGGGGTCGTGGCCTTGACGCTGAACTCGGCGGCCTATATCTCCGAAGTGTTCCGCGCCGGCATCCAGTCGATTGCGATGGGCCAGAAGCAGGCGGGCATGTCGCTGGGCATGACGCATGGCCAGATGATGCGCTATGTGGTGATTCCGCAGGCCTTTCGCCGCATGCTGCCGCCGCTGGGCAACAACATGATCTCGTTGCTCAAGGACACCTCGTTGGTCTCGGCCATCGGCCTGGCCGAGATGGCCTATGCCGCGCGCACCGTGGCCGGCGCCTATGGCCGCTACTGGGAGCCCTACCTCGCTGTGGCGCTCGCCTATTGGCTGATGACCTTTATGCTGACCCTGGGCCTGCGGGCACTGGAAAACCACCTGGCACGCACCGATCGCACTTGACTGCGCAGCGCATAAGCGAAAAAAAAGCCGGCATTGCCGGCTTTTTCTTTGCCTGCGCCCTGTAAGGCCTGCCAGGTTTGCCAGGTCACGCAGGCGGGCAGTTTTATTTTTTGCCACCCATGATGCTGCCCAGCACGCCGCGCAGAATCTGGTTGCCCAGCTTGGTGCCAAAGGAGCGGGCCGTGGACTTGGCCATGGACTGCACGATGCCGTCCTTCTTGCCCCCGCGCGGGCCGGTGGTGCCAAACAGGATGTCGTTGATGCTGCCCATCAGGCCGCCATCAGCAGGGGTTGCGGCGCCGCCTGCAGCGCCCGCGCTGGCCTTGCCGCCTTGCTCAGCCGTGGCCTGTCCGGCACGTGCTTTGAGGATCTCGTAGGCCGACTCGCGGTCCACCGGCGCGTCATAGACGCCAGCGACCAGCGAATTTTTCAGCAAGGCCTGGCGCTGCTCGGTGCTGATGGGGCCGATCTGGCTGCCAGGCGGCAGCACATAAACGCGCTCGGTCACGCTGGGGCGGCCTTTTTCGTCGAGAAAGCTCACAAGCGCCTCACCGACTGCCAGCTCGGTGATGGCCGCTTCAATGTTCAAGCCCGGGTTGGCGCGCATGGTGGTGGCGGTGGCCTTGACGGCCTTCTGGTCGCGCGGCGTGAAGGCGCGCAGCGCATGCTGCACGCGGTTGCCCAGCTGGGCGAGCACGCTGTCGGGAATATCCAGCGGGTTTTGCGTGACGAAATACACGCCCACGCCCTTGGAGCGCACCAGACGCACGACCAGCTCAATGCGCTCTTGCAGCACCTTGGGTGCGTCATTGAACAAGAGGTGGGCTTCGTCAAAGAAAAACACCAGCTTGGGCTTGTCGGGGTCACCAATTTCCGGCAGTTTCTCGTACAGATCGGACAGCATCCACAGCAAAAAGGTGGAATACAGGCGCGGCGAATTCATCAGCTTGTCGGCCGCCAGGATGTTGATCACCCCTTGCGTGCCCACCGTTTGCATCATGTCGTCGATGTTGAGCATGGGCTCGCCAAAGAAGTTGCTGCCGCCTTGCTGCTCGACCTGCAACAGGCCGCGCTGGATGGCGCCCACGCTGGCCGAGCTGATGTTGCCGTAGTCGGTGGTGAACTGCTTGGCGTTCTCACCCACATAGGAGAGCATGGCGCGCAGGTCCTTCAGGTCCAGCAGCAGCATGCCGTTGTCATCGGCGATCTTGAAGACCAGGTTGAGCACGCCCATCTGCGTGTCGTTCAGGTCCAGCATGCGGCCCAGCAGCAGCGGGCCCATGTCCGAGATGGTGGCGCGCACCGGGTGGCCTTGCTCGCCAAACACATCCCACAAGGTGGTGGGGCAGGCCTTGGGCGTGGGCAGGTCAATACCACGGTCTTGCAAGGTGGCAGCGAGCTTGCCGCCAACCTGGCCTACCTGGCTGATGCCGGTCAAATCGCCCTTGATATCGGCCATGAACACCGGCACGCCAATGCCCGAGAATCCCTCGGCCAATGTCTGAAGGGTTACAGTCTTGCCCGTGCCGGTCGCGCCGGTGATCAGCCCGTGGCGGTTGGCGAGGCCGGGAAGTAAAAAACACTCCGTTGTGCCATTTTTGGCAACCAGTAGGGGTTCAGCCATCGTAGGTTTCCTCTCCAGCATCAAAGTCAAAAGTAAAATCGCAGTCTAGCTAGATAAAACAATAGCAAAGGAAATTCTGTGGCAGGACACAGCAAATGGGCCAATATTCAACACCGCAAGGGTCGTCAGGACGAAAAACGCGGCAAGGTATGGACCCGTATCATTCGTGAAATTATGGTCGCTGCGCGGCAGGGCGGTGCGGATTTGAGCGCCAACCCGCGCCTGCGTCTGGCGATCGACAAGGCCAAGGCGGCCAACATGCCGGCCGACAACATCAAGCGCAACATCGACAAGGCCACCGGCAACCTCGAAGGGGTGACGTACGAGGAAATCCGCTACGAAGGCTATGGCATTGGTGGCGCGGCCATCATTGTTGACACCATGACGGACAACCGCGTGCGCACGGTGGCCGATGTGCGCCATGCGTTCAGCAAGCACGGCGGCAACATGGGCACCGAAGGCTCGGTGTCCTTCCAGTTCCGCAACCTGGGGCAGCTGGTGTTCGCTCCCGGTGCCGACGAGGACAAGATCATGGAAGTGGCGCTCGATGCGGGCGCCGAGGATGTGATCACCGACGAGGAGGGCGCCGTCGAAGTGCTGACGCCCCCGTCAGAATTCGAAGCGGTGCGCAATGCGCTGGAGGCAGCGGGCTTCAAGCCCGAAGTGGCCGAGGTGACGATGCGCCCCGAAAATACCGTAGATCTGGATGAGGAAGGTGCGGCCAAGATGCAAAAATTGCTGGACGCATTGGAAGATCTGGATGATGTTCAAGATGTTTACCATAACGCGGCGCTATGAAGGTACTTGTGATTGGTGGCGGCGGCCGTGAACACGCAATGGCCTGGAAGTTGGCGCAATCGCCCAAGGTCTCCAAGGTCTATGTAGCCCCGGGTAACGCAGGCACCGCACGCGACAAGCGTCTAGAAAACCTGCCGATCACCGATGTGGTCCAACTGCGCGAATGGGCGCAGGACAACGGTGTGCAGCTGTCCGTGGTGGGCCCCGAGGCGCCTTTGGCCGCCGGCGTGGTCGACGAGTTCCGCGCGCACGGCATGAAGATCTTTGGCCCGACCAAGGCCGCCGCGCAGCTGGAGAGCTCCAAGGCTTTTTCCAAGGATTTCATGGCGCGCCATGGCATCCCGACGGCGCAGTACGAGACCTTCAGCGATCCGGTGGCGGCCCATGCCTACATCGACAAGCTGGGCGCGCCCATCGTCGTCAAGGCCGACGGCCTGGCCGCCGGCAAGGGTGTGGTGGTGGCTACCACGGCCCAGGAAGCGCACGATGCCGTGGACTTCATGCTGGTGGACAACAAGTACGGCGTTGCCCATAACGACGGCGGCGCCCGTGTGGTGATCGAGGAGTTCCTCGACGGCGAAGAGGCCAGCTTCATCGTGCTGTGCGACGGCAAGAGCGTGGCGGCCATGGCGACCAGCCAGGACCACAAGCGCCTCAAAGACGGTGACCAGGGCCCCAATACCGGCGGCATGGGTGCCTACTCGCCCGCCCCGGTGGTGACGGCCGATGTGCATGCCCGCGCGATGCGCGAGATCATTCTGCCCACCATCCGTGGCATGGAAAAAGACGGCATTCCCTACACCGGCTTCTTGTACGCGGGCCTGATGATCGACAAGGCGGGGCACCCCAAGACCTTGGAGTTCAACTGCCGCATGGGTGACCCTGAGACCCAGCCGATCATGATGCGCCTCAAGAGCGATCTGGTCGATGTGATGCAGGCTGCGACCGATGGCAAGCTCGACCAGATCGAGCTGCAGTGGGACCGCCGCACGGCCCTGGGTGTGGTGATGGCCGCCCATGGCTACCCGGACGCTCCCCGCAAGGGCGATGTGATCACCGGCCTGCCCGAGGATGAAGAAGAGGTGATGGTCTTTCACGCCGGCACCACGGTGCAGGATGGCAAGCCCGTCACCAGCGGTGGCCGCGTGCTGTGCGTGACCGCCTTGGCCGACAACGTCAAGCAGGCGCAGCAGCGCGTGTATGCCGCTGCCGCCCAGGTGCATTTCGATGGCGCGCAATACCGCCATGACATCGGCTACCGCGCGGTCAAGTGACTGCCAACAAGCCCACAGTGAGCCAGGCCCGTGCTGTCCTCGTCCGTTGACCAAGTGAACGCTGGAACCCAGGCCCTGGCGGTGGCCGCCTATCTCCAGTCGCTGCAGGCCTCGATCACCGAGGCCGTTGAGGCGCTGGAGCAGGAGGCGGGCAGCGCCGTGCGCTTTCTGGCCGACGCCTGGCAAAAGGCACCTGGCGAAAAGCTGCAAGGCCAGGGTCTGACCAAGATCCTCGAAGGCGGCACGGTGTTTGAGCGCGCAGGCGTGGGTTTCTCGCAAGTGCGGGGCCCGCAGCTGCCGCCTTCGGCCACCCAGCACCGGCCGGAACTGGCAGGTGCTCCTTTCACGGCCATGGGCGTGTCCCTGGTCTTCCATCCGCGCAACCCCTATGTGCCCACGGTGCACATGAATGTGCGCATGATTGCCGCAGGCCACCCCGGCCAGCCGGCCACCTGCTGGTTTGGTGGCGGCATGGATCTGACGCCGTTCTACCCGTTTGCGCAGGATGCGCAGCATTTCCACCAGGTCTGCCACGATGCGGTAGCGCCCTTCGGTGCCGAGCTGTACCCGCGCTTCAAGCAGTGGTGTGACAGCTATTTTTTCCTCAAGCACCGCAACGAAGCGCGCGGCATCGGCGGCATCTTCTTTGATGACTTCTCCGAGCTGGGCTTTGAGGGCGGCTTTGCAATGCTGCAGTCGGTGGGCGATGCCTTTTTGAAGGCCTATGTGCCCATCGTGCAGCGCCGCAAGGACGAGGTCTATGGCGAGCGCGAGCGCGAGTTCCAGCTCTACCGGCGCGGGCGCTATGTGGAGTTCAACCTGGTCTGGGACCGGGGCACCCACTTTGGCCTGCAGTCGGGCGGGCGCACGGAATCGATCCTGCTGTCGATGCCGCCGCTGGCGAGCTGGAGCTACCAGCGCCAGGACCCAGAGGGCTCGCCCGAAGCGCGTTTGCTTGCGGACTTTTTGCAGCCGCGTGATTGGCTGTAAACACCGGCCGCCTCAGTCCGCCGGCACCACTTGTGGCAGGGCTGGCGGGGCCTGCCGTCTGCACTGCAAGGCCTTACCAGGGCGCCATTTGGCGCAGCTTGCGTATAATTGACGTTCCGCTGACCGTATTCATGCCCCATCGCAGGCTGTGCGGCAGTATCTCTTGAAGGCCTTGCCCTTTTGCCACGGCGTGTTGACGCGATCAACAATAACTGCAACACGCGCTATAGTACAAACACTTTCATCCATCACCGACTGATGACCACCGCCAAAAAATCCGAATCCACTGCCAAGAAATCTGTGCAATTGCTGCAGCGTGCCATCGTTGATGGGCTGGAAGATGTGAAAGCACAAGATATCCAGGTTTTCAATACCGAGCACCTCTCGCCGCTGTTTGAGCGCGTGATCGTCGCTGCCGGTACCTCGAACCGCCAGACCAAGGCCTTGGCTGCCAGCGTCAAGGACGCCGTCAAGGAAGCGGGCTTTCCCAAGCCACGCACCGAAGGCGAAGACAACGGCGAATGGATCATTGTCGACTGCGGCCCGGTTGTGGCCCACATCATGCAGCCGATGATCCGCCAGTACTACCGCCTCGAAGAGATGTGGGGCGACACGCCCGTGCGCGTCAAGCTGGGCGCTGCCAAGCCCAAGACCGCCAAGCCGGCCAAGGCCAAACCAGAAGCCGTTGCCGACACCGCTGCTGACAGCAAGAAGAAGCCCGCTGCACGCAAGCCTGCCGCTGCTGCCAGCGCTGCCGATGCACCAGTGAAGAAGACCGCTGCGAAGAAGCCAGCGGTCAAGAAGATCTCGGGCACCGTGGCCAAAAAGCCTGCGGCCAAGAAGACCAGCGCTGCTGCCATCGTCAAGACCGTCGTGGTCAACAAGCCCAAGGCCAGCAAGCCCGCAGCCAAGTCGGCCGTCGCCAAGCCTGCAGCCAAGAAGCCAGCGGCCAAGCGCGCGACCAGCAAGGCCAAGTAACACCCCCTCAACCTGCGGGTTGCAAAGAGCTGTACTGCCAGGCAGGACAGCTCTTTTTCATTGGAGATTTCGCATGAAGATTTTCATTGTTGCGGTGGGCCAGCATGTACCCGATTGGGCGCAGACCGCTTATGACGACTATGCCAAGCGCTTCCCGCCCGAGCTGAAGGTGGAGCTCAAGGCGGTCAAGACCGAGCCGCGCGGCTCCAAGACGGTGGAGACCCTGTACGCCGCCGAGCGCAAGCGCATCGAGGCGGCGATCCCGCGCGGCACACGCATTGTGGTGCTCGATGAGCGCGGCACCAACCTGACCACCAAGGCGCTGGCCCAGCGGGTCAAGGGCTGGCAGCTCGAGGGTGACGATGTGGCGCTGATCATTGGTGGCCCCGATGGGCTGGACCCCGAGTTCAAGGCTGCTGCGCATGAGCGCATTCGCCTCTCGGACATGACCTTGCCCCATGCGATGGTGCGGGTGCTGCTGATCGAGCAGCTCTACCGCGCCTGGTCGGTCAATGCCGGCCACCCCTACCACCGCGAGTAGGCCCAGAGCGCCTGCGCTCGGGTGGGCGAGGGCAGGGCAATATCCCCGCTTGCCAGCGGGATGCCGGATGCGTTATGCTGCAAAAATAATAGCTGCTTGCGCTGGATTGATGGGCGCAGGCGCTTTTTTCAAATCAAGGCCTCGCTTCCCACCATGCATCCCTTCGTCTACCTGGCGTCACAGTCCCCGCGGCGCAGTCAACTGCTCGAACAGATCGGTATCGCCCACCGCTTGCTGGTGGCCCAGGACGGCGATCCCGAATCCCAGGACCCTGAAGCACTGGAGCAGGTGCTGCCGCGCGAATCGGCCACCGACTATGTGCAGCGCGTGACCGGGCTGAAGCTCGATGCCGCGTTGGCCCGGCTGCAGCGGCGCGGCTTGGACCCAGCACCGATTCTGTGCTCTGACACCACGGTGTCGCTGGGCCGGCATATTCTGGGCAAGCCCGAGACGCCGCAGCAAGCGAGCGAGATGCTGCAGGCACTCAGCGGCAAGACGCACCGGGTATTGACCGCTGTGGCCCTGCAAAGCGGGCGCAAGCGCTTGACGGCCTTGTCCGTCTCCAGCGTGCAGTTTGCGCCTATCGATGCCGCGCAGATCGAGGCTTATGTTGCCAGTGGTGAGCCCATGGGCAAGGCGGGCGCCTATGGCGTGCAGGGGCGGGCGGCAGCGTATATTGCCAAGATCAGCGGCAGTTATTCCGGCATCATGGGGCTGCCCGTGTTCGAGACGGCCCAGGTGCTGCGGGCTGCAGGGTTTGCCATTTAAGGCCCTCTAAGAATGACTTCTATGCAAAATGATATTTTGATCAATTGGGCGCCGCAGGAGACGCGCGTGGCCATCATTGAGGGTGGCGCCGTGCAGGAGCTGCACCACGAGCGCACCCTGGAGCGAGGCCTCGTAGGCAATGTTTACCTGGGCAAGATATCGCGCGTGCTGCCCGGCATGCAATCGGCCTTTATCGACATTGGTCTGGAGCGCGCCGCGTTCTTGCATGTGGCCGATGTCTGGCAGCGCCAGGAGGGTGGCCTGGCGCCGATGTTTGCGCGCAAGGGCGAGCCCCAGGTACCGATTGAAAAGCAGATCTTCGAAGGCCAGTCGATCATGGTGCAGGTCATCAAGGACCCGATCGGCACCAAGGGCGCGCGGCTGTCCACTCAGATCAGCGTGGCCGGGCGCCTGCTGGTGTTTCTGCCCCAGGACGACCATATCGGCGTCTCGCAAAAAATCCCCCAGAACGAACGTGATGCGTTGCGCGCCCGCCTGCAGGCATTGGTGGGCACGGCGCAAACCGGCGGGGGCGGCGGTTTTATCCTGCGCACCAATGGCGAGGACTCCAGCGATGAGGAACTGGCCGAGGACATCAGCTACCTGCGCAAGGTCTGGAAGCGCATCAAGGACAGCGCTGCCAAGCAAGCCGCCAAGAGCTTGTTGCACCAGGACCTGAGCCTCATGCAGCGCGTGCTGCGCGACATGGTCACGGAAAACACCCAGTCGATCCGCATCGATTCGCGCGAGCAGTTTGTGCTGCTGCAGCAGTTTGGCCAGGAGTTCATGCCCGCCGCGCTCCCCAAGCTGCAGCTCTACAAGGGCGAGCGCCCGATCTTCGACCTGTACTCGGTTGACGAGGAGATTGCCCGCGCGCTGGGCCGGCGTGTGGATCTCAAGTCGGGCGGCTACCTGATCGTGGACCAGACCGAGGCCCTGACCACGGTCGACGTGAACACCGGCGGCTATGTGGGTGCGCGCAATTTTGACGACACTATCTTCAAGACCAACCTGGAAGCGGCCCATGCCATTGCCCGGCAGCTGCGGTTGCGCAACCTGGGCGGCATCATCATCGTCGACTTCATCGACATGGTGCACGAGGACCACCAGGCGCAGGTGCTGCATGAGCTGCGCAAGCAGCTGCAGCGCGATCGCGTCAAGACCATGTGCGGCGAGTTCTCCCAGCTGGGCCTGGTAGAGATGACGCGCAAGCGCACGCGCGAGTCCCTCGCGCATATGCTTTGCACCTCGTGCCCGGTCTGCCATGGCGTCGGTGAAGTCAAGACCGTGCGCACCGTCTGCTACGACATCCTGCGCGAGATTTTGCGCGAGGCACGCCAGTTCAACCCCAAGGAGTTCCGCGTGCTCGCTGCGCCGCCGGTGATCGAGATGCTGCTGGACGAAGAGAGCCAGCACCTGGCCGGCCTGTCCGATTTCATCGGCAAGCCGATCTCGCTGCAGGCCGAAGGGCGGGATGGTTCGGACCAGTACGACATCGTGCTGCTGTAGCTCCAAGCCGGCTGCATCCACCCAGCAAAAAGCCCGGCAAGATCGGTTCTCGCCGGGCTTTTGCTATGGGACGGCTGCTTAAAGCTTGCGCAGGCGCTCCAGCGCCGCCAGCAACGTTTCATCCTTTTTGGCGTAGCAAAAGCGCACCACCTGCTGGTCAAAGCCGTCGCCATAAAAGGCGGACAGCGGAATGGCTGCAACGCCCAGGTCCTTGACCAGTTGCTGGCAGAACTCCGCTTCGCTGGCATCGGTCACGGCCGAGATATCCACGCATTGGAAATAGGTGCCTGAGCTGGGCAGGAGCTTGAGGCGCGAGCCTTCGAGGCCGGCGCGGAACAGGTCGCGCTTCTTTTGGTAGAAGGCCGGCAGGTTCAGGTAGGGCGCGGGGTCCTTCAAATACTCGGCCAGCCCCACCTGCATGGGGGTGTTGACCGTGAAGACATTGAACTGGTGCACCTTGCGAAATTCCGCCGTCAGCGGCGCCGGTGCGGCCACGGTGGCTACCTTCCAGCCGGTCACATGGAAGGTCTTGCCAAAGCTGCTGACCACATAGGCGCGCGCGGCCAGGCCCGGGTAGCGTGATGCGCTTTCATGGCGCTCGCCGTCGAACACCATGTGCTCGTAAACCTCATCGGCCAAGAGCAGGATGTTGGTCGGGGCCAGCAGGTCTTGCAGCTGCTGCATCTCCTGCGCGGTCCAGGTGGTGCCGCTGGGGTTGTGCGGCGTGTTGATCAGCAGCAGGCGCGTCTTGGGCGTGATGGCTGCTGCGATCTTGCCGAAATCAGGGCGGAAGGTCTTGGGGGTCAGCGGCACGCGCACCGGCACGCCGCCAGCCAGCTCGATATTGGGCACATAGCTGTCATAGCAGGGGTCCAGCACGATGACTTCATCGCCGGGGCTCACGCAGCTGAGGATGACGGTGAGGATGGCCTGGGTGGCACCGGCGGTGACAGTGATTTCGCTGTTGGCGTCATAGCGCTTGCCATAGAGCGCTTCGATTTTCTGGGCCACCACCTCGCGCAAGGCTGGCACACCGGTCATTGGCGGGTACTGGTTGTGGCCGGCCTGCATGGCGCGGCTGACGCTGTCGATCAAAGCCGGATCACAGCCAAAGTCCGGGAAACCCTGGCCCAGATTGACGGCCTTGTGCTCGGTCGCGAGCGCCGACATGACGGTGAAAATGGTGGTGCCCACGTTGGGCAGGCGGCTGGGGAACGATGGGGTCAGGGCAGAAGCGGACATGGTGGACGGGGCGGGACACAAGACCACGGCCGGCCAGCGGGGCCGCGAACCATGCATCCATCGATCAAAAATGGGGGTGAAAAGGGTTGCGGATCAGAGCTCGTAGTCAGCCACATGGCCGACCATCGCTCGGCCGATCAGATCACGGTTCAAACGGTCGCTGATCAGCTCGGCAAATTTGTAGACGAAATTGCGCATATAGGCGCCGCGCTTGAAGGCCACGCGCGCCACACTCTCGCCAAAGAGGTGACCCATGGGCCGCACGGCCAGGTCCTTGATCGGGTCATCGCGCATGGCCATCTCGGCCACGATGCCAATGCCCAGGCCCAGGCGGACATAGGTCTTGATGACGTCGGAGTCAATCGCTTCGAGCACGATCTTGGGCGTGAGCTGGCGGGCTGCCATCGCCGAATCGATCTTGCCCCGGCCGGTGAAGGAGGGGTGGTAGGTGATCAAGGGCTCGGCCGCAATGTCTTCGAGGTTGATGCGTTCCTTTTGCGCCAGCGGGTGCTGGTGCGGCATGACTAGCACGTGCTGCCATTCGTAGCAGGGCAGGGTCACCAGCTCGGGGTAGTCGGCCAGCGACTCGGTGGCCATGCCCAGGTCGGCCTGCTCATCGATCACCATGCGCGCGACTTCGGCGGGCGTGGCCTGGTGCAGGCTGACCGTCACCTTGGGGTAGTGCTCACGCAACCGCGCCACCGGGGTGGGCAGCACATAGCGCGCCTGGGTGTGGGTGGTGGCGATGGAGAGGGTGCCGCTGTCCTGCGCGCTGTACTGGTCGCCAATGCGCTTGAGGTTGCCGACTTCGCGCATGATGATCTCGATGCTGCGCAGCACCTGCTGGCCCGGTTCGGTGATGCGTTTGAGGCGCTTGCCGTGGCGTGCAAAGATGTCGATGCCCAGTTCCTCTTCCAGCTCGATGATGGCCTTGGAGACGCCGGGTTGCGAGGTGTGCAATGCCTTGGCCGCCTCGGTCAGGTTGAGGTTGCGGCGCGCGGCCTCTTGCACAAAGCGGAACTGATGCAGGTTCATACAATGATGCGGAATATGAATGTGCATCATTATGCTTGATTGGAATATAAAAAGCAGCCCTTAGACAGAAACCCAAGCGGCGGGGCGGAATTTTGGCACGCCGCGCTTGCCGCGCATCGCCATAGGCGTGGCGTCTAGGCCCATATAGTTCGGCGATGCGACTCGGGCCACTAGCCCTGCAGCTTGCCTTGCAGATAGCCGCCAGCCATGTCCGCCAACAGCTGGATGACCCGGGCATCCTCGCCCATCGCCGGGGCGATGCGCAGCTGCAGCTGGGGGTAGAGGGGAGCAAGCTCTTCAACGAGCGCAGGAATGTCTTCGCTGGCATGCTTGCCCACGCCAAAAAGCAGGGGCCAGATGGTGATGTGGGTCAGCTGCGGATGCGACTGCAGCAGCTGGGCCACGGCGGGGCCGAGCGGCGGCTCGCACCAGTCCAGGTAGGCGCAAGCCACAGCAGCAGCCGGTTGCGCTTGCTGCACCTGGGCGAGCAGGTGTTCGGCATTGCGGCGCCAGACGGGGTCCTTGGAGCCGTGAGACAGCAGGATCAGGCCAGTGGCAGAGGAGGGCGATGGCATGGGGCGATGGTGGTGGTCTAAGGTGGAAAGGTGTTTGCGGCTGTAAAGCTTGGAACCTTTGATCATTATCGCTTTCCCATGGATGGGCGCGATTGGCGCCCGCGCTGATACCGCATGTAGCAAAATGTACAGCTTGCGCGGCCAGGTCCGAAAAACCTGCCCATCCTGCGCAACGCTTTACACTGCCTACATATTTAGCTGTAAAAATAGTAGTTTGCTCTACCTGAAGCCAAAACCGATGATGCCGGATGTTTCCAATTTTTCGCGCCAGTCTCTGGCACCGTTTCAATCTTTGGCAACTGTCGGAAAGCTTTCCTCCCCCTGTACGTTTGGCCAGCTCGCCCGGGTTGGCGCGGTGGTCGCGGCCCTGGGCCTGCTGACTGCCTGCACGGACAAACCTGCGCCCACCGCTGCAGCGCCGCAGGCCCCGGAGGTGGGCATCATCACCGTGCAATCCGCATCGCAGCAGCTGACTGCCGAGCTGCCGGGCCGCACCAATGCCTTCATGATTGCCGAGATTCGCCCCCAGGCCAACGGCATTGTCGAAAAGCGCCTGTTCACCGAAGGTGCCTCGGTCAAGGCCGGTCAGGCGCTCTACCAGCTCGATGACCGGCCCGCGCGGGCCGCGGTCAACAGCGCCGAGGCGGCACTGGCCAAAGCCAAGGCCACGGCGCAGACGGCGCGTAGCAACGCAGCGCGCAACAGCGAGCTGGTCAAGATCGATGCCATCAGCCGCCAGGTGTTTGATGACAGCCAGGCGCTGGTCGCGCAGACCGCCTCCGATGTGGCCGTCGCCCAGGCCGCGCTGGACAATGCGCGCATCAATCTGCAGTACACCCGCATCAGCTCGCCCATCAGCGGTAAGGTCAGCACCTCGGCCGTCACGCCCGGTGCGCTGGTCACGGCCAACCAGGCGACGGCACTCACCACCGTGGTGCAGCTCGATCCGATGTATGTGGACTTCACCCAATCGAGCACCGAGATGCTGCAGCTGCAGCGCGACCTGAAGGCGGGGCGCTTTCAACGCCTCGAAGGCGACCAGATTCCGGTGCGCATCCGCCTCGATGACGGCACCGAATACAGCCATGAGGCCAAGCTCAAGTTCTCCGGCGTGATTGTCAGCGCCACCACGGGCACGGTCACCTTGCGGGCGCAGGTGCCCAACCCCGATGGCGTGCTGATGCCCAATATGTATGTGCAGGCCTTGCTGCCCACGGCCGTGGCGCCCGATGCGCTGCTCGTGCCCCAGCAATCGGTGGTGCGCGATTTGACCGGCAAGCCGACCGTCTTGGTGGTCACCGCCGAGGACAAGGTGCAAAAGCGCACCTTGCAACTGGACCGCGCTGTGGGCAGCCAGTGGCTGGTGGGCAGTGGGCTCAAGTCCGGTGAGCGCGTGGTGGTCGATGGCTTCCAGCGCGTCAAGGACGGTGACAAGGTGCGGGTGGCCGAGGTGGACCTCAAGGCACAGGCCGAGCGCGTGCGCAGCCCGGGACGCGTTCCCGGCCAGGCCGCAGCGCCGGCAGCAGCCCAGTAAGACACCCAGAACCCGAGGCTGCATCCATGGCACAGTTTTTTATCCAGCGCCCCATTTTTGCGTGGGTGATCGCCATCATCATCATGCTGGGCGGGGCCCTGTCCATCTCCAAGCTGCCGCTGGAGCAGTACCCCGAGATTGCGCCGCCACGCGTCACCATCGGCACCCAGTACACCGGTGCATCGGCCGAGACGGTGGAGAACTCCGTCACCCAGATCATCGAGCAGCAGCTCAAGGGCATTGACAACATGCTCTACATGAGCGCGACCAGCAATGCCTCTGGCCAGGCCCGCATCACCTTGACCTTTGCGCCCGGCACCAATGTGGACGTGGCCCAGGTGCAGGTGCAAAACAAGATCCAGGGGGCACTCAACCGCCTGCCCGAATCGGTCAAGAGCCGGGGCGTGTTCATCAACAAGGGCGGCCAGGATTTTCTGGTCACCTACAGCTTCTACTCGCAAGACCCGACGATGACCGAGGTCGACATTGGTGACTACATCAATGCCAGCCTGGTCGATGTGATCGGGCGCCTCGAAGGCGTGGGCGACATCAATGTGTTTGGTACGTCCTATGCCATGCGCATCTGGATGGACCCGGCCAAGATGGAGAAATTCGGCCTGATGCCGTCGGACCTGGCCAATGCGCTCAATGCGCAAAACGCCCAGGTCTCAGCCGGCCAGCTGGGCGCGCTGCCAGCGGTGAACAACCAGCAGCTCAATGCCACGATCACCGCGCGCACCAAGCTCAAGACCGTGGACCAGTTCGAGGACATCGTGCTCAAGGCTGCGACCGATGGCTCGGTGGTCACCATCAAGGATGTGGCGCGGGTGGAGCTGGGCGCGGAAAACCTGAACGTGCAGGCCAAGCTCAATGGCATGCGCGGCGCTGGCATGGGCATCATCTTGGCCGATGGCGCCAATGCGATGGCGGTGTCCGATGCCGTCGCGGCCAAGCTGGCCGAGATGAAGCCGTACTTCCCCAACCAGATCGACTACTTCGTCAGCTCGGACTCCACCCCCTTTGTGCGTGCCTCCATCCATGAGGTGGTCGCAGCGCTGGGCGAGGCCATGGTGCTGGTGGTGATCGTGATGTTCGTGTTTTTGCAGAACCTGCGCGCGACCTTGATTCCGGCCATTGCCGTGCCAGTGGTGCTGCTGGGCACGTTCGGCGTGCTGTCGATTGCCGGTTACTCGATCAATACCTTGACGATGTTTGCGATGGTGCTGGCCATCGGCTTATTGGTGGACGATGCCATTGTCGTGGTGGAAAACGTCGAGCGGGTGATGCACGAGACGGGCATGTCCGCCAAGGAGGCGACCAAGGTCTCGATGCGCGAGATCACGCCGGCGCTGGTCGGCATTGGCGTGACCTTGTCGGCGGTGTTTGTGCCGATGGCCTTCTTTGGCGGCTCCACCGGGGTGATATACCGCCAGTTCTCGATCACCATCGTCGCGGCCATGGCGCTGTCGGTGTTTGTCGCGCTGACCTTGACCCCTGCGCTGTGCGCCACCATCCTGAAGGCGCCCGCGCATGCGGGCGGCCATGAGCGGGCCATTCGCAAGGGCCTGTTTGGCATCAGCGACCGGTTCTTCCGCTGGTTCAACCGCAACTTTGACCGCACTGCCAGCCGCTACCAGGGCATCGTCGCCCGCAGCCTGCGCCGCGCCAAGCGCATGATGCTGATCTTTATCGCGGTGCTGCTGGGTGTGTGGCTGCTGATGCACAAGCTGCCCACGTCCTTCCTGCCCGATGAGGACCAGGGCTTTCTGTACGTGAACGTCAACCTGCCCTCGGGCGCGGCAGATGCGCGCCTGCAGGATGTGCTCGACGAGGTGCGCGAGTACCTGCTCCAGCAACCCGACATCATCAGCTTCAACCAGGTCTCGGGCCTCAACGGCGACCAGAGCTCGGCGCGTGGCTTTATCCGCCTCAAGCCCTGGGATGAGCGCAAGCTTCCATCGCAGTCGTCGGCAGCCATCGCCAACAAGGCCACCAAGGACCTGTCGCGCATCCGCGATGCACGCGTCTTGGTGATTCTGCCGCCGGCCGTGCGCGGCCTGGGTGCCAGCTCGGGCTTCAACTTCATGGTCAAGGACATGAACAGCATCGGCCACGATGGCCTGCTGGCCGCCAGCAACCAGGTGCTCGCCGCGATGCGTGCCAACCCCAATCTGACTGCGGTGCGCACCACCAATCTGGACGATGCGGCCGAGCTGCGCGTCGATGTGGACGACCGCAAGGCCGCAGCGCTGGGGCTGTCGTATGCCGACATCAACAGCGTGCTGTCCAGTGCGATGGGCGGCACCTATGTGAATGACTTCTTGAACAATGGCCGGGTCAAGCGCGTCTACATCATGGGTGATGCGCCGCACCGCATGCTGCCCCAGGACATCGCCAAATGGACCGTGCGCAACAAGAACGGCGAGATGGTGCCCTTTGGCGCGTTCTCGGACAGCCACTGGGCCTATGGCTCGCCCCAGCTGCTGCGCTACAACGGCAGCCCGGCCTATGAGTTTGAAGGCCGCGCGGCACCCGGTATCAGCTCGGGCGCGGCGATGCAGGAGGTCGAAGCCATCCTGGCCAAGCTGCCCGCCGGCCTGGGCTATGAATGGACCGGCGCCTCGCTGCAAGAGCGCCAGTCCGGAGCGCAGGCGCCGATGCTCTATGCGATCTCGATCCTGTTCGTGTTCCTGTGCCTGGCCGCGCTCTACGAGAGCTGGACCGTGCCGCTGTCGGTGATGCTGGCCGTGCCGCTGGGCGTGATTGGTGCACTGGCGGCGACCTATACCCGGGGCCTGACCAACGACGTGTATTTCCAGGTGGGCCTGCTCACCACGGTGGGCCTGGCGGCCAAGAATGCCATCTTGATTGTGGAGTTTGCGGTGCAATTGCAGGAGCAGGGCAAGCAGCTGTTCGACGCGACGGTCGAAGCCGTGCGCCTGCGCCTGCGCCCCATCCTGATGACCTCGCTGGCCTTTGGCTTTGGCGTGATTCCGCTGGCCATTGGCACCGGCGCCGGGGCGGGCGGGCGCAATGCCATCGGCACGGCGGTGCTGGGCGGTATGGTGGCCTCGACCGTGCTCGGCATTTTCATGGTGCCGGTCTTCTTCCTGCTGATCCGCAGCTGGTTCCGCTCCCACAGCCGCCATGACGAGGCGCCCGCGCACCCCAGCCCCGCGCAGGAGACCGCGCCATGAGCCGTTTTGACACTTTTTCCATGACCCGTGCTTATCGTTTGCCGCTGTCGCTGTTGGCAGCGGGCCTGCTGTCCGCCTGCAACCTGGCACCGCAGTACCAGCGCCCTCCAACGGCGGTGCCCGCTACGCTTGACGGCGTGGCGCAGACCTTGCCTGCCGACTTTGTCGTGGAGCCCGCTGCGGCCGATACCTTGGAGCTGCTGCCCTGGCAGCAGTGGGTGGAGAGCGCAGGCCTGCGCCAGTTGATCGAGCAAGGCCTGCAGAACAACCGCGATCTGCGCGTGGCGATCGCCAATATCGAAAAGGCGCGCGCGCAATACGGTGTGCAACGCGCCGACCAAATGCCCAGCCTGAACGCCAATGCCCAAGGCAGCCGCACCCGCACCGCAGATGATCTGCGCTCGTCGACGGCGCCATCGTCCGTGGCCAACCAGGTGAGCGTGCAGCTGGGTCTGGCCAGCTATGAGCTCGATTTTTGGGGCCGGGTGCGCAACCTGAGCGAGGCGGCCTTGCAGCAGTACCTGCTGGTCGAAGAAAACCGCCGCAGTGTGCAGCTGGGCCTGATCACCGATATCGCCAATGCCTGGGTGGCCCTGGCCAGCGACCAGCAGCGCCTGCAACTGGCGCGCGATACGCTGGCCACGCGCGAGCAGGGCTATGGACTGGTGCAGCGCATGCACCAGCTGGGCGCCACCAATGGTCTGGTGCTGGCCCAGAACCAGACGGCGGTCGAGACCGCCCGCAACGATCTGGCTGCCTACGAGTCGCAGGTGGCGCGTGATCGCAATGCGCTGCAGTTGCTGGTGGGCGGGCCGGTGTCGGGCGATATGCTGCCCCCGGCGCCCAGTGCATCGCTCAGCAGCAATGAGGTCAAAAGCGCGGGCTCGGGCCAGCTGCTCGACGGCGCAACGCCACAGGTCAAAGCGCCTGGCGTCGCCACCGCGATGACCGTGGTGCCAACAGGCCTGTCATCGCAGGTGCTGCTGGCCCGGCCCGATGTGGCCGCTGCCGAGCACAGCCTGCAGGCCCAGTACGCCAGCATTGGCGCGGCGCGTGCGGCTTTCTTCCCCACCATCAGCCTGACGGCCAATGCCGGCACTGCCAGTGATGCGCTCTCGGGCCTGTTCGATGGCGGCAACCGCGCCTGGAGCTTTGTGCCGCAGATCCGTCTGCCGATTTTTGACGGTGGCCGCAACCAGGCCAACCTCGACATCGCGCAAGCGAACCGCGACGCCGCGCTGGCCCAGTACGACAAGGCCATCCAGGTCGCTTTCCGCGAGGTGAGCGACGCGCTGGCCGATCGCGCCACGATGCAGCGGCGCCTGAACTCGCAAGTGGCTTTGGTGCAGGCGGCCAGCCGCGTGCTGCAGCTGTCGCAGGCGCGCTTCAAGGCCGGGGCCGACGACTTTCTCACCGTGCTCGATGCGCAGCGCAGCCTCTATGCGGCCCAGCAAACCCAGATCACCTTGATGCAGGCCGAGCAGGTCAACCGCATCAGCCTGTACAAGGCGCTGGGCGGGGGTATCGACAAGGTGTCGTGAGGTCGCAGGCGCTAGGACCCTCGCAAACTCAAGTGCAAACGCAAACGCGCAATGCTGCGAGGGCAATGCGCGCTGCACTACCATGGCGGCATGACTGACACCTTGCACACGCCTGCTGACCGCATTACCTCTTCCGAGTTTGACGAATCCCAGGCGCAGGCAGTGGATGCGCTGATTGTCGGCGCCGGGCCCGTAGGCATGTTTGCCGCCTTCCAGCTGGGTTTGCAGGGCGTGCAGGCCCATCTGTGCGACAGCCTGCCGCAGATGGGCGGCCAGTGCATTGCGCTCTATGCCGACAAGCCCATCTACGACATCCCCGGCATTGCGCTGTGCACTGGCCGCGAGCTGGCCGCGCAACTGCAGCAACAGATCCAGCCCTTCCATCCCGTGTTCCATGGCCACACCCAGGTCGCGCAACTGCTGCCCCATGGCGATGGCCGTTGGCGTGTGCAGCTGCAGGCCATCGATGGGCTGCAGACCCGCTGGCTGCTGGCACGTACCGTGGTGGTGACCGCCGGTGTTGGGGCCTTTGTGCCCAAGCAGCTGCGCCTGCCCGGGCTCGACGCCTGGTTGGGCAGCCAGGTCTTCTACCATCCCGCGTTCGATGATGCCTGGCTGGAGCCGGTACTGGCGCGCCACCCCGCGCCGCGCATTGTGATCCATGGCGGCGACGAGGCCGCCGTCGAGGCCGTGCTGACAGCGGCAGGGCATGCCGCTTTGCAAGCCGCGCAGCTGGTGCTGATGCACCGGCGCGACCAGTTCAATGCGCCTGATGCGCTGCTGCAGCGCCTGGCGCAGCTGCGTGCCAGTGGCAGGGTGGAGGTCGTCATTGGCATGCCCCAGGCTATCGATGCGGGGGAACATCTGCAGGCTATCGACTATGTCGATGCCGATGGCGCGGACCAGCGCCTGGCCTGTGACCAGCTCTGGGTGTTCCAGGGCCTCTCGCCCAAGCTCGGGCCCTTGCTGGACTGGAACCTGGCGCTTGCGAAAAAGCAGCTGCAAGTGGCGACCGATACCTTCCAGACCAACGCCGTCGGTATCTATGCCGCAGGGGATATCGTCAGCTATCCTGGCAAGCGCAAGCTGATTCTGAGCGGCTTTTACGAAGCGACGATGGCCGCGATGGCCGCCATAGAATACCTGCGCGGCGAAAAACTGCTGCTGGAGTACACGACCACCAGCAAACGCCTGCATGAACGCCTGGGTGTGTCGCACCCGGACTGAGCCCCGCCTTGTTGATACGAACCCCGACCGATGCCTGATCCATCCATTCGCCACGCCCGTTTTCCTGAAGATCTGCAGGCGGTGCTGGCGATCTTTCGCGAGTACATTGCCAGCCCCCAGGCCGACCTGGGTTTTCAGAACTATGAGCCCGAGCTGGCGGCACTGCCCGGCAAATATGCAGCGCCCCAGGGGCGTTTGCTGCTGGCCTGGCAAGGCGATGCGGTGGTGGGCTGCGCGGCGTTGCGCGATGTCGATGGCCAATGCTGCGAGCTCAAGCGCGTCTATGTGCGGCCAGCGGTGCGCGGCCTCAAGCTGGGCCGGCGCCTGGTCGAGCAGATGCTGCAGGAGGCCCGCGCCGCCGGTTACCAGCGCATGGCGCTCGATGTGCTGCCGGAATTTGTCGCCGCCCAAGCGCTTTACCGGGATCTGGGCTTTGTCGATGCGCCGCCGGTGAGCGTCAACCCGGTGCAGGGCACGGCCTTTCTGGCGCGCGTGCTGTAGCGCGGCATTGCGCTGCCGGCAGGCTGCATGCGTCCTTTGGATTCGCGGCGGTTTGGCTAACGCGCCCCTGGGCGACGATGCCGGCGCGGTGCAGCGGCGATAATCGCCGCCGGGTTTGATCAACAAAGGGCGATGCAGCAATGGCGGTGATGGTGTCTTTGATTCCCGTGGTGCTGTTCATTGCACTGGGGTATGGTGCAGGGCGCATGGGCTGGGTCAAGGCGGCATCGGTGCGCGATCTGTCCAATATCGTTTTTCTGATTCTCACGCCGGCCTTGCTGTTTCGCACGATGAGCACGGTGCGTGTGCAAGAGCTCAACCTGCAGACCATTGCCGTCTACTTCAGCGCTGCGGGCCTGCTGTTTGTCACGACCTTGCTACTGCAGGGCTTTACCACGCTGGGCGCTGCGCGGGCGCTGGCCAACTGTTTCAGCAACAACATCATGATCGGCGTGCCGCTGGTGGGAATGGTGTTTGGGCAAGAAGGCCTGGTCACCTTGTTCACCATCGTCTCGGTCCATGCGCTGATCCTGATGACCTCGGCCACCATCGTGTTCGAGCTGGCCGTCATGCACCAGCAGCAGGCGGCGCAAGGCGGCGCGCGCAGCTACCGCGCAATGGCCATCACCGTGGGCCGGGCGCTGAAAAGCGGCATCATCCACCCGATTCCCTTGCCCATCATCTGCGGGCTGCTGTTCGCGCAGACCGGGCTCAAGATGCCCGAGGTGATCGATACCTCACTGCAGATGCTGGCCCAGGCGCTGGGCCCGATCGCGCTGATGCTCGTGGGCATCACCTTGTTTTTCAGCGCAGTGGGCCGCTACTGGCTGCCTGCCAGCCGTATCGCAGTGGTCAAACTGCTGCTGCACCCGGTGCTGCTGCTGGCCATCGGATGGATGTGGGGGCTGCGCGGCCTGCCGCTGGTGGTGCTGGCCACGGCCGCGTCGCTGCCGGTGGGGGCCAATGTGTTTTTGTTCACGCAGCGCTATGAAGTGGGGCGCGAGGAGGTCACGGCCAGCATCGCGGTATCGACCAGCCTGGCCCTGGTGACGATACCGCTGATCTTGCTGGGCCTGGCCCAGCTGCTGCAGACAGTTTAGGGCGCGGGCTGGGCGGCAGGATGCAAGCGGTGCTGCATCAGCAGCTCGTCGTGCAGCGCGCCATCGACCAGCAAGGCCGCCGGCTCGGTGCCATAGGCATGGAAGCCCGCTTGCTCGTAGAGGCGAATGGCGCTGGCATTGGCGGCGTTGACGCTCAGGTGGATCTGCACCGCGCCAGGCACCTGGCGGGCAAAGGCGACGGCCCGCGCCAACAAGGCCTGCGCGATACCCTGGCCGCGGAAGGCGGGCGCCACATACACGCCCCACAAAGCCATGCGGTGCCGGGTCTTGAGGCCGTCCTGGCGGCGGATACCCAGCATGCCCACCAGTTGGCCCCCGGCAAAGGCCCCCAGCACGCCCTGGTCGGGGCTGGGCGCCAGGCGCGCCTCAATCAGCGCCAATGCACGGTCTTTTTCCTCTTCGTAGCTGGAGCCAAAGGCGCTAGGCGATGCGCGCAGGCCCGCCAGGCGCAGCGTTTGGAACGCACTGGCATCGGACGGGTTCAGCCAACGGATCTCATAGGCAGCGGCAGCCATCAGCATCAGGGCGCCAGGCGCTCGCGAATCCAGTCGGCGCTGTTTGGCGCTGCCTGACGGTAGCGCAGACGGTCATGCAGCCGGCTCTTGCGGCCCTGCCAGAACTCCCAGGTGTCGGGCACCAGGCGAAAGCCACCCCAGTGCGGCGGGCGGGGGGGCTTGAGCAGGAACTGCGCGCCATACTTGGCGGCATTGGTCACCAGCACGGTGCGGCTGTCGATGACCTGGCTTTGCGGGCTGGCCCAGGCACCAATGCGCGAGTCGAGCGGGCGGCTGTTGAAGTAAGCATCGCTTTCTTCGTCCGAGACTTTCTCCACGCGCCCCTCGATGCGCACCACGCGCTCGAGCTCGACCCAGTGGAACATCAGCGCGGCAAATGGGTTGCCGGCAATCTCGCGGCCCTTGCGGCTGTCGTAATTGGTGTACCAGACGATTCCGCGCGCGTCGTAGCCCTTGATGAGCACGATGCGGGTGCTGGGGCGGGCATCGGCTCCCACAGTGGCCACCGTCATCGCATTGGGCTCGGGCAGTTGCGAGGCGACCGCCTCGTTCATCCAGCGGTCAAACTGGTCGATAGGCGCGGCGCAAGACGCCGATTCGTTCAGCTCTGCGCGTTCATAGCTTTTGCGCAAATCGGCAATGGAGTGGGAGAGTTCGCTCATGGCCCGATTGTGCATCGCTTTGGCGCGGCGCAGCGACAAAAAAGCCTGTGGGCCGCTGGGCGCCACAGGCTGGGGAGCGCAGGAGGGGCTTACTGGATCACGCCGCAGCCCAGACGCGCGCCGGAGTTGCCGGTAGGCTGGGTGGTGTAGTCGTCCTTGTCCTTGTGCACGACCACGGCGCGGCCCTTGATGTCGCTGGGCTTGCCGGTGCCGATCGACAGGTCCTTGGTCTCCCAGACCAGGAACGCGGTGCCCGCGGCATCGGCCATCAGGCTGGGCAGATCGCCCACATGGGCTTGCGGGCCAGCCTTGCCATGCTGGTGGCCGTTCGGGTTGTAGTGGCCGCCGGCGCTCATCGCATCGGGCGAGGAGCAGTTGCCGTTCTCATGCACATGGAAGCCATGCTCGCTGCCGGGCTGCAGGCCCTTGACCTGGGCCATCACGCGCACGGTGTCGCGGTTGACCTCGTAGACGCGGAAGTAGCCGCTGATGTTGTTGCCTTCGGTAGGGTTGATCGTGGCCTCGGCAATCGGGGTGGCGCGGTCGGTGGTGGCGCAGGCGCTCAAAACGGCGGCCACGGCAGCAGCGGCTGCGAGTTTGGCGATAGATGGGATGCGTTGAATCATGCGAACTCTCCTGGTGCCTTGTATTAAAGGGTTGTCACAAGCCACCGTTTTTAGCATGCGTGCTGGGCCTGTTTTGTAGTCTGATGGCTAGCAATCGAGGCGGCATGCTTACTGCGGGGGCAGCGTCGTCAGCCGCCTGGCGACCAAATCCCAAACCGCTTGCGCAGCAGCGGGCAGGCTGCGCTGGCGGCGCCGCACCAGCATGATGGCCCTTTGCACCTGGGGCCGCAGATCGCGCACCTGCAGGCTGCTCAAACCATGGGCCGGAATCGCCAGGCCCGGCATGATGCTGATGCCGATGCCGGCCTCGACCATGCGAAAGGCGGTGGTCACATGGCCGACCTCTTGCACGACGGGGCTGTGCTCGGGCCCGCAACCGCTGGCCAGCAGCGCAGCGTCCATCAGGCGGCGGCTGCCCGATGCATGGTCGAGCAGCACCAGCGCTTCGCCGCGTAGCTGGTCCCAGCGCAAACTCGTCGCATCGTGCGCCTGCTGCACCAGCGCGTGCCCGGGCGGCAGCACTGCGACAAACGGGTCATGCAGCAGATTGATGCAGTCCAGGTCACCCAGCTCGGGCGGCTCCACGACCAGCCCAAAATGCACATCACCGCTGCGTACCTGGGCCAGCACCTCTTGCTGCAGGCGGTCCACCAGCTGCAGCTGGACCTGCGGCAGCTCGCGGTTGCAGGCGGCAATGCAGGCGGGCATCAGCGCGGCAGACAAGGTCGGGCTGCTGGCCATGCGCACCTGGCCGCGCGCGGCGTGGCCCACATCGGCCACTTCGGCCAGGGTATCGGCCAGCTCCTGCAGCAAGGGTGCGGCTTTTTGGGCCAGCAACTGGCCGGCATCGGTCAGCAGCACCTCGCGCGTGGTGCGGTCCAGCAGCCGCACATGGAGCTGGCCCTCCAGCTCGACCATCGCGCGGCTCACGGCCGACTGGGTCAGGCCGAGGGTCTGGCCGGTCTGGCTGAAGCTGCGGCACTGGGCAACGCAGAGAAACACCTGGAGCTGGCGGAGGCTGACATGCATGGATGGAAGGGTGATGGGGGTATATATGACTTTAAATCATTAATCAATCTTATAAATTAATTTTACTTTCGCTAGAGAACGGCGTCCAATGGCGCTCATGAAATTCCGTCCCGACAACTTCACCCTGATGCTGGTGGCTACCGTGCTGCTGGCCAGTTTTTTGCCTGCCACCGGCCAGGTGGCGAGCAGCTTTGAGACCTTGACGACCGCCGCCGTGGCCTTGCTGTTCTTTCTGCACGGCGCCAAGCTCTCGCGCCAGGCGATTCTCGCGGGCATCATGCACTGGCGACTGCACCTGTTTATCGTCGGCAGCACCTTTGTCGTGTTTCCGCTTCTGGGCTGGGCGCTCAAGCCGCTCTTGACGCCACTGGTCTCGCCCGAGCTGTATGTGGGCGTGATGTTCCTGTGCGTGCTGCCGTCCACCGTGCAGTCCTCGATTGCGTTTGTGTCGATGGCGCGCGGCAATATCCCGGCGGCCATTTGCAGCGCTTCGGCCTCGACCTTGCTGGGGGTGTTCATCACGCCGCTGCTGGTGAGCGTGTTTGTCACCGCCCATGGTGCCAGCGGCTCCTTGGTCGATGCGGTGGTCAAGATCCTGCTGCAGCTGATGCTGCCTTTTGCCCTAGGCCATCTGCTGCAGCGCTGGGTGGGCCCGTTCATCAAAAAGCACGGCAAGCTCACCAAGGTGGTGGACCAGGGCTCCATCTTGCTGGTGGTCTACACCGCCTTCAGTGCCGCCGTGGTGCAAGGCATCTGGCGCCAGGTGTCGGTGACCACCTTGGTGGGCCTCTTGGTGATCAGCGCCATCATCCTGGCACTGGCCTTGCTGCTGACCACCTTCCTCTCGCGCCGCCTGGGCTTTAGCAAAGAGGATGAAATCACCGCCGTATTTTGCGGCAGCAAGAAGAGCCTGGTCAGTGGCGTGCCCATGGCCAAGGTGCTGTTTGCCAGCAGCACCGTGGGCATGATGGTGCTGCCGCTGATGCTGTTCCACCAGATGCAGCTGATGGTCTGCGGGGTATTGGCCGCTAAGTATGCCAAGCGTGCGCAGCAGCTCGAGGGTGACAAGGCCTTGGGCACAGCGGCTGCGGGCAAGTAAGCCACAGCGAAAGCCATCAAAAACGGGCCGGGCGCATCAAGCCCCGGCCCGCATCACTTCAGCGCCGGGCTGAAGCGGATGCTGTATTTCTCCAGCGCAGGGCCCACTTCCAGTTGCATCGTGCGGCGCTTGGCAGCGGGCTTGCCACCGGTCACCTGGGCCGTAATCACAATGCCTTTGCCATGGGCCTTGCAGCGCAGCTCCTGCAAGCCCAGATCGGCGTTGTCGTCGTTGATCTCGGCAAAGCCCTGGGTATGGGCGGCCACCCCGCGCCAGTGGGGCGTTTCTTCGGGCTGGTTCATCCACTGCACAAACAAATAGGCCTGGCCGTTTTGCTCGCCCTGCACCACGCGGTAGGGCTGCTCCGCCTTGTTGCTGCCCTGGTTGCGGTTGCCGCACAGCTGTACGCTGGTGACGCTGTCGCTCACAGTGAACCGGTTGGCACGGACTTCTGCCGCCTGGGCGCTGAAAGAAGAGGCCAGGGCAGTGCAAAAGGCCGCCAGGCTGGCAAATTGGCACAAAGTGCGGTAACGCATGGGATCCATCGCTAAAGGGGGAGTGGGTGCGGCGTTCGCCCGGAATGGCACTGCGCTGCGCACCCGCAGGGCAACCATCATAGGCCTGCACCAGACTGCTCCAGCGCAGATAACGGGGCGGCAGCGGCAAATTTGCGCAAAACATCGCAAGCGATTGCAATCAGGCCGGGCTTGGGTTTTCAGATTTTTTCAGCGCGGCCATCGCCTCTGCCAGCCGTACAATGCTGAGCGGGCCGCAGCCCTCGGCTTCGTTGCTGACGGTGACATAGGCCGCTTGCCCCTTGCCGCAGACGCCGGCCAAGGTGCTCGCCAGCAGGGCCAGCGTCGCGGGGTCAGGCTGCTGGATGCGGTCAAACGGCGCCAATTGCTTTTCGGCATCGGCATAGCCATAGGGGCCAAAGACGGGGTTCACATTCCAGCGGCATACCAGCGGGCCGGGCCACAGCGCGCGCAGCAGCGGCAGTTGCTCGGGCAGGCGCGGCATCTTGGCATGCAGGCCCAGGCAGTAGGTCGCGCCGGTCTGGCGCAGAATCTGGGCCAGCTGCGGGGCGATGTCGGGGCGCAGCCAATCGGCATCGCGCACTTCAAAGGCCACAATGGGCCGGCGCTCTGCCGGCAATCCGGCCAGCTCCGCCTGCAGGGCCAGCGCCAGTTGCTCCAGTTCCGCCAAGGTGGGCTGCAGGTTCAGCAGCCGCCCCAGCGGCAGGGGGCTGAGCTGGAACAGCAGCACGCCGAGCTTGTCCAGCAGCCCTTCGCAGGCGGGCCGCACATAGCTGGCAAGGGCCAGCTCCACATTCAAAAAGGCTGGGTTGGGCTCTTTCCCGTGGCCTTCTTCACTGCGCACCTGGGCATCGCAGACGAGCGCCGGCGCCTTGACGACAAAGCGAAAATCTTCTGGCACCTGGGCGGCATAAACCGCGTACTCGGACGCTGCCAGCGGCCGGTAAAAGCTGCGGTCAATGCTGACGGTGCGCAGCAACGGGTGCTCGGCATAGGCGTTCAGGCCGCGCTGCGCAAGAATGCGCTCGCTGTAGGCCTTGTCCCAGACCAGGCCCTGCCAGCCAGGGTAGGACCAGGATGAGCCGCCCATGCGCAGCAGCGCAGGCAGGGCGGGGGCCAGGTCCTCCCCCAACAAGGGGTATGCGGCACCGACGGCCTGCGCACGGCTGCGCGTTTTGACGGCAGGAGCGGGTGGAGTGGCGGCTGGAGGAGGGGCGGCTTCGCTGTCTTGCGCGTTGGCGGGCGGCGCCGCTGGGGTGGCTGCAGCAGCAGCCGGCGCGGGCTCGGCGCCAAACAAATCCAAATTCAGGTCATGGTCAGAGGACATCGCGTCCCAGTATGCCATTGGCGGCAGCTGCCCGCCCGATTGGCATTGTTTGACGATTGGCGCGCAAAGCCCGCCGTGAGGCGCCACCCCAGTGCAGCTGTCCTGCCGATCGCTATAAAAATTACATTTTTCAAATCCGGCAACTGTTCAAATCCCCAGTGGCTGCCAGCAGCTATGGCACACTGGCTCTTTTGCCAGAGAAGCATTGGAGCGAGCGTAGAGCATGCAAAAGATCATTGCGCAGATTGCAGCTGAGCTGAAGGTTGCCGAATCGCAGGTGACGTCGGCCGTGGAATTGCTGGACAGCGGGGCGACGGTGCCCTTTATTGCCCGCTACCGCAAGGAAGCCACCGGTGGTCTGGATGACACCCAGCTGCGGGATTTGGCCGAGCGCCTGACGTATCTGCGGGAGCTGCAGGAGCGGCGCGAGACGGTGCTCAAGGCCATTGACGAGCAGGGCAAGCTGACCGATGCGCTGCGCCTGGCCATTGCCCGCGCGCCCACCAAGCAGGAGCTCGAAGACATTTACCTGCCTTTCAAGCAAAAGCGCCGCACCAAGGGCCAGATCGCCAAGGAGTTTGGCATTGAGCCGCTGGCCGACAAGCTGTTTGCGGACCCGAGCCTGGACCCGCAGCAGGAAGCCCGGGCCTTTTGCAAGCCCGCCACCGTGCTCGACGATGGCAAGCCCGGTCCGGATTTCTCGACCCCGCTGGCGGTGCTCGATGGCGTGCGCGACATCCTGTCCGAGCGCTGGGCTGAAGACCCGGCACTGGTGCAAAAGCTGCGTGAATGGCTTTGGGCCGAAGGCCTGCTGCGATCCAAGAAGGTCGAGTCCAAGAACGAAAACGACCCCGAGGTCGCCAAGTTCCGCGATTACTTTGACTACGATGAGCCCATTGGCCGCGTGCCGTCGCACCGCGCGCTGGCCGTGTTCCGGGGCCGCGCGCTCGAAGTGCTCGAGGCCAAGCTGGTCCAGCCCGAGCTGCAGCCTGGCGTGGCGCCCGAGCCGGGCCAGCCGAGCCTCGCCGAGGGCAAGATTGCGCTGCACCTGGGCTGGAGCCATGCCAAGCGAGCCAGCGATGATTTGATCCGCAAGTGCGTGGCCTGGACCTGGCGCGTCAAGCTCAGCCTGTCGACCGAGCGCGATCTGTTCTCCCGCCTGCGTGAAGACGCCGAAAAAGTAGCGATCAAGGTGTTTGGCGACAACCTGCGCGACCTGCTGCTGGCAGCGCCTGCCGGCCAGCGCGCCGTGCTGGGCCTGGACCCGGGCATCCGCACCGGCGTGAAAGTCGCGGTGGTCGACCCTACCGGCAAGCTGGTGGACACCACCACCGTCTACCCGCACGAGCCGCGCCGCGACTGGGACGGTTCCCTGGCCGTGCTGGCACGCCTGGTGGAAAAGCACCAGATCAACCTGATTGCGATTGGCAACGGCACGGCCAGCCGCGAGACCGACAAACTGGCCGCCGACCTGATCCGCATTGCCGAGAAAGCGGACAAGAAGATTGAAAAAGTGGTGGTGAGCGAGGCGGGCGCGTCGGTCTACTCGGCCAGCGAGTTTGCTGCGCTCGAGATGCCCGATGTCGATGTCAGCCTGCGCGGCGCGGCCTCGATTGCCCGCCGCCTGCAGGACCCGCTCGCCGAGCTGGTCAAGATCGACCCCAAGAGTATTGGCGTGGGGCAGTACCAGCACGATGTGAACCAAAGCGAGCTGGCCCGCCAGCTTGACGCGGTGGTGGAAGACTGCGTGAACTCGGTGGGCGTGGACCTGAATACGGCCTCTGCCCCACTGCTCAGCCGCGTCTCCGGCCTGTCGGGCACGGTGGCCAAGTCGGTGGTGCGTTGGCGCGATGCCAATGGCTCGTTCAAGAACCGCAAGCAGCTGATGGATGTGGCGGGGCTGGGCGCCAAGACCTTTGAGCAGGCAGCAGGCTTTTTGCGCATCCGGGGTGGTGACAACCCGCTGGACATGACCGGCGTGCACCCGGAAACCTATGCGGTGGTTGAGCAGATCATTGCGACGACGGGCAAGCCGGTGGACCAGCTGATGGGCCGTGGCGAGGTGCTCAAGAGCCTCAAGGCCGAGCGCTTTGTCAGCGAGAAGTTTGGCGCGCTCACGATCTCGGACATTCTGGGCGAGCTGGAAAAACCCGGCCGTGACCCGCGCCCCGACTTTGTCGTGGCCCGCTTCAACGAAGGCGTGGAAGACATCAAGGACCTGCGCGAAGGCATGACCTTGGAAGGCACCGTGAGCAACGTCGCCCAGTTTGGCGCCTTTGTGGACCTGGGCGTGCACCAAGATGGCCTGGTCCACGTCAGCCAGATGAGCTACAAGTTCATCGAAGATGCCCGCGAAGCCGTCAAGACCGGCCAGATCGTCAAGGTCAAGGTACTGGAAGTGGATGTGGAGCGCAAGCGCATCAGCCTGACGATGAAGCTGGACGCTGCGCCCCCACGCCGCGATGGCCCACGCGACAACCGCTTTGAAGCGGCTGGCCGGGGCCAGGGCGGTGGCGGCCGGGGCGGCTACACGCAGCCCGCACGCGCCAACCAACCTGCGCAGCAAAACGCCATGGCCTCGGCTTTTGCCAAGCTGCAAGGCCTCAAAAAATAAGCCCAGGCCTATGGCCTGCGCGAACCGCAAGTGCCATCCGGCCTTGCGGTTTTTTGTTGACTGCGGTCAGCGCTCCAAAAAGCGGCCAAAGATGACATCTTCCATCCCGGAAATTGGATCTAATAGCAGCTTGCGTATCCCACCCCTCTGAGCTCTGCACCCCATGCCACCCGACCACCCCGCGCCCGATGATGAGCCTGTAGCCCAGCCTGTTCCCGGGCCCAAACGCTCACAGCGTGCAGAGCTGCGCGAAACGGGACGCAGCAGCGGGCGCTCAGCGGGGCGCCGCCGAGCCGGGCCGTCTACCCAAGAAACACTGGCGCCGCTGTTGGCGATCGTGCCCGGTTTGCGGCTGATGGTGGGCATGGTCATTGCGGCGGTGGTGATTCTGGGCCTGTATGTAGGCCGGGGTGTGCTGCTGCCGGTGGCCCTGGCAGCGCTGCTGGGCTTTTTGCTGGACCCGGCGGTCAGCCGGCTCAAGCGTTGGGGCATGCCCCGGGTGCTGTCGGTGGCGCTGGTGATGGTGCTGGCCTTGGGCGCGCTGGGTGCGGGCGCCATCTATGTGGGCGGTCAGGTCACCAGCCTCAGCGCCGAGCTGCCCACCTACCAAAACACCATTCGCCAGAAGCTGCGCCATGTCAAACCTTATTTCAATGGCCCGGGCGTCTGGGACGGCGCCGTCAAGGTGCTCAATACCGTGGAGACGGAGATCGGGCAGGGCGATGCACGCACGCGCCGGGTGCAGAAGGTGGAAGTGCAAGAGCCCACCGTCAAACCCATTCAAAAGGCGCTGGAGCTGCTGAGCAAGGTGGCTGAGCCGCTGGCCACCACCGGCATCGTGTTCTTGTTTGTCGTCTTGATCTTGCTGGACCGCAGCGGCCTGCAGGACCGGCTGCTGCGCCTGATGGGCCCCAACACCCATATGGCGTCGGACGCGCTCGACGATGCCGCCACCCGCATTGGCCAGTATCTGCGCATGCAGCTTTTTGTGAATCTGAGCTATGGCGTGCCGATGGCTTTGGGGCTGTGGTGGATTGGTGTGCCTGGCGCGATTCTCTGGGGCATCTTGGCAGCGGTGCTGCGCTTTGTGCCCTATATCGGCCCGATGGCGTCGGCGGTGTTCCCGCTCACGCTGGCCTTTGCGGTGGACCCGGGCTGGAGCCTGCTGCTGTGGACCTTGGCCTTGATCCTGCTTTTGGAGTTGCTCAGCAACAACGTGATCGAGCCTTGGCTGTATGGGGCCAGCACGGGCTTGTCGACCTTGTCCATTATTTTGGCAGCGACCTTCTGGACCGCGCTCTGGGGGCCCATCGGCCTGATCTTGTCGACGCCGCTGACGGTCTGCCTGCTGGTGCTGGGCCGCTATATTCCGGGCATGGGCTTTTTGGAGATCTTGCTGGGCAGCCAGGCCGTGTTTGACCCGCCCGAGAAACTGCTGCAACGGCTGTGGCGTGGCGATGTGGACCAGGCCATTGACGTGGCCTCGGAAAATATTGACCAGGCGCTGTCTCCGAAGCCCAGCCAGCATGAACAGGCCTTGGCTGTCACCCAGTTCTATGACCAGGTGGCCGTGCCGGCGCTGCTGATTGCCGCGCAGCAGTACCGCCATTCCGCCAGCCCGCCGCAACGCCAGCGCCTTTCAGAGGCCGTGGCTATGCTGCTCAGTGGCCTGCAGCGCCACTACCGGCCCGCGGCGCTGACCCCAGTTGCCGAAGGCCAGCCACCGGCACAGACCGTGGTCTGCGTGGGCATGCAGTGGGATATTGACCGGCATGCCGCCACGATGGCCGCCCATGCGCTGCGGCTGCACGGCGTGGACAGCAGCACCCGCGCGGTGTCGATCGAGACGGTACTGCGCCAGGGCGATCTGTCCCTCTATGACGGCGTGCGCCATCTGTGCATCTGCAGCTTTCACTCCAACCCGCTGGGCAAGCTTAGCCAGATGTGCGAGAGCCTGCGCTTGCGCTGCCCGCAGCTGCACATCACCGTGATGCTTTTGGGCGCCCAGGGGCGCGGACCCTTGCGGCCTGCAACGCTGGGCAGCATGCAGGCCGATAGCGCCGCTTACCGGATCAGTGACCTGACGGCGCTGGTGGTGGATGAAGAGCCATCGGACAAGGATGCTGCCTGACGAGCGCGCTTTGGCAGGCAGGCAGTAATAGGCGCCCCCAAGCCCGGCAGAGCAGGGCGGTTGTCCATGGTCTGGGTGGCAGCGATCAGTCGCTGAAGGGCTGCGCCCCCAGCGCACCGATCACATGGTCGACAAAGCAGGTGATGCGCGAGGCCAGCGCCGTATTGCGGTAGTACACCGCATGGATGGACTGGCGCACATCGAGCAGCTGGTCGCCGAACAAGGTCACCAGCTGGCCGCTGTCGCGGTCCGCCCGGGTCATGAAATCCGACAGACAGACGATGCCAAAACCCGCCAAGGCCATATGGCGCAGCGTCTCGCCGCTGGAGGACGCAATCGCGGGCTGGATGCGCAGCAGCTCGCCGCTTGCATCACGCAGCGGCCATTCATTGAGCGAATCAGGCTGGGTAAAGCCCAGCAGTACATGCTGCGCCAACTGCTGGGGGCTGCTCGGGGTGCCATGGCGCGCCAGATAGGCCGGGCTGGCCAGCAACCGGATGCGGCTGATGCCCACCGGCCGCGCATGCATGCTCGAATTCTTGAGCGCACCAATGCGAAAGGCGACATCGCTGCGCTTTTCGATCAGATCCACAATGCCTTCGTGCGAGTGCAGCTCCAGCTCCACCTCCGGGTATTTCGCGCGAAAGCTGTCAACCAGCGGCACCAGCACATGCAGCATAAAGGGCGTGGCAGCATCCACCCGCAGGCGCCCGGCGGGCCGCACACGCCGGGCGGCCATCAGCTCCTCGGCCTCATCGACGGACACCAAAATCGCGCGTGCTCGTTGCAGGAAGGCGCTGCCTTCTTCGGTCAGCTCCAGGCGGCGGGTCGTGCGGCGCAGCAGGGTGGTTTGTAGCTTTTCTTCCAGCCGGCCCAAGGTGCGGCTGGTGGCGGACACCGTCTGGTCCAGCAATTCGGACGCTGCGGTGATCGAGCCGGTATCGACCACGGCCACAAAGGCCTGCAATTCATCGAGCGTGGTCTTCATTGTTGCCCTGGCGTCAAAAGATTTTGGTGGCAATGGTACTTAATCTGCAAATAGTAGCAGGGCACACTAGAGGCTATGAAGTCTTCCGCTGTTTTGTTCGCCTTGGCCATTGGTGCTTTCGCCATTGGCACGACCGAGTTTGCCCCGATGGGGCTTTTGCCTGTTATCGCCCAGGGCGTTGATGTCAGCATTCCGACCGCCGGTATGCTGGTGTCGGCCTATGCCGTGGGCGTGATGCTGGGCGCGCCGGTGATGACCTTGCTGTTCAGCCGCTTTGGCCGGCGCGCCGCGCTGGTCACCTTGATGCTGATCTTCACCGTGGGCAATCTGCTCTCGGCACTGGCCCCCGGCTACACGACCTTGCTGCTGTCGCGCCTGGTGACCAGCCTCAACCATGGCGCTTTCTTTGGCATTGGCGCGGTGGTGGCAGCCAGCGTGGTGCCCAAGGACAAACAGGCCAGCGCCATTGCTGCGATGTTCATGGGGCTCACGGTGGCCAATATTGGCGGTGTGCCCGCTGCCACCTGGATCGGCCAGCAAGTGGGCTGGCGGCTGGCCTTTGCCGGCACGGCCGCGCTGGGCCTGGTCACCATTGCCGCGCTGTGGATGGTGCTACCAAAGGGCGAGGCCGGCACACGCCCTGATGTGCGCCGCGAGCTCAAGGTGCTGACGCGCCCCGAGGTACTGCTGGCCATGGGCACCACGGTGCTGGGCGCCGGCTCCATGTTCACGCTCTACACCTATGTGGCCCCGGTGCTGACCGAGATCACCCATGCCAGCCCCGGCTTTATCGCCTTTGCGCTGGTACTCATTGGCCTGGGTTTCACCATCGGCAACAGCCTGGGAGGGCGCCTGGCCGACTGGTCGCTCGATGGCGCCACGCGCCTCATCCTGCTGGCCCTGGCGCTCATCATGGTGGTATTGCCTTGGGCGCTGACCACCCATGTAGGCGCCGGCATCGGTCTGGTGGTGTGGGGTGCGGCTGCCTTTGGCATGGTGCCCCCGGTGCAGATGCGGGTGATGCAGGCCGCTGCTGAGGCGCCCGGCCTGGCCTCATCCGTCAATGTGGGCGCCTTCAATCTGGGCAATGCCGTGGGCGCGGCCTTGGGGGGTGCCGTGATCCGACACGGCCTGGGCTACGGGGCCGTAGCTTGGGCAGGTGCGGCGCTTGCCGCAGGCGGGCTGGGCCTGGTATTGATTCAGGGCCGCATGCGCCGTGGTCAGGCTGGTGCTGCAGCGGCGGCTAGCAATATCTAAACATTGCTATTTGGGCCAATGGCTCCTCGTGCAGACCACAGGCTGCGCGAGGGGCTTTTTTGCTTTCTAGGCCTGGTGAAGCCGCGCACGGAGTGGGTAGGGCTTGATAGTTGATATTTCTTCAAAAGAATATTGTTGATCCAGGGCTTTATCTGCAAGGATGAAAAGCGCAAACTGGTTGCCAATGCGATCAAGACCTGGTTGGTGATCCAAGCGCTGCAGGTCTGCCGCACCTGTCTCTATCTGTATTTTTTCCAAGGAGTTTTTCATGTCTATTCCTCGATTTGGCGTTGGTACTTTCCGTCTGCAAGGGCAGGTGGTCGTCGATTCCGTGCGCAATGCACTGGAGCTGGGCTACCGGGCGGTCGATACCGCGCAGATCTACGGCAACGAAGCCGAAGTGGGCCAGGCTATGGCCGACAGCGGCGTGGCGCGCGAAGAGCTGTTTGTCACCACCAAGATCTGGACCGACAACTACAGCCAGGCCAAGCTGGTTCCCAGCCTCAAGCACAGCCTCAAAAAGCTGCGCAGCGACTATGTGGACCTGACCCTGATCCACTGGCCCGCCCCCGGCAATGGCGTGGAATTGCAAGAGTTCATGACGGCACTGGCAGAAGCCAAGGGCCAGGGCCTCACGCGCCAGATCGGTATTTCCAACTTCAATATCGAGCTGACCCGCCAGGCTATCGCTGCTGTCGGAGCAGGGGAGATCGCCACCAACCAGATCGAGCTCAGCCCCTACCTGCAAAGCCACCAATTGACGGCCTTTCTCCAGGAGCAGGGAATTGCTGTGACCTCGTACATGACCCTGGCCTACGGCAAGGTGCTGAAGGACCCGGTACTGGCCGAGATCGCCAGCAAGCACCAGGCCACCGTCGCCCAGGTCGCCCTGGCATGGGCGCTGCAGCTGGGTTACGCCGTCATCCCGTCTTCCACTAAGCGCGAGAACCTGGCCAGCAACCTGCTGGCCCAGCAGCTGGTGCTCGATGCCGAGGACATGGCCCGCATTGCGCAGCTGGAGCGCAATGGCCGCGAAGTCAATCCTGAGGGGCTGGCTCCGATCTGGGATTGAGGCTGCAATAGCGTTGATGCTCAAAGGCCTGCCTAGCTGCAGGCCTATTTCATGCCCAAGAGCAGGGCGACCCGCTAGGATGCCGGCCAAGAATACGTAAGGAGATGTATGCGCTTTCTGATGGTGCTGGGCCTGCTGCTGGCAGGCTCAGCCGGTGCCCAAGAGGTCTACCGCTGCGGCAATAGCTATAGCGCCGAGCCCTGCAAAAATGCCAAAACCATTGATGTCACGCCCGCAGTCAGCAACCCGGATGGGCCTCTGACCCAGCTGATCTACCTGTGCAAAAGGCCTGACAAAACCGAGCTGTGGTGGATCGATCGGCCGTGCTCGCAGGAGCGTTGGGGCCTGGTCGAGAGCGTCAGAGTGCCGAGCAATGTGGACTGGAAGACCCAAATGGCCATCGCCCAACGAAAACGGGCGGACGATGCTCGGCGAGCTAGCCAGGCCCGTCATCACTACCATTCGGCGGCGCCTGGCAGCGGACAATCCAACGAAGCGCGTTGCGAGGAATTCAAGCAAAGGGTGGAATATCTGGATTCCGCCGCCAGAGTTGGCGGCACAGCACGCAAGATGGAATGGATCCGCGAGGAACGGCAAAGCGCGCGGGACCAGCAGTTTCGGGCGGGGTGCTGAGGTTCCTGTTACAGCGCTTGCATGCGCTGGCGGGTTTCAGACCCGCACGCAGCTACACTGCGCGGCAGGAGGAGTCGCAATGGACTGGGCAAGATGGCAGATGGAGATCGACCGACAGTTCGCTTGGATGCTGTTTTGGTGGCTGGTTGGCAGCATCATCTCGTTGTGGGTCGGTTACGAGATTCTGAAGGCTGCCATCAAAAACGGCATCAATGCCTCCAGTCTGGGTGACCGCCGGAGGTTGACGCAGGCGGCGCAGCCACCAGTTGCACCAGCGGGCTACCGTTGGGTGCTGGTCAAGGATGAAAAGTCTGACGCAGATATTCGGCCTGAGCGCTAAGAGCAAGAAATTGCAGGTTCTAGGCGGCGCTGAAGGAATGGCAGCTGCAAGTACTGCTGAGCACTGCAGACAGCTCCTTAGCTAATTGATACGATGTATATTATGTTAAGTCATATTTCTGCCTAGCCAACAGACCAGCACCGAACCAGGAACCATCTACCCGCCCCGCCTGGGCAAGGCGGTCAATTTGTTGCCAAACCGAGGGTTAACCACGGCTTATACAGCCTTTCGATGATTCGTTTTGCTAAGACAATTTCCTGTCAATTGATCCAAGGAAAAGTTATATGGAAAACGAAAAATCGCTGGGCGCCGTGCCTGCGCGCTACAGCATGGCCGCATTGGCTGCCATTGTTGCGCTGACGATGACCGCCTGTGGCGGCTCCAGCCACAACGACAAAGAAGACCTGGTGAGCACCGCTTGCGAAGCTGGCACCTCGGACGGTTCGGTGGTCGTGGGCTCCGGTCTGCCTGGCGATCCTTCGTTCCCCGAGCTGGCTTCGGGTTACCGCACCGGCAAAAAGGTCGTTGAAGGCCATAAGTACATGGTGGTGACGGCCAACCCACTGGCCTCCAAGGCCGGTTGCGAGGTGCTGAAGTCCGGCGGCTCGGCGGTGGATGCAGCGGTGGCCGTGCAGATGGTGCTGGGTCTGGTCGAGCCCCAGTCCAGCGGCATTGGTGGTGGCGCCTTCATGCTGTACTACGATGCAGCGACCAAGAAGGTAACGGCCTACGACGGCCGCGAAACAGCCCCTGCGGCCGCGACACCCGATTACCTGCGCTATATCGACAGCAGCACACAAACCACGCCACTGCCCAGCGCCCGTGCCAGCGGCCGCTCCATCGGCACGCCTGGCGCCGTGCGCATGCTGGACCTGGCCCACAAGGACCACGGTGCCAAGCCCTGGAAGGACCTGATCCAGCCGGGTATCGACCTGGCCACCAATGGCTTCAAGATCAGCGGCCGCATGTCCGATGCGCTGGCTGGTGCCAAGACCGCGCTGCAGGCCGATGCCGATGCGCTGGCCCTGTATTTCAACGCCGATGGCTCGACCAAGGGCCTGGGTGAGACCTTCAAGAACCCGGCTTACGCTGCTACGTTGACCAAGATGGCGACCGGCGGTGCCGATGCTTTCTATACCGGATCGGTGGCACAAGGCATCGTCGACAAGATCGCCGTGACCCAGAACGTGACCACGGGCGCGCCCATCACCCCTGGCGTGACCACGATGGCTGACCTGGCTGGCTACCAGGCCAAGAAGCGCGATGCCGTCTGCACCACCTACCGTGCCAAGTATGTGATCTGCGGCATGCCACCACCGTCGTCCGGCGGTATTGCCGTGGCCCAGGCCATGGGTGTGCTGGAGAATTTTGACCTGGCCCCCCACAAGCCCACCGCGCTGGATGTCGAAGGCGGCAAGCCCACCGCCATGGGCGTGCACCTGGTGAGCGAAGCCGAGCGCATGGCCTATGCCGACCGCGACATGTATGTGGCCGACACCGACTTCACCCCCCTGCCCGGCCCGCTCTATAGCACCTTGCTGGACAAGAGCTACCTGAAGTCGCGCGCCGCGCTGATCTCGCCCACCCAGAGCATGGGCACCGCGACTGCCGGCCAGTTTGGCAACACCCGTCTGGGCGTGGGCAAGGTGACCGAAGCGGGTACCACGCACATGACCATCGTCGACGGCAAGGGCAACGTGGTGAGCATGACCACGACGGTGGAAGCGGGCATGGGCTCCTACCATATGACCCAGGGCTTTATCCTGAACAACCAGCTGACCGACTTCTCCGCCGCGCCCACCTCGGCCGATGGTCTACCGATCGCAAACAAGGTGGAAGCGGGCAAGCGCCCACGCAGCTCGATGGCGCCCACGCTGGTGTTTGACGCCACGGCGGACGGCCAACCTGGCGCCTTCAAAATGGCTACTGGCTCGCCTGGCGGTGCCACCATCATCCAGTTCGTGACCAAGACCCTGGTGGGCGCACTGGACTGGGGCCTCGATGCGCAGCAAGCCACCAACCTGGTGAACTTTGGCGCCTCCAACAGCCGCACCACCAACCTGGGCGGCGAGCACCCCAACATCAATGCCACCAACAGCGGTGACAACGATCCGCTGGTGCTGGCACTGCGCGCCATGGGGCATACCGTGTCGGTCAATGCGCAGTCCAGCGGTGTGGGCACCGTGATTCGCACCGCCAATGCAGCAGGCGAAGCCCGCCTGACCGGTGGCGCAGATCCACGCCGTGAAGGTGTGGTGCTGGGCGATACCTACAAGGCCAAGTAAGCCTCGGGTTTCACCATCGTCAAAAAGCCGCTGTGGGTTGATGCCCGCGGCGGCTTTTTTGCTGGTTGGCGCCCTGCTCTTGGCGCTTATCTGATTAGCGCATCAAGCGGCAGTGTGTGCGGGCAGCTCCTGGCGCTGCAGATGCTGGTTGATCTGCTCGATCACTGGCAGCAGGTCAGCCACGCTGTCGATCACAAAATGGGCGCCGGCGCTGCGCAGCTGTTCGCTCGCAGTGCTGCGGATCTCTGATTGCGCGTCCGAGCTCAGTGCCTGCCATTCGGGCAGGGACAGTCCATTGGCATTGCCGCTGACGGCCACACCGACCGTCCAGCAACCGGCATTCAGCCCTTCGGCAATGCCCACACTGGTGTCGTCCACCTTGACCACGGTCGAGGCCGGCCAGATGCCCAGATCGGCAAAGCAGCGGTACATCATCAAGGGGCTGGGGCGGCCAGCGGCCAGGTCGCCGGCGCAGACGATGTTGTCTGGCGCGTAGCCGGCGCGGGCTGCGATGGGCTCGAGCACATCCATGATTGGGCGGTTGTAGCCGGTGGTGCTGCCGATCTTGATGCCATCGAGCCGCAGGCGGTTGACGACTTCGAGCGCGCCAGGGATAAATTCGGCAAAGTCTCCGACCACGCGCGCGTTCATCGGCGTGAACACCTCGTAGAGATGGTCGATATCGCTGCTGGACACCGGCTTGCCATAGCGGCGCTCCCACTGGGCTGCCACCTCGGGCAGTTGGCACAGCGCCGCAATATGGTCCCATTTGGCCGAACCCATAGGGCCCCGGGCCTGGGCAATGCTGATCTCGATGCCGAAATCCTGGAACAGCTGCACAAAGGCACCCATAGGCGCACGCGAGCCAAAGTCGACAATGGTGCCGGCCCAGTCAAAAACAACGGCTTGTACGCGTTGGGGGTTGTGAAAATTCGTCATGGTGTCCTCTGCCCCTTGGCCCGGCCACTGGCCAGGGTCCGCGTTGGGGCTGTCTATACAAGAGATGTGTCGTTCTGCGTGCCCGGCAACCCTTACCAATGGGCAAAGGTGTCGTGCGCCACGCCAAAGCCGGTGCTCGCGCCCGTGCCGCTGGTGACGATCGCTACGCGGGTGGCAGCGTCCGGCGCCTCGATAAAGCAGTCCGTTTGTGGGGCCGAAGGGTAGATGCCCACCCAGCGCTCGGTGACGCGGTAGTCGCCAATGTTCAATGCTTCGCGCATATGGCGCAGCATCAGCGCATCGACCTCGTCCTGCGCAAAGGGCTGGACGGAGGCGCCGTAGTGGTGCGAATCGCCGACCACCAGGCTGCCGTCTGCGCTTTGCACGGCGATCAGGTGGATGCCATGGGCAAGGCTCTCGCCCTCTTCCTGCTGCAGTTGCTCAAGCAAAGCGCGGGCCTCGGGCAGCTTGCTGTAGCCGTGGTAGCGCACCAGGCTCAGGTCGCCCATCACCGATGCGTTCAGGCGCAGATCGCCAGCCGGCTGCACGCGCAGCATCTGCAGCTGGCACAGCTGCACCTGGTGTTTGGCAAACAGCTCGCTGTAAAGGCCATGGATGTCGGCATTGGTGCAGACCACCACGCGCTCGGCATGCAGCTGGCCCTTGGATGTCACCACCTTGGGCGTGGCCACCTCCCACACCGCTTCGCCAAAGCGGAAGGTGACTTGCATCTGCTCGGCCAGCCAGCGCGTCAGCTGGGCGATTGCGTCGCGCGATTCGACCCGCAGGTCAATGGGGCTGTGCAACACGGCCTTGGCCTGGTCCAGCCGCAGCTCGGGTGCGTGGCGGGCGGCTTCTTCGGGGCTCCATAGTGCGCAGTTCACGCTCTGGGCCATCTCGGTGTGCATAAAGGCCTGCAACACATCCAGCGCCTTGTCGCGTGTGGCCACCAGGTTCAGGCCCTGGTGCTGCACAGTGATACCGGCCTTGGGCGCAAGCTCGGCCCAGACGTCGCGCGCATGGCGCGCACGGCGCCAGGTGTCCCCTGCCCCCTGGCCGGTCACCGTCACAAAGCCAAAATTGCGGATCGATGCGCTCACACAGGCGGCATCCCGGTCGACCACGCAGACCTTAAGGCCCCGGCGCGCCGCCTCATAGGCATGGGCGAGGCCCACAATGCCTGCACCCACCACCATCACATCAAAACTTGTGCTTCCCACCGTCATTCCTGTCTTTCCTGGTTCTCGAATCATCTTGTCCATCCACGCGATCAGCGCTTGCGCCAAGCCTGCGTGCGCTTGTTCAACCACCAGCCCAGCGCCTGGTAGAGCACGGTCACCACGCAGCTGATCGCGGCAATCATCACCGCCATCGCAGCGGCAGCGGCCATGTCGCCGGCCTCATCCAGGTTCAGGATCGCAACCGCGCCCAGGCGCGTTTCTGGCGAGTAGAGGAAGACGACGGCCGAGATCGTGGTCATCGCGGCCACAAAGAAGTAGCGCGAGACCTCCAGCAAGGCCGGCAGGCACATCGGCAGGGTCACCTTCCACAAGGTGCGGTAGAACGGCACCTTGAGCGAGGCGCTGACCGATTCAAACTCGCCATCAATCGACTTGAGCGCCGTCACCAGGGTCATGTGGCCGGTGGTGTAGTAGTGCATCACCGTGCACAGCACCATCAAGGGCATGGTCTGGTACAGAAAGTTCAGCGGGTTGCCGGGGGCATTGAAAAAGAAGATATAGCCCAGGCCGAGCACCAGGCCGGGCACGGCCATCGGCAGCATGGCCAGCATGCGCAGCACCGGGCGCAGCGCGGGCATGCCCTTGGTTTTTTCCAGCAGATAGGCGCCCATGAAGACCACGATGGGCCCGGCCACCGCAGCGCTCGCAGCCATGGTCAGGCTGTTGAAGACGGCGGTATCCACGCCGGCATCGACCAGGCCGCTGGTGTAGTGGCTCAGGGTCAGGCCCAGCTGGTACGGCCAGAACTGCACCAGCGACGCAAAGATGGCCATGCCGAATATGGCCAGCATCAGCGCGGCCAGCGTCCAGCACAGCAGGCTGCAAAAGCGGTCGGTGGCCGCATGGCGGCTGGGCTGCAGCACCACAGCGCGCGCGGTCAGCACCGCGGTCTGCTTTTTCTGCACCTGGCGGTCAATCGCATAGGTGATGACGGCCGGCAGCAGCAGCAGCAAGGCCACGACGGCGCCACGCTGGAAATCCTGCTGGCCGATCACCAGCTTGAACACATCGGTCGCGAGCATGTTGAAATTGCCGCCAATCACTTTGGGGATACCGAAATCGGTGATCACCAAGGTGAACACCACCAGCGCGGCTGAGACCACGCCGTAGCGCGCCGCTGGCAAGGTCACAGTCAAGAACTGGCGCGTGCGGGTGGCTCCCAGCGCGGTGGCGGCCTCATACAAGCGCTGGTCGCCCAGGGCCAGTGCGGTGATCAGGATCATCAGCGCATGCGGAAAGGTGGCAAAGCACTGGGCCAGCACAATACCGGGCGCGCCGTAGATGCTCTCAAAGCCCAGCGCATTGAGAACGGACTTGAGCACGCCCTGGTTGCCAAACCAGTAGATCAGCGAGATGGCAGACAGCAGCGACGGAGCCAGCAACGGCAGCAGGCTGATGCTGCGCAGCAGACCCTTGGCGCGGATGCCCGAGCGCGTGATGGCATAGGCAAAGCCAAAGGCGAGCGGGATCACCACGGCGGTGACCACCAGCGATACCCAGAGGCTGTTCCAGAGGCTGCCCAGCAGCGCGGGCGACTGGAAATAGCGCACAAAGCGCATGAAGGCCGAGCCGTGGTCGCCCGAGGTCGGCGCAAAGGCCTGGCCCAGCAAGGCAGCCAGCGGTGCCAACAGGCCAAGCAGCAGCAGCGCGGTGATGGCGACCAGCGCCAGTTGCGCGATGCGGTCACTGGGCGCTGCACGCAGGCCGGTATGGCGGGGGAGCGCTGCGGGCGCTGAAACGGATGAGGTCATAGTGTGTCGGTAAGGCCCCGTGGCCCGGGGCATGGCCGCGAGCGGCCCCTGCCCTGGCGCTTGCCAGGGCAATGGACGGGCTCAGGCGGCCTGGGCAAATATCTTCAACTGCTGCGCATGGATGGAAAACTGCAACCAGCGGCCCGCCTGGATATCGAGCTGCAGGCACTGCGCCGGGCTCAGCTGCAGCTGCACATGGCGCTCGGGCAGGCGCTGCACATCGACATGGACGATGCACAGCGCTCCGAGAAACTCCAGCTGCTCGACGACACCGGTCAGCACCGGCGCGCCATTGGGCGCAGGCGCGCTGCCGATGGGCGGCATGGCCGTGCAGTCATGCACGCTGCAGTCTTCTGGCCGCAGGTAGACATGCAGGCTTTCGCCGGGACTCATGCGCGGCGCCTGCGGGCAGTACAGCTTGTGGCCTGCCAAGGTGATGCCGCCATTGCCGGCGGCCAGGGCCTGCAGCTTGTTGGCCTTGCCGATGAACTCGGCCACAAACGGGGTGGCCGGGCGTTGGTAGATGTCGCGGGGCGTGCCCACCTGCTCGACCACGCCATGGTTCATCACCACAACGCGATCGGCCATGGCCATCGCCTCTTCCTGGTCATGCGTGACCATGATGGTGGTGACATACAGGCGCTGCTGCAGCGCCCGGATCTCGTTGCGCAGGTGCACGCGCACGGTGGCGTCCAGGGCGGACAGAGGCTCATCGAGCAGCAGCAGGCCGGGCGACATGGCCAGCGCACGGGCCAGGGCCACGCGCTGCTGTTGGCCACCCGACAGCTGGGCCGGGTACTTGCCGCCACTGACCGACAGGCCCACGGTATCCAGCAGGCTTTGCACCTTCTGGGCCACCAGGGCCTTGGGTTGGCGCTGGCTGACGAGGCCATAGGCCACGTTGTCGGCGACCGTCAGATTGGGAAACAGCGCATAGGACTGGAAGACGATCCCGTAGTCCCGCTGGGAAGCAGGCAGTTGGGAGATGTTCTTGCCGTCCTGCCAGATCTCGCCGCTGGTCTGGGCTTCGAGCCCGGCAATCGCGCGCAGCAAGGTGGTCTTGCCGCAGCCCGAGGGGCCCAGAAAACACACCAGCTCGCCACGGCGAATCTGCAGGTTGATCGACTGCAGGGCAGTAAAGCTGCCGTAGGACTTGTGCAGATGGCGAATCTCCAAAAAGGGCGGGCCGCCTTCTTCGCGGCCACGGCGCAAGCCCTGCTCGGCGGACTCGAATGCATACGAGGTATCGCGCACGGGCGTGGTCTGCGCCGCCTGGCCCTGCGCTACTGGCAAACGTGCTGTCTCCCTGTCACTCACTTCTTGGCCTCGCTCTTGGCGTCGTAACGCTTGGTCCACTCGGCCAGCACGCGCTCGCGGCTGTCGGCCATCTTGGAGAAGTCCAGCGGAATCAGGCGCGACTCATAGTCGGCAGGAATATTGGCCAGCTTGGGGGCGACGCCGGGCATGGCGGTGACGGCAAAGTTCTTGCCGTACAGCTCCATCGCCTCCTTGCTCACGGCCCAGTCCACCAGCTTCTGGGCGGCATCGGCTTGCTTGGTGCCCTTGTAGATGCTGATGCCTTCCAGATCCCAGCCCAGGCCTTCCTTGGGGAACACCAACTCGATGGGGGCGCCCTTGGCCTTGTTGGCGTGCGCGCGGTATTCAAACGAGATACCGGCGACATACTCGCCCTGGGCGGCCATGTTGCAGGGCTTGGAGCCCGAGTGGGTGTACTGCGCAATGTTCTCGTGCAGCGCATCCATGTACTTCCAGCCGCCGCCGTTGCCGTTGTCGTCGCCAAACAGCTGCAGCCAGGCAGCGACGTCAAAGTAGCCGGTGCCGCTCGAGGCGGGGTTGGGCATCACCACCTGGCCCTTGAACTCGGGCTTGGTCAGGTCTTGCCAGCTGGTGGGCATGGGGATGTTGCGCTTCTTGGCTTCGACGGTGTTGAAGCAGATGGTGGCGCCAAACACATCCATACCGACCCAGCTGGGTGGGTTCTTGCTGTCGCGGTACTTGGCCGTGATGGCGTCGAGGCCCTTGGGGGCATAGCCCTGGAGCATGTCGTTCTTGTCGAAAATCGCCAGGCTCGATGCCGCCACGCCCATGATCACATCGGCCTTGGGGTTGGCTTTTTCGGCCAGCAGCTTGGCGGTGATAACGCCGGTCGAGTCACGCACCCATTTCAGCGCGATGTTGGGATGGTTCTTGTTGAAGGCCGTCTCGTAAGCCTTGAGCTGGTCCATCTCGAGCGCCGTGTAGACCGTCAGTTCCGTCTTTTGGGCATACACCAGGCCCGTTGCTGCCATGGCGGCAGCTGCAGCCACCAGCTTTTTCCAGTTCTTCATTGCGTACTCTCTCGCCTGGGTTAATAGGATCGATGGAGTATCGGAAGCCTTTGTGACAATGGCATGGCGGATTGGCGAATCTTGGATGACACAGGCGCTCGTCATATTGACGAGGCATTTGGGCTGTATCGCAGGCGCTACAGTGGCCTGGCATCCTGCGCCTGAAGGCCGCCATTCCCGGTGGCCCTGCGCTGGATTGGGCGCCACTTTATGCTGCTCGCATGACATCAGCCACCTGGATCGCCTATATCGACGGCAGCGCCCTGCCCAACCCGGGACGCATGCGCATTGGCGGCATTGCCTATGCGCCCGATGGGGCCAGCCACCGCTTTAGTCAGGCGCTGGGCCATACCGGCTGCAACAACGAGGCCGAGGCGGTAGCGGCGATCCACGCCCTCACCTGGCTGCAAGGCATGGGCGCACGCGAGGTGCTACTGCACACCGACAGCAGCATTCTGGCCGCGCAAATGGCAGAGCCCGCCGCCAAGCCGATTGCCCGCCTGGCAGCACTGTACGAACAGGCCCGCGCACTGCGTGCCGGCTTTGCACAGCTGGAGGTGCGCTGGGTGCCCCGCCACAAAAACACCGTGGCCGATGCCTTGGCGCGCGGTGAAGTGGCGCCGGCAGACGATGCGGTAGATGCGGCAGCGATGACCAGCATGGCCTGATCCGGTCTGATGGTGTTTTATCTGGCCTTAGCTGGATTGATCTGGTTGAGGCTGGCCTAAGAACCTGTTCAAAGTCTCCTCGCGCCGCGACAGTGTCTTTGCGAGATGGGATGCGAGGGGGGCGCCCAGCCGCGCAATACCGCAGCAATAGCCCAGCTATTGCGAGGATTTGCAACAACGCATACCGCTCCCTAGCCGGGCGCCCCTTCCCGGGCAGCGCAAAGCCACTGTCCCTGTGGGTTGGAGTGAAATCGGGCGATTTCTTCGCGCTGACCCTTCAAACTCATCCCGATTGCACTCCAACGCGGTTGCGTAGACACTTTGAAAAGGTTCTGAGGCGAGACCCGCAGCGCAGACGGGCTAGTTTTTGCCGCGCAGGCGCGAGCCTGGCAGCCTGCGCAGGGGCCGGGCCGCTGGCGGCACGCTGCGCATGGGGCGGCGGCCGTTGCCTGCTCCAGTGTCTGCTGCGGCGACTGTATCCCCCGCCCTGCCCGCCTGGGCCTGCTCCAGCCGCAGCTGGGCGAGCGCAGTCTCATGCTGGTGGCTTTGGAGCGCCATGGCCTGCGCATGTTCTGCTTGCGCGCTCTGCAGCTGGTGCTGCAACTGCTGCACCTGGGCCTGCGCCTGCTGCAGCTGCGCGGCTTGCTGCTCACGCTGGCCCTGCAGGGTCTGGCGGTCTTGCTGCCATTGGGCTTCGAGCTTGGCCAGCTTTTCTTGCTCGGCGCGCTGGGCCGCCATTGCCTGCTTGGTCTCCTGGCGTGCGCGGTCGAGCTCTTGCAATGCCCTGTGCTGCTGCAGCTGGGTGCTGTGCTGCAGCTCCCGCAGCTGCTCGGCATGGGCCAGGTCGGCCTCATCGCGGGCTTTGCGGTTGGCAAACAGCTCCTGCTCCAGCGCCTGCAGGCGCTGCTGCTGGGTGGCGGCAAACTGGTCTTTTTGCCGGCCGGCCTGCTCCAGATCAGCCAGGCGCCCGCTTTGCATCTTGATCTGGGCATGGGCTACGGCGAGCGCCTGCTCGGTGGCGGCGCGTTGCTGGGCCATCAGGCTGCGCTCTTGCGCCAGGGCTTGCTGAGCGTCGTCCAACGCTTGCTGCTGCGCCTGCAGATCCTCGCGCACGGGCTCCAACAGCGCATCGGCCGCTTGCGATGCCTGCGCTTGCACCTGCTCCCAGACCTGTTGCAGCGCCTGCACCAGCACGGGCGGCAAGCCGTTGCCGAGAGCGCTATCAGGCTCGCCATTGAGGGCGCTGCCCCCGCCTCCCGCTCCCAGGCGCGGCCCCAAGGTCGCAAACCAGGCCTCCAGCATGGGGCTTACCGTATTGGGCGAGCCCCGGCCGATCTTCTGGCGCACCCGCTCAATCGTCGGCCGTTTGCCCTCTAGCAGCAGCGCATCGGCCGCCTGCCAGACATCTTCTTTTTGCACGCTGCGCGTGGCACGCGACATTTCCATTTTTTGACCCCTTTTCCGATTACTATCGATAAGAGATTGTTATCGCAAGTAATCCATCTGTTGTATGTAATGTATCATACATAGCATGTAATATTTAATTAATATGAAGTCTTACATACCACTTCCTATGCCGGTAGATACGGATTCGCTGCCCGCAGCGCCGCCTGGCGCCGCGCCATTGAAGCCGGAGCTGCTGTCCGCATCGGCGCAAGACGCATTACATGCGCTGCGGCTGGAGGCTGCCTCTGAAAACACCACCAACAGCTACCAAAGCGCGCTGCGCTACTGGGCCGCCTGGTACTGGTTGCGCTATGGCCAGACCATTGCCCTGCCCTTGCCGGCCAATGTGGTGCTGCAGTTTGTGGCTGACCACGGCGAGCACCTGGGCGCGCAAGGCGCGCAGTCGGGCCTGCCGCCGGCGCTGGACGCGCAGCTGGTGCAACTTGGCTTCAAGGGAAAACGGGGATCATTAGCGCATTCCACCCTGGTGCACCGGATTGCGGTGCTATCCAAGGCGCACAGCCACCAGGCTCTGCCCAATCCCTGCCACAGCACGGAAGTGCGCGAGGCACTGCAGCACCTGCGCAAGGCCTATGCGCGCCGGGGCATGCTGGAGCAGAAAAAGGCCGCCCTCACCCGCCCCTTGCTGGAGCAGCTGCTGGCCACCTGCGATGAAAGTCTCAAAGGCCGGCGTGACCGCGCCTTGCTGCTGTTTGCCTGGGCTAGCGGTGGGCGCCGGAGATCGGAGGTGGCGGACGCGCGCATGGAATGGCTGCAGAGCATGGGCCAGGGCCAGTACCTCTATGACCTGCGCCTGTCCAAAACCAACCAGAGCGGATCCGCCCGGCCGGAGAACTTCAAGCCCGTCGTTGGCGTGGCCGGTGCGGCGCTCGCCCAGTGGCTGGAGGGCTCGGGCATCCGTGAGGGCGCGATATTTAGACGCGTGTTCAAGAATGGCCTGGTGGGCGACTCGGCACTGAGCGCGCTGTCGGTCAACAACATCGTCAAGGAGCGCTGCGCGCTCGCGGGGGTTGAGGGGGATTTTTCTGCGCACTCGCTGCGCTCGGGCTTTGTGACCGAAGCGGGCCGGCAGAACATGGCGCTGGCCGACACGATGGCGATGACCGGCCACCAAAGTGCGGCGACGGTGCTGGGCTATTTCCGCGCCGAGGCGCCTCTGGCCAACAAGGCAGCGCGCCTGCTTGACGATCCGCAGGCGGACTGAGCCTGCAGTGCAGTGCCTTGGGTCAATCCAGTGCGGTAGGCAGCAGCAGCACCAGCAGCATCAAACCGCCCAGCAGCACCAGCTGGTGCAGCATGTAGTAAGGCAGGCTGTGGCGCCCCAGCCAGGCGAGGCTGCAGCTGGCCCAGCTTTGCGCAGGCCGCGCCAGGTAGGCCTGCAGCCAGGCACCGGGCTTGGCCATCTGTTGGCGGCCAACGCTCAAGCCCAGCAGCATCACGCCCAACCAAGGCAGGATCGGAACAAAATCCTCGGTCGCGGGCTTGCGCGTCACCAAGCCCAAGGGGCTGAGCGGCTTAGTGTTGAGCCACTCGACAAGCGCGGCAGGCAAGCTGCTGGCGGCATAGTGGTAGAGGCCTGGCGCGAGCATGCAAAGCATCGCCAGGCACAGCAGCAGACGGTCACTGCAGCCTTGCAGCAGGCGCAGTAGCAGCAGCATCACGGCCATGCCATGGAGCACGCCAAAGTAGATAAAGCTGTTGGGAAACACCAGGTAGGAGCCGGCGCTGACCAGCAGCGCGCAGCCCGCTACCTGCGCCCAGCGCTGGTAAAACCGGGTGGCGCTGGTCTGCTTGCTCTGGGCTGCGGCTTGGGCCAGGCCTGCGCACAGAAGGAACAGGCTGACGATGGCGCTGCGCTGCCAGGTCCAGACGGGGTTGTGGTAGAAATCCTGGCGCCACAGCTGCAGATGGCTCAGATCAAAGCAGAGGTGGAAGACCGTCATCCAGACCATTGCCAGGCCTCGCAGCACATCCAGGTGGTCCCAGCGATCGCGCGGCGCGCGGGGCTTTGAATCGGCGTAGGTGACAGGGTGGAACTGGGTGGGCATAGGTCAATGACGGAGGCTGCGCTATCGTGCCACATCTGCACCGCAGCTGCTGCCTGGCGTTGCTGGCAAGCAGCAAACCCAGCCACCGTTTTCAAAGATTCCAATATGAAAAAGCCTGTCGCATTTGCATGCAACAGGCTTTTAAATAATGGTCGGAGCGGTGGGATTCGAACTCACGACCCTCTGCTCCCAAAGCAGATGCGCTACCAGGCTGCGCTACGCTCCGACTAAGCATCTATTGTAACCCGATTTTGGAGCGCGTTTGGAGAAATCAGAACTGATCTTCTCGTTGCGCTGCACGAGCCGGATGTCAGGCCGTGCGATTTGCGCCACAGGCCCCAGCCTTCCTGCGGCAACGCAGCCCGGATGGTGGCCGGTGGCGACCGCCGCTTAACCTGCTGCCTTGGCGCTGGCTGCGCCGTTCTCTGCCAGCGGCGCGCTGTCCCAGCTGCCGCCCAGTGCGCGAATGAGCGCAATGGTGGCCGTGTACTGGGCGGTGCGCACCTGCAGCGCCTGGCGCCGGTTGCGCAGCTCGTTGCGGCGGGCGTCGAGCAGTTCGAGCTGGCTGACCAGGCCGTTGCGGTAGCGCACATCGGAGAGGTGCGTGGCGCGCTCGGCCGACTGCACGGCCTGGCCCAGCACCGTGGCTTGGCCTTGCAGCAGGCGCAGGCTGCTCAGCTGGTCTTCCACCTCGCGAAAGGCCCCCAGCACCTGGCCGCGCTGGGCCGCCACTGCCGCTTCCAGCCGGGCCTTGGCGCCCTCTTCCTGCGCCTCGCGCTGGCCGCCGTCAAACAGCGGCAGCGACAGCAGCGCGCCCAGGCCCCAGGAGCGGGCCGACCATTTGAACAGGTCGCCCAGGTCGGGCGAGGCAAAGCCGCCATTGCCCGTCAAGGTGATCGCCGGAAACCAGGCCGCTTGCGCCACGCCCACGCGGGCCTGTGCGGCCAGCACGCTGGCTTGCGCGGCCGACACATCGGGCCGGCGGGCCAGCACGGTGCCTGGCACACCTGCCGGGATCACCGGCAAGCGCACCTCGCCCTGGGCAGCGGGCAGCACAAAGCCGGTCGCCACCTCGCCCACCAGCACTGCCAGCGCATTGCTGAGTGTTGCCTGCTGGCGTTCCAAGGCCAAGGCCTCGGACTCGGTCGCCGACACCTCGCTTTGCATGCGCACCACCTCCAGCTCGGCGGCGTCGCCCGCGTCAAAGCGGCGCTGGATCAAGCGCAAGGTGTCGCGGTAGGCGGACAGGCTTTGCTGCACCAGCTGCTGCTCGGTTTGCAGCGCGCGCAGCTGCAGATAGGTCTGCGCCACATCGGACTGCACCATCAGCCGCGTGCTTTGCAGCAAGGCGGCACGGGCATCGGCGTCAAGCTGGGCAGCTTGGCTGGCTTGCGAGAGACGGCCAAACAGGTCGACCTCGTAGGACAGGTTGAGCCCGGCCGTTACCAAGGTGGCCGGCTGCAAACCATTGCTGGTGTTGGCACCGGCCTGGCGCGCCGCGCCGCCGGAGACGCCCACTTGCGGCAGGCGCTGGGCATCGGCCGAGCGCAGCAGCGCCCGGGCCTCTGCCAGGCGGGCTGCGGCCGTTTGCACATCGGTGTTGGCGTCCGCTGCGCGCTCGACCAGCTGGGTCAGCTCGGCATCGCCAAAGGCCAGCCACCAGGCGCCCCGGGGCTGGGCCTCGGCCGGGGCCGCCGTGGTCCAGGAGGCCTGGTCCTGCGGTGTGCTGAAAGCGGCGGGCACCGGCACGCCAGCGTTTTGTACAGCAGGCGGCAGCGCGGTTGCGCAACCGGCCAGCAGCAGGGCCGCCGCCAGCGGCGTGAGCAGTTTGAGCCGCAGCGGGGCCAGCGCGCGGCGCAGGCTTTGGCCCACCGGGCCCCGCCCGGCGTTGGCATGGGTAAATACGGTCATTTTTTGCATGTTGTTCTTCTCTTATTCGTCATGTCCGCGCGCCGCGGCCAAGATGGGTTGGCCCGAGCCTGCGCCATGCACGGGGGCTGGCACCGGCGTCGTGATCGGAGCCACATGGGCGCCATGCTGCTTGAGCGGGCGGTTGCCTGCGAGCTTGCGCAGCAGTACATAGAACACGGGGGTCAGGAAGAGACCAAACGCGGTCACACCAATCATCCCGGCAAACACCGCCACACCCATGGCGCTGCGCATCTCGGCACCGGCGCCCTTGGACAGCACCAGCGGCAGCACCCCCATGATGAAGGCCATCGAGGTCATCAGGATAGGGCGCAGACGCAGGCGGCTCGCCTCAATCGCGGCTTGCACGGGGGTGCGTCCGGCAAACTCCAGCTCACGGGCAAACTCCACAATCAAGATGGCGTTCTTGGCTGACAGCCCCACCAGCACCACCAGGCCGATCTGGGTGAACACATTGTTGTCGCCATGCGAGAGCCAGACACCGGTCATGGCGGCGAGCAGCCCCATCGGCACGATCAGCACAATCGCCAGCGGCAAGGTCAGGCTTTCATACTGCGCAGCGAGCACCAGGAACACCAGCAAGATAGCCAGCGGAAAGACGAGCGCTGCCGAATTGCCCGCCAGGATTTCCTGGTAGGTCAGCTCCGTCCATTCAAAGCTGATGCCCTGCGGCAAGGTCTCGGCAGCAATGCGCTCTACCGCTTCGCGCGCTTGGCCCGACGAGAAACCGGGGGCGGGGCCGCCATTGACGTCGGCAGACAGGAAGCCGTTGTAGCGCATCGCACGCTCAGGGCCAAAGCTGGGCTCGAGCTTCATCAGCGCCGACAGCGGCACCATCTCGCCGGTGGTCGAGCGCACCTTCAACGCGCCCACATCTTCGGCACGGGCGCGGAATCCCGCATCCGCCTGAACCCGCACGCTGTAGGTGCGGCCAAACTGGTTGAAGTCATTGGCATACAGGCTGCCCAGGTAGATCTGCAGGGTCTCGAAGATGTCGGTCACCGGCACACCGAGCTGGCGCGCCTTGGTGCGGTCGATATCGGCAAAGAGCTGGGGCACATTGACCTGCCAGCTCGAGAAGATGCCGGTCAGCTCAGGCGTCTGGTAGGCCTTGGCCATGAAGGCCTTGACCGCGCCGTCCATCGCTTCGTAGCCGAGCGACGCCCGGTCCTCGATCTGCAGCTTGAAGCCGCCCGTGGTGCCCAGGCCCGACACGGGGGGCGGCGGGAACATGGCGATAAAGGCGTCCTGGATCTGGCCAAAGGCCTGGTTCAGCTGGCCGGCCACGGCGCCACCGCTTTGGTCGGCGCGGGTGCGCTCGGCAAAGGGCTTGAGCGAGACAAACACGATGCCGGAGTTCGAGCTGTTGGTGAAACCATTGATCGACAGACCGGGGAAGGCGATGGCGTCCTGCACATTGGGGTTGTCTTTGACGATATCGCCCATGCGCTTGATCACGTCTTCGGTGCGGTCCAGGGTTGCGCCATCGGGCAGCTGGGCAAAACCGACCAGGTACTGCTTGTCCTGCGCCGGCACAAAGCCGCCGGGCACCATATGGAACAGGCCCCAGGTGGCACCGACAAGCGCCAGGTAGACCACAAACATGCCGGCCTTGTGGCCAATCACGTGGCGCACGCCGCCACTGTAGGCTTCCGAGCCACGGTGGAAGACGGCATTGAAGCGGCGGAAGAAGCCACCCAGCACACGGTCCATGCCACGGGTGAGCGCATCCTTGGGCTCGTCATGGCCCTTGAGCAGCAGCGCTGCCAGCGCCGGCGACAGGGTCAGCGAGTTTATGGCCGAGATCACTGTGGAGATGGCGATCGTCACCGCAAACTGCTTGTAGAACTGGCCGGTCAGACCGCTGATAAAAGCCAGCGGCACAAACACCGCGACCAGCACCAGCGCAATCGCAATGATCGGGCCCGAGACTTCGCGCATCGCCTGGTAGGTGGCTTCACGCGGGCTCAGCCCCGCTTCAATGTTGCGCTCGACGTTCTCGACCACGACGATGGCATCATCGACCACGATACCGATGGCCAGCACCAAGCCAAACAGGCTGAGCGCATTGATCGAGAAGCCCAGCAGGTGCAAAACGGCGAACGTTCCCACGACCGACACCGGTACGGCCAGCAGCGGAATGATGGAGGCGCGCCAGGTCTGCAGGAACACAATCACGACGACCACGACCAGCGCGATGGCTTCGAGCAAGGTGTGGATCACCGAGTCGATGGAAGCGCGCACAAACTGGGTCGGGTCATAGGCGATGCGGAACTCCACGCCTTCGGGCATGTTCTTTTGCAGCTCGGCCATGGTGTTGCGCACGTTTTCCGAGATCTCCAGCGCATTGGAGCCCGGGGCCTGGAACACGCCCATACCGACGGCCGGTTCGTTGTTCAACAGCGAACGCAGCGAGTAATCTGCCGCGCCCAACTCCAGGCGGGCAATGTCGCGCAGGCGCGTCACCGCACCGTCCGAGCCGGTCTTGACGATGATGTCGCCAAACTCTTCAGTGCTGGACAGGCGCCCCTGGGCGTTGATCGACAGCTGCGTGTCCACGCCGGGCAGACCGGGCGATGCACCGACGACGCCGGCAGCGGCTTGCACATTCTGGCCGCGGATGGCAGCGACCACATCGCTGGCCGACAGGCCGCGTTGCGCCACCTTTTGCGGGTCGAGCCAGGCACGCATCGAGTAATCGCCACCGCCAAAGATCTGCACCTGGCCGACGCCCTGGATACGCGCGAGGCGGTCCTTGACGTTGAGCACGGCGTAGTTGCGCAGGTAGTCGATGTCATAGCGGCCATTGGGCGAGACCATGTGCACGACCATGGTGATGTCGGGCGAGCTCTTGACTGTCGTCACGCCCAGGCGCCGCACTTCTTCGGGCAGGCGCGGCTCGGCTTGCGAGACGCGGTTTTGCACCAGCTGCTGGGCCTTGTCCGGGTCGGTGCCCAGCTTGAAGGTCACGGTCAGGGTCATCACACCATCGGTGGTGGCCTGGCTGCCCATGTAGAGCATGCCTTCGACACCGTTGATGGATTCTTCGAGGGGCGTGGCCACGGTTTCGGCGATCACCTTGGGGTTGGCGCCAGGGTACTGGGCGCGCACCACCACCGAGGGCGGCACCACCTCGGGGTACTCCGAGATGGGCAAGGCCCGCATGGCGATCAGCCCTGCCAGAAAGATCAGCAGCGACAGCACACCCGCAAAGATCGGGCGGTCGATGAAAAATCGGGATAAATTCATACGCTTGGCTTTTTTGTTATCGGTTTAGGCGGCGGGCTTGGAGCCATCGTTGGCTGCCTGCTGCGCATCGTTCTTGAGCTCGGACTTGCTGGACATGGGCACATCCTGCGGCGCCACCACGGCGCCGGGCCGCACGCGCTGCAGGCCATTGACCACAATGCGCTCGCCGGCCTTGAGGCCCGAGGTCACCAGGCGCAGGCCTTCAAACGGCGCGCCCAGCTGCACTTCGCGGTATTCGGCCTTGTTGCCCTCGCCCACCACCAGTACAAACTTCTTGCTCTGGTCCGTGCCCACCGCACGCTCATTGATCAGCAGCGCTTGCTGGCTGTGGGGCTGGCCCATGCGCACGCGGGCAAACTGGCCGGCCATCAGCGCGCCATCGGCGTTGTCAAACACCGCACGCACCCGCACCGTGCCGCTGCGCGCATCGACCTGGTTGTCAATCAGCTGCAGGTGGCCGTTGTAAGGGGTGGCGCCGCTCGTGCCCACCCCCATCTGCACGGGAATGCTCTCGATCAGCGCCCGCGCGCTCTTGCCCTGGCGCAGGCCTTGCAGCGCGTTGGTCACGATTTGCTCGTCGGCATCAAAGCTGGCGTACATGGGGTTGACGGACACCAGGGTCGTCAGCACTGGCGCGCCGGCACCGGCGCTGACCAGGTTGCCCACGGTCACATCGATGCGGCCCATGCGGCCGGCCACCGGCGCGCGCACCTGGGTGTAGCCCAGGTTCAACTTGGCCGTCTGCAGCGCGGCCTGGGCGGCGCGCAGGTTGGCGTCTGCTTCGCGGCGGGCGTTGCTGCGCTCGTCCAGCTCCTTTTGCGCAATCGCGCGCTCTTCCCACAGGCGTGCAGCACGCTCGGCTTCGCTTTGCGAATAGCCCATGCGCGCCTTCGCGGCCACTACCTGGGCTTCGGCACGGTCTACTTCGGCGGCATATGGCGCAGGGTCCACCGTGAAAAGCAGATCACCCGCCTTGACCAGGGCGCCTTCCTTGAAGTGGACCGCCTGCAGCGCGCCGGCCACACGGGGGCGCACATCGACGCGCTGCACGGCTTCGAGCCGGCCGGAGAATTCGTCCCAGAGCTGCACGTCCTGCTGCAGCACCTGGGCGACGGAGACCGGCATCGCGGGCGGCGCTGCGGCCTCGGCCGGGGCACTCGCGTGCGAGCTTTGCAGGCCCAATGCCGTGCCGCCGGCAGCTACCACGGCGGCTGCCAGTCCGATGGCCGTCCACCAGCGGCGTTGAGGGGAAGAAGAAGTTTTGTTGTTGCTCATGGCCAAGTCCTGATGTGTGCGTGAATCGTGCGTGAATCGTTTTTGAGGTTTCCTGCGGCAACGGCATGCCCCTGCGGCTAACAAGAGCCGACAGAAAATCCTTGCCCATCCGGCAATGCGTTGCGAGAAAGCGTTTTTAAGGGTGGTGAAGGCGCAGCCGCCCGCCGCCGCTCCCAGGGCTTTACCGGGAAGAGGCGCCGCTCATGCCTTGCGCTTCGTTCAGGGGATCAGGCTTGCGCCCGACATCGGGATGTCTCGAAGAAAAGTGCCAGTTGTTCCAGCACCGCCCCGGCACAGGGACAGGGCTCGGGAGCTCGGGGCTCGAGCAATGCATCGGGCCACTGTTGCGCGACCTTGAACACATGCTGCTGCACCAGATGACCGGCTGACTGCAGGCGGCTGGCATAGGCCAGTGCCTCGTCGTGCATCGGGTCTTCATCGCCCACCATGATGAGCGTTGCCGGCAGCCCAGCCAGGCGCTGTGCCATCGCGGGCACGGCGTAGGGATGGATACCGTCATAGGTGCAGCCCAGGAACTTGCTCCAGCCCTCGGCCCATTTGCATTCCGTCGCATCGCCATTGGCAGCGCGAAGCGATGCCGTGCCGGCGCAGGGATTGAGCATGGGTGAGAGCAGGATCTGCCCTGCCAGCGGCGGATGGCGTTGATCACGCGCCATCAAGCACACGCCGGCCGCCAGGTTGGCGCCCGCCTCCTCACCAGCCACATACATCGGCGCACCTTTGCCGGCAAGGCGTGTGCGATGTTTGTAGCTCCACTGGAGCATTTCATATCCGATCTCCAATGGACGCGGAAATGGATGCTCAGGCGAGAGCGGGTACGCCACCGACACCACACGGGCACCTGCTGAGGCCAGCAGACCCGCTACGGTGCAGCCACTGTCGAGATCGCCTTCAACAAAAGCGCCGCCATGAAAATGCAGCACCAAGGGCGAAGGCTCGCCCGACTTGCCTTTGCTACCGTACAGGCGCACGGCCACCGACTCGCCCGACGCCGTCGGAGCGACGGTGTCGATGAAGTCAGGAGCCGGTGAACGGGTTTTTACGGTGGTGTCAGACATAAGCTAGCCCGGTGGAAAGTAGGCATGGGGTAAATGTAGTTGCGTTGCTGCAACCGATCAATCCGCAAATTATGGCCGCACTATTTCCAAATCAGGAACAATGGCATGATCTTTGGCGTGTGAGAATCCACCTACTTTGGCGCGCGCGTGCGCGACAGTGCAAGCACAGTGCAAGGAGAGGCAGATGGATCAGATACAGGCAATGCGGGTGTTCGCGCGGGTCGTGGAGTCGGGCACGTTCACGCTTGCGGCCTCGTCGCTGCAGCTGCCCAAGGCCAGTGTGACCAAGCATGTGCAGGCGCTGGAAGACCGGCTGCGGGTGAAACTGCTCAACCGCACCACGCGCCGCGTGACCGTCACCACCGACGGCGCTGCCTACTACGACCGCGCCGTGCGGCTGCTGAGCGATTTTGACGAACTCGAAGCCAGCATGAGCCAGGTGCGGGCCACGCCGCGCGGGCGCCTGCGTGTGGACGTGGGCACCTCGATCGCCCGGCTTTTGATCATTCCGCAGCTGGCGTCCTTCCAGACGCGCTACCCCGATATCCAGATCGACCTGGGTGTGACGGACCGTACGGTGGACCTGATTGCCGACAATGTGGACTGCGTGATCCGGGGCGGCGAGTTGCGTGACCAGTCGCTGGTGGCGCGCCGCGTGGGCAATGTGGAGTTTTCGACGGTGGCCTCGCCCGGCTATCTGCAGCAGTACGGCACGCCCCAGCATCCGCGCGATCTGGAAAACGGCCACAACAGTGTGATTTATTTCTCGCCAGTGACCCAGCGCCGCTATCCGCTGGAGTTTCAGCACAACGGCGAGGTCATCGAGATGACCAACCCTTCGACCTTGGCCGTGAACGAAGCCAATGCCTATACCACCAGCCTGCTCAGCGGCCAGGGCGTGGGACAGATCACTAGCTACCAGGCGCGCGAATACCTGAAAAGCGGTCAGCTGGTGCAGATCCTGCCGGAGTGGACCCAGCCTCTGCTGCCGGTCTATGTGGTCTACCCGCCCAACTCGCACCTGAGCGCCAAGGTCCGCGCCTTTGTCGACTGGGTGGTGGAGATTTTTGCGGCCGATCCGCTGCTGCAGTGCAAATAGCGCACTGCGCTCATGGATCTGAATCGCTGCAGGGCGGAGGCACGCGGGGCGAATGCACCCGGTGCGCCGCACAGGCCTCGCTGCCTTCGATGTGGCTTTTGAGCACCGGCACCAGGTTGTCCGCATCCAGATGGCCGTACCAGACGCCATCGGGATAGACGATCATCAGCGGCCCTTGGTTGCAGGGGTACTGGCAACTGGTCTGCAGCAGCTGCAGCTGCTGCTTGAGGGGCGCACTGGCCTGCACCGCCTGGCTGAGCCGGGGCCATAACGCTGCAGCCCCTTTGGCCACGCAGCGCGGCCCCATGCACCACAGCACATGGCGCTGGTGGGTGGGTACCGTGCTCCAGGCCACGGGGTCGGTTTGCCAGCCCTCGTCGCCCTCCTCGGCCACCACATCGGGCTGTGAGGTTGCGAGCGCCAGGTGGTTCAGCAAGGCGGGCACCAAGCCATCCGACTGCAGCAGCGGCCGCGCAAATACCAGCTGGGGCCGGGCATCTTCGGCCTGGCTGGCGAGCCAGCGCATGGCGACCTTTTGCAGCCAGCGCCGCAGCGCAGGCTCATCGGGCACCATCGTGGGTTGGATGACGATGGTCTGCTGCGCCAGATCGGCCGGGGCAAGCGCGGCGCACAGACTGTCCAACGCCTCGGGCAAGGCCGGCTGGTTGCGGTCCACAAAGGCCAGCTGCATAGGCAGGCCCGGAGCTCCCTGCTGGCAGGCCTGCAGCAAGGCCTGCAATTCGTTCTTGGCGGCGGACCCCAGGCCGCCCCGGCCCAGCAGCAACAAGGCATCGGGTGGTTTAGCCATGGGGTTTGTCCATCCAGTAGCTCACGCGCGGCTTGTCCAGGCGCGGATGGCGGTCCACCAGGGACTTGACCTGGAACACCCGTGCGATGGTCTGTGGCGTCAGCACCTGCTCTGGCCTGCCTTCGGCCTCGATCGCGCCGTCCTGCATCACATAGAGCCGGTCGCAGAACTGCGCGGCCAGATTCAGGTCATGCACGACGATCAGCACCGTGCAGCCCGAGGCGCGCACGAGGCTGAGCAGCTCCAGCTGGAACTGGATGTCCAGGTGGTTGGTGGGCTCGTCCAGAAACAAAAGCTGCGGCTGCTGGGCCAGCGCACGGGCCAGCAGCACCCTTTGGCGCTCGCCGCCCGAGAGCGAGGACAGCGGATGGCCTGCCAGGCTGCTGGCCCGTACCTGCGCCAGGCAGGCGCTGACAACGGCCTTGTCCTGGGCGCTGTCCCTCGCCCAGCGTGACTGGTGCGGGTAGCGGCCCATCATCACCAGCTCCTGCACCGTGCAGTCAAAGCCCAGTCCGGTATCCTGGCCCAGCACCGCCGCCTGCTGCGCGAACTGCCGGGCGCTCATCTGCCAGATATCGCGGCCCTGCAGCTGTATGCGGCCACCGGCCTCGGGCTGCAACACGCGGTAGAGCATGCGCATCAAGGTCGATTTGCCGCAGCCATTGGGGCCGACCAGGCCGACACATTCGCCCTGCGCTACCTGCAGGCTGGCCTGGCGCACGATCTGCGTGGCCTGGGCGCCATGGCCGGCGGTCCAGCACAGGTTGCTGGCTGTCAGCATCATGCGCTGCCTCCCGGCATCGCACTGGTGCGGCGCCACAGCATCCAGATAAAGAAGGGCCCGCCTATCAGCGAGGTGATGACGCCCACGGGCAGCTCGCTGGGCGAAAACCAGGTGCGCGCGGCCAGATCGACCAGCACCAGAAAGCTCGCCCCCATCAAGGCGCTGACCGGTAGCACGCGGCGGTGGTCGCTGCCCACCAGCATGCGCGTGATATGGGGGATGACCAGGCCGACAAAGCCGATGGCGCCACTCACCGCCACCATGGTGCCCGTCAGCAGCGACACCACGACGAACAACTGCAAGCGCAGGCTGGCAGTGTTCAGTCCCAAGGTGGCCGCGCCCTCGTCGCCGATCAGCAAGGCATTGAGCTGGCGGGCGCAGAGCAGCAGCCACAGCAGGCCCAGGCCCAGTACGGCTGCGGGCAGGCCCAGGGCGCTCCACTGCGTTGCGGCCAGGCTGCCCAAGGTCCAGGTCAGCAAGGCATTGGCCAGCTCGCGCTGGCCGGCCGTCAACGTGATGAGGCTCGTGACCCCCATCAGCATGTAGCCGATGGCCACGCCGCTCAGGATCAGCCGGGTCGCATGCAGGCGCCCTTGTTGCTGGGCCAGCGCATAGACCAGCGCGGTAGCCAGCAGTGCACCGATAAAGGCGCCTGCGGTGATCGCATAAAGGCCAGCCACCGCCAGGCTGCCATAGGCCAGTACCGAAACGGCCCCCACCGATGCCCCCGAGGACACGCCCAGCATGTAGGGGTCGGCCAGCGGGTTGCGCACCATCGCCTGCATCACCACGCCCACGACGGCCAGGCCGGCGCCGACGAGCGCCGCGAGCAGCACCCGGGGCATGCGCACCATCCAGACAATCTGGTAGTGCTGCTGGCTGGTGCCGCCCTGCCCAGCATCGGGCTGCCACCCGCCGCCCAGCAGCTGCTGCCAGATGACCGACCACACCGTTGACGCGTGCAGCGATGCCGAGCCCCAGGTGATGGCGGCCAGGCCGCTGGCCAGCAGCAGGGCCAAGAGCAGCAGCAGGCACAGCGCCAAGGACCAGGGCGCGCGCCGCTGGCGTTCATGCAGGCCGTCGCAGCCCGGCGCATGGCTCACGGCTTGGGCTCCGCTGCAGGCAGCCAGGGAACGGAGTCCACGGTGATACGGCGATCCGGGTGCAAGGCGGCAGCCAGGCGCTGGGCCACATGCACATTGCGCGGGCCTGGCGTGGCCTCGGCATAGCTGATGACAAAAAAGCGCTGCTTGCGGATCGCAGACACCCCAGCCAGCTCAGGCTTGGCGCGCAGAAAATCGATCTTGCCCTGGGCGCTGGGCTGGCCATAGTCGATGATGACGATCCATTCCGGGTCGCGGGTGATCACATCCTCCCAGTTGCCCTTGGGCCAGTTGCTGGCGATGTCGGCAAAGATATTGCTGCCGCCTGCGGCATCGAGCATGGCCTGGGGCATGCCAAAACCGCCCACGGTCGTGGGTATCTTCTCGCCGCTGTCAAACACAAAGACGCGCGGCCTGTGCGTATTGCCCTGCATCTGCACGGCCAGCTGGTCGATCGAGGCCTGCAATTTGTCAATCTGCCCTTGCGCCTGGGCTTCGATAGCAAAGATACGCGCCACATTGCGCAGGTCTGCCAAGGTATCGCCCAGCGCCACACGCTCGCGCTTTTGCACGTGGATGCAGGACTCGGACAGCACATAGCTGGCCACGCCATGCTGGGCCAGCAGCTCGGGCGTGACACCGCCGGGGCGAAAGCCATAGCTCCAGCCACCAAACACAAAGTCAGCACGTGCCTCGAGCATGTTTTCCAGGTTCATGTCCTGCGACGACAGCTTGGGCACCTGGGCCAGCTGGGTCATCAGCTCGGGGCTGATTTCCTTGCGCGACGGTATGCCCGAGTAGCCGACCAGCCTGGGCCCCAGGCCCAGAAACAGGAACATCTCGGTGATGTTCACATCGTGCGTGATGGCACGCTGCGGCACCCGGTCATAGCGCTGGGGCTGGCCGCAGACATCGATCTCCAACGGCGCAGCCCGCAGGCCTGCGGGCACTGCTGCCGCTTCGGCCATGGGGATGGCCGCCGCCTGGCTGGGGCGGCTGGGCGGCTGCTGGCCCCCTGGCCGGTCGCAGCCGGTCAGCACCAGGGCAGCAGCTGCCGCCAGGGCACGCAGGGTTTGCCGGGAAGCGCTTGTGGTCATGCTCTACCTTGCTCAGAAACGCAGATGGGCCATTAGCTCAAAGCTGCGGCCATTGCCCATCAGCCATTGCGAGCCGTAGGACGATGCAGCATAGCGTTTGTTGGCCAGATTGCGGCCCACCAGGTTCAAGGTGGTTGTGCGGTTCAGGTTCCAGCCCAGCACCGCATCGGCCACCGTGTAGGCGGGCAGCTGCGCGGTATTGGCATTGCTGGTGTAGCGGCTGGCAACATGGCGCAGGCCCAGCGATGCGCGCCAATCGCCCGTCTGGTAATGGGCCCAGGCATTGGCCGTGTAGCGCGGTACATTGGCCGGCTGGTTGCCAGCGCGGTCAATGGCTGTGGCGCCTTCGAGCAGCTCGTCGAACTGGGCATCCGCATAGCCCAGGTTGCCCTCGAAGCGCCAGGCCTTGGTCGCCCGCCAGCTGCCTGCCAGCTCGATCCCCTTGGACGACTGCTTGCCGCCCTGGATCGACAGCGCGGGGCGGTCCGGATCGCGGGTGATGATGTCTTTCTTGCGGATATCGAAGACCGCCAGAGTCCATTCGCCCTGGCCATTGGGCAGCTGCTGCTTGATGCCCACTTCCACCTGGCGGCCTTTGCTCAAGCTAAAGCCGGTTTGCGACTGGGTCAGCGACAGCAGGCTGTTGACCGGGTCATGGCCTGTGCTGACTTGCGCATACATGCTGGTGTGCTGGCCCAGCTTGTGCGTGAGGCCCAGGCGCCAGGAGGTGCCGCCCAAGGTCTTGTCAAAGCGGGCTTGGCTCAGCAAATCCATGCGGTCAAAATCATAGAGGTCGCGGCGCAGGCCGGCCATCAGCAGCCACTGCTCGCCCAGCTTCCAGGCGTCTTCCAGGTACAAGGCGTTTTGGCGGATGCGCGAGGTCATGCGCGGCTTGTAAGGGTCTGGGCTGTCCCAGTAGCCACTGGTGCCACCGGTCAGCGGCACATCGGATTCACCGGTATAGGGCGAGCTGTTGAGCGCAGTGAACTTGGCCTGCGACACATCCCAGCCCATCGCTATCTCATGCTGGCCGGGCTTGAAAACGGCGCCTAAGCGGTTGCCGCTTTGCTCCAGGTCGTGGCCGATCTCCAGGTAGTCGTAGCGGTGAACCGTGCGCGTGCTGGCATCGTAGTCATAGCCTTCGATGTTCTTCCAGTGGCGGTCGGCCTTCATATGGTAGGTCTCGTTGCGCAGCACCAGCGCCTCGCTCACATTCCACTCGGCCCTCAATTTGTAGCGCTGGTCCTTGTAGTGGATGTCGCTGTCGAGAAAGTTGAAATTGCGGTCGCCCAGCGCCGCCACCGGCTTGCCATCGACCACCGGGGTGCCAAAGTAGCGCTCGGGCCTTTGGTCGCTGACATCGGCCGTCAGGTCCAGGCGCAGATCGCTGCTCGCCTGCCAGCGGATGGCGCTCATGATCTTCTTGCTGTCGCTGTTGCCCAGTTGGCGCTCGCCATCGGTGCGATCGCCGTAAACATCCAGGCGGTAGCTCAGGCTGTCGCTCAGCGCGCCGGTGCTGCCCAGGCCCGCGCGGGCGGTGCCGTGGGAGCCAGCGCCCAGCAGCAATTCGGTCGATGTACTGCGGCTGGGTTCCTTGCGCACCGCGTTCACCGTGGCGCCCATGGTGCCGCTGCCGTACATCAGCGATGCGGGGCCGCGCAGCACATCAAAGCGCTCATAGCCCCAGCTGGAATTGGGATAGGCCACGGTGCCGGCTGCAACCCCCAGGCTCAGCCCGTCTTCGGCCACGCCGACCGAGTTCACACCGGTAAAGCCCCGGCTGGAGAACGACAGCCCGCCATTGCCAGGCGTGCCATTGGCACTCAGGCCCACGCTGCGGCCCACGGCATCGACCACCTCGTAGTCGGCACGCTCTTGCACCTGCACGGCCGAGACCGAGCTGACACTGGCGGGCAGGTCCTGCAGCGGCACGGCCAGCTTGCTCGCCGAGGTCGACGGCAGCTGGAGCGCATTGGGCTCGCTGCGCTGGTCGCTCACCACCACTTCAGGCAATGAGGCTTCTTGGGCATGGGCTACTGTGATGCCCAAGGCGGGCAAACACAGAACACAGGAGCTGCCAACCAGGCGCAAGGAGGAAGAGAGCCGCTGGGCGGCCAGGAGCCGGTTTTTCGGAAAAGGAACTGCAGTCATTTGAACAAAAGGCGCTAACTGCCTGATGCGGGGGCTGCACTGCACGCGGTCACCCCCCAAGACGGGGTCGCGCGAAGAACCGCCGTCCACACCCCGCAGACAGTTGAGAGAGCACGTGCTGGCCAGAGGCACAGCGCGCACTGCGACTAGGAACAGGCCGGTCTCCGGGCTTACAGGCGGTGCAGCGCAGGCGCTGACCCGGTAGCCGGTCTTCCCAGGGTGCGGGTGTCTTATTGCCTGGCAGGCGTGGACACTCTCTCAACCCCAGTGACTGGGCCCGCGTGGGAGCGGGCCGCATCGGCTACGTTTCCTGTCTACCGTTGCGGGGGCAGCCAAGGCTTGGGGGAGCGCACTCCCGACCTTGTTCCCGTTTCACTCGCATGCGAGCACCTGTAGATAGGCTTTTTTCAAAGCGCAGCCAGTGTACCAGCCGCAAGCCCGGGCAGTGCCTTTTGGCCATGGCCTGTGTCAGCTGGGCGATACAGCGCATGCCCCAGTGGCTGTATCAGCCCTGCGGCAGCCGCGTCGCATAGCCGATAAAGTCAGTGCTGCGCAGCTGGCCCAGCAGCCACTGCCGAAAGCTGGCCTGGATCGGGCGCTCTCCCCCGCCCCGGCGGGTGTAGAGGTGGAACTTCGGCGTTCTGTCCATCGGCAGTTGGCGCAACAGCTCGGCCCCAAAGGGTGCGAGCAGCTTGCCGCTGTGGATATAGCTGAGCGCATCGACATAGGACAGCAGGCCCACGCCCTGCCCGCTGAGAACGGCTTGCAGCATCGCATCGTGCGTGTGCAGCAGCATGGGGCTGACATGCTTGCCGCCGGGCTCCAGGCCCAGCATCGCATAAATGTCCTGCCACAGGCTGTTGTGCGTCAGCGGCGATATCAGCCGGTGGTGCGGCAAATCCTGCGCTGTCTCCACCGGGTGCTCGGCCAGCAGCTGCGGCGCAGCCACGATCACCTTGAGGTCTTCGAGCAGCGGTGTCTCGTCGAGGTGGTCCACACCGCCGTAGCCCCAGACAATGGCTGCATCCAGATCGCCGCTATCGAACGAAGGCAGCTCCACACCGATGGAGATGCGCAGATCGAGCTCCGGGTAATCCTTGGTGAACGAGGGCAGCGAGCGGATCAGGTACTGGGTTGCAAAGTAGGGGCTGACCTGGATATGGAACTGCGCATGCTTGTGGTGGGAGCGCACCGCTTCCAGCCCCTGGCTCAGTGCATCGAGCCCCTGCTCCACATAGTGGTACAAGGTCTGCGCCTCGGCGCTGGCTGCCAAGCCCCGCGCGCCGCGCTCGAACAGCTGCACATCCAGCGCACTTTCCAGCTGCTTGAGTTGCTGGCTGGCGGCCTGTGGCGTCAGGCACAGCTCGTCGGCCGCCTTGCGGATGGAGCCATGGCGGTAGACGGACTCGAACACGCGCAGTGGCTGCAAGGGCGGGAGCTTGTATTTCATGGAGGAGCGCCGGGCAGGAAGGACGAAGACCCGGGCTGGCGATGATTATAGGTCGCAGCCCGGCGCCCAGCGGGCCGGCATGCCACCGCTCTTGCCTGCTGCGCCCTGCACCGCTGATGCATAAAAAAAACGCATCCAGAAGGGATGCGTTCGGGCTGGCGCAGCGCTCAGCAGCGCATGGCCTTACTGGACCGGATCACCGTGCATCGGCAGACCGGTGCGGTCCCGGCTACTGACCAGGGCGATGAGGCCAATGATTGCCGCGCCAATGAGGTAGTAGGCAGGCACGACCGGGTTGCCGGTCTGGGCAATCAGCCAGGAGTTGATCATCGGCGCGGTGCCGGCAAACATCGCCACGGCCACGTTGTAGCTCAGTGCCATGCCCTTGAAGCGCACGCTGGTGTGGAACATCGACGGGATGATCGAGTAGATGCTGCCCAGCAGCATGGCCAGACAGAAGTTGAGCACCATCAAGGACGAGATCTTGGCGGCGGTGCTGCCTTCGAGCAGCAGGTGAAAGCAAGGCACGGCCAGTACCGCAATCGCCAGGCTCGCAGCGACCATCATCGTCTTGCGACTGAGCTTGTCGGCCAGCAGGCCCATGATCGGGATCATCACCACCAAAAAGAGCTGCGGGCCCAGCGAGAGCTTGAGGCCGGTGGCCACATCGACATGCAGCGCGCTGACAAAGTAGGTCGGGATGTAGGTGACGACGGTGAACAAGGTGACATTGGTCACGATGATGATGCCGGCCGACTGGAACAGCTCTTTCTTGTGCGTCGCGAACAGCACCTTCCAGCTCGCCTGGGCCAGTGCGTCATGCTGCTGCTTCATGGCCATGAAGGTCGGGGTCTCTTCCAGGTACTTGCGGATATAGAGGCCAATGGCGCCCAGCGGCAGCGCAATCAGAAACGGAATGCGCCAGGCCCAGTCCAGAATCTGCTCGGCGCTGAAGAACATCGTCAGGATGGCCGAGACCGAGGCACCGAAGAAAAAGCCCGCCATGCAGCCCACCTCGACCCAGCTGGTGAGCAAGGTGCGGTTGCAGTCGCGGCAGTACTCGGCCACAAAGATGGCCGCGCCACTGGCCTCGCCCCCGGCCGACAGCCCCTGCATCAGGCGCAGCACGATCAGCAGCAGCGGCGCGGCAATGCCGATGCTCGCATAGCCGGGCAGCACGCCAATCAAAAAGGTGGAGATCGCCATCATGATGATGGTGATGGTCAGCACGCGCTTTCTGCCGTACTTGTCGCCCAGCGAGCCAAAGAAGATGCCGCCAATGGGCCGGGCAAAAAAGGCAATCGCAAAGGCCGCCCAGGATGCGGTGATCTGCATCGTCGGCGAGCTGGTGGCAAAGAACACCTTGCCCAGCACCGCTGCCAGGTAGCCGTAGACGGAGAACTCGAACCACTCGACAAAGCTGCCCACCACCGAGGCCAGCACTACGCGGTTGAGCTCCTTGGACTGCACCGCGCGCGGCGCCGCCGCCGCTTGGGGGGATGACCAGTCCGAAAGGCTTGCACTTGGGGCGGCAAAGCCATCTGCCATGGGATTGTGGGTGCGCATCGGGAGTCCTTGGTGTCCTGCAGGGGGAGAAAAATGGGAAAGGACCAGCGGCTATGCCGCTGGCCATGGGCACGCGATCAGGCCGGGGGCAGCGGCGTGGCCTGGGCGTAATCGGTTTCGGCTTGTTCGGCGCTGATATAGCCATAAGCCACATCGCGCTGCACCAGCGCGGTGGGACGCAGCGCCGCATCGCCGTTGCCGCCGCCGCCGGGCAAGTCCAAAATCAATCGGCGCCCAGCCGGAATCTGCTGCTTGCCCTTGCCGCGCAAGGCGGTGCCGTCGTCCAGCGACACCTTGCCCAGTGCGCCGCTTTGGCCGCCGTTGTGGCCGCGCGCTGCAAAATGCACGCGGTCGAACATGGCGTTCAGGTCAAACTCAAAGCCTTCTGCCGAGCCCACCTCGATGCGCTGGCCCAGGCCGCCCCGCCAGCGGCCGGCGCCGCCCGAGTTGGGCCGCAGCTCCTTGCGCCAGATGATGATGGGGCCGATGCTCTCGGTCACCTCGACCGACATGGCCTGCACGCCACTGGGGAAGGCGGTGGCGCTGAGGCCATCGCTCGAGGGGCGCGCGCCGGTGCCGCCGGTGTTGAACATCAGGATCTCGTGCTGCTGGTTGCGCGTGGCCGGGCTGATGCCCTTAAAGCGCATCTGCAGGTTCCACAGCGAGCTGGCCCCTTCGGCCGGAATCTCGCTCTGGCAAATGGGCTGCAGCGCGCCCAGCACCACATCGGGGATCAGGTGGCCGATGACATGGCGCACCGACACCGGGCGCGGGCGGTGGGCATTGAGGATGCAGTCCTCGGGCGCGCTGATCTCAAAGGGCTCCAGCGAGCCCCAGTTGTTGGGGATCTCCGGCGCAATCGCGCATTTGAGCGCATAGGACGCATAGGCCTTGGTGTAGGTCAGCGGCACATTGATGCCGTAGCGGCTGGGGTCCGAGGTGCCGGTGAAGTCGGCGCGCAGCGTGTCGGCCGCAATCTCCACGGCCACGACCAGTTCGATGGGCTTTTCATAGCCATCGACGGTCATCGCATAGCGCTGGGTGCCGTCGGGCAAGGCGGCGATGCGCTCGCGGGTGGCGCGCTGGCTGTTGTCAAAGATAAAGCCGGCCAGGTCTTCCAGGTCATGGAGCCCGAACTCGTCGAGCATGCCCTTCAAGCGGCGCATGCCGGTGGCATTGCAGACGGCCAGCGAATGGAAGTCGCCAATCACCTGGTCGCGCTCGCGCACGTTGTTGCGCAGGATCTCGATCAGGTCCTCATTGAGTGCGCCTGCGCGGAAGAACTTCATCGGCGGAATGCACAGGCCCTCCTCGTAGACATCGCTGCCATCCGGGCCAAAGCCGCGGCCGCCAATGTCCACCACGTGAGCGGTGGCGGCAAAGTAGCCGATATGCTCCTTGTGGCCATCACGTCCATGGAAGACGGGGGTGACGACGGTGATGTCGTGCAGGTGGCCGGTGCCCAGCCAGGGGTCGTTGGTGACCAGCACATCGCCATCTTGCAGCGTGCTGCGCTCAAAGCGTTTGGCGAAATGCGCGACCGACTCGGCCATCGAGTTCACATGGCCGGGGGTGCCGGTCACGGCCTGGGCCATCATGCGGCCTTGCTTGTCGAACACGCCGGCCGACAAGTCCCCCGCCTCCCGCACGCTGGTGCAAAAGGCGGTGCGGATCAAGGTGACCGCCTGCTCTTCGACCACCGAGATAAGGCGGTTCCACATGATTTGGTAATGAACGTCTGTATTGTTTGCCATGATCACACTCCGCTGTCCATGCGCTCGACCAGCATGCAGTCATCTGCCTGCAGCACCACCTTGAAGCCGGGGCTCACATAGGTCGAGGTTTCCTTCTCCACAATCACCACCGGGCCGGGTACGGCCTGGCCCCGGGGCAGGCCCAGGCGCTCATAGATATCGCAGGCATAGAACTGGCCCTGTTTGCCGTCAAACACCTCGCGGCGGTCCAGCACTGTGCCGGCACCCTTTTGGGGCGTGCCGCCCCGCTGCAGCTCGGCCTTGACCGGCGGCAAGGTCTTGGAACGCAAGGACAGTGCCCAACTCACCACCTCGATGTCGAGCCCGTCGATCGCGTGGCCAAACAAGGCCACATAGTTCTGCACAAAAGCCGCGTTCAGGGCGGGCACGCTGTCCGCCCCAAAGTGCTGCACAGGCACCGACACAGGGATCTCCCAGCCCTGGCCGCAGTAGCGCATAAAGGCACGCAGCTCCTTGACGGTCTCGCCGTCGTAGCCGGTGTCGTGCAAAAAGGCGCTCACCTCAACCTCCATCTCGCGCAGCATGGCATTGACGGCCTCGCCATCGAACTGGCTCATGCGCATCACCGAGCTGCGCAGCGACTCATAGGCAAAGGGCGCGCGCAAAAAGCCGATGGCCGAGCCCACGCCGGCGCCCGTCGGGATCAGCAGGCGATGGATGCCCAGCTTTTCGCACAGCCGCACGGCATGCAGCGGCGCAGCGCCGCCGTAGGCGATCATCGTGTAGGCCTCCAGGTCCTGGCCAGACTCCACGGCATGCATGCGTGCGGCATTGGCCATGTTCTCGTCCACCACTTCGGCCACGGCATAGGCCGCACGCACCGCGTCCAGGCCTTGCGCCTGGCCGACATGGGTGGCCATCGCATCTTGCGCGGCAGGCATGTTCAGCCGCATGCTGCCGCCGGCAAAGCGTGCCGGGTCCAGCTTGTGCAGCAGCAAGTCGGCATCGGTCACCGTGGGGCGGGCGCCGCCCCGGCCGTAGCTGGCAGGGCCCGGCTCCGAGCCCGCGCTCTCCGGCCCCACGCGCACCTGGCGCATGTCATCCACATGGGCGATGGAGCCGCCGCCCGCGCCGATCTCGATCATCTCGATGACGGGGATCGAGATCGGCATGCCGCTGCCCTTTTTGAAGCGGTAGCTGCGCGCCACTTCAAACACCCGCGCCGTCTTGGGCACATGCTGGTCGATGAGGCAGATCTTGGCGGTGGTGCCGCCCATGTCAAAGGACACCACCTTGTCCTGGCCGTACTTGGCCGCAAAATCGCTGGCGTAGATGGCGCCACCGGCCGGGCCGGATTCAAGCAGGCGCACCGGGAACTCGGCCGCATTGGCCAGCGACATCAGCCCGCCGCCGGAGTGGATCAGGTAGAGCGGGCAATGCATGCCCTCTGCCACCAAGGCCTGGGCCAGGCGCTGCAGGTAGGAGGACATCAGCGGCTTCACATAGGCATTGGCGCAGACGGTGTTGAAGCGCTCGAACTCGCGAATCTGGGGCGAGACTTCGCTGGAGATGGACACTGACAGCTGGGGCAGCGCCTCTACAATCAGCGCGCGCACCCGCTTTTCATGGGCCGGGTTCTTGTAGCTGTGCATCAGGCCCACGGCCACGCTGTCGTATGCACCCTCGCGCAGCTGGGCAATCACGTCCTGCACCTCTGCCTCATCGAGCGGCTGCAGCTCCTGGCCCTTGGCATCGAGCCGGCCCTGCACGGTATAGCGGTGGTTGCGGGCAATCAGCGGCGCGGGCAGCTGGATGGCCAGGTCGTACTGCTCAAAACGGCCCTCGTTGCGCATCTCGATCACATCGCGAAAACCTTCGCTGGTGATGAAGGCGGTTCTGGCGCCGCGCCGCTCGATCAGCGAGTTGGTGGCCAGGGTCGTGCCGTGGATCACCGTGCCGATCTGCGCTGGCGCAATGCCTGCCTGGGCTGCCGCCTGTTTGAGGCCGGTGACGATGGCGCGCTCGGGTTTTTCATAGTCCGTCAGGACCTTCTCGCTGAACAGGACGCCATCGACCTCGAGCGCGATATCTGTGAAAGTGCCGCCGATGTCTGCCCCGGCGCGTATGACTTGGCTTGTTGCCATCTGGTATCTCCGAATCATGCAAGCTGTGTGGATCAGAAGCTCTGACCTGGCAGCGATGATCAAGTGATCGCCCAGTCGGCACAAACAAGAAATTCGAGGGCGGGCACAAGCTGTGCTTCGCGGGTAAAAACCATTACGCGCTTACCCGGTGGCCATGCACTGCAGCAGCGCAGCAATGCCTGGTTTTGGGTGGCCGATGCACCAGGCCAGCGCGCTGCTGCACCATGCGGCGGCAGCTTGCACCAATCAAGGCGGACAGGTGCTGTAAAACCGCCAAAAGATGCTTGTGTAAAGCTTGGAAGGACAGCTAAAAAGTGAGGCTATCGGCGCGCCAGGCTTGAGCGATAGACCGCATTCAGGCACCGGATGCAGACATAAAAAAAGCCCCAAGCAAAGCTTGGGGCCTGTACGCAGAACAGCAGAAGAATTACAAGTCCAGGGCCAGCTGGCTCTTATCGTCGGCGCTGGTTTCCACTTGCCGCAGGCTGCATTCCACCTTGATGGGGGTCTTGACCACGCAGCAGCAGGCAACCACCTCATTGGGCCCGACAAAGGCCAGCGGCTCCTGGGTGTAGACGACTTCGCCCTCCACCAAGGTCAGACGGCAGCTGCCGCAATAGCCACCACGGCACTGGTACTCCACATCGTGGCCCGTGCGCTCCAGCGCTTCGAGCAGGGTCTCCCCTGGCAGCACGCGTATAAGGGTGTCCGTGGTGCTGACGGTGGTCACAACTCGATTCCGCTCAGGTCATCGAGCGAGACTTCGGCGTTGATCTGGCCCACCAGGTACGAGCTCAGCTCCACCTCTTGCGGGGCCACCTGCACGGTGTCGGACGACAGCCAGGTGTTGATCCAGGGGATCGGGTTGCTCTTGGCGTTGTCAAACGCCGGTTTGAGCCCGATCGCAGTCATGCGGATATTGGTGATGTACTCCACATACTGGCTCAGGATGTCCTTGTTGAGGCCAATCATCGAGCCGTCGCGGAACAGGTACTCGGCCCACTGCTTTTCCTGCATCGCCGCCGTCTTGAACATCTCAAAGCATTCCTGCTCGGTCTCCTTGGCGATCTTGGCAAAGTCCGGATCGTCCTGGCCCGAGCGCATGATGTTGAGCAAGTGCTGGGTGCCGGTCAGGTGCAGCGCCTCATCACGGGCGATCAGGCGGATGATCTTGGCATTGCCCTCCATCAGCTTGCGCTCGGCAAACGCGAAGGAGCAGGCAAAGCTCACATAAAAGCGGATGGCCTCCAGAATGTTCACATTCATCAGGCACAGGTACATCTTCTTCTTGAGCTGGTACACATCGATCTGGTGTACCACGCCATTGATCGTGTGGCTGCCTGCACCCAGCTGGGCGTGCAGCATCGCATCGCGGATCAGGTCGTCGTAGTACGACGAGATATCGCCCGCGCGCAGCTTGATGCTCTCGTTGCGCATGATGTCGTCAAAGATCACCGATGGATCGTTGACGATGTTGCGCAGGATGTGCGTGTACGAGCGCGAGTGGATGGTCTCGGAAAACGCCCAGGTCTCGATCCAGGTCTCGAGCTCGGGCAGCGATACCAGCGGCAGGAAGGCCATGTTGGGGCTGCGGCCCTGGATGGAGTCGAGCAGCGTCTGGTACTTCAGGTTGCTGATGAAGATGTGCTTTTCGTGGTCGGGCAGGTTCTGGTAGTCGATCCGGTCCTGCGTGATGTCCACTTCCTCAGGGCGCCAGAAAAACGAGAGCTGCTTTTCGATCAGCTTCTCGAAGATCGGGTACTTCTGCTGGTCGTAGCGGGCGACATTGACCGAATTGCCAAAGAACATCGGTTCCTTGAGCTGGTCATTGTCGACCTTGGAGAAGGTGCTGTATGCCATCGCCTTCTCTCCGCTTAGATCTTGCAGGCGCCGCTGGCGCAGTCGTCTTCTGCCGCTGCGCCCTGCATGTCTTCGGCACCGTCACGGGTGTTGTGGTAGTAGAGCGTCTTCACACCAAACTTGTAGGCCTGCAGCAGGTCCTTGAGCAGCTGCTGCATCGGCACCTTGCCATCGGCAAAGCGCTGGGGGTCGTAGTTGGTGTTGGCCGAGATGGACTGGTCGACAAACTTCTGCATCAGGCCCACGAGCTTTAGGTAGCCATCGTTGTTGGGCATTTGCCAGAGCAGCTCGTACTGGCCCTTCAAGCGATCGATCTCCGGCACCACCTGGCGCAGGATGCCGTCCTTGGACTGCTTGACCGAGACAAAGCCGCGTGGAGGCTCGATGCCATTGGTCGCGTTGGCGATCTGGCTGGAGGTCTCGGAGGGCATCAGCGCCGTCAAGGTCGAGTTGCGCAGGCCGTGGGTCTTGATCTCGGCGCGCAGGGTTTCCCAGTCCAGGTGCAGGGGCTCATCGGTCAGCGCGTCGATGTCCTTCTTGTAGGTGTCGATCGGCAGAATGCCGGCTGCGTAGTTGGTCTCGGCAAAGGCGGTGCAAGGGCCGAACTCGCGCGACAGCTGCACCGAGGCTTTGAGCAGGTAGTACTGAATGGCTTCGAAGGTGCGGTGGGTCAGGCCATTGGCCGAACCGTCGGAGTAGCGCACGCCGTTCTTGGCCAGGTAGTAGGCGTAGTTGATCACGCCCACGCCCAGCGAGCGGCGCTTTTCGGTCGCAATGCTGGCAGCGGCCACCGGGTAGTCCTGGTAGTCCAGCAGTGCATCGAGCGCACGCACGATCAGGTCGGCCAGCTCTTCGAGCTCATCGGTGGATTCGAGCGCGCCCAGGTTGAAGGCGGACAGGGTGCACAGCGCAATTTCGCCGTTTTCGTCCTTGATGTCTTCGAGCGGGCTGGTGGGCAGCAGGATTTCCATGCACAGGTTCGACTGGCGCACCGGTGCCACGGCCGGGTTGAACGGGCTGTGGGTGTTGCAGTGGTCCACATTCTGGATGTAGATGCGGCCGGTGCTGGCACGCTCTTGCATCATCAGCGAGAACAGCTCCACCGCTGGCAGGGTGCGCTTGCGGATGGATTCGTCAGCCTCGTACTTGACGTACAGCTCTTCGAACTTGTTCTGGTCGGCAAAGAAGGCCTCGTACAGACCGGGCACATCATGGGGCGAGAACAGGCTGATGCTCTGGCCCTTGATCAGGCGCTGGTAGAGCATGCGGTTGATCTGGATACCGTAGTCCAGATGGCGGATGCGGTTTTCCTCGACGCCGCGGTTGTTCTTCAGCACCAGCAGCGACTCGGCCTCCAGGTGCCACAGCGGGTAGAACAAGGTGGCTGCACCGCCGCGCACGCCGCCTTGCGAGCAGGACTTGACGGCCGACTGGAACATCTTGAAGAAAGGCAGGCAGCCGGTGTGCTGTGCCTCGCCGCCCCGGATCTCGCTGCCCAGCGCACGGATACGGCCGCCGTTGATGCCGATACCGGCGCGCTGCGAGACGTACTTGACGATGGCGCTGGTGGTGGCATTGATGCTGTCGAGGCTGTCATCGCACTCGATCAGCACGCAGGAGCTGAACTGGCGCAGCGGGGTGCGCACGCCCGACATGATGGGCGTGGGCAGCGAAATCTTGAAGCGCGAGACGGCGTCATAGAAGCGCTTGATGTACTGCAGACGGCGGTCGGCCGGGTACTTGGCAAACAGGCTCATCGCCACCAGCACATACAGAATCTGCGGGCTCTCGTAGATGCGCTTGGTCACCCGGTTTTGCACCAGGTACTTGCCTTCGAGCTGCTTGACGGCTGCGTAGGAGAAGTCCATATCGCGCCAGTGGTCGATGAAACCATTGATCTCGTCGTACTCTTCGCGGCTGTAATCGGCCAGCAGGTGCGGGTCGTACTTCTTGAGCTCGGTGAGCTTTTGCACATGATCGTACAAATGGGGCGGCTCGAACTGGCCAAAGGCGATCTTGCGCAGGTGGAAGATGGCCAGGCGCGCTGCCACGTACTGGTAGTCGGGTGCGTCTTCGGAGATCAGGTCGGCCGCAGACTTGATGATGGTTTCATGGATCGCATCGGTGCGGATGCCGTCATAAAACTGGATATGCGACTGCAGCTCGATCTGGGAGACCGACACATTGCTCAGGCCTTTGGCCGCCCAGTCAATCACCCGGTGGATTTTGTCGAGGTCGATAGGCTCAACGCGACCGTCACGCTTGGTGACTCTCATAGTGCTTGTCTGGTTCATTTGCGATGTTTCTAATGGGATAAAAAACGCAGGACCACGGGCGCAAGACGCGGCAGTCCCGCGCCAAAACGCGCCAGGCATGGCTGGCGCGTTTTGGCTGGAGCGAGACCAGCATCAAACAACCTGTGGGGGAAGCGGTGGACACTACATAT